>Ga0049085_10001144_pt1 | contig 10474 bp, 10 predicted proteins | sample GreLakmeSU08MSRF_FD_66721 | JGI IMG/M metagenome (GOLD analysis project Ga0049085, IMG submission 66721) | Freshwater lentic microbial communities from great Laurentian Lakes, MI, USA - Great Lakes metaG SU08MSRF | ecosystem: Environmental > Aquatic > Freshwater > Lake | place: Great Lakes... | reverse complement strand
TTTTTACAACAAGGTGTATTAAACTGGAATAAAGGTAGTATTGAATTAGAGAATGGTAGTAAGATTGTTGCTGCTGCCACATCTTCAAGTGCTGTTCGAGGAGGTTCTTATAACATTATATTCTTAGACGAGTTTGCTTTCGTACCAGCAACTATTGCCGAACAATTTTTTAGTTCAGTGTTTCCTACAATATCATCTGGTAAAAATACTAAAATGATTATTGTTTCCACTCCACATGGAATGAACATGTACTATAAGTTATGGACTGATGCTGTTAATAAACAAAACGATTATGTTCCTATAGAAGTGCATTGGTCAGAAGTTCCTGGTAGAGATCAGAAATGGAAAGAGAATACAATAAGAAATACAAGTCAAGAACAATTTAATCAAGAGTTTGAGTGTGAATTTTTAGGTTCTATTGATACTCTTATATCATCTACTAAAATAAAAGTTATACCTTATGCACCACCTTTACAATCACAAGGTGGGTTAGATGTATTTGAAAAACCTGATAAAAATAAAATGTATGTATGTACTGTTGATGTAGCCAGAGGTATGGGAAAAGATTTTTCTGCATTTATAATATTTGATGTTACACAGATGCCATATAGAGTTGTGGCAAAGTATCGTAATAATGAAATTAAACCTATGGTGTTTCCAAACGTTGTACAACAAGCATGTAAGGGTTATAACAACGCCCACATTTTGGTTGAGGTTAATGATTTAGGTGGTCAAATATCAGACGCATTACAGTATGATTTAGAATATGATAATTTGTTAATGACAACTCAAAGAGGTAGAGCTGGTCAAGTATTGGGTTCTGGTTTTAGTGGAAGAGGAAGTCAATTAGGTATTCGTATGACTAAACAAATTAAGAAAGTTGGATGTTCTAATTTAAAAACAATTGTTGAATCAGATAAGATTATTATTAATGATTTTAATATTATAGAAGAAATGTCTACCTTTTCACGTCAAAATAATTCATGGAAAGCAGAAGAAGGATGTAATGACGATTTAATGACATGTCTTATTATATTTGGTTGGTTGTCAAATCAGACATATTTTAAAGAATTAAGTAATTCGGATGTTCGTTCTAAGTTGTATGAAGAGCAATCTAATATCATAGAACAAGATATGGCACCATTTGGATTTATTGATGATGGTATTAATACACCAGAATCTCAACCTTTTAAAGATGAATATGGAGAAGTATGGCATCCAGTTCATATAAGAAAAGGTGAGGATTTTCAATAAAGCGTCAAAAATACGTCTTTTATAAATAGATGTACGAATGATAACTTTTGACTATGGGCGTATGAATAATACGAGTTTTGAATTATATATGTTAAAATTAGCTAATTAAATAAGGAGAAAAACCGAATGGCATTTCAAGTATCACCAGGTGTTCTCGTACAAGAAAAAGACTTAACAAGAATTATACCAGCAGTAGCAACTTCAACAGGTGCATTTGCAGGTGAATTTAGAAAAGGTCCTTTAGATGAAATCGTAACGATTTCTAGCGAACAAGAGCTAGTAGAAACTTTTGGCAAACCCGATTCTTTAAACTATGAAGATTGGTTCAGTGCTGCAAACTTTTTACAATACTCTAACGCATTAAGAGTTGTACGTGCCACACAAACTGGAACATCAAACGCATCTGTTTCCGGAACAAGTTCGTTTGCAATAAAAAACACTACAGATTATAATAACAACTATTCTACTGGACAAGGTTCAGTGGGAGAGTGGGCTGCTAGAACAGCAGGAAAATGGGGTAACAGTTTATCTGTTTCTATTTGTCCTTCTTCAACTGCATTTGAAAGTTCACCGTCAACAGTAAATGGTGCTTTAGCAGTAGGAGACACAACAGTAAACGTTACATCAGGAACAAACTACAATGTTGGAGATATTATTCAATTCTCAACAACAGCATCTGGTTCTGATTTTAATGACGGTTACTTATACAAAATAACAGCAAAAGCAACAAACGCATTAACAATTGTTAGATATCCAACTTTATCAGGTGGAATTCAAAACGTAGTTGTTGATTTAGCTACAGTAAAAAGACGTTGGGCGTATTATGATCAAGTATCTAATGCTCCAGGAACTTCTACTCACGCAAGTGCAGTAAATGGTTCAGGCGATGAATTACATGTAGTGGTTGTTGACGCTACTGGCGGAATATCAGGTGTTGCAGGAACAGTATTAGAAACTTATTCTAAACTTTCTAAAGCATCGGACGCTAAATCTCCTCAAGGTGATTCAAACTATTATCCAACTGTAATATTTGCAAGATCAAGTTACATATATTGGATGGATCATAATACTGGAGGAGTAAATTGGGGCAATACGGCAGCAAGTACAACATTTACTTCTGTTACTGCACCAATAACTACAACTTTGACAAATGGTTTTGATAGTACGACTAACACTACGACTGCTACAACTGCACAAAAGAAAACTGCTTATGAGAAGTTTTTAGATGCAGAAACAGTTGATGTTGGTCTTATTATTGCAGGACCAGCAGGCAGTACAACAGCACACATTGATAACATTATTACAATTGCTGAAAATAGAAAAGATTGTGTTGCTTTCGTATCACCTAAAAATAGTGATGTTGTAAACGTTGCAAACTCAAATACTCAATTAAGTAATGTTCTAACTACATTTAGTTCGATTAGATCATCTTCTTATGTTGTGTTTGATAGCGGTTACAAGTATCAATATGATAGATATAATGACGTTTACAGATACGTTCCACTAAATGGAGATATCGCAGGATTAGCGGCTAGAACAGATTTAGTTGCTGATGCTTGGTATTCACCAGCTGGTTATAATAGAGGAACTATTAGAGGTGCAGTTAAGCTTGCATTTAATCCAAACAAAACACAAAGAGACGACCTATACAGAAATAGAGTTAACGCAGTAGTTACTTTTCCTGGACAAGGTACTGTTCTTTTTGGTGATAAAACTGGATTAAGTTCTCCATCTGCATTTGATAGAATAAACGTTAGAAGATTGTTTATTGTTTTAGAAAAAGCAATCTCTACTGCTTCTAAGTATCAATTGTTTGAATTTAATGACGAGTTTACTAGAGCTAACTTTAGAAATATCGTTGAACCATTCTTACGAGAAGTACAAGGCAGACGAGGTATTACTGATTTTAAAGTAATATGTGATGACACAAATAATACAGGCGAGATAATTGATAAAAATGAATTTGTAGCAGAAATATATGTTAAACCTGCTAGAAGTATCAACTTTATTACTTTATCTTTTATAGCAACCCGAACTGGCGTTTCCTTCTCGGAAGTGGCTGGTGGTTAATTTAGAATAGGAGAAAAAAACAATGGCTAACATTAATGACTTCAAAGCTAAACTATCGGGTGGCGGTGCTCGTGCTAATCAGTTTAAGGTAGTAATGCCTTTTCCAGGTTATGCTCAGATTGGTGGAGAAATAGAAGATCTTGCTTTCTTATGTAGAGCAACTACTATACCTGCAATGACACTTGGTGAGGTTGACGTTAAGTTTAGAGGTCGATCAATCAAAATCGCAGGAGATAGAACATTTGCAGATTGGACTGTTACAGTTTATAACGATTCAAACTTCAAATTAAGAAATGCTTTTGAAAGATGGCAAAATGGTATCAACAATATGACAGATAACGAAGGATTAACAAATCCTGCTGATTATCAAGTAGATGCGTTTATAGATCATTTAGATCGTAACGGAAATACTATTAAATCATACACACTTAGAGGTGCTTTTCCAAAAGACATAGGTGCTATTGATTTGACGTATGACGAACAAACAGCTATCGAACAATTTGTTGTTACATTTTCGTACCAATTCTTTGAAACAAATACTACTACATAGTAGTTAATATTAAGAAGAGCCGCCTAAAAGCGGCTCTTTTTAGACTTATAAATAATATTATGAAACAAACACATCACACAGTTTTCAAAAATACAGTTGATGTAAAAAGGATATAAATTATGGCCGATCTATTTGGATTTTCAATCACAAGAAAAAAACGAGAACAAGACCCTAAACAAAGTTTTAGTATACCTACTGCTGATGATGGTGCAACTACCGTCTCTGCTGTCGGTGGTGCTTTTGGACAATTTTTAGATTTAGAGGGTACGGCTAAAAACGAAGCAGACTTAGTAAGACGTTATAGAGAAATTTCATTACATCCAGAATGTGATTCAGCTGTAGATGATATCGTTAGTGAAGCTATTGTAGTAAATGAAACTAAAGATTCTGTACACGTAGATTTAACTAACTTAGCATTTGGATCTGAAGTAAGAAGAAAAATAGAAGAAGAATTTAAAAACGTATTACTTTTATTAGATTTTAATACAAAAGGACACGATATATTTAGAAGATGGTATGTAGATGGTCGTATGTATTATCAAAAAGTTATTGATAGAGAAAATCCTAGAAATGGTATTGTAGAATTAAAATATATTGATCCTAGAAAAATTAAAAAAGTAAGAGAAGTTAAAAGAGCAAGAGGAGCAAACTTAGATATAACTACTGAATTTGAAGAATATTACATATATAATGAAAGAGGAGTTTCAGGTGGAACTTCAAGTTCTGGTATTAGAATATCTGCTGATGCAATTGCTTATTCTAATTCGGGATTAATAGATCAAAATAGAAATCAAATATTATCATATTTACATAAAGCAATTAAATCAGTTAATCAATTAAGAATGATTGAAGATGCTATGGTAATTTATCGTATCGCCAGAGCTCCAGAAAGAAGAATATTTTATATAGATGTAGGCAATCTTCCTAAACTTAAAGCTGAACAATATTTAAGAGATGTTATGGCAAGATATAGAAATAAACTTGTTTATGACGCAACTACTGGTGAGATTAGAGATGATCGCAATTATATGAACATGTTAGAAGATTATTGGTTACCTCGTAGAGAGGGTGGTAGAGGAACAGAAATCACTACATTGCCAGGCGGCCAAAATTTAGGAGAAATTGCTGATATAGAATATTTCCAAAAGAAATTATATCGTTCTCTTAACGTTCCAGTTAGTAGATTAGAAGCATCTTCTGGATTTAATATGGGTAGAGCGGCTGAAATTAGTAGAGATGAAGTTAAATTTACTAAATTTGTAGGTAGATTAAGAAAAAAATTTACTGAATTGTTTAGTGATATACTACGTACTCAATTAATACTAAAAGGTATTATTGCTGATGAAGATTGGTCAACAATTGCTAGTACTTTAAATTATGACTTTTTAACAGATGGTCATTTTGCTGAATTAAAAGAAAGTGAAATGATGAAGGATAGAATAGCTTTATTACAAAGTATGGAAAGTTATATAGGCAAATATTTTTCAAATAGTTATATACGTAAGAATATTTTAAAACAATCAGATAGAGATATGGAAGATATTGATACTCAAATTAAAGAAGAAGGTTCAGATAAAGACCTTTTGAATAACGAAACTAATATAAATAGTGGAAAGTGAGGAAATTATGAGTGAACAAGTTAAAAATTTTATTGACAAATTGTCATTAGGACAAGCGGCTGAAGCTGGTGAGGCTTTTAAAGACGCTTTAAGAGATAAAGTAGGTGATGCTTTAGAAGCTAAAAGAAAAGAATTAGCTAGTGTGTTGTTTCAAGCACAACCACATAGTGATGCTAAACCTGAAGTTTTATCTCCTGCACCTAGAACGGAACCTGTTGTTGATGAAAAACAAAGTCAGTAATATATTAAGAGAAACTAGTCTTTTGGATTCAAAATCCTACAAAGAATTATCACCTCTTTTAAAAGAGGCTGTTAAGGATCTCATTAAAAATATAGATAATAATCAAAAGGATATTATAAAAAGATTTGAAAATTCGGTAGAAAAAGTTTGTAAATCACACAATGTAAATCAACATGATTTGTATTGTTATTTTGAAAAAGAAATAAACGAACAATTAGGAGTAAAATAAAATGGCAACATATATTGCTAAAGGCGCATTGGTAACTAATCCAAGTGCTAATAATATAGGATCAGCACAATTTGTTTATTGTGTGGCAACATCAACTGCACAAACTGTTATAGTAAAAGACGTTGATACTAATACATTAGGAGAAATTTATTTAGCATTAGCTGGTGATTCAGTTTGTGTTGAAAAAGCACCATCAGACACTATAACATTATCTGCTGGTAAAGTTAGTGCTGTAGGTTCTCCAAGAAGTTAATATACAAAATGTCAAACACATCAACTTTTATATCAAAAGGTGTTGTAGGTGATTTGACAACTTTGTCATTATCTCCGACTCTATCTAGTTTTCACGGCGGCGGCGCTAGTAGTTATGCAGTAGATGTTGGTTCTTTTAATTATGATGCTTATGGTAATGGCGTTGCATTTAGAAAAGATAATGGATCTATTGATGCTTATATTAATTCTATAATAGCTTTAGGAAATCTCGAACTTATTTGGACTTTTACTCCTACAAGTGGAACACCTTTTAACAGATTAATTTATCCAATAGCCTCAAATAATTCTCTTGGACCTTTAGATGCAAGTGCGGATATTTGGACTCTTAGTACACAAGATTCTACACCTTTACAAGGTACTGGTACTAATCAACTTAATTTTAATACTTTTCCAAACGGAACTATTTTTAATATAAAAACCAAAGCTACTTCTTCAGTGTTGATGGGCGGATGGTATAATACTCCAGGAGATCCTTCTTCAGGTGGTGTTGGCGGAACTCCTTTTAGAACATTAATTCCTACAGGCACTTACAATTTAAAAATGGATTATAATGCAGGAGATGAACGTGTATTTTGGAACGGAATAGATTGGTATTATACTAATACAAATTTAGGTACACTTGCTGCTTCCTCTGGTGGTGGAGATTTTCCTTGGGAAGCAACATGGCCTAGTACATTTACAGCTGCAGAAATACCTACAGCAGGAGGTAATGCAAGTACGTATAATGTCGATAGAGCTCATTTTGTATATTGTACAGCAACTTCAGATACAACTACAGTGCGTGTTACAGATGAAAATGGTGGAACTTTAGGAGAATTTTATTTACATAGTATTGGAGATTCAGTAACTATTGAAAAATCTCCAAGCGATTATGTTGTACTTGTAAGTGGTGGTGTAAAAGCACATGCTGTTGGATCACCGAGAAGTTAATATTTGTATAAATAGTAAGTAACTAAGAGGGAAAAATGAGACTAATTAGAGAAGAAATAAACGACGCTCAATACATTATAGAAGAAGTTGACGGTGGTAAGAAAAACTATTCAATTAAAGGTATCTTTTTACAAGGAGATATTAAAAACCGTAACGGTAGAGTGTATCCAACTAGCATACTTAATAAAGAAGTTACTAGATATAATAAAGAATTTATCAATAAAAATAGAGCATTCGGCGAACTAGGTCATCCAGAAGGACCAACTGTTAATTTAGAGAGAGTATCTCACATGATTAAAAAGTTGTATCCAGAAGGAAAAAACTATATCGGTGAAGCAAAAATTATGGATACTCCATACGGTAAGATTGTAAAAAGTCTTATTGATGAGGGTGCTAAACTTGGTGTTTCATCAAGAGGTATGGGTTCCTTAGTACAAAGAAATGGTCAAAGTTTTGTAGGAGAAGATTTTTACTTAGCTACGGCCGCTGACATTGTGGCAGATCCATCTGCTCCAGACGCTTTCGTAGAAGGCATTATGGAGAATAAAGAGTGGGTTTGGAACAATGGACTCCTTGTGGAACAAGACGTTGCCGCATGGAAACAAGAACTAATTAGAACTAAAAAAATTGAATTAGCTGAGAAAAAAGCAAGTGTATTCAAGGATTTTTTAAGTAAACTATAATAGAAAACATAATTATTATAAATATCATTATAAAAAGAGATATTTTTAATTCGAATTAAAAAATAAAGGAGATTTATTAAATGGCTACAGAAAATAACGTAGAAACAAAGCAAACAATAGTTGAAGCAGAAGCTTCTACTATTACTGATGCTCCAAAGAAAAACGCTGTAGTGGCTGAACCAACTCATCTTAAAAATGATGCAGAAGATTTAGGCGCTGCTGTTACGAGTCCATCGGACACGCTTCCAGATTCTACAAAAAATAATAAAAAAGTTTCAGATGCAATAAACGCAAAAGCTGCGGATGTTGACGCTAGTAAAAAATCAGATACAGAAGCTGGTGTTACTAAAGTTGCAACTCCTGGCGAAACATTAAAAGTAGAAGAAAAAGAAATGGATCTATCTGATGATGTTAAAGCATTAATCGGAGACGAAAAATTAACTGAAGAATTTAAAGCAAGAGCTAAAACTATTTTTGAAGCCGCTGTTAAGTCAAGACTTAAAGAGGAAAAAGCAAAAGTAGAAACAGAATATGCTTCTAAACTTAAATCAGAACTTGATGCTACTAAAACAGAACTTGTTGAAAAAGTTGATTCATACTTAAATTACGTAGTTGAAGAATGGATGAAATCAAACGAGATCGCTGTTGAAAGAGGCATTAAAGGCGAAATTGCTGAGGACTTTATTACTGGTCTTAAAAAATTATTTGAAGATCATTACATAAATGTACCAGACGAAAAATATGACGTGTTAGAAGATCAAGCTTCAAAAATCGAAGAGCTTAACAAGAAATTGAACGAGCAAATCGAGAACAATGTTAAATTAAATTCTGAAATTGGTAAATTGACAAGACAAGATATAGTAGATGCTGTATCTAAAGACTTGCCAGATACTAATAAAGAAAAGTTTAACAAGTTAGCTGAAGAAATTGAGTATTCTAATGCTGATGAGTTTAAGAAAAAAGTATCGACTATTAAAGAGTCTTACTTTTCAACAAAAGAGATTTCATCTAAAAGTGAAATAGATAACGTTGCCGAAGGCGAAACTACTCACGTAGATTTGTCAAACGCTATGACTGCTTACACGGCCGCTATCACAAAAACAAAAGACATCATTAAATTGGGTCTTAAAAAATAAAGGGAGAATAAAAAAGATATGTACTTATCTGAACAATTAGTTAAAAAGTGGGCACCGGTCCTTGAACATCCAGAACTCCCAAAAGTTACGGATAGTTATAAAAGAGCGGTTACTGCTGTTATCTTGGAAAACCAAGAAAGAGCATTAAGAGAAGATAGAGCATTTATGTCAGAAGCTGCACCGTTAAACAGCACTGATGCTACAAGTATTCAGAATTGGGATCCAATCCTAATTTCTTTAGTACGAAGAGCAATGCCAAATCTTATTGCATACGACATAGCAGGCGTACAGCCTATGACTGGTCCAACAGGACTGATCTTCGCTATGAGAGCAAAATATACATCACAGGCGTCAACTGCGGAAGCATTATTCGATGCTGCTGACACTGACTACTCTGGAAGAAACAAAGCTGGTTCTTCAGTAGGTGGTTTTTCAACTACTGCTGATTCAGGAACTAACCCAGCGTTATTAAATGACGCTTCACCAGGAACTTATACTACTGGTACAGGAATGTCAACTGCTGCTGCTGAAGCACTAGGTGATGCTGCTGGAAATAGCTTTGCTGAAATGGCGTTTTCAATCGAGAAATCGACTGTAACTGCTAAATCAAGAGCACTTAAAGCTGAATACACTATGGAACTTGCACAAGATTTAAAAGCAATCCATGGTTTAGATGCTGAAACAGAACTTGCAAATATTCTATCTGCTGAAATCCTTGCGGAAATCAATAGAGAAGTTGTAAGAACTATTTACATCAATTCAGAAATCGGCGCTCAAGTTTCTACAACAACTGCTGGTATATTTGACTTAGATACTGACTCAAACGGAAGATGGTCTGTTGAGAGATTCAAAGGTCTTATGTTCCAAGTTGAAAGAGAAGCAAACTTTATCGCACAAAGAACACGTAGAGGAAAAGGTAACATTCTGATAACTTCATCAGACGTTGCTTCTGCTTTACAAATGGCTGGCGTGTTAGACTATACACCTGCATTAAACAATAATCTTAATGTAGATGACACAGGTAACACTTTTGCTGGAGTACTAAATGGTAGATATAAAGTTTATATCGATCCGTATTCTGCAAACCAAGCAGCTAAACAATTCTTCGTTGTAGGATATAAAGGTACATCACAGTATGATGCCGGAATATTCTATTGCCCATACGTTCCACTACAAATGGTGAGAGCTGTTGGTCAAGATTCGTTCCAACCAAAAATTGGTTTCAAAACAAGATACGGTATCCAAGCAAATCCATTTGCTGAAGCTGGAGCATCTGCTTCAACTGCAGTTATCAATGGTTCTGGAGCCGCTAACTCAAACAGATACTACAGAAAAGTACAAGTTATTAACTTGATGTAATATCAGTTTGTTCTTTGAACAAATGATTAAAAAGGAGGGCCTAAAAAACCCTCCTTTTTTTATGCCTAAATATTAATATGACAGTTGTAAACACATATTCAAGACAACCTACAAAACTGGATTACGCCAG
>Ga0049085_10001142_pt1 | contig 10482 bp, 9 predicted proteins | sample GreLakmeSU08MSRF_FD_66721 | JGI IMG/M metagenome (GOLD analysis project Ga0049085, IMG submission 66721) | Freshwater lentic microbial communities from great Laurentian Lakes, MI, USA - Great Lakes metaG SU08MSRF | ecosystem: Environmental > Aquatic > Freshwater > Lake | place: Great Lakes... | reverse complement strand
ACCTGGTCTAATAGAGGGGGCGGCTGAAGGGGCGGGATTAGGTCACCAATTCTTGAAACATCTAGCTCGCACTCGCTTACTACTGCATATAGTAGATATGGCGCCGTTAGATGAGAACATTGATCCCTTATATGAGGCTAAAGCTATCGTAAAAGAATTAAAGAAATATGATGAGTCACTTTATCTAAAACAACGCTGGTTGGTACTTAATAAGACTGACATGCTGCCAGAAAATGAGTACGTAGAGATCTGTAAAAAATTTATTCGCAGCTTGGGTTGGAAGGGGAAAAGTTTTATCATCTCAGCATTGATTGGAAAAGGTTGCAAAGAATTAACTTATGCAATTATGGAGCACTTAGAGCAAAACTTGGAACAAAAGCATGAATCGTAGATGCTATAAAATCTTAACTCATAACTATGCAATCTATTTTAAAAAACTCTCGTCGTATTGTAATTAAAGTTGGCAGCAGTCTCGTTACCAATCAGGGAAAAGGGCTTGATCATGCTGCGCTTGATTGCTGGATAAAACAAATTGCCCAGCTCAAACAAATGGGTAAAGAGGTTATACTTGTTTCTTCTGGTGCAATAGCCGAGGGCATGCAACGCTTAAATTGGAAACAACGTCCTCATGCGTTGCATCAATTACAAGCCGCCGCCGCAGTTGGACAAATGGGACTAGTACAGGCCTATGAATCATACTTTCGTAAGCAAAAAATTCAAGCCGCGCAAATATTACTTACTCATGAAGATTTATCTAACCGGAAACGCTACCTAAATGCTCGCTCAACCCTAATTACTTTGTTAAGCATGAACGTTGTCCCAGTGATTAACGAAAATGATACTGTGGCAACTGATGAAATTCATTTTGGTGATAATGACACCTTGGCCGCATTAGTCACCAATCTGATCGAAGCTGATGTTCTTATAATTCTAACTGACCAAGCTGGATTATTTACAACTGATCCACGTAAAGACGCACATGCCAAACTAATAAGCGAGGCTAAAGCCGGAGAAGCCGCAATTGAACTAATGGCTGGTGGTGCTGGTAGCGCTATAGGGCGCGGAGGCATGTTAACGAAAGTGATGGCTGCAAAACGCGCCGCGCGTAGTGGAGCTCACACACTAATTGTATCAGGACGTGAAACTAATGTATTAATTCGCCTTCTTAATGGAGAGGCTATTGGCACTCAGTTGCTAGCAGAGACTATGCCACTTGCGGCACGAAAACAATGGCTTGCAGATCATTTACAAGTATGCGGGGAGTTAGCGCTAGATGTAGGTGCAGCCAAAGCCCTTACAATAGGTGGTAAAAGCCTACTACCCATAGGCGTGATTAATGTCTCAGGTGATTTTGAGCGTGGAGAAATGGTCGGCTGTTTTGATTCCAATAACAAGGAAATTGCACGTGGTCTCATTAATTATAGCGCAGCTGAAACGCGAAAAATTTTACGCTGCTCCAGCAATGAGATAGAAACTATTTTAGGGTATGTGAATGAACTTGAACTTATTCATAGAGATAACCTGGTCCTACTTTAAACAGGGATTGGATCAGGAAGTGATGTTGACTGCCGAACATTAAACGAGTCGATCAATATCGATCAGTTTTACATAAAATCCTAAATACGGGTGCACTTAGAAAAGCCCTTATAATCACAAGCTAATAGTACCCATATAAATTATAGCGTCTAGATAAAAAGCGCACTAATTTTACAAGAATTGCCACGCTATGAATTGTTATTTGTTTCCCCAATTACACAGTAAAGTCGTTAATTATAGAATTGCGTATTGCTGCATCTACTGTGCTAATTAAGGCCGGATAAGATGGGTGGTCAATGCCTATGCTCATATTGGCACCGTTACGCAAAGCTTGAATCATTTCTCTAGTAAATTCAAAACGTAAAAAATGCACCGCCGAGGTCTTCTCTTCTCTTTCCCTTCCCAAATCTTCATCAGCAATTGCATACACTGATTCATGCTCTGCAATTCTTAACCATACCTTATTCTCAACACCAACTAATTTTACAAGTCGAACAGCCCGCTCTTTTGGATCTGGGTATTCGATCATCATAGTGGCTTTTAAATTGCTACCGTCTGGAATCAGTAAATTACAAACATTTATTTCCTCAAGTATTTCCTTCTCTTCAAACATTTTCTCTACTCGTAACATTTCTTGAATCTGATAACGAACGGTTAGCTCATCCTCAAAAATAAGCAGAATATTACTTCCCAAATAAATTTTACGGGATTTCTTATGCGTCATCACCTGTGCACGAAACTTCTGTCGAATTTTTGCATAAGCCTCTAAAGTCATTACGCTGTCACGATTAATTTTATTCATATCGCTCCTTTTGATCTAGAATAAAGATAAGTTCTTATTCGCTTAGTTAGTTATTTTATTCCAATCCATAAGCAATTCGGATTAATGTCAATGGATGCTGTTTCTCTGCCGCATTTTTACCTATACCTTGTTGAATATGACGCCCAGCAATAGCACAATCTGAACTTATGTAGTCGGGCTCAGTTGCAGCCATCTTCTCAAATACCGGCCGACCAATTTTCATAGAATCGGCAAAATACTCTTTTTTAACCCCCCAAGTACCGTCATGACCAGAACAACGCTCAACTACAGTGACGTTAGTACCCGGGATCATCTGCAGTATTTCTTTAGTTTTTTGTCCAATATTTTGAACTCGTAAATGGCAGGGTATATGGTATGAAACATTGCCCAAAGGTTGCTTAAAATCTGTCTTAAGGAGACCATCTCGATTACGCAGAATCAAATACTCAAATGGATCAAACATTGCCTCTGCTACGACTAATACATCTTCATCATCCGGAAACAAAAGCGGTAACTCTTGTTTATACATAAGCGTGCAAGATGGAACCGAGGTTAATATGGCGTAACCTTCTCTTGCTAATTTGGCCAGATAGGGGATATTTATATTTTTTAATTTCTCTACCGCATCCAAATCTCCCAACTCTAATTTAGGCATACCGCAACAAGCTTCTTTCTCTACCAAACGCCCGGGAATTTCATTATGCGCAAGTATTTTTAATAAGTCGTGACCAATATTAGGTTCATTGTAATTCACATAACAGGTCGAATATATCGCAACTTTTCCAGGCGCATTCGCGCCATTTTTAACCATAAAAGATTCATCAATCATGGCATTTGAACGAAATCGATGGCTGTCATACTCTGGCAATTCACGCTCAGCATGAATGCTCAGCGTGCCACTCATTAATTTCCGGATAACGGGCGTCCTGAGAGTGGCGTTGACTATCTCCACTACTACCGGAATGCTAGCTAGCTTACCTACTAGATCGGTGCTAGAAAGTAATTTGTCACGAACGCTAGTTTCTCCTTTTTTATATTTTATTGCCTTAGCACGCAGCATTAGGTGAGGGAAATCGACGTTTAGTGGATGTGGTGGCACATAGGGGCACTTGGTCATAGCGCACATATCACAGAGATAACAACGATCAGCCACCTCCCAAAATTTTATTTTTTTAACCCCATCTACTTCACCTGTAGTCCCCTCGTCTATGAGATCAAATAAGCGTGGAAATGCTGTGCATAAATTAACGCAACGACGACAACCGTGACAAATATCAAAAACACGGTCCATCTCATTAAATAATTTAGCTTCATTATAAAAATCAGGATTTTTCCATTCAATTGGGAGACGTTCAGGTTTTTCTAAGTTACCCTCGCGAGTGCCCAGAAAGACAGAGGAATTAGGAGTTTTCAAGATTAACGAGCGCCAGTTAAGAGCGAATTAACTAAATAAATTGTACGAAATTTTATCTAGTTAATTTGCTACTTTTTGTAGTTTTCTTCTAATCAACAAAATTATTTAGAGCTTTCTGGAAACGATTGGCATGTGATCGTTCTGCCTTTGCCAGCGTCTCAAACCAATCACTAATTTCAGTAAAACCTTCTTCTCGTGCGGATTTTGCCATTCCTGGATACATGTCGGTATATTCATGAGTTTCACCGGCAACCGCAGCTTTAAGGTTGTCACGAGTCGGTCCAATAGGTAAACCAGTGGCCGGGTCACCGCAGAGCTCTAAGTACTCTAAATGACCGTGAGCATGGCCGGTTTCACCTTCTGCAGTAGAGCGAAATACCATTGCGACATCATTTTGTCCTTCTACATCCGCTTTAGCTGCAAAGTAAAGGTAACGACGATTGGCTTGAGACTCACCAGCAAAAGCTGCTTTGAGATTTTCTTCCGTTTTAGATCCTTTCAGTTCCATTATTTTCTCCTATGACGCAGTTAGTATCGTGACAACAATACGATAAGGTTATTAAAGTTTGGCCTCCCAGTATCTACTGTATAACCACAGTAAACAAGGAATTTATTCCTAAACTATTTCTAAACTATTTCTAAACTGAAATTTATTAATTACTTCTTTCCGGCTCATTAAAGAGATTAGAGAGATTTTTTAGTAAAGAGTTCATTTCATTGCGCTTTATCAGTTAGATCAAACTCAATGTAGGTCAATTATATTAAAGATTAATTTGAAATATTACTAATTGAAGACCAATCCAATCTAGGCACCACATTTTTACCTAGCACCATCCTATTTAGATATAGAAAACAGTAGTTAATTGATTTTTACTGGATAGGTGTTGAATCTTCTGAATTTTTCTCAGGAACGCCAAAGAAATTCAAAGGTTTTTCTCCGGATAAATTTTCTGGAGTAATCCTGTAATCTCCTTTCATAGTGGTTTGCCAAATATTTTGCGCGGCAACATCATCCCCACCTGTCAAAAGATAAGCAAAACCACCTACAATCCCCCCCCCAACTGCAAATGCAGCCTTAAGCGGAAAATATATGAGCGTTGTTGTGGCTGAGGCTATTTCCTCAGCGGTACTGGAGACTGTCTGTTGTTGTGGGACTTTAGGAGGTGATCCGGCGCTCTTCTCAAGAGGACTTACTGGCAGAGTATTCTCGGCTTGAGTTATTGATGAACAGAAACACATAAAGATAACAATAGTAGCAGCAAAAAAATTTAACGGTCGATTAAAATTTAGTTTTTTTATACAAACAAAAAAAAATTGTCCGATTCTCTTCTCCATAATAGCCTCCTTTCTTACTTTTTAAGATTGTTATAATAGCTCCACTCTAATACAAATTCTTTGATAAAAGTTATGGCCAGAATATACCGGATGATGATGATAGTCTATCTAATTTTTTATAAGAAAATAACACCAACATTTTTTAAAAAATTACAACGACCAGATAGCTCTAAAATTGTGTCAACCTACCGTGTTAATTGACAAAAAAAGTAAATAGCAATTCATTTATATGCTGAATTAAAATCGTTCATTTTTCACAAAAATCTTTATTCATCATTTACAATTAACCCATTAAATTATACCCAATCCTTACCAATTAGAAAATTTCTATAAAGTTTTTCCTCTTCACTTCCTGACTCAGGTTCCCAACTATAACGCCATTTTACAATGGGCGGTAATGACATCAAGATAGATTCGGCACGTCCACCAGTTTGTAAGCCAAATAAAGTTCCGCGATCCCATACTAGATTAAATTCTACGTAACGCCCGCGACGATATGCCTGAAAATCACGTTCATGCTCACTATAGGACATGTTCAGACGTCGTTCCAAAATTGGTACATAGGCAAGGAGAAAATGGTTGCCCACACTTTTAGTCAAATTAAAGCAGGTATTAAAATCTGGTTGACTTAGATCATCAAAGAAAATGCCTCCAATGCCACGTGGTTCTTTGCGATGTTTTAAATAGAAATATTGATCGCACCATTTTTTAAAATGAGGGTGATAGATGTCACCAAAGGGTTGAAGTGCGTCTTTGCAAGTCTGGTGGAAATGCCTGGCATCTTCTTCGAAACCATAATATGGCGTTAAATCCATTCCGCCACCGAACCACCATACCGACTCTGCGCCTTCCTTACTGGCTTCCAAAAAACGTACGTTCAGATGTACTGTGGGCGCGTATGGATTATATGGATGCAAAACGATTGAAACGCCCATCGCTTCAAACGAACGTCCCGATAGTTCTGGTCGTGCTGCAGTCGCAGATGCCGGTAATCCCTGACCAAATACATGGGAATAATTTACTCCGCCTCGCTCAAAAACATTACCTCGTTCCATCACGCAACTCAATCCACCCCCGCCCTCTGAACGCTCCCATCTATCGCGTCTAAAGAGCGTACCATCTAATTTCTCCAAACATTCAACAATGCGTTCCTGCAACTCAAAGAGAAAAGTTCTGACTATTAGCGTATTCATATATATTCCAGATTATGATCTATACCCATATATCCAATATAACAGTTATTATTTTTAACACTAATCAATGGCTAAATGTCCAATATCATGTCTCATTTGACACCCATCGAAATGAATTCTTTCGGTAATCTTATAGGCGCGAAGTTGTGCTGTCTTAACACTATCCCCTAATGCTGTAACACACAGCACTCGACCTCCCGTAGTTACTATTTCTTGCCCATTATTACCACCTATGGCGGTACCTGCATGAAATATATAAAAATCTTTTTTTAATTTTTCAGTGACAGTAAAATCTAAAAGGCCGTGAATTATATCTCCCTTACGGGACATCTCCGGATAGCCGCAAGTCGCCATCACTACACCAAGTGCAACACGACAATCCCAATTAATATCTATTTTGTCGAGCATCTCATCTATTGCATGCTCTATCAATACCGATAAATCACTTTTCAACCGTAGCATAATAGGTTGGGTCTCTGGATCACCCATGCGACAATTAAACTCTAACACCTTAATCTCACCATTTTTAGAAATCATTAAACCAGCATAAAGAAAACCTGTGTAGTGTTCGCCCTCTTGTTCCATACCGCTCATGACTGGTTGGATTACCTCGCACATTATTCTGGCATGTAATTCAAGAGTAATGACCGGTGCAGGAGAATGCGCCCCCATGCCGCCTGTATTCGGTCCATTATCTCCATCTTTCAAACGTTTATGATCTTGACTAGTGGCAAGCGGCAATACATGACGACCATCGATCATAACAATAAAACTCACCTCCTCCCCTTCCAAAAATTCTTCAATCACAATTTTTAAACCTGCAGAACCCATACTACGGTTGACTAATATTGCATCTATCGCGAGATGCGCATCTGTTAAGGTCATAGCAACTACTACGCCTTTACCCGCAGCAAGACCGTCAGCCTTGATAACGATAGGCACATTCTTATGGTTTATAAATTCGTGGGCTTTGACTGGATCGCTAAAAGTCTCATAGGCAGCGGTGGGGATACCATGCCGATACATAAAGGCCTTCGAGTAATTTTTAGAGGTCTCTAATCTTGCGGCTTGTTTAGTCGGGCCGAATATTTTTAACCCAGCTGCGCGAAAAATATCTACAATGCCTTCTGCCAAAAATGCTTCTGAACCAACCACTGTAAAAGCAATAGATTCATTTTTAGCAAACTCTAGAAGACTCTGGATAGTAATTATTGGGAGATTTTCTAAACCTTCTTCGAGTGCTGTACCAGCATTACCTGGAGCAACAAAAACCTTTGAAATACGTGGGGATTGTTTTAATTTCCATGCTAGCGCATGCTCTCTGCCACCGCCACCAATAACAAGTAGCCTCATATCAAAACCTCACAAACTAAAGCGGTGCAAGAGAAATTATAATCGGTATTTCTAAACACAAAATTATTTTGAACTTATATTTAATGTCTGAAGTGACGCATGCCAGTAAAAATCATTGCTACACCCTGTTCGTTTGCAGCGGCAATTACTTCCTCATCACGCATACTACCGCCAGGTTGAATAATTGCTTTAGCGCCAGCCTGCACTACAATATCTAATCCATCGCGGAATGGAAAAAATGCATCTGAAGCGACTGCTGAGCCGGTCAAGGTGAGTTTTGCATTCTTTGCTTTAATTGAAGCAATACGAGCGCTATCCACTCTACTCATCTGTCCTGCGCCTATGCCAAGTGTTTGGCCATTCCTACAAAATACAATGGCATTGGACTTAACAAATTTTGCTACGCGCCATGAAAATAATAAGTCCTGTAACTGTTGTGGTGTTGGCTGAACCTTAGTCACTACTTTCAATTGATCGGCAACTATATTTAGATTATCTGGGGTCTGTACTAACAATCCGCCACCTATGCGTTTAAAATCAAGCGTATTGCAATCAATATGGGGTGATAAAATCAGTACACGTACATTAATTTTTTGACTGAAAACGCGCTGAGCTTCTGCAGTGACTACTGGCGCGATTATTACCTCAACAAATTGTTTCATTATTGCTTCCGCAACAGAATCATCAATTCCACGATTAAAGGCGATAATACCGCCAAACGCAGATGTGGGATCAGTAGCAAGGGCTAATTTATATGCGGCAAGAGGTGTCTCAGCTACAGCTACACCGCAAGGATTGGCATGTTTAATAATGACGCATGCTGGCAAATCGAAGGTCTTAACACACTCCCATGCGGCATCTGCATCGGCAATGTTGTTATAAGACAGCTCCTTTCCTTGCAATTGAGCGTAATTAGCAAGTCCGCCAGGGGTTGGTACAAGATCACGATAAAATGCGGCCCTCTGATGAGGATTCTCTCCGTAACGCAAACTTTGAGCAATCTTAAAATTAAGATTAAGACGTTCAGAAAAAGCTTGGCGTTGCCCGTTAAAGTCAATGGCAGTCAGGTAATTACTAATCGCGCTATCATAAATTGCAGTATAAGAAAAAGCTTTACAGGCAAGTTTAAAACAAAAATTTTCACTAACCTCGCCTTTAATTATTTGCATCTCATTTAATAGGGAAGCGTAATCTTCTGAATCAGTTACTACTGCAACGTTTTTATAATTTTTTGCCGCTCCACGTATCATGGTTGGGCCACCAATATCAATATTTTCAATTGCCTTCTCTAGATCACAATCATCCTGAGCTATGGCCCAACTAAACGGGTACAGGTTCACCACCACAAGATCAATAGTCGGAATAGCCATTTTTTCCATAGCCATTCTGTGCCCTGGTAATTCTTTTCTGGCTAAAATACCGGCATGAATTTTTGGATGCAAGGTTTTAACTCGTCCATCGAGCATTTCCGGGAAATTAGTATAATCAGAGACTTCTGTTACATTTATACCAGAATCTCTTAACAATTTTGCCGTACCGCCGGTGGAGAGTATGGTCACACCAAACTGACATAAACCTTGCGCAAGTTCGATAATGCCAGTTTTATCAGAAACGCTTATCAAGGCTTGTTTAATAATCATATTGTGCACAAATGCGAACTGATATAAAGGTCTTTAATTCATTATCCATCTTGTTACCCAATATTCTATTTTATCCGATATTTTTTTATTTTATAACGAAGAGTATTGCGATTAATCCCAAGTAATTCAGCGGCACGGGTCTGATTGCCACCGGCAGTTTTCATTACCACTTCAATTAGTGGCTTTTCTACACTTTGCATGACCATATCGTAAATAGGATGAGATTTTTCGCCATCCAAATCTTTAATATAACCCTCCACCGCTTTAAGTACGCAGAGAGCAATTTGATTCTTATTAATAACGCTCATACAATTAGTTCCTCGTTTTCAATATAGGTAATTTGTCGCCCATAAGCAGCAATTTCATTAAAAAATTCGTTGACTGCAGACACCTGTTGTTCAGTGGTTTTTAACAAGTTCATTCCATGACGAAATGTAGCTGAACCGACTAAACCTTTGGTGTACCAAGAAATATGTTTACGCGCAACACGTATACCCGAATATTCCCCATAAAAATCATATAGGTCATATAGATGCTGGATAAGAATGCGATGAATTTCTGTCACTTCTGGCAACGGAAGGTGTCTGCCGGTAGCCAGATAGTGGCTAATTTCACGAAAAATCCACGGACGTCCCTGAGCAGCCCGTCCGATCATCACAGCATCAGCGCCTGTATAATCTAAGACTTGTTTGACTTTCTCGGGTGTGCCGATATCACCATTAGCAATAATTGGGATCTTTACCGCGGCTTTTACTGCGGCAATAGTATCGTACTCAGCATACCCAGTGTAGGCGCAAGCGCGAGTACGGCCATGAATGGCAAGCGCCCGAATGCCTGCATTTTCAGCAATATGGGCTATGACAAGTGCGTTTTTGTGTTGCATATCCCATCCGGTACGAATCTTTAAGGTGACAGGAATATTCACCGCGCTCACTACTGCATCAAGTATTTTTCCTACTAACAGCTCATCTTTCAATAAAGCAGAACCAGCCATTACATTACAAATCTTTTTAGCTGGGCAGCCCATATTAATGTCAATAATTTGTGCCCCCTCTTCTGCATTGTAACGCGCGGCTTTAGCCATCATTGCAGGATCAGCGCCGGCAATTTGTACCGAGATTGGATCTACCTCGCCTTCATGGTTGGCCCGACGGCGAGTTTTTTCAGAGCCCCACAAAAGCGAATTACTAGAGACCATTTCTGACACCG
>Ga0049085_10001141_pt1 | contig 10492 bp, 8 predicted proteins | sample GreLakmeSU08MSRF_FD_66721 | JGI IMG/M metagenome (GOLD analysis project Ga0049085, IMG submission 66721) | Freshwater lentic microbial communities from great Laurentian Lakes, MI, USA - Great Lakes metaG SU08MSRF | ecosystem: Environmental > Aquatic > Freshwater > Lake | place: Great Lakes... | reverse complement strand
AATTTGATTGTGAATTTGATTGTGAATTTGATTGTGAATTTGATTGTGAATTTGATTGTGAATTTGATTGTGAATTTGATTGTGAATTTGATTGTGAATTTGATTGTGAATTTGATTGTGAATTTGATTGTGGTAAAGAATCATCAATTTTTTCCCAATCATTTGAAATTATATATCTATATCCAAATCTAGATGGTCCTAACATCAAAATTTCAATTCCTCGTGATTTACAAAGTTCATGAAATAAATGATTATGATGTAAACTGCTTTGATTCATAATTAAAAAATCAGGATGAGTTTCATCCAAAATCATTTCAAACAATTTACATTCTTGTTCAAGAATAGATAAAATTTCATCTTTATTGAATTTATAATAATCATTGAAATTAAAAAATAACCTTTCATTATAAGCTAGTAACCATAAATTTATTTTATATTTTTCTTCAAAATATTCTAAATATTTGAAATCAGGTTTTTTATTAGTTTTTTTAATATGATCATGATAAAACCAAATTTTTTTAAAGTTAACAATTTTTTGTTCTCTAAAAAAATTTTTTGGTTTATCAGTTACATCAAATATTGCAAACATTTGCAAGTCAGATAATGATTGTAAGTGATTTGCAAGACCAAAATAACTAACATCTCCATCTAACCAAAAAACAATGTTTTTGACCATTATTATGCCTAGAAACTAAGGACGAGATAAATGTATTTTTGTCATTATTTTAATATAAAAAATATATACAAATGATAAATTATTATTAGACTATATTTTGATTAAAAATAGTGGAATATTGTAAAAATTGTCTCTATCCAAATACAAAACCAATGTTAGAATTTAACAATGATGGAATATGTAGTGCATGTACAAATTTAGAAATCAAAGAAAAAATTGATTGGATTAAAAGAAAAGAAGAGCTTAAAAATATTTTAGAAAAATACAAAAGTGTAGATGGTTCAAATTACGACTGCATAATTCCTGTAAGTGGAGGTAAAGATTCACATTATCAAACATATGTGATTAAAGAAGAATTTGGACTTAATCCTCTAGTAGTTAATTTTCATCCTCATGATTTTACTGAAGTAGGAAGAAAAAATATTGAAAATTTGAAAAAAATTGGAGTAGATTGCATAGAATTTTCTGCAAATCCAACAATTTATAAAAAATTATCTAAATTTGGATTAATTGAATTAGGTGATTTTGAATGGCCAGAACACATTGGAATTTTTACTATCCCAGTACAAATCGCTGTGAAATATAAAATTCCATTAATTATTTGGGGCGAAAACATAGCTCTTGAATATGGAGGTTATGAAACTGCATCAAAGTTGAAATTTGTAGATAGAGATTATGAAAATACTTCAGCAGCATCTTATTTCCAAGATAAAATTACAGCCAGAGACATGACAAAACATGGATTTGAACTGAGTGATTTACAACCGTATCTTTTTCCATCCAAAAAAGAAATTGATGATGTTGGTATTCGTGAAATATATCTTGGTTCATTTTTAAAATGGGATATATTTAAGCAGCTGGAAGTAGTTAAAAAAATAGGATTTAATTTATTTCCAGAAAAAAGGGAGGGCACTTATGATGATTGGGAAAATTTAGATACCAAATTTACTGTATTTCATGATTATTTTAAATGGTTAAAATATGGTTTTGGAAGAAGTACAGATCATGTTTCTATTGAAATTAGGTATGGTAGAATTACTAGAGATGAAGGATTAAAATTAGTTAAACAGTACGAAGGGAAAATACCGACAAAATATTTAGAGGAATTTTTAGAGGAAGCAGATCTAACATTTGAAGAATTTATCAAAATCTGTGATAAATTTACCGACAAAAAATTATTTGAAAAAGACAATAATGGGAATTTAATCAGAGATAGTGATGGAAATATCATAAAAATGAAATATGATAACTGATCATAAAAAATTACAAATTGGATAGAAAATCTAAAAGTTTTTGAGATGCATTTCCATGATTTGATAAATAATTATTTGAAAATTTTTGTCCATTTCTTATAAGTTCATTTCTAAAATTTTCATTTTTTAATATACGTTCCAAAAAATTTTCTAAATTATCTACATCAGTACTAATACATGAATTAGAACTAAAAATTGTGGGAATTCCCCACCAATTTTTAACTGAAATTGAAATTGTGGGTTTTTCACACAGAAAAGATTCTATCATAGCACTTGTTAAATCGACAACAATCATTAAATCACACGATCTAATTAACGAAGAAATATCCCCAGTTTTTATTATAATTATTGCGGGATTTATTTCTTTAATCAACTCATCAATATTAAGATCATCAAGTGAAGGATGTAATTTTATAATAATTTTTTTGTTAGTTTTTGAAACAGTTTCACAAATTTTTTTCATTGTTTCTTTGTATTTTTCATTTGTTTGAACTGTTAAACTACGTACTTCCTCTGGATTGGAACCTGAGGTAGCAATTAAAATAAAATCCCGTCTATTTTTATCAGTAGATGAATTAACAATTTGATCAAATTGAGGATGTCCTAATTTTTTTATCTTTTCAGGTGAAACGCCATATTTTATTGCATGTTCTTTTTCTAAATTTCCCCATACAACGTAATAATCAACCATTGATGGAAAAACACCTTGCCATTTGTTCATAGCATATGCCTCTGGAGTATCATAAAATAGACCGTGTTGAATCAATGTTGTTGGGATTTTGAAGGATTTGGCTAAAGTAAGAATAATTTGTTCAGTAAGTCCAATTTCAGACCAAACTACGATTGATGAAAAATGATTTTTTTCTAACAATGATTTCGCAAAAATAATTTCTTCAACGTATTCTTCAAATCTTTTATTGAATAATTCAACAAATGTTGATTTAATAATATTCCAAAACGAAATATCACATATGCTAAAAAAAGTACTAAAAAATTCATCGTGTTTTAGCATAGATAAAAAATTTAATTTAACAAACAATTGTTCTTGTTGAAGAAATTTTTTTGTGTTGCTATCAAGTAACATATGCGATGTTGCTATCTTACATAATGATTTTTTGATGATTGAAAAAGATTTAAAATTCCATATACTTGTTTTTCTTCTATTATACATCACTCCAATAATAGAATTTTTTGAGAAAAGTGAAAAAAGTCCCTGAAATCTAACTACATCAAATTCAACAAAAAGAGTATTTTTTTGTGAAATAGAATTTTTTTTAAGACCAAATAAAAAATGTATTATAATTTCAGATAATCCTTTTAATTTTTTAAAATAAAAATAAGGAATAGTAATTGTTATATTTGCAATATTTGTATTAATTTTTATTTTATCATAATAAAATTCAATTTGTTTTTCATTTAATCGATCTACATGAATTACAATTGGATAAACAATATTAAAAAGTTCAGGAGAAACAATATAATTAGCATTATTGAATTTTTTCGTAATAGCATTAATTTCTAAAAAATTTTTAAGGAATTTTATCAAAAATAATGAAAATTCTACATCAAGTAATTTTCCAAGATTAATTTTTTCATATTCAATATATTTACGAATAGTAGGTTCTAAAAACCATTTTGATAACTTGTAAGAATTTTTTTGTATTGTTTGTCTATTAACATCATCAATATAATTATCAGAAATTTCATGTGGGATGCCATTTTTTGACAATAAATTATGTGATTCATAATCAAATGTGATAATAATTTTTTCCTTGTCATTAAATTTTTTGATGTCATCAATGTTAGATGAAGAATCAAATAATATTATCAAAGAGGGATACAAATCAAATTCACAAATTTTTTTTCCATTTTCCCCAGTTATAATCATTAAATAAAATATTTTTCATTTCATCATCATCTGGTTTCCACGCAGGATTTGCAAGAGTAAGAATAGTTGCAATTTTATCAGTTGTATTGATATGTGCAGAAGAATGATTTTTAGGAATTTGTATTAAAACTGGATCATCTTCACTTGATTCTATTTCATGGTATTTTCCTTGCAAGTCTTTTGCGATAAAGACAACTTTACCTCTAATGCATACAAAATAACTATCTCTTTTAGTATGAAGATGCGGACCCTTTATTTCACCAGGATTTACGGATGATATATACACCATTTTTGGATCTGTTTCCATAATTTTGTCCCAGTCTCTCCATATTACGGTCAATGATCCATTAACATGGTTATCTTTAATGTCCTTTGTATCATGTTTTTCTAATTTGATATGTCTTATTGTATCGTTTTTCAATTAATATAAAGTGAAAATCCATATTATTAAACACATTATCATCAAAACTATTGATTATTAGAAATAATATTTATACAAATTATAAATAGAGTATTCTCTGGAAGTGAAAAATAAAGGGATAAATTCAATTTTAATTCATAATAAACTAGACTAATAAATTATTCAAAATCTAAAATAGATAAAATCCTCTGCATTTGAATTAATAAAGAATAGAATACAGAATACCACACACCCAAGCATAAGAGTCCAATACTTCATTGGTAATTCAGAAAACTTTGATACAATGCCACCTTTACGGTATGAGATAAAATGCAGAATTAAAAATAATAATATCAATAATACTTGAAACTTGTGAGAAGATAAGAAATTTGTAAATGAATGTAGATTCATGTCTAGAAAAACAAATTTTTCCATAGCATATACAACCTCATGAATATCTTCAACCCTAAATGCAATCCAAGCTAATAATACAAAATATTGAGTGATCAATATTGAAAAAATTTTGCCAAAAGTGGTATTAAAAAATGAATTATGTTTCAAAAATGGAAATTTATTTAGAATTAATTGATGTGCAGATAAATATGCACCATGAAGTAAACCCCAAACAACAAAATTCCATGAAGCACCATGCCAAAGTCCTCCCAAAAACATGACAAATATAAGATTAAAATGAGTCCTGAATTTGGATCTTTTATTACCTCCAAGAGGTATGTAGAGGTAATCTTTCAACCATGTCGATAGGGAAATATGCCATCTCTTCCAGAAATCTGACGGTGATGTTGCAAAATAGGGTTTGTTAAAATTAATAGGAATGTTAAATCCCATTATCAAAGCAGTACCTAAAGCTATATCGGAATAACCAGAAAAATCACAGTAGATCTGAATTGCAAATGCAATTGTACCAATCCATATTTCTAGGGAACTAGCTCCAATCACATTTGCAAATACATCATTAACTAGAGGTGCAATATTATCTGCAAAAAACATCTTCTTAAAAAGGCCTAAAGCAATCATAGTAATTCCAATTTTGAGATTCTTGTCAGTGACTGTGATTAAACGCAGTTTGGAGCTAACTAACCCAGATTCTAATTTTTCTCTTAGTTGCGGTAAAAAGTGACTGGCTCTAAGAATTGGTCCTGCAACTAATTGTGGGAAAAATGTAATGAAAAGTGCATAATCCCTTAACGATTTACATGGTTGTATTGTCCCTCTATACACATCAACAATATATCCAATAGAATGAAACGTGTAAAATGAAATTCCTATTGGTAGTGCAAGATACAACAGTGGAATATCCGTTCCAAGATCAAGAGTTTGCCCCAAGAAATTAAATTGAGTTATGACAAAATCAGCATATTTAAAAAATCCAAGTAAGCTAAGATTTATAGAAACACATAAAATAAGAAACAGTTTTTTTTGAGAAACAGTTTTTGCATTGTATACCATTTTACTCAAATAGAAATCCCACATTGTAGTAAATAGCAAAAGTAAGATTAGATAGTTACTTGAATAATAAAAAAATAAATAGCTTGCAAATAATAAAAATAAATGTTGGAAATTCCTATTTTTGATTATTATAATTGATGTAATAACGACAATAAAAAATACGATAAAATCAACAGAATTAAAAAACAAATTAGTTTAACTCTTCAAGAATTATTTTAGCAATATCTAAGTCATAAATAGAATTATTGACAATTATGTGACTGGTGTTCATCCATATTGGTATATCATCATATTTGCCTCTAAAATCATATACTGTTCCATATTTTTCTTCAAGTCTTCTAATACTTTCGTTAAAATAGATTTTTTGTGAATTGGATAAATCATCAAGATATAATTGATGTGTGGGTGTTATGAAAATCACCGTTTTGATACTCTCACCATTGAATCTATCCAACATGGTGTATAATGCATTTAGATTTTGTTGTGATAAATCAGTTAATAATGTAGGATTTTGTTGCTTTAATTCTTCGAAGGTTTTTGGAATGTAATAATCAAAGCAATATCTATAGAAGGGAGTATTCATGTTGAAGAAACAATTTGGGAATGGGGTTTGATAACCGCCATTAAATAGATGCAAGCGAACAAATCTTTGTGGATTTTCAAAATTTTCATCATTGTTGAGTGATTTTGATAAAACAATTTTTGTTTTCTCTAATAGAAAGTCTGTACCGAAATTATTTGGTTGGCTAGATAATAAGTCTCTATATGAAATACCATACAATATTAATTTTGGTTTCATTGTAATTATTTGTTCAGTTTGTAATAATCTTGTTGGAGGAATATTACCATCAGATGCAATATTATAAACAACATATTTTGTAGTCAAAACAGAGTTAATATTTTCTTGAACTACAGTAGCATTAATCATACCAGTATGACTTGAACCTATAAGAACAACATTATTTATTTTAGAAAAATCTTGAGAGTAAAAATTCTGAATTAGTGTTTTTTCTGACGGTTGAGGAGTTTTTGATTTTAATGGAAAATAGATTTCCAAAGTTATCAAAACCGAAGTGAGAAATATTATTACGAAGAGAGATAATATTATAATTTTTTTCCTTTGTGAAAAAATGGTTGGTGTAAAATTATTACCATCCATAATGTTGACTAAAAAAAGAGGTAAATAAGTTAAATCATTAGAACTGCCAGTTTATTCTACTATGATCATTATTAATCAATTATGTGGTAAAGATGATTTGAAATTACTTCAAGAAATTATAATTGTAAAGATTATGTGTTCTAGTATTATAAAGTGAATTAATCATTTCTGTAAATTATACTAAAAATTAATAAAATATAAGTCAAATAATACGATTTATACTGTTTTTCATTATAGGATACGAATTTACAAATATAAAAACATCATTAAATATTAGAAAATAAATTTGAATTTTGTATGACAATAGTATTTTTTGGAGGAGAAGTATGAAAATTCTAGTTACCGGTGGCTTAGGTTTTATTGGAAGTAATTTTATCCTCAAAGTTCTTGAAAAACATCCAAAAATTTCAATTACAAACATAGATGCTTGTTTGGATGGCTCAAATCTAAAGAATCTAACAGGGATCAAAAACAGTAATTACGAATTCATACGTGGAAATATAACAAACAAGATACTTGTTGAAAAATTGGTTGCAAGATCAGATATAGTATTTAATTTTGCAGCAGAATCACATGTGGATAGAAGTATTTCGGATCCAAGACCTTTCATAGATTCTAATATTATAGGAGTGTATACAATTCTCGAAGCAATAAGAAAGCATAAGAAAAGGATAATACAGATTTCCACGGATGAAGTTTTCGGTAGTCTCAAGTCGGGTAGTGCAAATGAAGAATTTCCATTTAATCCTTCCAGTCCTTATGCAGCATCAAAGGCATCAGCAGAAATGCTTGTAAAATCCTATGTAACTACATACGACTGTGATGCAATAATAACAAGATGTACTAATAATTATGGACCTCGTCAATCGCCAGAAAAGCTAATTCCAAAAGTCATATTATTGGCAGAAAAAAACCAAAAGATTCCAATATACGGCACTGGTAAAAACATCAGAGATTGGATATTTGTGCTGGATCATTGTGATGCAATCTTGAAAATATTATTCAAAGGAAAAAAAGGAGAATCATACAATATTGCAGGTAAAAATGAGATTGACAATATCACCATAGTGAAAAAAATTCTAAATATTATGGGAAAATCAAAAGAATTGATGCATTTCATAAAGGATAGACCGGGTCATGATTTTCGTTACAGTTTGAATTCAGAAAAAATACGCAATGAGTTACATTGGAAGCCATCACATAATTTTGAAAAAGGATTAGAATACACAATAGATTGGTACATTAAAAATAAAGAATGGTATAAGAACATCTCATTAAAAGAAATGAAGGCAGTTTCTTGGAAAACTAGATAAGCTAATCATGATAGTGGTTGATTAATTGAAGGGAATAATTTTACACGGTGGACATGGTACTAGATTAAGACCACTCACACATACAGGACCAAAGCAACTTTTACCAATTGCAAACAAGCCAATGTCACAATATTGCTTAGAAACATTAGTGGATGCAGGAATTTTGGAAATTGCAATAATTATTGGTGGAATAGGCTCAAATAAAGTACAAGAGTATTACGGAAATGGAGAAAAATTTGGTGCAAAAATAATCTATGTAAATCAAGATTATCCACGTGGTATAGCTCATGCAATAAATCTATGCAAGGAATTTATTGGAAATGATAAATTTGTAGTTTTTTTGGGAGATAACATAATAAAGAAAAGTATCGCAGATTACGTTTTAAGATTTAAACAATCAGATGCAAGTGCTTTAATTTTGTTATGCGAGGTTAGTAATCCAACACAGTTTGGAATTGCAGATGTAAAGGATGGAATAATCAAAAAGATAATGGAAAAACCAAAAGAACCTCCGACGAATCTTGCAGTGACTGGAATCTATCTTCTTACACCCATAATATTTGACATAATAGATAGGTTAAAGCCATCTTGGAGAAACGAATACGAAATAACAGATGCATTACAAATGCTCTTGGAAGAAAACCACAAAATTATTTACGACATGATAACGGATTATTGGAAAGATACTGGCACACCATATGATATCATACATGCAAATGAAGTAATTTTGAGCAGTATGAAGCCTTACTTTCTTGGTACAAAGGAAGAAAATGTTTCAATAACAGGTAACGTCATGATAGGAGAAGGAGTGCTAATCAAAAATGGATCAAGAATAGTAGGTCCTGTCATCATAGGTAAAGAATGTATAATTGGTCCTGATGCTCACATAGGTCCAAACATCAGTATAGGAGATAATTCAAAACTATCAAGATGCAATATTGAAAATTCTATTATCATGTCAGGGTGTAACATTGATGGTGATGTTAAAATACGAAATAGCATAATTGCATTTAATTCCGAGATTGTTAAAACTGATAACGCTGATAGTAATGTATTTCTTTTAGGGGAAGGAACAAAGATTTCACTGTAAATTGTCAGTATTAAATCCACTAGTCAGCATAATAATTCTCAATTACAACGCAGGAGAATTATTACTAAATTGCGTAGAATCTGTCTTTAAAACAAACTACGATAACATGGAGGTGATTGTAGTTGATAATGCATCAAAAGACCAAAGTCATCTAAAATGTAAGGAAAAATTTGACAAGACTCACCTTATTGAAAACAAGGAAAATTTTGGATATTGTGAAGGAAACAACGTAGGGATAAGACAGGCCAGAGGAGATTTTGTAGTCATATTGAATCCAGATACCATAGTATCTACAAACTGGCTTACAGAGCTAATGTCAGCATATAATACAACTGGAGAAGGACTGTATCAACCAAAGATTCTCTCCCTTTATGAAAATAATGTTATACAGAGTACTGGAAATATGTTACACTTGTTTGGATTTGGGTTTGCAAGGGATAAGGGGGTACCTGATAACAGCCAACGTAACGAAATAGAGCAGATCGGTTATGCATCAGGAACATGTTTGTTTACATCAGCAAAAGTTTTAAAAAAAGTGGGTCTGTTAGATTCTTTTTTGTTCTTGTATCATGATGATTTAGATCTTGGTTGGAGAGCCGCACAGATTGGCATAAAATCGTATTATGTGCCAAATTCAGTAATTTATCATGCAGAAAGCTACAGTCTAAAGTGGAGTTCCAAAAAATTTTTCTGGCTTGAGAGAAACAGGCGATATTGCATTATGACTCATTATTCCAAAGATACTTGCAAAAAGATGCAGATCTCGTTGATATTAGTGGAAATGATGGTGTGGTTATTTTATTTGTCAAAAGGGTTTCTAAGTGCAAAGATAAGAGCGGAGCTTGACATCATTAAAAATAAAGATCAGATAACAAGCAGATACAAAGAGCTTGAAAGTAAGAAACTTGTTTCTGATAAGGAATTGATAAAATTATTTCCTGATGAAATTTTTGTGCCAAAAAATGTCTCAGGAAAAATTGGCAGTAGAGTATTTAATTCCATACTTTTAGTGCTCAGTAAGAAAGCTAAGCGCTCAATTTTATTTTAATTATTCTAATTTTTCTGAAATTATTATGCCCGTTGCAAACTTTTTTTCATGAGATATTGAGGCAAGAAATTTGTACTTTTTTTTCCATTTGCCTCTAAGATTCACGGCAGGTTTGGAATTCGAATGAGATGTTTCTATATCCAACATTGAGATACGTTCGTTAATTGCTTTTTTGACTGCCTCTTTGAGAGCAAATTT
>Ga0049085_10001139_pt1 | contig 10497 bp, 11 predicted proteins | sample GreLakmeSU08MSRF_FD_66721 | JGI IMG/M metagenome (GOLD analysis project Ga0049085, IMG submission 66721) | Freshwater lentic microbial communities from great Laurentian Lakes, MI, USA - Great Lakes metaG SU08MSRF | ecosystem: Environmental > Aquatic > Freshwater > Lake | place: Great Lakes... | reverse complement strand
TTTTTTTTTTTTTCTTTTGGGTTCAGTTGTTTGTTTGTTTTTTGTGTCATTTTTTAATTTTTGTGCTTATGTCTAGTTTCAATTTTCCAATTCCTGCCCCTGTTGCTCAGATCCTTTCGGAGTGTCGCAACATTGGTATTTGTGGTAGTCGTGAGCTTGTTCCAATTCCTTATGTTTGGGAGCCTTTTGTTGCTGCCATTCCTAAAGGTGTTTCTATTTCTTGCGGGTGCGTTGGTGGTGTTTGTGCTTTAGTTCGTTCATCTTTTTTTGAGGTGTCGGTTTTTCGTGCATCGGTTTTTGGTTTTGGTGTTCAGTCTTTTGTTCGCCGTTCCGTTGCCCTTGTGCAGTCGGTCGCAAATTCCGAGCGCGCCTTGTGGGTTTCGTTTCCAGGTTTTAGTTGCCCCGTTGGTTTGGTTCCTCATTGTAATTCTTCAGCTTGTTTCAATGGGGGCGGTTCGGGTTCGTGGGCTTCATTGGCTTTCGCCATTGGTTCCGGTATTCCTGCGCTTGTTCATTTAGGTCCTTCTGATGTTTCGCCCCCGGGTTGGTCCTTTATTCATTTGGGCGGTGGTTGGTTTTTTCATCCTTCCGTTATTTAGTTTAGTAATCTTTTAAATTTATATATATGTTTAATTTTAATTTTAGCGTGTCAATCGCTTATTGTGAAGCTCAAGGAGTTTCAAAAGTTTTCGCCGAGTATGCAAAGCATCACACAGGCGAAGAGATAGAAAGTTTAGGTTTTAATTCCAATTCGGGTTATGTGTACTTATCCCTCGAATGCGGTTTTCAAATTGTGTCAATGCTTGGCGCAGATATTGAATATTGCCTAACTGATTTTTACACAGGAGAAGAAATATTTTTTGAAAGTTGGGCGGAGCTTCTAGCTGATAAAAAGATTTAATTTTTTGCCCTGCTACCGTACTAATGGTAGCAGGGCATAATTTAACAATTTAAATAATTTAACAATTTAACAATTTAACGAATGAAACTAATTGAAAAGAATTTACCAAGATTGACAATTCACACAACAGGGACTGAATTTAAACCTATGAAAATTACCTCCAGCGTACAAGCTGCAGACTTAGTAAGACAATTTTATGGGGATGATATTTTTCTATTTGAGAGCTTTTTTATATTATTACTTAATCGTTCTAATATGGCTATAGGTTATGCAAAAATTTCACAAGGTGGGATAAGCAGTACAATAGTAGATAAAAGAATTATTGCCCATTACGCAATTTCAGCTCTTGCCTCTTCTGTAATACTTGCTCATAATCATCCTTCAGGTAATTTAGCACCTTCCGAAACTGATATTAAACTTACTCACGATATTATAGAAGGATTAAAACTTCTTGATATACAAGTATTCGACCACTTAATTTTAGTAGGAGGTGCATATACTTCAATGGTAGATGAAGGCTTAATAAGACATTAAAAAAGTTATTCAAAAAAGAGATCCAATATAAAAATATTGGATTTTCTTTTTTTAGTTGAATAATTGTGCTTAGTTTTATTGCCCACCTCTATACATAATATTGGTTCATCATAGCCCCCACATCTGCAAAAAAAAAAAGATAGCATTAGTACATAAAAGACATATTAAAAACAACAGTATAAAATTAAGATGATAGATAGACTTAGCGACAACCTTAACATTTACGAATTACACATTAAACCGACTTACTCCGTTTGCATACCTCAAAGGAATGGAGGAGGTGGGAGGAAAAGTGCAAAACAAATATTAAACGAAGAGAACTTAAAGGACAATAAACATACAGGGGAACTCTCAAGAAAAGCACAAAATAGAATTAAAAATGCAGTGAATTGGTTGATTGCATCTAGCAAGGAAAAAAGTATATTTGTGAAAGAACTTGACAAACAAATTAGATTTAAGATTAGTTTTATTACCTTGACTTTACCGACCACTGATCACTGCATAACTGATAACTTTTTTAAACAGAAACTACTACACAACTTTTTAAACGCAGCTCGCTATTCTCATAATTTACAAAACTTTGTTTGGAAGGTAGAAGCACAAGCAAACGGCAATATTCACGCGCATATAACTACTGATATATTTATGCATTGGAAAGACCTTAGAAGAATTTGGAATAGAATTTTAAAGAAAAATGGATTGATTGACAAGTACCAGGATAAACATAAAAAATTAACATTGGATGAATACTTACTTATGTATGGTGATAAAAAAAATAGTAACTTAACGCAGCTGACAAAATCTTATGAAACAGGTACTAATGAAAATTGGGAAAACCCTAACTCTACGGACATACACTCAGTAAGAAAAGTAAATAATTTAGGTGCATACCTAGCAAAGTACTTATCAAAGAATGAAGAGGGAAGAAGAAAGATTAGTGGTAAATTGTGGGCTTGCTCATATAACTTATCTGAACAAAATAAGCTGATTGTAGAACTATGCGATTATCAGGACTATGCGTATATTGATTGCATTGAAAACGTACATATTAAACAGAAAGATATAATGAGCAAACTAGATGAAAACAACGAGCAATTTTTAGTAGGTTCTTTGTACCTGTATAAATTAGAAGATTGGGGTAGGTACATAAAAGGACCATTACTAGAATTATATAACGAACACAGATTTAATATTAGAAACAACATACATAAACCAAAGGTTGATAGAGATAGCTTATTTCTTCTAAACAACCCTATTCCTGTATGCCCACCGATTGAAATAAAACCTAAACAAACTTATCTTGACTTACTTTCGAATTAATATTTTATTATATTTGTTAGAAGATTATAGATGACTGACCTTTTTTACATATCATATTTGAACCCTAGATTATATAAAGCTTTGTATAAAGGAAGTACAACCTATTTAATTCAATCTTTGCAGGATGTTCCTGCGCCTATTTCAATATTTCTAATTAGTATGGAAAAAGTTGGTCCGGATAATTACCCTCCCGATATGTTAGTGCGCAGCTCTTTCTTCTTTATAGACTTAACAACATTAATAGGAAACAATGTGCAGGTAGCTTATGGGTTCCCTGTTGATGGTCCAGCTCACCTATACACAATACAATTTAAAGAAGAATAGATATGATGACAAACAAAGAATGTAGATTATTTAGTCAAGAAATAATACTACCGCAAATATTAAAACGTGATGGGTACAAATGTAAAAACTGCAGAATTAACCATAAGACAAGAGTATATCTTAACTCTCTGAATAACTATGTGGAGTGTGATGAATTTATTGAAACGTGGGCAGAAAGTAACGATAGATTAGTTTTTACATTATATTTAGAATTGTGTTTTAATGACTTTGATATTACTAATTTCGAACCTAGCAACCTAGTTTCTTTATGCCCAAAATGTAAGATTAACAGGGACAAAGAATTTAAAAAGAAAAACAGAACTCTCTACAAACAAGAAATAAACGATAAAAATACAATAGACTTTATGCGAGAGGACAAAGCATATTATATAAAAAGTGAAAGCAAAGTAGTATTGACAAATAAACAATTCTTAGAACTAGAGGATAAAATAAGGCGAGCAGATCTTCTGCAAAAGCATTCAGATAACACTCGCCATATAATTTGTGAGATTATTAGACATATTAATACATATATTTGAATTAAAATGACTAGCTTTAACTATAGATAATTGATAAAAATAATGTGATGGGTAAGACAAGAGAAATAAAAGATAGTGTTAAATTAGCTGATAGAAGGTTAGTTGCTGCTGCAGGCTTGATTGATAAAAAGCTAAACGAACTAAAAACTAAATATGATGCTCTTCCAAACATTGATGATAAGATTAGTGTGTTAAATGAATTAGAAGATTTTTGTGATAGCGAGATATTATATTGGATTGAGAATGTATTAGCTGAAGAAGATAACGGACCAGGTGCAGATAAGAATAGAATTGAAATAGGTTACAAGCAAATACAAAGTTTCGAAAGAACAGTACAAAATATCAACAAATTAAGAAAAGGACTATTTGCTATTCAAGCAATAAAGAACAAGAACTATGAAAACAATTAAAGGAATGGGTGATATTGTGGAAGTAATTACTACTGCAACAGGAATAAAAGCAATAGTAGATACATACTCAAAAGTTACGAAAAAAGACTGCGGTTGTAAGAATAGAAAAGAACAAATGAATAATGCACAGAATAAAATAAATGACCTGTTAAAAAGAAGAGCAGCTAGAATTGAAACCAATAAAAATAATATAAAATGAGTAAAACAAACCAAGTACAACTAATTGGAAACATTGGGCAAGCACCCAAATTAATTGAAACAGGAGGACTAACTTCCGTTGCTACATTCTCTATGGCTACTAATGATACATTCAAGGACCAGGATGGCAATAAACAAAAGCGCACTGATTGGCATAACATTGTTTGCTTCAGCAAGCTCGCTCTTCTTGTTAATGAATATACAAAAGCCGGTAGTAAGATATTGGTGAATGGGAAGATACAAACAAGACAGTATACTAACAAAGAAGGACTAAACAAATACATAACTGAAATAATCGCAACAGATGTGATGTTCCTAGATAGCTTTGTTAAACAACCAATAGAAGAAGAACAATTTAATTAATAACGAGGAACTGACAAGTTTGTGGGAAGGTTATATATGGCTTACACAGGACTTGATTATATAGTTGGAACTGCCGGGGAGAACTTCGGCAGTTTTTTTGTTGTACCTGTATTGTAAAGTTTTAATTGTGAAGTTTGTAAGATATGAATTGAATGTTGTAGGAATTTGGTAAGAAAGTTTTGAGAATATTTAGTTTGTGTTGTGAGAATGTTTGAAGTGTAAAGAAATTGTGAAAAAAGAAATTAGAAAAAGTTATGAAAGAATTAGAAAAGAATTGGAAAAGATTTGAAAAAGAAATTAGAAAAAGTTAAGAAAGAATTAGAAACGAATTAGAAAAGTTTTAGAAAAGAATTAGAAAAGATTTGTTGAAGTTTGTTGTGATGAGAATTTGATTGTATTTTGTGAATTGTAGATTTGTTTTATATTGATAGAATTAGAAGTTGAAATGTGTAAAGTTTGAATTGTGAAAGTTTGATTTGAGAATGTTGTGTGAATTGTTGATGTGTGTAAAGATTATAGAATTAGAAGTTGAAATGTGTAAAGTTTGAATTGTGAATGTTTGATTTGATGATGTTGTGAGAATTGTTGATGTGTGTAAAGATTATAGAATTAGAAGTTGAAATGTGTAGAGTTTGAATTGTGAAAGTTTGATTTGATGATGTTGTGTGAATTGTTGATGTGTGAAAAGATTATAGAATTAGAAGTTGAAATGTGTAAAGTTTGAATTGTGAATGTTTGATTTGATGATGTTGTGAGAATTGTTGATGTGTGAAAAGATTATAGAATTAGAAGTAGAAATGAGTGAAGTTTGAATTGTGAATGTGTGAAAAGATTATAGAATTAGAAGTAGAAATAAGTGAAGTTTGAATTGTGAATGTTTGATTTGATGATGTTGTGTGAATTGTTGATGTGTGAAAAGATTATAGAATTAGAAGTAGAAATGAGTAAAGTTTGAATTGTGAATGTTTGATTTGATGATGATGTGTGAATTGTTGATGTGTGAAAAGATTATAGAATTAGTAGTAGAAATGAGTAAAGTTTGAATTGTGAATGTTTGATTTGATGATGATGTGTGAATTGTTGATGTGTGAAAAGATTATAGAATTAGAAGCCAGGTTGTAGAAAGTTTGATTGATGATTGTTTATATGAGTAGTGAATTAAATGTTGATAAAGATTAGAGTATGTGTGATGTTATATTTGGATTGATTGTGTTAGTAGTGATTGCGTTATTATATTTGATGATGTTACAGGTGATAGTAGGGATGATGTGATGTATAGAAGTTGTGATGATGTTTTGGCTAATTGATTTTGTTAATTGATGTGATGGGTGATAGTACGGTTGATATTATTATTATTTATAGAGTTATGGTTTCGGTTAATTGGTATTGTTTAGATTGCTTGGTTAATTGTTTTCGTACTTTCATTTCAGCTGCTCTCATTTCATTCCGGGTGAGTACACCCTTCCATTTCATCCAAGCAACTTTCATTTTGACACTATTAATCTTTTCTTTTTTTTAAATCATTTCAGCAGCTTTCATACACTCACGGCTGAGGACAGCCTTCCGTTTAATTCAAGCATCTTCCATTTCGACAACAGGTAACACAACTCATTAATTTAAAACCTCCCTGCACAGATCTTCGTTCCTCAGAACTGTTCCGGTCGGTAACAAAAAACTACTTCGCTTTTCTTCAGAAGCTTTCATCAAAAGTCCTTCGTGACCTCAGTCCTTTTTCTCTCAAGCCTCTTTATCAAGCTACATACGTTTTTTTAAAAAGTCAGTGTTTGCGCTTTCGTTCCTCAGCGCAGCTGAATTGATTAAAAAAAAAACGGAAGTTCGGTGTTCTTCGTTACTGCGGTTTGCGTTCAAAAAAAATATCTGCAAGGGCTTCGCGAGTTTTCGTTCCTCAAACCCTTGCATATATCGTTTCCGCCATTTGTCTGCTCGAAACTCGCGACCAAATGCTCCAACTTTTTTTTTTCACTTCCACCTTCGTTGCCTCATCACGCGCCCCTTTTTCTTCCCCCCAAACCCCCAAAATCGCACTCGGGATAAACCTCGTACTGCTTAGATGGGGGGCAGTCGGGGCTAGTGTTTATGCTCGCCGCTAGGTCGCTCTAGGCTACGTTTTTGTCATCATATTTGGTTTGCTTTCGTACCTTAGCACCAAATATGCCGCCAAAAGCCTTGTTGCAAAAGGCAAGAGGTCAGCTACGCACTTATTCGTTCCTCAGCGTGCTTTTTAGCTTTCCCCCTAGAGCTCAACTCGCGGTGGCTCGCCGCACAAACAGGGGATTTCTCTCGTTCCTCGTTCAATCCCCCTGTTAATTGCCGACGCTAGCTGAAGGCTCTACTTCCTTATTTTTTTTTAAGCAAAGTGATTAACTCACTTTGTAGGTGGGGATGATATACCTTTAAATGCTATTTTAAAGAGTTCTAATGACATAATAATATTGAGATGATAATTCTATCACATTGATATTTTGGTGATGTTTATATCTAAGTATTTGCACGTTAAAAATCTTCAATATAAATTTGCGCTTAACCCTTAAAAAAATAACAAAATGGCTAAAATCAAAATGACCGCAATCGTTGCCGATATGCGAAACAAATTAAACGGCTCAGTATTCAGTCGAAATCGTGGTGGTGCTTACATTAGAACAAAAGTAACTCCAATAAACCCTCAAACTGCTGCACAAGTGCAGGCACGTTCTTTATTAACTAGCTTGTCTCAGGGCTTTCGTTCTTTATCTCAAGCACAGATAACTGCTTGGAATTCAGCAACTCCTTCTTGGACTTCTACTGATATTTTCGGTGATAGCATTGTTCCAACAGGACTTGCATTATATGTTCGTTTAAATGCTAATATTACAAATGCAGGTGGAACTATAATTGTATTGCCTCCACTTCCTGTAGGTGCAGATAATGTTGAGAGTATTTCTCTAGCTAGTGATGTTTCTTCATCTACTTACACGATAACTTTTTTACCTGCTGCAGTTCCTGCAAATCATACTATGTATGTTGAAGCAACGCAACTTTTATCTCCAGGTGTAAATAATGCAAATAGCAAATTTCGTTTTATAGCTGCTATCGCAGCTGCAGGTGTAAGCCCTTCAAACTTATATGCTAATTACACTGCAAAGTTTGGTGGTTTATATGCAGGTCAAAAATCTTTTGTTCGTGCAAAATTTATCAATAAAATAACAGGTGAAATGAGTTTAGCATTAAAAGCACAGACTATTGTTGTAGCTTAATAAAAAATTTGTATCTTTGATATAAGTCTTTAATGATAGGTTAATTTGTAGAGGTACAATAACTGAACAATATAAGACCTCAAAGTACAAGCAAATAAAGGCTATTTCAAAAAATGAAATAGCCTTTTTTTCTTTAATTAAATAATAATTTCATAATTACTAAAATTTAAAAAAATGCCAAGTATTAAATATTCAGCTCTTGTGTCCGATATGAAAGGAAAGAGCAATGGGAGTGTATTCTCATCAAATAAGCAAGGTGCTTATTTTCGTAACAATAGAACAGGTGGTGGTCGCAAAACTAAACTATGGGATAAGCAAAAATCTAATTTTAGTTTTTTAGCTACACAATGGAAAGGTCTTAACCCCGAGCAACAAAATGCTTGGACCAATGCAGCACCTATGTACCCATCACTAAATAAATTTAAAATAGCTTATATTCCTAGCGGGTTTCAATTATATATGCGCCTTAATGGTGTACTACTTGCTAAAGGTTTTCCTCTTTTAGTTTTACCGGGAAGAAAAAGAGAATTCCCTGATACTATAGGTGCAGTTCTTTCTGATCAAGCTTCAGCAACATTCACCCCTAATTTTAGTGGCGGTTTTAATATACCGGTAACATCAACTCCAAATAGCAATGACCCATATTGTCCTCAATGTTATGTTGATAAAGATGATAAGTGCAGTATTACAATGACTGATGATATGTTTTTAAATTGTTGGGCTACTGCACAAACAGTATTTTCAGTAGAAGAACCAACAGAATGTGAAACAGACCAAGATTGTAAAGATGCAGGTCTAGGTACTGCAAGCCAGGATATATGTTGTCAAGACAACGAATGTGTTTATTGTGGTGATGGTATTGCTAATCAATATCAAGCAGGTTACTTAGTACCGATTGGTCCTGTTTTGACAGGTGGTGGTATTTGGGATGAAAGAACTAGTAAAGCAGAACAAACATTTTCCGAAAGTTTTAGAATAAATTTAGATGCTTCTACAATAGGTGCTCTCACAATTCAAGAGAACCCTATTGTTATTACTAGCTCAATTTTAGGAACAGGTGAGGGTAACAGATACAAACTAGAACCTGTTGATAAATACACTTTCCAATTTTGTGCATTAATAGGTTATCAAGGTAAAGGTGTTGGTGCTCGTGATTTTACTTATATGGTTACTTTTGATTGTCCTATGTCTTTAATTACAAATGGCGCAATTGTATTTTCTATTGAAGGTAATTATTCAGACCCTAGGTTTTGGACTTTAGTTATTGGTGATTGGTTATCTGATGAACCTGCTTATAGTACAATTCCTACTTGGGTAAATATTGCCGATAAAAATAGCACATACCCAAGTTCTGCTAGTGGCTTCACTGTACTTCCTTATGAAACTACTGCAGATACTTTTGCTAAAATTTTAGGTGCAGGTATTGAAGGTAGGCAACATAAAATGTCTTTCGGTGACTATCGTTATCGTTTAGAATATTATGCTCAAACTGATAGATTTTATATTTCTGCAGGTGGTGTATTGCCTACTCAAATTTTATGCAGCATAGCACCTACCATTGAGGGTACTTGTGGTGATGGTGATGCTTTTTGTGACCCACACAATGGGCTTATGGATAATGGACCATTCCGAGGTAAAAATAGATGCATTTCTAATAGAGGTGGTAAATTAAAGTGCGCTTGTAGAAATGGTAAATGCAAGAAAGATAATATGCAAGGTTTACTAAACTATGGTAGTTCTTCTAAAGAAGTTCCTACTTTAGCTTTTGTTGCACCAGCTTATGCGTTTGATGATTTTGCAGCCAAAGATTATGATTTGACTTTTGCAGGTACTTGGGTTCCTTTTCAAGATTTCCCTGTTGTGAATAATGGTGCAATATACACTCCGACACTTTACTTCAGTACTGAAGAGTGCGAGGGTGATGATTTTTATGTTGTTGTTTCGTGTTCGAAAGGTAAGACTAATGCAATATTAGATGGTCCATATATCTACATAGGTAATTTTGAAATGGGGCTTACATATAGTGTTAATCTATTGCCTTATATTCGTGCAGTTATTGGTAATTTTGTTCCAATGGTATGGTATGCAATAAAGTTTGAAACTTTAGATGCTGCAACCGGTCAAGTGGTTAATTCTAATATAACTTCTATTGTAAATAATGGTTTACCTTCAGTCGGAAATACTGTATCTGTTCGATTTAAAGCAGGTAGTGATTTATCTTCTTCGGTTAATTAAATAATTTTACTTTGATGTTAAGGGTGCGAATTTTATTTGCACCCTTTTTTATTTCCTGTTAATTTCAAACTTGCTTTATTTTGTAAATTGTATTCACCTTTGCAGAAAAGCTATTTGTTAATGAAATGATTTTTATTTGGGCAAGTGCTAAAGCACCTCGCTTTCCGTTTCAATAATTTTTAAACAAAAATTGATTTCCACTTCAATCGCTCTTGCAGAAATTATGGGGTTTTTCTTTTAATCTTTTGTATCTGTACCCAAAAAAAAAATAAAAAAGGCAGCAAAGTTTCGTTCCAAAGCAGTTTCTGCAAGGGTATAACAAGCTTCGTACCTCAGCCCTTGCATTCACTGTTCGCTTCGCCTTTGTCACTATACTTTTTTGCTTTCTTTTTTTTTTTTTTTTTTTTACCAAAATAATT
>Ga0049085_10001138_pt1 | contig 10499 bp, 10 predicted proteins | sample GreLakmeSU08MSRF_FD_66721 | JGI IMG/M metagenome (GOLD analysis project Ga0049085, IMG submission 66721) | Freshwater lentic microbial communities from great Laurentian Lakes, MI, USA - Great Lakes metaG SU08MSRF | ecosystem: Environmental > Aquatic > Freshwater > Lake | place: Great Lakes... | reverse complement strand
TTCGGGCAGGCCAGGATGGCGAGCAACTGGGGGGCGAGCGCCATAGAACGGATCCTCAACGATCGTCAGATGGAGAATAGCCAAGGCGGCGGAGCGCGGCGGCATCGCGTCGCCAGTTGGGAAGCACCTTCACCCAGAGTTCGAGGAAGACCTGCCCGCCAACGAGGGGTTCAATCTTGGCTCGCGACCGTTTGCCGATCTCGCGGATCCGCTCCCCACCGGTGCCGATGACGATACGTTTTTGACTGTCCCGCTCGACGTACAGCACGGCACGAATGTACACCGGTGCCTTGGCCTCGCGGAACTCCTCGACCACGCACGCGATGGCATGCGGGATTTCGTCATCCAGCTCCTCGAGCGCAGTTTCGCGCACCATTTCGGCGACGAAGAAGCGAAGGTTTTGCGTACTGACGTCGTCGGCGGGATAAAGAAAGGCGCCCTCGGGAACCATCGCACGTAGCCTGGCGATCAACCGGTCGACACCATCTCCCGTTTTGCCAGAAATCAGAGAAGCGTCGGGATTGTCCTGTGCGAGGTACCCGCGAGCGGCCTCGGAAAGTTCGTCGATCTTATTCAGCGCGCTCATGACTGGCGTACGGGGCGTATTCCCTTCCCATGCAGCCTCGGCCCAGAGCGAATGCGGTGGCCCAGCGCCGGCATCCCACAGGTGGACGATCACGTCGGCGTCAATCAGCGCCCGCCTTGAAGCGGCACGCATGGTGTGGTGTAGCGCGTCGGCTGGCTCGAGCAGCCCTGGCGTATCAAGAAAGACCAACTGCGAGGTCTCATCACTCAGAATTCCGACCACTCGCCCGCGAGTGGATTGCGCCTTCGGGCTGGTGAGCGCAAGCCGCTCGCCGATGAGGCGATTTAACAGCGTCGACTTTCCGGCGTTCGGCCGGCCAGCGATCGTGACTATTCCGCATCGAGTCATCATGTTAAGACGAGTAGTGGCAGCCAGAAGTCAATCTTGGCCGGGCTAGTGGTCCAAGGGCTTCGGCGGTGGACGCTCAGCGAATGCCGATCTGCGCAGAGAGGCCGAATCCGCCACGGATCGGCGCTGCCCGCAGCTTCACGTGCTGGGGCAGGTCCCACAGCTGGGCCGCGACGAACGCCTCGACGCCGGCGATGAGGTGATTGAACACCAGTACCGCGGTCCAGTCTTCCACCTGCAGCCGACGCGCGCGGACGAGCGCGTCGCTGTAGTACGGCGGATCCAGCGTCGAGACGCCAGTCGCCTGATCGATCTTGTAGGTGCGCGGGAGCGAGTCGCGGCGGTACGCACGGGCGAGGCGCAGATCATCACCAGTCCGATGCACGAGCGCAATCGCGAATGCTTCCATCAGGAAAAATCCTGCCCCGACGAACGGACGATCGAGCTTGGCCTGCCCGAGACCGGGGAGTACGAGCGAATAGAGGAACGCCTGCCGTGGCGTAATCGGCGCACGCCCGGTGTCAGCTGGAGTGATCCCCACGCGGGCGCCGGCGGACCGCACCTGGGCGCCGAGTGGATCTGCGCACAGCTGCGACCAGAGCCCGCCCAGCAGACAGAGGGCGGCAAGGCGCGTGGCCAGGCGGCGGTGTGGCGCCCTGAAGCCCGCGTCGACCGCTCGCCGTGGCGGGAGCGCATGGGAATCGAACCCACCCAACCCGACGATGTCAGGTCGCATCAGTTTTGAAGACTGAGGGAGCCACCAGGCTCCATGCACTCCCGTGGCGCACGGTTTCGCCTAACATCGTGCCTACGCGACCACGATGGCGCGCTCGCCGGCCGGGATCGCCTCGCCAATCACGACGGCGTCTGGCACGCTCGCCATAAACGCCGCTACGCGATCGGCGCGCAACGCGACGAGCAGTCCGCCGGACGTTTGAGGATCCACGAGCACCGCGCGCATCTCATCAGTGGTACAACCCCAATCCACGAGCGGTTCCAGATACGAGATGTTTCGCGCCGCGCCACCGGTCAGCGCGCCCTGCTCGATCATCGCGCGAGTCCCCGGAAGAAGTGGTACGGCCGCGTGACGGATCCGAATGGTCACGTGGCTAGCACGCGCGACGTGCGATGCGTGGCCCAGCAACCCGAAACCGGTGACGTCGGTCGCGCAGGTGGCGCCAGCCGCCAACGCCGCACGGCTCGCCGTGCGGTTCAGCGTGGTCATTGAGGCCGTCAGCATTGCGCGTTCCGCCTCGGGCAAGAGTCCGCGTTTTGCCGCCGTCGAGAGAATCCCGGTACCGATCGCCTTCGTGAGCACGAAGACGTCGCCCACCGTTGCGGAGGCGTTGGACAGGATGCGCAACGGGTGCACAGTGCCGGTGACCGACAGTCCGTACTTGAGCTCTTCGTCGGTGATGGTGTGCCCACCGACCAGGTGTGCGTCGGCCGCGTGGACCATGTCCTGCCCGCCACGGAGTACCTCAGAGAGCACCTCGAGGGGAAGTTTTCCGACCGGAAAACCCACGATGTTCATGGCGGTGAGCGCTTCGCCGCCCATCGCGAAGACATCAGAGAGCGCGTTCGTCGCCGCGACGCGCCCAAAATCGTACGGATCGTCCACGATTGGTGCGAAGAAATCGAGCGTCTGCACAAGGGCGATCTCGGGCGAGATCTGAAAAATCCCGGCATCGTCGAACGTCTCGTGCCCGACAAGTAGGCGCGGATCGCTGAGTCGTTTGAGCGACTTAAGCGCCTGGGTGAGGTCGGCCGGCCCCATCTTGGCCGCGCAGCCGGCACAGCGGGCCCAGTCGGTAAGACGGATGGCGGCGTCTACAGTGGAGGGAGGCATCGGAACGAGGTGAGACGGGGGGTTTGGGGCGGGACAACTCCGTGAGGAGTCAGTGGGAACTAGGGCAGCTTGGCGATGCACTCAATCTCGACGCGCACGCCTCGCGGCAGGCCGGCGACCGCAACGGTCGAGCGGGCAGGCTTCGTGGCGCCAAGATGTTTCCCGTACACCTCGTTGACCTGCGCAAAGTCGTCCATCGTCGTCAGAAAGATGGTCGTCTTGACGACATCGTTCCAACCACAGCCGGCGTTCGCAAGGACCGCGTTCAGGTTTGCCATCACCTGCTCAGCCTGCGCCGTGATGTCACCTGCGACAACGGTGGTCGTCGCCGGATCGAGGGCAATCTGACCCGCCGTGAAGAGAAACCCACCAGCCGTGGTCGCCTGTGAATACGGCCCAATGGCCGCAGGCGCGTCGTTCGTATGCAGATACTGAACCGTCATGCGCAAGATTCTCCGTGAAGTCAGGCCGAGGCGGCGAAGCCACTATGGCTTGTCCGCGGCACCGGCAGGTTGAAGCATCGTACCGCGTTCTGCACCACGAGTTCGCCCATCTCCGCCAGATCGAGCCCCCGGACGGCGGCGAGGCGTGCCACCGTCAGCGCTACCCAACTGGGCTCGTTACGCTTGCTCCGGTTGGGCACCGGCGCCAGGTATGGCGCATCCGATTCAGCGAGGATGCGGTCTGGCGGCACCATGCGCACGAGTTCGTCACCGTCCCACTTTTTGAATGTGACGATTCCGCTAAACGAAATGTACCATCCGGCCAGCAGCGCAGTCTCGGCCAGCAATGACGGCCCCGTGAAGCAATGCAGCACGCCGCCAACTCCTGCCGCACCGGCTTCAGCGATCATCGCGGCGGTGTCGTCAACGGCGTCACGCGTGTGGACAATCACCGGCTTGCCGCATCGGCCGGCGATCTCCAACTGCGCGGCAAAGGCTCGTCGCTGCAACAGCATCGGCGAATGGTCGTAGTGCGAATCGAGCCCGCATTCGCCGACCGCGACGGCGCCATCGGCGAGAAGCGTCTCCAGCGCGGGGACATCACGGATGGGATCGAACTGCGCGGCGTCATGCGGATGCACACCGGCCGTGAAGAAGACGAATCCCGGATACCGCGCGGCGAGCGCGCGCGATGCCTGCGCCTGCGCGATGGATTCCCCGACACACACGAGAGCGGCCGCGCCCGCATCGCGGGCACGGCCGATCACCTCGCTGGAATCAGCGGCGAATGCCGCGTCAGCCAAGTGCGTATGCGAATCGATGAATCGCACGGGAGCGCTGGCCCCCGCGACGGCTCAGCGTCCGCCGGTGCGCGCCTGCGCCGGCACCGACAGCGCCGGAGTGCGCGCGCCCTTACCGTCCACATCGCGCGGATACTTATGCTCGATATACATCAGAATCGGCGACGCAACGTAGATGGAGCTGAAGGTGCCGGTAAACACCCCGAACGCCATGACCCAGGCAAACGGCCGAATCACTTCGCCCGCGAAGATCAGGAGGGCGAGGGTCGAAATGAGCACGGTCGCGTGCGTGAGCACCGAACGCGGGAGCGTCTCGTTAATAGAGCGATTGAGTGTGTTGTAGAGCGGTTCACGCCGGTTCTTCCGGAGGTTCTCGCGCACGCGATCGAAGATGATAATCGTGTCATTGAGCGAGTAGCCAAGCACCGTCAGCAGTGCTGCAACGACGGTGAGCGACAGCTCGAGGCGCATCATCGCGATAAACGCAATGGTCGCGATGATATCGTGGGCCGTCGCGATGACCGCGGCGAGGCCAAACCGCCATTCGAACCGCCAGGCGAGGTACGCCAGCGTGATCAGGAATGACACCGCAATGGCGAGGATGGCCCCGCGGCGCAATTCGGCGCCAACGCGCGGGCCGACCACTTCTGCGCGATCCACGCGGAACCCCTCCGCACCGACCACACTCGTGACGGCGGCCTTGATCTTCTGTGATGCGATTTCTGTGCCGGCCAGTCCGGTATCGCCCTGCACGCGCACGAGATATTCGGTGGCGTCGCCAAACTGCTGCAACTCGACGGCGTGCGTTGCCCCGCTCTCGACGGCAGCCCGAATCTTGGCGACATCGGGTGCCTGCGTGAACGTCAACTGCATGACCGTTCCGCCGGTAAAGTCCACGCTATAGTTGAATCCGCCTGCGATCGCGAGCGCCGCCAAGCCGGCCACGATGAATCCGATCGTGAGCCAGGCCGCCGTCCGCCACCAGCGGATGAAGTCGTACTTGGTATCGTGCAGGATGCGAAGCATCAGATGCTCAGGGTTTGGGCCGTCTTGTTGCGGTTCAGCCAGATGAGATAAAACGTGCGGACGACGAAGACCCCCGTGAACACGGAAGCGACGATACCAGCGAGCAGCGTCACCGCGAAGCCCCGCACAGGTCCGGTGCCGTACTGGTAGAGCACCGCGGCGGTGAGCGCCGTGGACACACTCGTGTCGATGATGGCCGGCATCGCGTGACGGAACCCTTCCTCGATCGACGTGCGGACGGTCTTGCCGTGGACAATTTCTTCGCGAATGCGCTCAAAGATTAGCACGTTGGCGTCCACTGCGATGCCGATAGAGAGCACGAAACCTGCGATTCCCGGCAGGGTCAGCACGGCACCAAAGACGGCGAGCGTCGCCAGGGTGAAGAGCACATACAGGAGGAGCCCGCAGACCGCGAGCACGCCGGACAAGCGATAATAGACGACGAGAATTCCGACGATCAGGCCGACCGCCAGCAATCCGGCGAAAATGCCATCCTGAATGGAATCTTCACCGAGGCTGGCCCCGATATTGCGGACTTCGGCGATTCGCAACGGCACAGGGAGCGCGCCCGCGCGGAGCACCAGCGCGAGGTCGCTGGCCGCCTGCAGGCTCCCGCCGCCCATCGTGATTTGACCACGCGTGCCGATGGCGCTCTGAATGATCGGAGCGCTCATGACGCGATCGTCAAGCACAATGGCCATGTAGTCCTTCACGTGCTTGCCCGTCTCGTTCTTGAACTTGCGTCCACCTTCGTTGTTGAACTCGAACTCGACGACCGTGCCCTCGAGTGGCACCTGATTCGGCTTGGCATCCGTGAGGTACTCACCGGTAATGATGGGCCGCGCTTCGAGCACGTAGAGCGCGCGCATGGCCGTGCCAGCGTTGGCGATCGAGTCGGCGCCCCAGCGGACTTCCTTACCCGGTGGAAGCGCCGCCCTGACGTCCGCGTTCTGAAGGTAGGAGTCGATCTCTGGCTGATCGCGGTTCGCCACGTAAAAGACACCAGGGATTCCGGCCGGTTGCAGCAGGCGCGAGAACGGTCCGTCGGTCGTGGTGGCCGCGGTGTCGCCCGCCGCTTTCTTGGCCGTGTCGTTCGCGGCGAAGAGCGACGTGAGCCCGGGTTGCGCCGCGCTGTCACTACGGACGTTGGGCGCGCGCGAGCCAAGCTTCTTTTCCTTGACGATGCCATCGAGACGAGGAATCACGCGCTCGAGCGCCTGCGACTTGTCCGTAATCTGGAACTTGAGGAAGGCCGACTTCTGGACGACCTGTATGGCTCGCTCCGGATCATCAATCCCGGGGAGTTCGACGATGATGCGGTCGTTGCCAACGCGTTGGACAACGGGCTCGGCCACGCCGAACTCATCGATACGCGTGCGAACGACCTTGAGCGCGCGCTCAATGGCGGCGGCCTTATCGGTGATGACGGTCTTCGACTCGTCGGGCTCGAGCGTCAGGTGCATGCCGCCCTGAAGATCGAGGCCGCGCTTGAGCGGGACGCGTTTTACGGTGTCGTAGCCGATGGAACCGTCGGCTCGCTTGCTCCGCTCGATGACGGTCCGCGGAGTGAGCGCGCCAATCGAAAGGGCCACGAACCCGATGATCAGGGCCAGGCGGTACTTCAGGTTTGACATGCTGCCAGGCGTGAAAAAGTGTTGGTTGACGGCAAACGGTAAGTGTAGCCGGGGGCGTAGGCTTGGGTCAAGCGATCTCGTGCAGTGACAACGCTTTGTATTGCGTCAGTTGCCGGCGCGATGCCGCGCCAACACCACGCGCGCCGACTCCTCATCGTGCCTGAGTTGGCGCGCCAAGGCGTCGGGCCCTGAAAACTGCTGCACATCGCGAAGTCGGCCGATGAAGTCGAGGCGGACGCGCTCGTCATACCAGTCGGCGGCCGCGTCGAACAGATGCGCCTCAATCGTGCGCGTTTGGTCTCCGAATGTCGGGCGTCCACCCAGGTTCATCATCCCGCCCAGTTGACCGGATGGCGTCTGCGCGCGGACCGCATAGACGCCGTCTGGCGGCAGGAGCTTGTCCGGGTCCGGCTGGCCAAGATTGATCGTGCGGTATCCAAGCACCCTTCCCCGTCCGTCACCGCGCCTGACTCGACCGGCGACCGAGTACGGTCGACCAAGCCCATCGGCCGCGCCCGCCAGATCGCCGGCGGCGATCGCGCGTCGGATCGACGTCGACGAGACCGGCTGTCCATCTCGCGCAGCGACGGGAGGAACCAGGTGCACGGCAAAACCGCGCGAGCGCCCGAGCCGTTCAAGGACGGAGAGATCGCCGGACCGCCCGCGGCCGAATCCATGGTCGTGGCCGACAAACAGTTCGCGCATTCCGAACCGTTCGATCAGCACGAGACCGACGAACTGTTCAGCCTCATACGCGGCCAGTTCACGCGTAAAGGGGACGATCGCCACTTCATCGAGGCCGGACGACACAAGTACTTCCGATTTCTCATCACCAACGCTGAGCAGCGCCGGAGCCGCTGTGGGATGTACCACGGCGAGCGGGTGCGGCGAAAACGTGACGAGGATCGCGCGGAGTTGGCGGTCGCGCGCCGCCGCGGCAAGCCGATCGAGCACCAGTCGATGCCCGCGATGTACGCCATCGAATGATCCGACCGTCACGATGCTCGGGCGTGCAGCACCGCTGCGGGTCATCCATCGCCCCGCATCACCACCCTCGGCTGCCAACGGTCGCCAAGTTCCGATATTCGCCGCTCGGCGAGACAGACCAGCGTATCGCCAGCGGCCGACGCCATGATCAGCGCGGCATGCGTGCCGGGTACTTTCGCCGCGACGTCGATGCCCCGTACGACGCGCGCAACATCGTCGGGCGCGAGCGCCTGCCGTGGATAGCCGGGGAGCGCGTCGAGCGATGTGCCGAGCATGGGCGGGCCAGACTTCAACGCTTCGAAGGTGACGGCATCGCGCACAGAAAACGGGCCGGAGTCGGTGCGCCGCAGCGCCTCAAGGTGCGCCGCGCTGCCAGCCGCCCGCGCCAGGTCACGCGCCAGAGACCGCACGTAGGTGCCGCCGCCGCACGCCACACGCATGCGACAGCGGACGACGCGATCGCCCTCCAGCTCGAAATCGTCGAGCAGGAGTTCATCGACGTGGACCAGCGACGGCTTGAGCTCAGGCGCCTCGCCCTTGCGGGCCAATTTGTAGGCGCGCGTGCCGTCCACGCGTTTGGCCGAGTAGGCGGGCGGGACTTGTTCGATGTCGCCGACCAGCGTCGTGCGCGCCGTCTCGAGCGCGGCGGTGTCCGGAAGCGCCGCCGCACGCGTCGCCGTGCCAGTCAGGTCCTCAGTGTCGGTCTCGGTACCGAACCGCACCGTGGCGACGTATCGTTTAGGCTCATGCGGCAAGTGCTGCAGCAACCGGGTCGCGCGGCCTACGAGAAGCACCAGCAGTCCGGTCGCAAACGGATCGAGTGTGCCCGCGTGGCCGATGCGCTGTTCACCAAGCACGCGGCGGGCCACCGAGACGACGTCGTGAGACGAGACCCCGGCCGCCTTGTCTACGAGCAGCAGTCCGTCAACCGCCGGTGGCGTCGTCAGAGGTATTCCCTGGTCCGCCTGCAGCCGTCGCATCCGTTGCGTCGACCGCCGGCTGAACCGACTTGATGGTGGCGAGCAGCGTCTCAATGCGGGCCGCGCGAGCGACGCTTTCATCGAGACGGAAGTTGAGGCGCGGGGCAAGGCGCAGTCGCAACGCGCGCCCGATACGCGACCGAAAGGTCGGCGCGATCGCCTGCAACCCATCGAAGGTCGCGGACTTCTCCGGCTCGTCCGCGAAGATGCTGACGAAGACGTTCGCCTCGACGAGGTCGCGGGACATCTCCACCCCCGTGACGGTCACGAACCCCGTCACGCGCGCGTCTCGCACACCCTCAGCGAGGATCATGGCGATCTCCTCGCGGACCGCCGCCGCTACGCGGTCCGGACGTCTCGTGTCACGCGGTGGCATGGCATCGCCTCAGTCGCACAATGGAGGCGATCAGCCGGCCGACGCCGACTGAAGGGTGCGGGCGACGGTCTCCTTCTTGTAGCACTCGAGCATATCGCCGACCTTCAAATCATTGAAGTTCTCCACGCCGATACCACACTCGAAGCCGTCCTTGACTTCCTTGACGTCGTCCTTGAAGCGACGGAGTGACGCGATCGCGCCCTCGTACACTTCCTTGCCGTCGCGCATAACGCGAATCCGGCCGGTCCGATTGATCACACCGCTCTTGACATGGCAGCCGGCGATGGTGCCAATCTTGGAAACCTTGAACGTCTCGCGGACTTCTGCATCGCCGAGGATGATTTCCTTTTCCTCTGGGCGCAGCATGCCTTCAAGGGCGGCGCGCACATCAGCCACCGCCTCGTAGATGATCTTGTAGAGGCGGACATCCACGCCTTCGCGATCGGCCGCCGTGCGCGCCTTGTTGTCGGGACGCACGTGGAAACCAATGATGATCGCACCCGACGCCTTCGCGAGCAGGATGTCGCCTTCGGTGATGGCACCGACCGCGCGCTGCAAGACTTCAACCGCGACCTCGCCCGACGACAGCGCGGCCAATGCATCGGCGAGCGCTTCGGCCGGACCGCCCTGGTCGGCCTTGATGACGAGCTTGAGCGTGCGACGTTCGCCGCTCGCCGCGTGCGCCATGAAATCCTCGAGCGACACAGCACCCTTCGCGGTGCGACGACTCTTGGCTTCGCGATCGAGCCGTTCACGCGTCTGGGCAATCTCACGCGCCTTCATTGAATCTTCGACGACGAGGAACTGGTCGCCGGCCATCGGCACACCGCTCATGCCGAGCACCTGCACTGGCATGGCAGGACCGGCGTCCTCGACCGGCTTGCCGCGCTCATCGAGGAGCGCGCGCACGCGACCCGAGAAGAGTCCGCAGATGAAGTCGTCGCCGACGCGGAGGGTCCCGTTCTCGACGAGCACGGTCGCGACCGGGCCTTTCCCCGCATCGAGTTGGGCTTCAACGACGGCGCCTGTCGCCTTCCGATCGGGGTTCGACTTGAGGTCGAGGATTTCGGCCTGCAGGAGAATCTGGTCGAGCAACGTGTCGACGTTCGTGCCCTTCTTGGCGCTGATTTCCGAATGGAGGACTTGGCCGCCAAACTCTTCAAGCACGACGCCGTACTGGAGGAGTTCCTGCTTGACCTTCATCGCGTTGGCGGCGGGAAGATCGATCTTGTTGATGGCGACGATGATGGGCACGCCGGCGTTCTTGGCATGCGAAATCGCTTCGATCGTCTGCGGCATGACCGAGTCATCCGCCGCCACAACGAGGACCACGATGTCCGTCACCTGCGCGCCGCGCGCGCGCATCGCCGTGAAGGCTTCGTGGCCTGGCGTGTCCAGGAAGGTGACGTGCTTGCCGTTTGCGGCCGTGACGTGGTAGGCACCGATATGCTGGGTGATGCCACCGGCCTC
>Ga0049085_10001135_pt1 | contig 10509 bp, 10 predicted proteins | sample GreLakmeSU08MSRF_FD_66721 | JGI IMG/M metagenome (GOLD analysis project Ga0049085, IMG submission 66721) | Freshwater lentic microbial communities from great Laurentian Lakes, MI, USA - Great Lakes metaG SU08MSRF | ecosystem: Environmental > Aquatic > Freshwater > Lake | place: Great Lakes... | reverse complement strand
GAACAGCGATTCCTGCTACTGCCATTGCAGATGCAACCAAACCGCGTAAGCGGCGAGATGCTATTTTCACTTATTTTCTCCTTTAGTACGGGATTTGGTCGGATGTTGAAAAGAGCCTTTACTTTCTTCAACTTTTCTACCAGAACGGCTTCCCACGGCCACTCTGGAATGATCTAGCGCGGATTTCGTGGCGCTCCAGTTTCTCTGTGCCAATGCAACACAGAGGCAATCAACCACCGTTAGTTGAGCAATACGACTAGCTGTCGCTCCGCTGCGAAAGGTGGTTTCGCGAGCAGATGTGTGCAGGACAATATCAGCTAATGCGGTAGCAGTACTTCGAATTGCATTAGTAATTAAGATTATTTTTACACCGTGAGACTTAAATTCTTGTATGACTTCAACAACGTCTAGCGTCGTTCCACTATGGCTAATTGCAACTAAACAATCATTCGTACCCAGCATAGAGACTGAAGTTAGTGCCGTGTGAGCATCTCGCCAGGCTACTGCGTTTTTGCCTTGACGATTTAATTTTAATTGTAAGTCCATTGCAACATAGCCACTTGATGCTAATCCAAATATTCCAATTGTTGTTGACTTATTCCAAGTATGAACCACTTTTTCAAAACTTTGAATATCTAATCGCTCAGCTGTTGTTTGGATTGCTTGTGAGTCAGCAAGGGAGATCTTACGAATGATTTCTTCAATTGAATCTTCTATTGTTATTCCACTATCTAGTTCCGTATCAGTTTGATTATTAAAGCCGATTCGGCTTACCTCTCCAATAAGTGCCATGCGAAATTCAGGATAACCCTTATATCCAACCGTCTTGCTAAAGCGTACAACTGATGCCACTGAGGTTTGTGAAAAATTGGCAATCTGTGAGATATTCATCTGAGAAACTCGTACCGGATCAGAAATGACACAGTTCGCTATCGAGGCCTCGCTAGCATGAAATGAGGAAAACGAGTTACGTATTTCACCTAAGAGATCGCTATACATGGTCACAAGCACGTCTCCACCCCCTCGTTTTCTCTCAGTTAACATTTTTTGTGAAAATAACCTTCAGGGCATGAAGATACTCATGAAAAATACTAACAAATTAGGCATGCGTCAAGGGCTAGATCTCGTGTATCAAACGCCTAAGTGAGCTCTCTAGGAAGGGCAGCCACACATCCTCGGTTTTCACGGGCTCATCCATGGTGTGGAGACGATTGGTGAGCATGAGCGCTGCGAAATCTAATCCAGGTATGAAACCTAGCCCAACCCCAGTAAAGCCCGTGTGGCCGTAGACAATCTGTTCTCCCATTTCAGTGCTTATTCGCCAGTTCCTGAATCCTAAGCCCTGCATCGGATCTAACCCAGGCTTAGAAAAGCTCAAAACCGTAGACTGTTTAAATATATTGTCACTTTTGAAGGATGCTAAATAGATCTCACATATACCCATTAAGTCCCTCGCGGTTGAGAATAAACCCGCGTGCCCAGAAACTCCACCAAATAAATGGAATGCGTTTCCATCATTTACCTGGCCAGCCAGAGGCTCCGATCTCCAACTTTGGAAGTCCTGTACTTTCTCAGGCACTCGATATGGAAAGCCAGAGCTGACCATCTCATGTTCTATTTTATCGCCTAACGAAGTTGCTGCCACATTATCCATACTCACAGGGGACGAATATTGAGTATCGATAAAACCTAACTTGTCCACAAAAATGTTTTTAAAAATTGTTGACAAATCAGCTTGATAAATTTTTTCAATTAAAAAACCCAATATCATAAAGCCTAAATCTGAATATATTCGTCTTGAATTAATTTGATTTATAAGTGGCAACTTACTTATCTGTGAATGCGCTTTTTCTTGATTACTACAACTGATATACAAAGGACGCCAAGGTATCAAACCTGATCTATGCTCAAGTAAATGCTTTATAGTGATATCTTGCTTCTCTAGTGTATTCCAGGCAGGAAAAAACTCTCTGATCTGATCAGTTAATTTGATTGACCCTTCATCCACCATAATCATAATTAGATTAGTTGTAACAATAATTTTTGTTAAAGAAGCAATATCAAATGAAGTTTCGGTTTTCATCTCAAGTGGCGCTAGCCCACCAAGATTTTGTCGATAACCCGAAGATAAGAGCGTACGAACACCTTTAACACTTAGTGCAGTCACAAGCCCTGGAACATTCATTTGACTGTTCCACCACTATATACAAGCTCACTTTGCGAGTACCACCACGCCGCATCCAAATCATGAGTCTGAGAAGGTCCAAACTCGGCTGCCAGTGACATCGCCGCGCGTACTCCTAATGGACTCTCAATCATGCATCCGAAAGATACCTTAATCTGAGCCTTCATGGCAGCTTTTGCTAATTCTCTAGCAGGTGTAATCCCACCTACTTTTAAAATTTTTATATTGACCAAATCAGCCGCATCATGCTCAACTAATTTCTCCAAATCACAAATATCAAAGCAAGACTCATCTGCCATGATAGGAACCGCAGACCCTTCACGCACAAGTTTTAATCCTTTGAAATCTCCGCGTTGGATTGGTTGCTCTAGATACTCAATCTCTATACCCAATTTTTGCAATTGATCTAAGAATTCTAAGGTATAAGAAACACTCCAGGATTGATTCGGATCTACACGTAAGAATGTTTCATTAGGAATCAGGGATTTCACCATTTTAATTTTAGAGATATTCTCAAGTACGCTTGCGCTATCTAATTTTAATTTTAAAACCTTGAAGCCATCTTTAATCCTATCTGGTATCAAAGTAGGTAAAAGTTCTTTTTTTATAATTGGAATAGTCACATCAGTGGATATCTCAACACGAGTATACTCTTGAAGCAATGAATGTAATGCAAGGTCTCCCAAAGCACGAACAGTAGGATTCTTTGGAAATTTTTTCTTAAGTATTGAATAAAATTCATTACTATCGCATAAATCCACCTCACTTAGTAATGGAATAAGCGAATTCCTAATATCACTGACGAGTTCTGCTGTCGTAACTCCTGTAATAGTAGGAGTTACGACAACTTCGCCAAATCCAGTTTTGCCTTCAAAATTTGTGATTGAAATTTTGTGTACATCAAATGAAGTTATACTTCTAAGAGCAGTTTCAAATGTTGAATTTAATTTGATTGTATATTTTGAATAGGCAATTTTATTTCTTTTATTCATATGTGATTTTCGCATAAGGTAGTCTTTGATCTGTGAAAATCGTCAAAGCTGATGTAGCAGATATACCGGCAATTGTCTCGGTATTTTTAAGGTGTTGGCACATCTCATATAGAGACATTTTAAGCCAAATTGTTCGTGACGCCATGAATAAGGAGAGCGCTACAGAGTTATGGAAAAAAGCGTTCTTACCAGATTCGCAGAAGGACATATACCTGGGTTTACTGGAGGGGCAATTGGTTGGATTTTTTGGGGTAGGCCCAGATAGAGATGATAATTCTTGCGGCCATCTTTTTTCATTGTATATAAATCCTGATTTCGCAAGACAAGGATTTGGGAAGATATTATTAGCGGCAGGAATTAGAGGTCTTATATCAAGAGGTTTCACATCCGTGTCTTTGTGGGTTTTCAAAGAAAACATAGCTGCCTGTTCCCTCTATTCTGATTTTGGTTTCTTACCGACAGGAAAAAAGCGAGTAACTCCAGAATGGGAAGCGCTCGAAATAGAGATGTCAAATAAGAATATCAATGAATGATTCTGACTCGCTTAGGCATCTGCGAAAGGACATTTGGGAGTTGATAAGGTTTTTTTCCTGGAGTGAGTGAGCCTAAAAGACGCTTTCCTGATGCGCCTGTACAGCTTGGCAATTGTCCTGGCAATCCGTGCACTGTAAGAAATCCGATAAGGGCGAAGGCTAAAGCCTCTTTTGATTGAGTAGAAATACCAAGTTCATTGATGGTGAGAACTTTACATGAACCCAAGCGCTCTTGTAATCTCGACATTAATCTTTGATTTGAAGCCCCGCCACCAGCTATATATATACTCGATAATTTAAATTTCTCAACTTCATTAGCAACAGTTTCGACTGTCACTTCCAAGAGTGTTGCTAGTACATCTTCAATAACCCAACCTTCTATGGGACCAATAATTTCAATAACATAAGGTAAGTGAAAGATTTCTTTACCTGTGGATTTGGGAGCCGACAATGCATAGTATGGATGAGACAGAAACTTTTTTAAATGAGTTGCATTAATCTTTCCCTCTGAAGCTAGCTTTCCATCCGTGTCAAAAGTAGCTTTTCCTTTTGAATACGCAAAAATAGCAGCATCCATAAGACCATTAGCTGGTCCGATGTCATATGCGATTGGCTCCATTGAGTTCGAAACTATCGTGATGTTTGATATCCCACCTAAATTTAGAGCAGCTTGGGTTACCTGATTATCAGAAAGAAGCAGTTGATCGAGGATACTTACAAGAGGAGCGCCATGCCCCAAAGCGGCTACATCCCTAGATCTAATATTTGACAGTACCTGAACGCCAGTTTTCTCAGCAATCCAAGTAGGCTCTCCTAACTGTAGCGTCCCACGGGCTTTATTATCTTTATCAATTAAATGAAACATAGTTTGCCCATGAGAGACTATCAAGTCGGGGATTATAGTTGAACTCTTAATTATCAAATCAGCAGCGTTTGCAAATGCTTGCCCAATTAATGTGTCAAGAATACAAACAGTTTCCATTGTGACTACTCGTGGAGGCATTGCGTCAACAATCATTTTGTGCAAATCACTGGGGTAATGGTTAGACTGAAAGTCTAGGACCTCAATCTGAATTTCATCATTTATATACTCAATATTACAAAGCGCTGAATCAATACCATCAAAGGATGTTCCTGACATCATGCCAAGTATTCTCATTTACCTACCTCCGGACAGGCTACTAGGTGATTACCCTGAACTCGAATGAGTTCTGGAGAGTTTATCTTGCATTGGATCTTTACAATTGGGCAACGTAAATGAAAAGCACAACCAGATGGCATATTAGCAGGGTCAGGGACTTCTCCTAATAATTGATTATCAGACTGATTCATTCCAATATGCTCATGACTAGGTATTGAATCAATCAATGCTCTTGTGTAAGGATGTTGGGGATTATCCAAAACTTCTGACCAAAGTCCATACTCAACAACTTTTCCTAAATACATTACCGCAATAGCATCACTTATATGGCGGACCATTGATAAGTCATGGCTAATGAATATATAAGTCAAATTAAATTTCTCTCTCAGGTCGAATAGCAGATTCATCACATCAGCCCGGACTGAAACATCCAAAGCAGATACTGGTTCATCAAGAACCAGCAAATCGGGCTCAGATGCGAGAGCTCGGGCGATACTTACTCGCTGACGTTGACCCCCTGAAAGTTGGTGCGGATACCGGTGTTGTAAATCTGAAGAGATCCCCACTTCAAGTAAAAGCTCATCGACTCGTTCTTGAACTCCCGAACCATTCCTAAGCTTATGAGTTGTAATGACTTCTTCAATACAGTTTCCGATTTTCTGTCGCGGATTTAAGGATGAGTATGGGTCTTGAAAAACTAATTGAATACTTGAATGGTGATTTTTAAATTGAGCATTTACTTTATTTCGTACTGCCTCATCTTTCCATATTATTTCCCCGGATGTTGGCTTTTCTAGTCCAACTATAATTCTCGCTAAAGTTGATTTACCACAACCACTCTCTCCAACGATACCCAGAGTTTTACCAATCTCAATATTTAGGGAAACACCATTAAGAGCGTTAATAACTGACTTACTAGCTTTTATATTATATTTTTTTTCTACATTCAATATTTGTAGCACTATGAGTTACCTCCTACTGGATGAAAACAAGCAGCACTAGTAAATTTATTTCTTATTAAGGCGGGTGTTTTTGTTAGACATTCTTCAGTCACATAGGAGCATCTAGAGCTAAAAGCGCAAGAATTTTCTACTAGCCAAGGTTTTGGTGGAACACCTGGAATTGCACTTAGTCGTTCACGATTTTTTATTGTAGCTTTTGGAAGAGACTTTAGTAAGCCTGCTGTATATCGGTGTTGTGGATTTGTAAAAATTTCATTTACTGATCCTTCTTCAACAATCTGACCTGCATACATTACAATTACGCGATCAACTAAGTTTGCGACTACTCCTAGATCATGTGTGATCCATAATATTGACATGTGAGTTTTTTTCCGCTGCTCAGATATAAGAGCCAGTATCTGTCGCTGAATGGTCACATCAAGGGCAGTTGTTGGTTCATCAGCAATTAATAATTTAGGTGATAAGACCAATGCCATAGCAATCATGACCCTTTGACGCATCCCACCCGAAAACTCATGCGGATAACTCTGCATTGCCCTTTCTGGCTCAGGTATCCCAACCTCAATTAATGCATTTAAGGCACGTTCCTGAGCATTTTCTTTTGGTAACTCGTGTGCCTCAAACACCTCTAAAAGTTGCTTTCCCAGTTTCATGACAGGATTCAATGCAGTCATCGGATCCTGATAAATCATGGAGATTTCTCTTCCTCTTATCGACCTCCGTGACTCTTCGGAGGCGTTCAATAGGTTCTTCCCACCATATGTAACTTCTCCTGATTGAGCCAAAACCCCCCTCGGCAAAAGACCAAGAATCGACAATGCAGTCAAGGTTTTACCAGATCCACTCTCGCCCACAACACCGACTGCCTCCCCGGGATAGATAGAAAATGAAATATTTTTTACGAGTTCGCGAGATTCATTTGCTGTTTGAATACACAAATTACGAATTTCTATCAAAGAAGATCTCAAGATTGCCTTCTAGATGGATCGAGAGAATCTCTCAATCCATCACCCACTAAATTTAGACCCACCACAACTAGTGTGATGAAGAGTGATGGTGCAGCCAAAGTCCACCAAGCAAAAGCGGCCATCGGCTGAGCTTCTGAGACCATTAGGCCAAGTGAGGAGTCTGGTGGTTGAGTACCTAGCCCTAGGAAACTTAGACCAGACTCTGTAAGAATCGCCCATGACATTGAGAGTGCTATTTGAACTAAAATTGGCGCTAGCACATTTGGTAGGACATGGCTACGTAGAATTCTTACTGAAGAAAAACCTAGCACCCGAACTGATTTCACATAATCCAGTTCTTTAATTATTAAAACAGGACCACGCGCAACTCTTATAAAAATAGGTGTATAGACAATAGCAATCGCGATAGCAGTATCAATCCAGGAATTCCCCAAGCTATTTACAATTGCTAAAGCGAGAAGAATTGCTGGAAATGCAAAAATTACATCACTCAGTCGAACAACGAGACTATCTAACCAGCTCCCAAAAAACCCACCAATAATGCCAAGTGAAACACCAGCAATACCTGCGATTGAGACCGAAACAATTGATACTGTCATAGATCTTCGCATACCATCCATTGCTCGTGAAAAAATATCCCGACCAAATTGATCCGTACCAAACCAGTACACAGATGAAGGTTTGTGCAAGGAATCCATTGGATTTTGAATCAACGGATCATGCGGCATCCACCCAAATGCGGCACACAATGATATTGTCATCATTATTAAAACCAAAAAAGCACCAACAATTCCACTAGTGCTTTTAAAATAGTAATGAACCCAAGATTTTTCGCTTGTAGAAGAAGACTTCACTTGATTCTCGGATCTACTCGCCGGTAAACAAGGTCCGTCACTAGATTTATTGTGACAAAAAGTATGGCAAATATCATTATGCTACTTTGAACTGTGGCATATTCACGTCTATTAATTGCATCTAGAATTTGTCGTCCCATTCCAGGTAAGGCAAATATTTTTTCTACAATAACTGCGCCACCAAGTAAATAGCCAAACTGTATTCCTGTCATAGTTACAATAGGAATTAGTGAGTTTCGTAAAATGTGACGATATCTCACTGTTTTTGCTTTTAGTCCCTTGCCATGAGCTGTTCGAATAAAATCTTTATCTACAGTCTCTAATAAAGCAGAGCGTGTTGTACGCATTACTGGTGCTGCGACAGCAATTCCCAAAACAATACCTGGGAAGAGCATCTGTTGTAAATTCATACCAAGGTCTTCCCAGGGTGTCATGTATTCATATCCATTTGGAAAATATCCAAATCTATTAGCCATTACTGTAACGATTGTCGTACTTAATACAAATCCTGGCACTGCTAATGCTAATAAGCCAAAGAGTTGACCGGAGAAGTCACGAACGCTTCCAGGTTTCTTGGCACTAAACATTCCTACCGCTATCCCCATAAATACACCAGAAATTGTCCCAAAGAGTGCTAATTCAATTGTGACAGGTAGAGCAGAAGCAGTCAGCTTGAGAACGGAAACGCCAGTCGAATATGCAAAGCCCAAGTCACCGCTGAGGAAAGAGGTAATCCAAGAGAAATATTGCAAAATCAAAGGTTTGTCAATTCCATAATAACGCTTTAGATCATCAATCTGTTCGGGTGTGAGTACTCCAGTTTCGATTCCAAGAGAGCCTGTGATCGTATCTCCAGGAATCACACGTAAAACTATAAAGATAAAGATAGAAATCCCGAATAATGTCACTAATACGCTAATTGACCGAGATATTATCCCTGATGATTTGACGAGCGACATTAAATCAACTCCTGACAATACTAATTATGACTACCAAAGATTAGAGCGACGTACGAACCTTAGCTCGTACGTCGCTCCAATGATGCTTTAGTTGAGAGACGCCGAGCGTAACGGTAGTAACGAGCCAGTAGCCAGCGCAACGAAGCCCTTGAGATTCTTCGAAACTACTCGGTACTCATATGGGGTAGCTAACCAAACCCATATTGCATTGTCCTCTAGTTCTTTTGAAATAGCGGTATATGCAGCAGAACGAACAGCGGTCTTTCCGCTTGACTTACCTTTGAGGAAATTCGCATCAAGTGTTGCAGATGAATATGTTGCAACTTTGTTTAAATTACCAGTAGAGGTGAAGTAACGGGTGTACATCGTATCTGGATCTATACGGCCACCATTATTTGCCAAAGTTGCAGTAAAGTCTGCGGCCAACCAACGAGGAACATATGTTGCCTGATCAACGATATCTAACTCCATAGTAATTCCAGCGCGTGCCAATTGAGCTTTGAGATTCTGGGCCATCGCAACAGATGTTGCCCAACCGGTGGTTGTAACTAAAGCTTTAAATGAGACTCCAGTTGATTTTCCAGCAGCGGCCAAATACTCCTTTGCCTTTGTGATATCAGCTTCAGGGCATGGACGAGCAAGGGCATTAGATTTATACGCAGGGCTTGTTATTGGGCCGGTAATTGCACCTTCTCCAAGCAGTGATGTTTTAATCAACTCAGAGCGATCAATTGCGCATTGGATGGCAAGACGTACATTCTTGTCGTTAAAGGGGGCAACTTTTGTATTTAATTGCAATGCATAATATGCAAGCGCAGGAGTTTTGAACAGTTTAAGCGTACGTGTGTTTACTTGTTTTGCAATAAGAGGGTCAGTAATAATTCCGAATTGAATTGTTCCAGCATTTACTGCTGATAAAATCGAGGATTCATTTGGAATAACACGAATAGTTATACTACTAATTTTCGGTGCACCCATCCAGTAATCTGAAAATGCTGAGAGTTTGACTGATTGTGTGGCTTCCCAAGAGATAAACTTATAAGCACCGGTCCCGTTTGGTTTGTTACTTCCACCTATTTTTGCAGCCGAAATATCGTCAGATGAGAGCATGGCCATATTAACGCCATCAAGGGCTGCAAGAATCGGTACATTTGAGACCGACAAATTCAAAATGAGTTTACGACCAGCAGTTGCAATACTCGTAATGGTTAATAAATTTGCGCGACCTGCAGCACTCGTTTTGGTGTCGAGAATTCTTTCGAGTGACGCTTTTGCATCTATGGCATCAAATGTAGATCCATCATGAAACTTTACGCCCTCACGAAGAAGCAGTGTGAGCTGAGTGCCTGTTGAATTAAAAACCCATGAGCTAGCTAATCCAGCTTTAATCTTATTCCCTGGGCCAACTTCTACTAAACTTGAATAAACCAAACCAAGGGCTCGCACGGTTGCAAAATTTGTCGAGGTATGTGGATCTAATTTATCGATATCTAAAACTGATCCGATAACAAGATCCGTACTAGCTGCCTTAGCCGGGGTTGAGACAAATGCTCCAGCCATTAAAGCAAAAACCAAACCCCCAATTACAAATTTCTTTTTATCAACCACCGTGTTTCTCCTTATCCAGATAGAGGTTCAATTTGAACCAACTAGTCGATTGGGTTTGGCTACATGAATAAAACTTTCATAAGCTTACCAATACCATGAAAATCATTCCCTCAAATCACCATTTCGTCAAGCCAAAGGCATGAAAAACTTAGTACTTTTTAAAAATTTAGGAGTCCAGTAACGCTTCACGAATGTGGTTGGACGAAACTTGTAAGCGCTCTCGTGCGACCTCTGGAGTAATACTCAGCAAGAGCATCAAAATCGCGGTTTTAACTTGGTGCCCAGCTGCAACAAGTGCCTGAGATGA
>Ga0049085_10001131_pt1 | contig 10519 bp, 8 predicted proteins | sample GreLakmeSU08MSRF_FD_66721 | JGI IMG/M metagenome (GOLD analysis project Ga0049085, IMG submission 66721) | Freshwater lentic microbial communities from great Laurentian Lakes, MI, USA - Great Lakes metaG SU08MSRF | ecosystem: Environmental > Aquatic > Freshwater > Lake | place: Great Lakes... | reverse complement strand
AAGAAGGTAAAGACGTGATCTGGATGCCCACTAGCAATGAGTTAGTAGCTATTATGCTGAAGACTGCCAAAGTAACACCCAATGATTTAGTCTACGATCTTGGCTCTGGGGATGGAAGAATTGCGATTGCAGCTGCGAAAGATTTTGGCGCGCGCGCTATTGGTATTGAGTTTAATCCAGAAATGGCAGCATTAGCCCAACGTAATGCGGATCGCTCTGGTGTTGGTGATCGTGTGAAGATTATTAATGGCGATATCTTTGTAGAAGATTTTAGTAAGGCAACTGTGGTCACTATGTATTTATTGCCTGATCTAAATATCAGCTTACGTCCTACCATATTAAAAATGAAGCCTGGCACACGGGTAACATCGCATGCATTTAATATGGGTGATTGGGAGCCAGATAGTGAAATCGATAGTCCTACTAAAGCCTTTTATTGGGTTGTTCCTGCTCGGATCGAGGGAGACTGGGTAATTTCAGGAATGGAACCTCAAAATAAGACGATCTTAAAACTGTCTCAACATTATCAAAAAGTAGGTGGCACTCTTCAAATCGGTAGTAATTCGCAACCTATTCTTAATCCTAAATTAGATGGAGCAAACCTAAGCTTCTCATATATCGATCGGTCCAAGACTTCACATTTGGTGAAATTGGCTGTAAATAATAATGAAATCAAGGGTATTGATAAAAGTAGTGGTTACTACGATACAGAAATCACTGGTAAGCGCCGTTAATATTTCTGCGCATGTCGGATAGTTATTTAGGAGCTTTGCCTCAGCGCTTACTCAGCCCCCTAGGGGCTGTTGCCATTATTGTGGGTATCGTCATTGGTGCTGGCATCTTTAAAACTCCATCCATGGTGGCTGGAATCACTGGTGATGTAGGCTGGGCTCTGACACTTTGGGGGGGTGGAGCCATTATTTCTCTTGCTGGCGCACTTTGTTATGCTGAGCTTGCAACGCTTTACCCTCACACGGGCGGTGACTATCATTTTTTAACCAAAGCCTATGGCAAGAACATTTCCTTCTTGTATGGTTGGGCTAAAGCCATGGTAATTAATACTGGATCGATTGCGCTGCTTGCTTTCGTCTTTGGTGATTATATGACTAAGGTGATCCCTTTAGGGCCACACTCGGTTATCTACTGGGCTGTTGCAATTATTTTCGTTCTAACTATTATTAACTTAGTTGGTATTCAAGCGTCAGCGAATATTCAGACAGCATTAACTGTTTTGGAAGTTTTCGGCCTCATAGCCATCATTATTGCTGGCTTCGGTCTTTTTACCGATCCACTACCACCCGTTATAAATCCTCCGTTATTTTCTAATACACCACAACTTGGCATGCTGGGTCTAGGGATGGTTTTTGTTTTACTTACCTTTGGTGGTTGGAATGAATCTGCTTACATTTCAGCCGAACTAAAAGGAACCCCACAAACTATTGTGCGAGTGATTATTTTAAGTCTTTTAATCATCTCAATTATTTATCTTTTAGTAAACGTGGCACTGATTAATGGCCTAGGCTTAAAACAGTTAGCAAATAGCAAGGCAGCGTCTGCTGACTTACTAGGTCTAGCTTTTGGCCCCATTGGAGAAAAGTTACTCGGTCTTTTTGTAGCGATTGCTGCGCTCACTAGCATTAATGCCACCATGATTGTTGGTGCCCGCACCAACTTTGCCATGGGTGAAGATTGGCATGGTCTTCGTAAAATGGCTCAATGGGAATCCGCCCGTGGCACACCTAACTTTGCCTATCTGGTTCAAGGCGTTATTAGTCTCGCCTTGGTTGGCTTTGGCGCTTTACAAAGTGACGGCTTTGAAGCCATGGTGGAATTTACTGCGCCTGTATTTTGGAGTTTCTTATTATTAGTGGGTATTAGCCTGTTTATTTTGAGGGCAAAAGATCAGCAAAATCGGGTATTTTCTGTGCCCCTATATCCAATTACCCCATTGATATTTTGTGTAGCCTCTGCTTATCTGGCTTACTCCAGCTTTAGCTATGCCCATAGCAAAGGAGCTGTTGCGATCTCGCTGTATGTAATGCTTGGAGGGCTTGTAGCACTTATGGCTCTACGCCTAAAAAAAATTACTTAACGATTACTTTGCCTTGCTACCGAAAATCTTATGTAGCAATAGATCAATAGAGCAATAAGATAATCACTTAGCCAATTTTATGAGGCCGTCGGCCACACACCGAAAGCCAATATAAACCACTGCTATATCACTTGGCTTTGATTCGACATCAGATTCTTGCTGCCGCTCAGGCCCATACCACCATGAAGCACCACGTGTAATGTATCCACCATTACGCTCAGTAGCGGTCCACTCCCAGACGTTACCGCCCATGTCATATAAACCATTAACTCCAGGTTTAGTTGTGCCAGTCTGAACATGTCCTGTGCCACGATTGAGTGCGCCCGCTGGAGCTAAGCCCCTGTAATCACCGCAGCCACTTAAGCAATGAGAAGTAGTGGGATTCACCCCTCCTGGATATGAATAGCGCTGTCCTTTGATATATCCAGTTGGCGGGTTAGATCGCTGCTCTAAAAATGCCGCTGAAGTCCACTCTGCATCTGTTGGCAGGCGCTTGCCATAGAAACGGCAAATAGAATCAGCCTCCTTTTGATTTAGGTGTACGGCGGGCTCAGTGTCTTTTGCCGGAATCCCATAAGGTGTTTTCCAGGTCCAGCCAGGTTTTTTTACAAATCCCCCCTCATAAGAAAGGCCGCCACCATTTTTCTCAGCTGCACTGACAAAATTAGAACTAGATGCAAAGCCTTTAACATCCCCAATAGTCATCTCGGTCTGATCCCAAATCAAATTACCAATTTGTACTGCAGGGATCAAAGAATTAGGCGCGCTTTGACTAGGAGAAGAGCCAAGGAGGAAATACAAGGCGCTTGCCATAAGAGCAAAGCTAAAGAGAATTTGGGTATGGTCGATATTTTTCATAAAGAAATCATAGTACTACTAGTTTATTAAATATGCCTTACACTTGCTCGATGACAAATAATTTGCAGAAACTGACACTTTTCTATGACGGGGCATGCCCCTTGTGTCAGGCAGAAATCATATTTTTGTCACGCCGTAATAAAGCCAATTTATTAGATTTTATTGATATTAATTCAGACCAATATGACTCCCAAGCAATTGGGGTTTCATGTGCTGAGGCTTTAGCTGCCATGTACGGTCAATATGCCGATGGCAGCTTAATTAATGGGGTAGTTGTTTTCCCAGAGGCCTATCGTAGAGCGGGCTTACCATTCTTAGCATGGCTATTTTCAAGACCAGTTTTACAGCCTATTTTGCATATTGGTTATCAATTTTTTGCTAAGAATAGACATGCTATTTCTAGAATATTTGGACCAAGCGCATTATGGGCGGTGAGCTTAAGAAATACAAAGGCATCCTAACTGGAGTCAGTTATTTATTTAAGCATTTAATAATTGTATGTACGCATAAACTTTCGAGCATCATCAGCACCAAGACCCAAAAATTTTTTGCTGTAAATATTCATAGAGCAACCATTAATAGAGGCATTATAGATATTAGCAGCGTCACTAGCTGGTGCAGTCGTGGGAAATACTATTTGCATTGATGAGCCTCCCGCCTCCAAATTGCCAATAGGGGAGTTGCCGCAATTTCCTCGATTTGAAAACGTGTTGTAGTACACGTCATTCAAATTAACCCATGACCATACACCTTCTTCCATATTGCCATTGATGGTTCTAAATTGATCTGCAGAGCTCTTATTACAGCATCGCTGATTGTTTTGTAATTATCAGAACAGCTTGAGTAGTTATAGCTTGGAGAGCCATTTAATGCTAACGAGGATGGCGTTAAAAATGTCTAAGGTGAAGCAGTATTGTTATCAGAACCACATTCAATAAGAATGCTGGAGACAAGCAAAACTAAACCTATGCGACTAAGCAAATGCGAGAGATTTTTAGATAGGATCACACTAGGTAACGGTGAGGTTGCGTCCAAACTAATTGCAGGAATTCAAACTATAGTACTCCAAAGGGTTTGAAGAGTAGAAGTTTTTAAAGGAGCCTATTAGACTGATTGCAAAGTTATTCGAATTTCAGATTCAATCTGATCTCTTAGTTCAAGTAGTTGTGGCGAGAAAGTTTCTAATACCGTATTTAAATTGCTCTTAGCTGGGGTACTGAAATTTAAGGAGGCATACAGCCCATTTGCTAAGTGAACTGAGGTTGAGATAGCTGAAATTTCAGGCAGCCAAAAGGCGGCACAATATCCTTTATTCTCTATCGATTCAATTGCTTTATAAAGCCCTTTTTCGATGGATGGCCAGTTTTGTAATTTCTGTTTTTTTAATATTGTCAAAAGTTGTGCTCTAGATTTTGCATCTAGATTAGCAATCCACGCCATTCCAAGTGAGGTGCGCTCTATTGGCACTCTTTGTCCAGCAAGGACAGTTCGTAGCGAAGCATTCTTCATGTAGCGGACTGATTCTAGATAAACCATTTCCAAGCGATCAGCAACTGCTAGGCCAACATTTAGTTTTAATTTTTCAGAAGCTTTACGCATTAATGGTTCGGCAGCTCTAAGCTCAAGGCTACCTGTTTTATATGCATGCCCAAGACTTAGTACCGTAGGGGCAAGCCGATAAGCTGAATGCTTTTTATCATGTTCTAGAAAACCTGTGAGCACCAATGATTGGGTAAGGCGACTAACGGTAGAGGGGGGTAGTCCAGTTCGTTCTGCAATCTCACTATTTCCAAGAAGATTCATTCCTGGCTTAAAGCAGCGCAGGATCTCGATTCCTCGAATCAGGGACCGATTCAATTTAGGGCTGGTGTTTTTTAATTCCATCTAGTGGAATTAGAACACAAAAGGGGAGCTGAAGTTAAGCGATACTAATTGGTAAACAATACAAGCAAATTAACTCGGAAAATCAACTTGTCCCCTTTTCATTATTTGGTGCGGCCCTTAATTTGGCTAAGCAATCTTGTTTTTACTATTACCCTATTTTGTGGGGTTGATATAGCGCCAGTATTAGCAGCTTTTCCAGACCGCCCTATTAAAGTTATCGTTCCATTTTCGCCAGGCGGCGGCACTGATTTAGTTGCTCGAACAATTGGCATTACTATGGTTGAGGAGTTGCATCAGCCTGTAATTATAGAAAATAAACCTGGCGGAAGCACTGTGATTGGTACAGATGCTTTGGCAAAAAGTGCGCCAGATGGCTATACCTTAGTGGTGGCCACCTTCGCACATGCCGTTAATCCTAGTTTAAAAATGAAGTTGCCATATGCACAGGATAAAGATTTTGTGCCTATTATTTTAGTTGGAATTTCGCCGAATGTACTCGTTGTGTCGGCTAATAGCCCCTATAAAACATTTGAACAATTTCTTTTGGCAGCTAAAACAAAAGCTGGAGGTCTCTCATATGCATCCCAGGGAAGTGGCACTTCGGCACATCTGGCAGGTGAATTATTCAATTCAATGGCTGGTACAAATTTAGTACATGTCCCATATAAGGGCGCAGGGCCAGCTCTAACTGATGTGATGGGTGGTCAGGTAGATGTCATGTTCGCTACTGCATCAGCAGTAGGCAGCCTGATAGAGGCGGGAAAATTACGTGCCCTTGCTGTAACTACATCGATTCGTTCTTCAACCCCATTGCTAGTTAATCTGCCAACTATAGCTGAGAGCGGCATTATTGGCTACTCAGCAGCAAGTTGGTACGGATATTTTGCGCCCGCAGGAACGCCTAAAGACATTATTAATACGCTCAACACAGTCATTAAGAAAGCAGCTCAATCTTCAGCTTTTAAAAGTCGTGTTGAGAGCGAAGGCTTAGTCGTTAAAACTGGGACGCCAGAAGATTTTGGAAAATTTGTGAAGACTGAAGAGATACGCTGGCGTGCTGTCATTAAAAACGCAAAAATTTCCTCTGATTAATTAAGAGTCAAAATTGTTATAAGGAAATAGATATGGGTTTTGAGCTAATTCAATTAGTAGTTAATGCAGGAATTGCAACTTTGCACCTCAATCGTCCCGAAAAGCGTAATGCGATGAGTGATGAAATGCGTTCTGAATTAATTGAGGCTCTGGAGAAGATCGCTCTAGATAAGACAATTCGCGCTCTTGTGCTCACTGGTAACGGTAAAGCATTTTGTGCTGGTGGTGACATTTCGGGAATGGAACAGCGGATGAAAGCGCCTACTGGTGAAATTGCATTTAATGGTTGGCATCGACAGCAGCGGGTTCATCATGCAATATCACTGTTGCATACCATGCCTAAGCCAACTATTGCAGCAGTCAATGGCTCAGCATCTGGTTTGGGAGCTGATACCGCCTTAGCCTGTGATTTTATTATTGCATCTGCAGCTGCTAATTTCACCTGGTCTTATATCAACAGAGGAATTATTCCTGATGGTGGTGGTATGTATTTTTTACCCAGACGGGTTGGCTTAACAAAGGCTAAGGAGTTAATTTTTTCAGGTAAAAAAGTTGACCTTGAAGAGGCCACTCAAATTGGTATTGTTGATCGCGTGTCAAGTGCTGAGTCACTACTTGCTGACGCTCAATCATGGGCTATAGAACTTAGTAAGGGTTCTGCAACAGCTTTAGCATTAAGTAAAACTATTTTGAATGAGACATTTGAAACTGGCGCTACTCAGGTTTTTGCACAGGGTAGTCAAGCTCAAGGTATTTGCTATACCAGTACCGAGCATCGTGAAGCAGTTTTTGCTTTCCTCGAAAAATCATCAGCAGCTAAGAACAAATCAGGCGGGTAGATGAGCAAGGTAATTCAGAAGTTAATGGAGCCACATAGTATTGCGGTGATTGGCGCTTCAACAGATCCTAAAAAAACATCTGGAAGGCCAATTGCTTATTTACTAAAGCATCATTTCAAAGGAAAAATATATCCAGTTAATCCACGCGTCCAAGAAATTGCTGGTTTGAAATGCTATCCAGATATTCGATCTTTGCCTGAGGCGCCCGATGTAGCAATCATTATGGTTGGTACCGATAAGGTGGTGCTTGCAGTTGAGGAGCTTGCTGCTATAGGAGCAGCTGCAGCCATTGTGTTAACCAGCGGCTTTGCCGAACATGGCGCTGAGGGTCTACAAAAACAAGAGGAGTTGATTGCTGCTGCGGGAAAAATGCGTATTCTTGGACCAAATACGATTGGTATGGTTAATGTTACCGATGATATTCCTTTGTCGCCAAGTAGTGCATTGGAAATGGATGAATTTCCCAAAGGCTCGGTGAGTCTTATTTCTCAAAGTGGCGGTATATTAGGTTCCTTACTGTCTCGTGCTGCTGCTTGCGGTCTTGGTTTATCAAAACTCGTCTCTACTAGTAATGAGGCTGATCTTGGTTTGGCGGATTTCATTGACTATCTTATCGATGATCCTAGCACTAAGGTAATTGTGCTTTACATAGAGGGCATTCGTCATCCAGAAAAATTTCGTGCAGCGGCATTAAGGGCAAAAATAGCAGGCAAACCTATTGTTGTCTATAAAGTTGGCAAATCTGCAGCAGGTATTAAGGCAGCGGTATCACATACTGGCGCGTTGGCTGGAACAGACAAAATGTATGACGCCTTATTTAAGCAGGTGGGCATTATTCGTGCAACTCAGTTTTCTGACCTATTGGATATTTCTGCAGCACTCGCTTCTGGAAGGGTATTAAAGGGTAAGCGAGTTGCTATTTTGACTTCAACCGGTGGCGCTGGAACCTTAATTGCCGATAGTTTAGGTGAGCAGGGGTTTGAAACTCCCGCGCCTGATTCTAAAACAGCAAAACAATTGCGCGCATTACAGCCAGGAGATCAAGCCGTTTTAGATCGAAATCCTATTGACGTTACTTTGGCTGGATTACAACCAGATTTATTACGTGGCGCAATAAGAGCACTATTAGATAGTCCAAGTTACGATGCTTTGATCCTCATTTTGGGGTCTTCAAGTTTAGCGATGCCAGACTTGATGGCGAGTGCAGTGCGTGATTGTATGCTAATGAGCGATAAGCCAGTAATTGCTTATGTTAGCCCACATTCTCCTGTAGCTGCAGCTTTAATGACCAAGTTAGGGGTGCCTACTTTTTCTCAGCCTGAAAGTTGTAGCTTAGCTTTTGCTAGTATGTTGCATACAAACCGACTAAGAGCTACTAAGGTCAGCGAGGGATCTATTGCTAAGAGCCCAGCGAATTTGGATCTTACTTCTTTGCATGGCTCCCTGAATGAGCACCAAGCTAAAAATTTATTTTTAGCTTTTGGTATTCCCACCGTAAAAGAGATGGTGGTTACAGCTAACCAACCTAACTTAGAGTTAGCTAAAGATTTTGGAGATAGGCTTGTATTAAAAATATTATCAAAAGAAATTATTCATAAGACTGAAGTGGGTGGCGTTGCTCTAAATATTTCTTTTGCTGAGCTAGCTCATAGCATGAATGTCATGACTGCAGATGTAAAATCAAAAGCTGGACTAACAATCGAAACATTTTTGATTCAAGAACTGGTATCTGGTGGTTTCGAATTCATGGTAGGCATGCACCGTGATCCATTAGGGACGGCCATTCTAGTGGGCATGGGCGGGGTTACTGCTGAACTCTTCAAGGATACCAATATGCGTTTGCTAACTCCTGGAAAGACCTTGGGTAATCAAGAGGTTTTGGAAATGTTACAGGAATTAAAGTCATGGCCTCTACTAGATGGCTATCGTGGCAGACCAAAGTGTGACATTACCAACTTAGTTAAAGCGATCGTACAGTTTTCTGCGTTAGTAACTTTTTTAGATGAACGCCTAATTGAGTGCGAAATTAATCCCATTTTTGTTTTTGCAGAGGGTAAAGGAGTAAAGGCTGCTGATGGAGTCGCAGTTTTCAGATAGATGAATTTAATATTTGAGTAGTTGTTAAAAAAATAAATGACACATAAGATAAAAATTAATTACGAGTCAGAAATAATGATTATTACCGTCGATAATCCTCCAATTAATGCCGGATCTACCGAGGTTAGGCAGGGTCTATTGCATGCAATACACGAATTTCAGGATAAGGCGCAATTAAAAGCAGCAGTCATTATTGGAGCAGGGAGTACTTTTATTGCTGGTTCTGACATTAAAGAGTTTTCACTGCCTCTAGCTGAACCTCATTTACCAACAGTAATTAATGCTATTGAAAATTGTTCGAAGCCGATAATTTGTGCACTACATGGGGTAGCACTAGGAGGTGGTTTTGAGTTAGCCCTGGGTTGTGATGCCCGTATTGCATTAACAGGAACCGTATTTGGTTTGCCTGAAGTTACACTTGGTATTATTCCTGGAGCAGGCGGAACGCAACGCTTACCCCGACTTATCGGAGTTGAAAAATCAATCGAACTTATCTGCGCTGGCACCCGCATTAAAGCTGATGAAGCCCTTCAGTTGGGCCTCATCAATCAAATAGTAAAAGATGATTTAATTGGGAATGCAATTGTGCTGGCCACATCGATGTTTGGGAGTAAAAAAAGAATTCGTGAACTTACTACCCCAAAATCTACTGCAGCTAATATCTTAGCGGCGTCAAACAAGGCATTAAAGTTAGGTAAAAATCGGCCTCAGGTGCAAAAAGCAATAGAAATGATTTGTAATACCTTAATCTTACCAATTGATGAGGGTTTAGCGATTGAGCGAGAGGCTTTTGAAAAACTGCGCTTATCTACAGAGGCAAAAGCATTGCGGTATCAGTTTTTTGCTGAGCGCAAGTTATTCAAAGGTCTTGGCGCTCATGATGCAGAGGCTAAACCTATCAATCAAATTGCAGTCATTGGTGCGGGTACGATGGGATCTGGCATAGCAATAGCTTGTTTGAGTGCGGGGTATGGTGTTGTTATATTAGATCAGAATGTCAATGCTTTAGCTAATGGCGTGAAAAGGGTTGAGCAGTTTTATGCAGTACGTCTTAAAAGTGGCAAGATAAGTGCCGAGAAAGTCAGTGAGCTTTTAAGCCGTTTCTCACATTCTGTGCAATGGGGTTCAATTGTCAGCGCAGATTTAATTATTGAAGCCGTCTTTGAGGATATTACCGTCAAACATGAGGTATTTCAGAAAATTGAGGCCTATGCTCGAGCCGATGCTTTATTAGCCTCAAATACATCCTATTTAGATATTGATGCAATTGCAGCTAAAACTGCTAATCCATCCAGAGTATTTGGCTTACATTTCTTTAGCCCCGCACAAGTGATGAAGTTAATTGAAATCGTACGCTGCAAAGCAACCTCAGCGGTTGCGGTTGCCACGGGCTTAAGTTTTGCAAAACACTTAGGCAAAACACCAGTGATTAGTGCAAACGTATTTGGTTTTATTGGCAATCGTATCTATACAGCCTATCGTCGCCAATGTGAATTTATGTTGGAGGAAGGCGCATATCCTGAGCAAATCGACAAAGCCCTAGAGGATTATGGTTTTGCAATGGGCCCATTTGCTGTTGCTGATATGTCAGGCTTGGATATTGCTTGGAGTATGCGCCAGAGTCAGGCCATTAACCGAAAACCAGAACATCGTTATG
>Ga0049085_10001128_pt1 | contig 10525 bp, 8 predicted proteins | sample GreLakmeSU08MSRF_FD_66721 | JGI IMG/M metagenome (GOLD analysis project Ga0049085, IMG submission 66721) | Freshwater lentic microbial communities from great Laurentian Lakes, MI, USA - Great Lakes metaG SU08MSRF | ecosystem: Environmental > Aquatic > Freshwater > Lake | place: Great Lakes... | reverse complement strand
CCCAAAGATTGGCCAAGCAAACCCATTCGCTACATCGTGCCCTTTGCCCCTGGTGGCGCTACCGACATGTTGGGGCGCATGGTGGCACAGGGCTTGTCTAAATCGCTGAATCAATCTGTGGTGGTGGACAACAAAGCGGGGCAAGGCGGATCTGTGGGGTCTGCAGAACTGGCCAAATCTAAGCCTGACGGTTACACGCTGGGCGGTGGCACCATCAGCTCACACGCTTTGAATGTGTCGCTTTATCCCAAACTGCCCTACGACCCCATCAAAGATTTTGCACCCGTGACCTTGCTGGCCGCGCTGCCCAATGTGTTGGTGGTTCATCCATCGCTGAATGTCAAAACTGTGCCCGAACTTATCGCTTTGCTCAAAGCCAATCCCAACAAATACTCTTTTGGATCGGCAGGCAATGGCACATCGCAGCATATTTCTGGTGAAATGTTCAAGCTAGCCACAGGCACGCAAATGCAGCATGTACCCTACCGCGGCAGCGGTCCCATGATGGCAGATTTGTTGGGAGGCACCATTCAAATCAGCTTTGAAAACAGCAACACGGCCATCCCCCAAATCACTGGAAAAAAACTGATTGGGCTGGCCGTTACGTCCGCCAAGCGTTCCAAGGCCGCACCTGAATTGCCAACGTTACAAGAAGCCGGTCTTAACGGTTTTGAGTTAAGTTCTTGGCAAGCCATGTTTGCACCAGCAGGCACGCCACCTGACATTGTTAGCCGCTTGCAGCGTGATGTCGCAGACATTTTGAAGCAACCCGAAAACGCCAAGCGTTTAGCTGAAATGGGGCTTGAGCCAGGCGGCGGCAAGCCTGATGAATTGGCTGCGTTGGTGGCAACGGACATACCTAGATTGTCCGATGTGGTTAGGCGTTCAGGGGCCAAAGTCGATTGATCTAGGGTCTTGCGTCCCATTGCATCTGCCCACCTAGACGCTGAAAGCGACTTTGAAGGCGTTTTCAAGTTGTGCAACATTGGGTTGAGTAGGGGGAAGTGTAGATTTCCAATAAGCTTGAAAGTTAAATGAGTCTTCAGGCAAGAAAATCGAAATCAGACTGAAATTCTTTAATATTTTTAAGGAGCAAACTTGCATGGCTTACAAGATTCTTATGATGGGAGCCGCTTACGGTTCTTTACTCGCATCCAAGTTATTGTTTGGCGGCCATTCAATTCACTTTATTTGCCTCTCCCAGGAAGCGGATTTGATCAATGCTGAAGGCTTCAAGGTGCTATTGCCGGTAAGGGGTCGTAAAGATCCCATTCTGCTTGATTCACGCAAGTTGCCTGGTAATGTCTCGGCCGGACCTGCGACCGGTATCGACCCCAAGCAATATGACTTAGTATGCCTTTGCATGCAGGAGCCGCAATATCGCTTGCCTGATGTGCGAGAACTACTCGAACTAGTCGCGAAATCTCACGTGCCCTGCATGTCAATCATGAATATGCCACCGCTACCTTATATGAAACGTATTCCTGGACTGGATTACGCCGCCCTAGAAGTCGCGTACACCGATGCACGGGTATGGGATTTGTTCGAACCCAAGTCTTTGACTCTCAACAGTCCGGACCCCCAGGCAATCCGACCGCCTGGTGAGCCACCCAATGTATTGTTGGTAACGCTTCCTACTAACTTTAAATGCGCACGGTTTGAGGACGAGCAATCTACAGCCATTCTTCGCCAATTAGAAAAAGATGTAGATGGTGCGCGCTTCGATACACCTGATGGCAAGATTGAACTTCCAGTGAAACTAAGAGTCTATGACTCCATTTTTGTACCGCTCGCAAAATGGTCCATGTTGCTGGCTGGTAATTACCGCTGCGTCACAGAAGAAGGCATTCGCACCGCACAGGAAGCGGTTCATACCGATCTTGAAGCCTCTCGATCGGTCTACAATTTTGTTATCGATTTATGCTTAAAAATTGGCGCAAAACCCGCAGAGCTTGTTCCATTCGAAAAATACGCGGCAGCGGCCCAATCACTGATTCGCCCAGCATCAGCAGCCCGTGCATTGCAAAATGGGGCGCTAAACATCGAGCGAGCTGATAAATTAGTACAGATAATCGCACGAGCCAAAGGCATGAGTCACCCAGCAATTGATGCACAGGTTGCTCTAGTTGACCGACGCATTGAAGCGAATCGAATAAAAGCTGCGCAGTAGCCTCACCACAGTTACATATAGCTTGAGGACATGAATTTCCGCCCTGTGCGCTGACAGGACGAAAAAGACAATCACAACAAACTAAGAGATACAACATGAGCCAAAGACCTTGGTACGAATGAGCATCTCAACTAGACTGAGTTTTTAGGGCAACTTCATTTCGGCCGTTGGCTTGCGCCACACGCTGGCCAGCCAGGGCTGTGCCTCAAACGGCAGACCGGCGGGGCGGTCGTAGTGCGTCAGTTCGACGAAGCCTGCGACAGACAAATAGTTACGCCAAGCCGGCCAATCATGAAAGGTGCCGTAGCGCTCGTCGCTCCAGCCCTCTTGCCCATCGCCGCGGGGGTTGGAGCTGAAGAGTACGCCGCCGGGTTTCAGGGTCGCCTGCAGTTCCTTGAGTACCCGCGGCAAGGCCTGGCTGGGAACATGGAACAGCACGGCGTTAGCGAACACGCCGTCGAAATGCGCGGCCGGTAAATTGAGTTTGAGGAAATTCTGCTGCAGCACGTCGCAGCCGCTGTAGGCGCGCGCCATCGTGGCCAGCCGCTGCGCACCCTCAAGACCGGTGGGGTGGTGGCCGAGTTCCTGGAAAGTTTTGAGGTCACGTCCTGGACCGCACCCGAAGTCGAGCAGCTTAAACGGCGGGGGTGCCTCGATGTAGTGCAGCAGCGCGGCGATGTTTTGGCTCACGTCATGATCGCGCGTGCCTTGCCAGAACTCGTCTGCGTGATGCTCATAATGCGCCAGCGTCCGTGCGGCGATATGTTCGATAGCTTCGGAGTTCATGGTCATAGCCGGTCATGCTATTGGATTTCCCGACGGGTAGTGAACGGCCAGAATCCCCATGGGCTGATCCGATTGACCGCCTCTGGCTTTCTGTGACGGAGCGCATAAGCTCGCCAAGGACGAGAACGAGGATGCAAATCTTCTTTGTTGGTACGACGACGCAGAAAAACGCCACGAGCATGCTGGAAATTTCTTGGACATCCGCACATTCTGAACGTTTGTATTAGCCTACACGCAGGAGTGCTCGGCTTTGAGTAAAAAGCCGCTTGACTAGAACTTTGGCAGATCATTGGTGGCAATTTTGCAGTGCAATTTTCCCAATTATTTTGTCATAGTAATTAGTAATAGAACCGACAGACTAAAAAATCAGTTTTGCCAAACTCCATAGCCCAATTGCTGCAATCTGATTGCAAGGTCAACCTCCATGTACTGCGCGTCAGCATAGGGCATGGGATTGAGATTGGCATAGATCTCGGGCATTAACCGTTCGCCGTACTTCATGGCGTACTTATTAGATTTGATGCCCGCTTTGTGTTGATCAAAGCGAGTATCTGGATCATGTCCAGTCATGCCTACGTAGACACAAGGTTCACCAACTACGTAGTCAGGATTCGCTTTTTTAAACTTTACTTCGTAAAGAACGTCCTTGTTTAACTCTATTACGTATACATTGTGTCGTTCGTGCATGCTTGTTTATATACCTAACTTGGACCAAGCTTCTTTCTTTGTGAGCTTACGGGCAGCTGCTATGGCCGGAAGTTGGCTAGCGCGTGGACGAGTCTTCTCGGCCTCCCAGTGATAAACAGTTTGCGCGGACACGCCAATTAGCTTTCCCATTTGTTCTGCAGATAAGTGAAATTTTTTCCGCAAAGTAGCGAAGCCACCAGCGCTAAAGCGACGGGCAGTAGTCACCTCTTCTTCTATATTAAGAACTGGCTTGGGTTGACTCTTACTCAATTTCTTTACAGAAACTTCAAGAGCAAAAATGTAACGTTTTAAAGCAGCTATGTCAGAGCGGTACTGAGCAGAGGCTTTTTTTAACTGAAGTGTCTCTACACGAGCCTCTTTTTTGGCAATACGCGCTATTTCGGATTTCAGTTGATTGGCAAAGGTAGTCATGGTTATTTAATATGAAAAAAAAAGGTTATTGAACAGTTTTTGGAGCTGGTTTGCGATTGCTGGACATAAACTTTTGTTGTCCTAGTATTTTCTTGAAGGGTATCACTATCTAAAGGCTTGAAATTATCGGTAATTTTGATCGGCATCGGAAGTGAAAACCGTGTCATAAGTCGTGCTATCTGTTTGCAGTTCGTGGGCCGCTGTATGACTGAAAGTCAATTTACGCTGATTTACTTCTGGAGTTTTCGTGATTCTGGAAATGACACCAATTACGCATCTCCCACTTACACTTGAAAAATGAACCGAGATGTCGTTTTCGCGCTTTTGGCTGCGCTGTTATTTGGTGCCAGCACTCCATTTGCAAAGCTGCTGTTGGGCGATGTGGCGCCTGTCATGCTTGCTGGGTTGCTGTATTTGGGCAGTGGCGTCGGTCTTACGTTAATTCGATTAATTCGCGACCGAGGCTGGAAGTTTCCCAAGCTCTCGATTACAGAATGGCCTTGGCTCTTGGGTGCAATTCTTTTTGGAGGAGTTCTTGGGCCAGTTGCTTTACTTTTCGGTCTAACCCAAACAACAGGTGCAACAGCCTCGCTTTTGCTTAATTTAGAAGCGGTGCTGACAGCGGTGATTGCTTGGACAGTGTTTAGAGAGAGTGCGGACAAGCGAATTGTGCTGGGTATGGTGGCGATCGTTCTAGGCGGCATCACCTTGTCTTGGCAAACAAATGTTGATGCCAGCTTGAATTTGCTGGGCCCCGTGTTGATTTCTTTAGCTTGCCTTTGCTGGGCCATTGACAACAACCTTACACGCAAAGTGTCTGCTTCTGATGCCTTATTCATTGCTGGGGTTAAAGGATTGATCGCAGGCGCTGTCAACTGCATACTCGCATTATTCTTAGGGCTATCTTTGCCGACAGGACTTTTGGTTTTCTCAACCATGACACTGGGATTGATGGGCTATGGCTTGAGCCTTGTTCTGTTTGTATTGGCTCTGCGAGGCTTAGGCACTGCTCGCACGGGGGCTTACTTTTCGACAGCACCTTTCATCGGTGCGGCCATCTCTGTGGTGCTACTGGGTGAGGCAACAGGTGAGTTATTTTGGCTGGCGGCTTTTCTGATGGCTGTCGGCGTCTGGATTCATCTGACCGAGCACCATGAGCATGAACACCATCATGAATCACTTGAACATGAGCACGTTCATACCCACGATGTTCATCACCAACACGTTCACGACTTTGTGTGGGATGGGCAGGAGCCTCATGAACACAAGCATGTGCATATCGAAGTGACACACAAACACCCACATTTTCCTGATATTCACCATCGACACGCACACTGAGTGTCGAACCTAGCTTTGAGTTTCGTTAACGATTGTGATTTAGATCTTGAAAATTTAAACTAGACCTGTTCGCTGCAATACCCAGAGCGTGCCACACACCGCAATGATGGCTGAGCCACAAACCACCACGCCCCACCTGTAAAAAAATGTGTTTCGAAGCAGCCAAGCAAAGGGCAAGAACACACAAACAATGACTAACTGACCAAATTCAACACCGAGATTGAATCCGCCCAGCGCTGCTGCAAGTGCGCTCGAGGGCAATCCTAAATCTAGCAAGACATTGGCAAAACCAAAGCCATGGATGAGACCAAATACAAAAGCCAGCGGCCATCGCTTCAAGGAAGACCACCCCAATAAATTGTTAAGCGCAACTGCTACCACTGAAATGGCAATAGCAGGCTCTATCAAACTAGGCGAGGGCTCTAGCCATTTCATGATGGACACGCCCAAGGTAATAGAGTGTGCAATGGTAAAGGATGTGACCACCGATAAGACATCCACAACTGCAGACCTGAAATGAGGTACTGCATGCCATTGGGTGATGCGCGCTCTGGACGATTGGAGTGGCGCCAAGACCAACAGACTGATTAGAAATAAGATGTGGTCAACGCCAATCCAGATATGCCATATGCCTTCTAAAAAGTATTGGTATAAAACCTGAACAACAGAGGCGTTAGCCTTTGTGAGTTGGGCGTGTGGATGCTCTGGACTGAAAATAGCACTACTTTGAAATTCGGGAAAATCAAGTTTAAGCAAACCTCTGTGCAAATTATCTTGAGCAAACATCAGCGTGTAGCTTAAGCTCAAGACGGCCTTGTTTAAATTAGTCTTCTCAATTTTTTGATTGCACGTTGGATGCCACAAGGCACTCAAATAAATACCATCTGCATGTTCGCTGGCTTGAATATCGGCATTGCCCAGCTTGCAGGCTTGGCCGGATTCATGTAGCTGTATGCCTTGTTCTAGCCATTTGGAAATTGCAATTTCCTTGGAGATGGTCTCTGCCCACGTTACTTGTCCATTGCGATCGTGGTCCAATTTGAATATCAAGTCGACATCGCGCAAATGGATATCAGCCCTCAACACCAATCCTGCCTCATCATTGCTCAAGCTTAGAAAACTGTTGCTGCTTGAGTGCGCTTGAACATTTTGAAACATGCCAATCAACATGAACAGAAGCGCAAACTTCAATTTCTTCATGGGGCGACTCCTCGGCCCTTGAGTTTGTACTTTAACTGCAGCAACAATGCGGCCAGTTGAGGATCTGTGTACTTTGTTTTTTCTGCCCATGCCAAGACGGGCTCGGCCAATGGGGCTTGATGTGTGAGCAATGCAGCTTTGACTAATAAAACAGCATCACGCGGTTCTTGCTGTAGTTGCCAGTTGTCAATGGAAAGTTTCAGGCCAGCCATTGGATCTTTGCCGTAATCGATTAGGTAAATCAGTTTGGGCCGCTCAATCAGACTTTCATTTCGCAGCGCCTGTGTTGCCAGTCGTGCCTCAATCAGTTTTGCAAGTTTTACCTCGTTGCGATTTTTGAGTCCCCTGTCCGCTAGCAAGGCCTGGACTAATAGTGCGTCTGAGGGGGTGTCGATGCGTGTTACTTTTTGAGCATCTGCAAACAAGCCTTGCTGGTTAAGCAACTCCGCCAAGGACAGCCGAATCAGGTGTGATTGAGGTGTGAGGGAGAGTTGTTTTTTCCAAACCGAGATTGCAAGCGCGTATTGGCCCGCCACCCGGTAGGCTTCCCCCAGTTGAAAATTAAGCCATTCCAAATCTGTTTGCTTTATAAAAGCTGAATTTTGTAGGATTTCTTTGAGCGAGCGAATAGCCAACTCCGATTGGCCGGTTCGGTATTGGAGTACGGCGCGGTGAAGCAGTGCTTCTAGAATACCAAAATGGATTTCTATTTGCTGACAGTCTTTCTCTGCGCCTTTCATGTCTGATTGGAGTAAGTTCAAGGCAAATCGCCAAGACCAAAACTCTGCTTTTTTAGGGTTCTGAGCGATGGCTAAATCAATGTCTTTGAGACCTGCTTCAAAGTCATGAAAGCCTTGTTTCACCAGCCCCCTCATGAACAAAGTATCAGCCGGTATTTTTGTGTCTTGCCACCAGGGGAGCAGGGCGGCTTTGGCAGACCCGTACCATCGTAGGTCCCCTTCGTTCAAGCCTAAGATGAAAACAGAACGTGCGTAGGCCGTGGCGGCTTGAATGTTTTGGGGTTGCGCACGCCACGCGGCGTCGATTACTTTAAAAGACTCGCCCCCAAGGGGTTGGTTGGATATGGCGGACTTCAGGACAACCGTGTTGCCACTGGGCCTAAACCTGTCTTGTGCATGGATGGTGCTGATATAAAAACTCTGCAAAACCAAAGTAAAAGCTAGAAATGTCCTACGAGCCGGGTTCAACATTGTTCGTTTGACTGTTTGAATAGCCGTCTCCAATTAGTGCCTGTGGTTACAGGGTACTGCATAGCCCAATATAATAAATTGTGCAGTCGATTTATTGCACACTTCTCACAATTTTTTAAATCAAGGTGTCTTTATGAAATTACTCGTCTCAATGGTTGCTTTTGTATTTATGTTGGTATCAGTACCTGCTTTCGCTGGAAGCCACGGCGGTGGAAAAATGGACGATAAGAAAGTTGATTGTTCCAAAAAGGAAAATGAAAACCACGCTGATTGTAAAAAGAAATAATTTTTTTCTTTCACCATAAAGGCCCCTTCATTGGGGCTTTTTTGTGTCAGCAGTGACGCGTGATTTCTGGCATTCCTCCAAATCATTAGACAAAAAATTAAGTCTGAACAAGAGTGGTGAGGGCGACCTGCTGTCTGATTTCTCCACCTTCTTTTAGCCATCGACCGTGTAGTCGAACGTTCCATGGATGATAAAAATTGGCCTAAATAATGACCTAAGTTTTGACCAGAGAACCTCTGATTAACAGAAAGCCAGGCTCGTCAAAACCCCATATAAATCAACAACTTATAGCGATAATTACGGAACGTGTAATAAATACGAAGGGACATCCCACTTGCTGGTATTGGCATCTCATAGGCATGTCAAGATTAGTTTTTGGAAGTCAATCAACAACCTTGAAAGGGGAGTCCCATGCAGAGTGTTACACGAGTTGGTATCGATTTAGCCAAGATGTTTATTCAAGTTCACGCTGTGGACGCTGTAGGCAAGGTTGTGTGCAATAAGCAATTGAGCAGAGACAAATTCATTGCTTGGTGTAATCAGTTGCCCGCTGGGTGTTTGGTTGCTATGGAGGCATGCTCTGGCTCTCACGCCTGGGCTCGCAAGTTAATTGCCTTAGGACTGGATGCCAAGATTATTGCTGCCAATCATGTTGCCCCTTATCGACTGGAGGGCAAGGGCGGTAAAAACGATGCTAACGATGCTGCTGCAATATGTGAGGCGGCTTCTAGGCCGAGTATGCGGTTTGTTCCTGTTAAAACTCTTTCTCAGCAGGGAATGCTGTGTGTACACAGGTATAGGGAGGGAGTGAAAGAGGAAAGAACTGCCAACATCAATCGCATTAGAGGGTTGCTTGCGGAGTTTGGGATCATTGCGCCCCAAAGTCCAAACAAATTGCGTGAAAGGTTGGCTGAAATTATTGAGGATGCTGATAATGACCTGTGCGGAATAGCGCGCTTGGTGATTCAGGAGGCGTTTAGCCATTGGGATGAAATAGATAAGCAGCTTGGATGGTGTACACAACGCATCAGTGCGCATGTCAAAGAAAACCAGCAGGCACAAACGGCAGTCCAACTAATGGGCGTGGGTCCCGTGACTGCATCAGCTGCTGTGGTGACGGTTGGGGATTTCAAGCAATTCAAAAATGGTGCGCAGTTTGGTGCTTGGCTTGGTCTGACACCGCGACAAAACTCCAGCGGAGGCAAGACCAAACTGGGGCGTATTACCAAACGAGGGGACGTGTATTTGCGCATGTTGTTGATACAAGCGGCTAAGGCTGCGGTGATGACTGCACACAAGCGCGATGATCCGATATCGAGATGGTTACTGCAATTGCGAGAGAAGTCGGGTTGGCAAAAGGCGGCGGTGGCAATGGCAAACAAGAATGCGCGGATCTTGTGGGCTGTGATGACCAAGGGGTGTGACTTTGATCCACGCTATGTTAGTGTCAAGCCGAGTGGAGGAGGATCGATAGCTGTAGCTATTTAGAAGATTCGAACAAATCAATTTTTTTCTGCAAGACGTTAAATTGAAGATGCAGTAGACAGGTCAGACCGGCGGTGGGTAAGCTCGATACACGAAAAGGGAAATGCAATAGCAAGACCCGGGTAATAAATGGAGTCCTGCCGAGCGGTTCGTATCAAGGTCCGCACAATTTGTGCAACAAGGCCGTCTGTAAATGTGCAGTCTGTTCCTAGTTGAGATGCGTCTGTTAGCGACAAGTAGAGAAAATTCTGAACAAGGCAAGAAAATGAATTAACAATTTAAGCAAGTAGAAAAAAAGCTTGACAGGGTGGGATGTCCCTGTAAACGTGTAATCGCTGACAAAAATTGGCCTAAATGATGGCCTAAGTTTTGACCACAGAACCCCTGATTAACAGAAAGCCAGGCTCCTCAAAAACCCTTATAAATCATGGACTTATAGCGATAATTACGGAACGTGCAATAGTTCGTGTAATTGACCAAAAATTGTAAATTACAATTTTTCCAGCATTTTGGTAGATTTTGCACTCAGAGCCGTCATATTGCACGTGAAAATTCGAGGCTACATGCGGGGCTCGAACCAATTAGGGCCTTTTGTTCGAATCTAGATTCGGAAGTCGAACTTAATGATTTGAGCAGCATCGGAATTGAAAACCGTGTCATATGTCGTGCGATTGGTTTGTAGTTTTGCTGTTACTCAGCTTTCTGTCTCAAGTTATTTGAAGACAAACAAAATCAGTGATTCTGCCCAACTGCTTGATAAGACGATCGGTGAGTTTGCAACCATTGAATCGACGAACGGTCATCATGTGCTGAAGGATGGAAATCTCTACGAAAATAACTTTTCCAATCGGAAAATGAACTGGTGAATAAACCTTCTTTGGTAAATAAATGCCGCCAGGCACTTCGCCACGTGTTGAGCTTAAAAAGGCT
>Ga0049085_10001127_pt1 | contig 10540 bp, 7 predicted proteins | sample GreLakmeSU08MSRF_FD_66721 | JGI IMG/M metagenome (GOLD analysis project Ga0049085, IMG submission 66721) | Freshwater lentic microbial communities from great Laurentian Lakes, MI, USA - Great Lakes metaG SU08MSRF | ecosystem: Environmental > Aquatic > Freshwater > Lake | place: Great Lakes... | reverse complement strand
ACATGAGCGAAAACTTCGATGCGCCAGATCTCAATATTGAACAGCTAGTCGATACCGACCCATCTGAGTCAGCCGAATGGAGAGCTTCCTTTGATGCTGCCCTTAAGGCTGCCGGCCCAGTGCGCGCTCGCTACTTAATGCTTAACCTGTTGCAACATGCACGGGAGAAGAATGTTGGAATTTCTGCTTTGCGTGCCACTGATTACATCAACACCATTGCCCCTGAACATGAAGCGCCATTTCCAGGAGATGAAGATTTAGAGCGCAAGATTCGCCGCATTAACCGCTGGAACGCTGCCATGTTGGTCCATCGCGCACAGCGCCCAGGTGTGGGTGTGGGTGGACACATTTCAACCTATGCCTCATCTGCTGCTTTATATGAAGTTGGTTTCAACCACTTCTTTCGTGGACAAGATCACGCTGGTGGCGGAGACCAGATTTTCTTCCAGGGACATGCAAGTCCTGGAATGTATGCGCGTGCCTTTTTAGAAGGACGTTTAACTGAAAATCAATTAGATGGTTTTCGTCAAGAACTTTCACATCCTGGAGGAGGACTATCGTCATATCCTCACCCACGTTTGATGCCAGATTTTTGGCAGTTCCCAACTGTATCAATGGGTATTGGTCCACTGAACGCAATTTACCAAGCACGTTACAACCGTTACTTACACAATCGTGGATTCAAAGATACAAGTGATCAACATGTGTGGGCATTTCTCGGTGATGGTGAAGTAGATGAGGTTGATGCATTAGGTGCCATCGGTCTTGCTACACGAGAAAAATTAGATAACTTAACCTTTGTTATTAACTGTAACTTGCAACGCCTAGATGGACCGGTGCGCGGTAACGGAAAGATTATTCAAGAGCTCGAATCAATATTTGGTGGTGCCGGCTGGAATGTTATAAAAGTTGTGTGGGGTCGCGGTTGGGATCCATTGCTTGCCCAAGATCGTGATGGCGCACTAGTTAAATTGATGAATGAAACCCTAGATGGCGATTATCAAACATTTAAGGCTGAATCTGGAAAGTATGTTCGCGATAACTTCTTCGGTCGAGATCCTCGCACCGCTGCAATGGTTGCCGATTGGTCTGATGATCAAATCTGGAATCTAAAGCGTGGCGGACATGATTATAAGAAACTATTTGCTGCATACACAGCTGCCACTCAAAAGAATGGCCGTCCAACAGTTATTTTGGCGAAGACTGTAAAGGGTTGGACACTTGGTTCACACTTTGAAGGTCGTAACTCAACGCACCAGATGAAGAAGATGACTCTGGAAGATATTCAAAAGTTCCGTGACACCTTGCATCTAGATATTCCTGACTCTAAGTTGGATAAGTACTTACCTCCTTATTACATGCCAGCAGCAGATTCTCCAGAGGCAAAGTACGTGGCTGATCGCCGCGCCGAATTAGGTGGATCCATTCCTCGTCGTCGCACTCAGTCACGACCACTGACAATGCCTGATGACTCTGTCTATGAGTCAGTAAAGCGTGGCTCAGGCCATCAAGAAATCGCCACCACTATGGCTTTTGTTCGCATGTTGAAAGATCTTGTTAAAGATCCAGGTCTTGGTGCGCGCATTGTTCCGATTATTCCGGATGAAGCTCGCACATTTGGTATGGATTCATTGTTCCCATCGATGAAGATTTATTCTCCTCATGGCCAGAAATACACAGCAGTTGACCGCGAATTAATGCTCTCATACAAGGAATCAACATCAGGTGTGATTTTGCATGAAGGTATTAATGAAGCAGGATCTGTTGCCTCATTTACCGCAGTTGGTTCTTCATATTCAACACATGATGAGCCAATGATTCCTATCTACATCTTCTATTCAATGTTTGGTTTCCAGCGCACAGGTGATGGATTCTGGGCTGCAGCAGATCAATTGGTCCGAGGATTTGTAGTGGGCGCAACAGCCGGGCGCACGACACTTAACGGTGAAGGCCTGCAACACGAAGATGGTCACTCACTTCTGCTTGCAGCTACTAACCCAGCAGTTGTTGCATACGATCCTGCTTTTGCATTTGAACTTGGACACATTGTTAAAGATGGCCTGCGTCGTATGTATGGAGAAAACAGTGAAAATGTTTATTACTACCTCACTGTTTACAACGAGCCATATGTACATCCTGCTGAGCCAGAAAACCTAGATGTGGAAGGTTTACTCAAAGGAATTTATCTGTATTCACCTACTTCAAAAAAATACAAAAAGAACGCACAAATATTGGCATCAGGCGTTGGAGTTAATTGGGCTCTTAAGGCGCAGCAACTTCTTGCCGATGATTGGGGTGTAAAGGCCTCTGTGTGGTCAGTGACTTCATGGAATGAACTTCGTCGTGATGGTCTAGAAACAGATCGCCACAACCTTCTGCATCCAAAAGATAAGCGCACCGCATATGTGACCAAGAAACTTAAGGGTGCTCCTGGCCCAGTGATTGCTGTCAGTGATTATATGCGCGCAGTTCAGGATCAGATTTCACCATGGGTTGAGCAACCTTTCTACTCACTCGGAACAGATGGCTTTGGCTTGTCAGATACACGCGGCGCACTTCGCCGTCACTTTAATGTTGACGCAGAATCCATTGCGATAGCTGTCTTGCAGCAACTATGCAACCAAGGTGCTATCAGACAAAGCACTGTCACAAAGGCAATGGATAAGTATCGTATTCATGATGTCTCAGCTGCAGATGCTGGCAATACAGAAGGCTCAGGTTGATTTAAGGGTTCTTAAATATCTTAGAAAAATAAGGAACCGCCAACAACATTAAGGCTGGAATACACAGCGCAATAGAAAGTGATGTCGCCTGCGCTGTCCACGCGATAATCCATCGCATTACAAATACCAGAACTATGTTAATGACCCCGATTTGGCCAATAACAACGCTAGATGGAAACTTTGAGCGTGTATTTGCAGCGTTCATAATTGATGGCCCTAAAAAGGATGAGCCAAGCCCTGCAATTGTGAAACTAATTGAAAGGATGACAATTACAAGAACCTTATTTGAAGTTCCCGTAAGACTGACCGCAATTATTCCTGCAATAAAGGACAACCCTGACAGTAGGGAGGCGCGTACCATCAAAAATTTAATGGTGTATCGAGGCAATAGATTGTGAAGGTTGAGTCGACCAATAATCATTGCAAGTGTAAAAAGAATATAAGGCAGAGTATGAATACCACCAAGAATCTTCATATCCTCTTTAACAAATATTGCTGCCCAATCGCTCACTGCATACTCAAGCATGATGACCAAAAGAAGTGCAGCTGATACTGAAAAATCAATTTTAAAACCTTTGAACATATCCCGAGCTTTGTGCTGTGAATCAGGATTTATATTTGCTTTTACTAGATTGGGAGAAATTCTTGCAATAATTATGGTCATTACAACAAAACAAATGCCCGCCAAAAAGTTCGTGTAAGTACCTAATGCAATGCGATCAACTAGTAAGCCTGCGATCATTGATGAAAATAGTGCACCACTACTCCAGAAGCCACTTAGGAGAGTTATAATCTGTCTCTTGGTGCGATCTTGGAAATAGAAGCCTTGTGAGTTTATAGAAATATGAAAGGCAGAAATAGCGCCGCCTTGAATGATCATGAAAATTAGGAAAACAATGCTTGAAGTGCTGTGAGTCAAGAAAATTAGACTTATTGCCAATGTCAATGCGCCAATGTGTAATATCCAACGTGCTCCGTATTTGTGCACGAGGTGACCAACGGTAAGAAGTGCAACAAGGTTTCCTATTGCTCCCATACTGACGATCGAACCAAATTCACCGTTAGTCAGCTTTAAATTTGCTTTTACTTCGGGGAATCTAGGAACCCAGGACATAATTAAAAGGCCGAATAGAAAGAAGAGCCCCTTGATGAGGTTTAATTCATGCTTGACATCGATATTTTGCTTCAAAATAGCGCGCTAGCTAACTCTTTACGGGCTGCTGCTAAACGTGGATCAGATGGATCTACGAGAGCAAAGAGCTGCAGAAGATGATTCTTAATCTTTGTACGCTCATCTCCAGTTGTTGCCTTGATTGCGTGAAGTAATCGAGAGAAAGCTGCTTCAACTCCCCCATTAACGATTTCAACATCTGCGGCCCTTAATTGCAGATCAATATCTGTTGGAGTCCCAGTCGATTGAGCAACTACCGTGTTGAGATCTAAGCCTTCTGTGCGTATCAATAATTGAGTCTGGGCAAGACCAAGCTTTGCTAAATTTTCAGCCGGCTTTCTTGCCAGCCACTTCTTATAAGCAGCCTCAGCTTTAACGTAATCACCAGATTCAAGTGCATCCAACGCTTCAGTTTCTTCAGGTTCAATCTGCTCAACTGGTGCTTGGCCTATGCCTTGTTCAGATGCCAGTGTCAGAACCTTATCTATAACCATTTTCACTTGAGCTTCAGGGTAGGACTGTTCAAATAGTGGCACCATCTGCTCGGCAATAATTGCTACCGCGTATGGAACAGATTTTGTTTGAAATGCTTGGGCAACTTCAGGAGTTGCATCAACATCTACCCGCGCTAATGCGAATGCACCTTTGTAATCACTTTCCAATTTTCCAAGGGTCTTTACCATTTCTACAGACTCAGAACTGCGCGAACTCCACATTAAAACAATGACAGGTCGAACAAGTGAGAGTGGCAAAATTTCGGTACTTAAATTTTCAACGCTTACTTGGATACCAGCCATTGGCGCTGCTGGATCTGCCTTTGGTTTAGTAAGTGAACTTAAATCAAAGGCTTGCCCAAAATTAGGTGGCAGGCTCATGATGCCATCCTATCTATTAACGAACTAAGTCCACGCCTGAGTCACGGCGAGATGGCAAGATCTCGGCGCAATAGTTATCAGCAGCGGCTTCTAGCCCCACATCATGGCCAGCTTTTTCACTTAAATACCAACGATTTTCAAGGATTTCGTGGAACATCTGTGCGCGTTCAACACGACCTCGCATATCCGTAGGAACTCTCGAAATCACTTTCTCGAAAACTTCAACTAACCATTGCTTTGCCATGGCTTGGGCAGTCAATCCTGATTTATTCTCACGTGCTCTGTATCGATCAAAGGAGGCAAGTAAGCGCTTCGCCTGTAGCTCTTCAGTTTCTAATCCCATTAATTCGCGTAACCGTTGCGTGTGGTAACCAGCGGCAACTAATTTGGGTTGGAAGGAAAGCAACTGCGTATCTCCATCAATTGTTACAGCAACTTCTTCAACAGCAAATCCTAGATCATGTAACTGACGCATTGCGCTTTCAACAGCATGACGATCTTTCGGATCCAATAGCTGTGGCTCTTTCAGCGCTGCCCAGATTCTGCGATAGCGGCGTATCACAGCCTCTGCTGCACGAACAGGTTCCATGCCAGGATATAAAACTCCTGACAATGCAAGATCTTCTAGTTCGGCAGCAACATTAAAGTGCACAATATCTAGATCATGTTCTCTTTGACCATCACTTAAACTCTTTTGAAACTCACCTGTTTCGGCATCTACTAAATATGCTGCAAAACCATCGGCATCACGACGGAACAATGTATTAGACAATGAACAATCGCCCCACCAGAAACCGAGTAGGTGCAAGCGAACGAGAAGCAATGCGAGTCCACTTGCCATTGTTGAAATGTCATTAGCAGTTACTGCACCTGACAAAAGAACTCGGTATGGCAATGAATACGGTAAGAATCTAGTAACGATTGCGCATGGAAGTTCTTCGCCATGTACATCTGTGCGGCCTTCGACTACCGCAACTTGCTCGACACACGGAGCGTTCATCTGAGATAGCTGGCGCAAAATTACATATTCACGATTTGCAAACTCTGAAACTGTTTCCTTCACTGCATAAACTTCAGCATCTGGGTCACTACTTGCTCGAACCAGACGCACAACGTGCCTAGAAATACCCCGTTTTTCGGCAAGGACCGGGTCTTCTGGCCATTCTTCTAGAGGCAAATGCCAGGGTAGGCCGGTAACAGAGGCGATCTCCTCGCCCAAACCTGTAATACGTAGCGCCATGGCCCCTATTCTCTCTCATAATTGTTACCAGAACATGAACACCACGTCTCAATATGAGTGTTCTCGACACTTTAGAATACAACTATGGCAATCACACAGAGAATCAAGAAAGTAGCTGCTCGCTCCCCTAAGGCTCCGGTTGATTATGGAATTCTAGGCAAACCCATCAATCGATCTAATCCTTATTACTTCGGCTTTATTGCAACCCTTGGCGCACTCTCTGCAATCGTTTTGATGCGCGCTCTGGCAAGTGCCAGCCAAATATTTGTCTTGATTTTGATTGCATTATTCCTCGCCACAGGGTTGAACCCAGCTGTTGAAGCGTTACGAAAGCGTGGCTTATCTAGAAACTCTGCTGTGGCAGTAATCTTTTCGTCAGTCATTCTTTTCGTAATTTTCTTTGCTTTTGTTGTTATCCCGCCAGTCATCAGTCAAGGAACTACCCTGATTAATACATCGCCAGCATTGCTACAGGATTTAATGCAAAATGAGACGATTAACAAATTGAACAACCAATTTGGATTAATTGATACTTTGCAAATCAAGCTAAAATCAATTACATCTGATGGAACTTTGCTCATTAGCACCTTCGGTGGCGTCATCGGAGTTGGAAAGTCAGTGCTGTCGGGATTCTTTACCGCATTAACAATCTTGGTCTTGACTTTGTACTTCATTACATCTTTGCCTCAAGCAATTGATCTTGGGCTTTCCCTAGTTCCTGCCAGCCGCCGCGATCGCGTAGCAGTATTAACAAATGCCATAATTGCACGAGTTGGTGCATTCGTTGGCAGCCAAATTTTAATTGCCGCAATGGCCGCCGTGTTTGTTGTTGTTTTAGCAACCGCACTAGGAATGCCTTCCCCAATTGCAATCGGAATGATTGTCTTAGTTGCTGCTTTAATTCCACTCATTGGTCACTTTCTTGGTTGTGGAATCGTAACTTTGATCGCACTTACCCAATCTGTGTGGATCGGAGTAATTGCTTTTACGGCCTACGTTGTTTATGTGCAAATTGAAAATTACATCGTTACCCCACGAATCATGAAACGTACCTTGTCGGTTCCAGGTGCTGTAACCATCATTGCCGCGCTCATTGGCTCATCACTATTGGGTTTAGTGGGTGGCTTATTAGCAGTACCAGTAGCCGCATCAATTATTTTGATACTTGATGAAGTTGTTATTCCTCGAGCAAATAACAGCTAAAACTCAACTGGCAGTGGCGCTTGTGCACCAGTCACGATGGTGTTGATCTCAGATAAAACTCGATGGACCGAAGGTTCGCCTATCCACAAATGTTTAGCGCCTTCAACAGCAATGATTTTGATTTTTGGAACGGTAGCAAATCGTTGACGAGCAGCATCTGGTTTGAGGTAATCATCTAGCTCAGGTACAAGCGCTGTAATTGGACGAAGGTCAGAATTCCAATAATCGAGTTGTTCATTTGTCGTTGTCCGCAATGGTGGGCTAAGGAGAATTAGTCCTTTATGGCGTGGATCTTTTGCATGCTGCAGGGCTAAATCAGTTCCAAATGACCAGCCAATTACCCAAAGATTTTCTAACTTCACAGTATCAAAGCAGTAAGAAAGCATCGCTTCAACATCAAAGTGTTCAGCGATTCCATTATCAAATGTGCCGGTACTGCTTCCAGCTTCACTAGTTGTGCCTCGCGTATTAAATCGAACAACAGTTATACCTGTCATCGCAGGTAAACGATTAGTCGCCTTCTTATAGATGTGGCTATCCATCATTCCACCGGCTGTTGGTAGAGGATGTAAGCAAAGAATCGCCCCTGTAGAAGGCCCGATTGGTGCTGCAATTTCACCAATCAAATCAACATCATCAGCTGTTTTCACATGGAACGGCGTGCGAGTGGAATCAAAGACGCTACTCGATCTAACTACCTCACTCATGCTTCAAATCCTATCTATACCCGAATAGGTTAAAAGTCTGCGTTAAAAACGAGGCGCGTTTCGAGTGCGTTCTGTATTAGGGCGTCTCTTATTTTTCTTGGCCCAACACGCTGTGTGCCAATGGCGACGACCTTCTTCATCGTATTCAAGCCAGGCAACAACATGCGGAGTTGCAAGTGGGATTAATTGATCACATCCTGGACAGCGATAGGGCTTTGTAGAACCAGATCCAGTTAATCGGCGCACAACATAAACACCGTCGCTGTGTTCCTCTGTGCTTTCACCAGTGGATGCAATATTGATTTCCCGAGGTTCTTCAGGCTTTACCCTCTTCTTGGGGTAGTTTCTACGCGGGCTCACAGGTGTATTTTCGCATAGTAAAGTAGGCACATGAGCCTCATCCAAGTAAAAGGCCTTAAGAAAAGTTATGGCGATGTTCACGCTGTACGTGGCGTCGATCTTGAAATCGCACAAGGTGAGATTTTTTCGCTATTGGGTCCAAACGGTGCAGGCAAAACAACTACCGTAGAAATCCTTGAAGGATTTAGAACTAGGGATGCCGGAACTGTCTCAGTGCTGGGCTTTGACCCTCAAAGCCGTGGACCTCAATCTCGTGAGTGGCGAAATCGGATCGGAATAGTCTTACAAAGTTCGGCAGATGCTGGCGATCTAACAGTCCTAGAAACTATTGAACACTTCAGCGGCTATTACTCCAATCCTCGTGCGGTAGATGAGGTTATACACGCGGTGGGCTTAGTTGAAAAAGAGAGCGCATTGATTCGCAACCTGTCAGGTGGGCAGCGCCGTCGATTAGATGTTGCACTCGGAATCGTTGGAAACCCAGAATTATTGTTCTTGGATGAACCAACCACTGGTTTTGACCCTGAGGCTCGTAGATCATTCTGGGCCTTAATCCAGAAGCTTCGCAGTGATGGAACCACAATCTTGCTCACTACCCATTATTTAGATGAGGCTGAAGCATTAGCAGATCGCGTAGCGGTTATTAATAACGGTGTAATCATCGAAGTGTCTACCCCTGCCGAATTAGGTGGACGTGCCACTTCGCAGGCAACTGTTGCATGGCGCGATGGGGACACTGTGAAATCTGAGCAGTCAGATAACCCAACTGAACTAGTGGCGAAATTGTCATCACGTTTTGGTGGCGAGGTCCCAGAGCTAGTTGTTTCCAGACCTTCACTTGAAGATATCTATCTTGAAATGATTGGAGGCGAGCATGAAAAAGATTCCTAGCGCGCTTTCATTAGGTATTCGTCGTGGAGGCTTAGAAATCCGACAATTTGCACGTCAGCGAGAATCTGTTGTATTTACATTACTTTTTCCTGTTATTTTACTGGCCATTTTTGGTTCAGTATTCAAAGACACAATTGCACCAGGTGTAACTTTTTCACAATACTTCCTTGCCGGAATGATTGCATCGGGTCTAGTAAATACAGGTTTCCAGGCACTTGCGATCACTATTCCTTTAGAACGTGACTTCGGTGCTCTAAAGCGCCTACGCGGCACTCCCATGCCAGCTTCTAGTTATTTTATTGGTAAGGCAATCCTGATTTTTGTCAGTATGGTAATTCAAATACTTTTACTTTTGGGATTTGGGATTTTGTTCTTTGGGGTTGATCTACCAACTGATATCAATAAGTGGATCACCTTTACCTGGTTGGTTCTATTAGGTAGTGCATGTTCAACTGCACTTGGAATAGCATTCTCAATTGTCCCAAAAAGTGGACGTGGAGCATCAGCTGTGGTTTCTCCAATCGTTATCATCTTGCAATTTTTTAGTGGCGTTTTCTTTGTCTTTACTCAGTTGCCACCATGGATGCAACAGATTGCTGCAATATTCCCACTCAAGTGGTTAACGCAAGGTATGCGTTCGGTATTCCTACCAGATTCTTTTGCCAGCCAAGAGGTCGCTAAGGGCTGGGAGAATGGTAAAACTTTTGTGATTCTTTTGGTGTGGTTGGTAATTGGTATCTTCTTTAGCGTTCGTAAATTTAAGTGGGATCGTGATTAAGCGGATTATTGCCCTACTTCTGGCGCTATCAGTATGCCTGCCAGTTGCTGGTGCCGCACCTGTAACATCGTTGGCTAAAGCCAAGGCAACATTAACTCCATCGCCTTCACCGGTGTGGCCACCCAAAGGATTTATCAAGAGCAAAGATGGAAACGCATTTGTTAAGATTCCAACTGCAAAAGAGCTTGTGGGCTTAGCTTCTAATGACAAGGCCTTAACCAGAGCCTTGGCTAAGAGTGTTGATGGCGTTCCGGTGTGTGAAAAATATTCGTGTGGTGCGGTTCAGGTTGCTTCACTGACAGGTTGTACCTGGTGGCTTATTACAGCAAATATTAAGGGTGCAACTTCCATAGAGGACAAAACATTGAGAGTCTTTGGAACTGTTCGAACAACTATTGGCGAAACAGGCGCGAAGAAGTACTCAACAATTCTGATCATTAGTGGTGAAGCGATCGAATTGCGTCACTTTGTTTCTAATATTAAAGCATCGTGTCAAAAAGATGTTCCGGCTGAAAAAGTTCCCGGAACTACTTACACAGTTGCTCCTTAGCGGTTAGCTCCTGGAACCCACAGCTGATCTCCGATTTCTTTG
>Ga0049085_10001126_pt1 | contig 10540 bp, 12 predicted proteins | sample GreLakmeSU08MSRF_FD_66721 | JGI IMG/M metagenome (GOLD analysis project Ga0049085, IMG submission 66721) | Freshwater lentic microbial communities from great Laurentian Lakes, MI, USA - Great Lakes metaG SU08MSRF | ecosystem: Environmental > Aquatic > Freshwater > Lake | place: Great Lakes... | reverse complement strand
CGGTGTCGGGATTGCGCCGGTCGTGTGGCGGTGGAACTTCCTGCCGCTGCGGCGGTGGTCGGTGTTCGGCGAGATGTCGATGGGCGGGTTGTGGACCACCGACCCGCTCCCCGAGGACACTAAGCCAGTGAACTTCACCGCGCACTGGGGTGGGGGCGTGCGGTGGCACACTTCACCGCGAGACAGTGTCGTGTTCTCATACCGCTTTCAGCACTTCTCGAATGGTAACCAGTTGTTCACCAATCCAGGCGTCAACAGCCACGTGCTGCTGGCGGGCTGGTCCCGCCGGTCGTCGCGATAACGGTCCGGCGAAAGCCGGACACCACCTCTCATCGGCTACTTTGCTGCTATCCTCACAGCAACCGATGCAGTTGGATTTGCCATTACGCGTGGCCCCGACGGTGTTCGTTCGTCATCGCTGGGCTCGCCGCTACATTCTCCGGGTGCTCGACGATGGCACGGTGCGGGTGACGTTGCCGCGGTGGGGCTCGCAGCGGGAAGCGCTGGCGTTTGTCGAGACGAGCCAGGCGTGGATTGACCGCCAACGCCAGGTGCGGAGCGCGCGGCCCGCACTGGTGCGCCCTGACGAACCGGCCCTGCGCCAGCGGGCCCTGAAGACCCTGCCGCCCACGCTGACGGCCCTGGCCAGTGCGCATGGCATCACGGTGACGCGGATTTCGATCCGCAACCAAAGATCGCGGTGGGGCGCCTGTTCGGCGGCCGGCGCCATCACGCTCAACTGGCGGCTGATCCTGGTGCCCGACTTTGTGCGCGAGTATGTGATGCTGCACGAACTGATGCACCGGCGCGAGTTGAACCACTCCGAGCGGTTCTGGCGGCACGTGCGCGCCGTGTGCCCCAGGCACGTCGAGGCGCGGCAGTGGCTGGTGACGGAAGGGCAGCGGTTGTTCACCGGCGCCGCCGTGAACGAGTGTGAGGAAAAGCGATGAAGCGGATGTGCGTGGTGGCATTGTGTGTGGTGGGCCTGCTGTCGGCCGCCCCGCGGGCCGAAGCCCAGGCAATGGGCGTGTTCAAGGGGGGCCTCACCGGCGCGGCTGGCCTCGGGGCGCGTGTCTGAGGATGTGCGGCCGGTCCGGGCGGGCGAAGAGCTCAACTGGGCCCGCGTGGCCGCCTACCTTCGCGATCAGCTGGCACCCCACCGCAGCCCCGGCCTCGACCTGTCACGTGAGCCGGTCGTCGAGCAGTTTCACGGCGGTCATTCCAACCTGACCTATCGGCTGCGATACCAAGATGCCGAACTCGTGCTGCGGCGTCCGCCTCTCGGTCCGTTGCCGCCCACGGCTCACGACATGGCCCGCGAGCATCGGTGGCTCGATGCGATTCATCCGCTGTTTCCATTGGCGCCCCGCACGTTTCTGCTCTGCGAGGATCCAGAGGTGGCCGGTGCACCGTTCTATGTCATGGAACGCCGGCACGGCCTCGTGGTGCGCACCGACGAACCGCCGGCGTTGGCTGATCGGCCTGCCGCGCGCCACCGCCTGAGCCGGGCGCTGGTCGAGACCCTGGCCGATCTGCATGCCATTGCGGTCGAGGCCAACGGCCTGTCGCCGCTCGGCAAATCCGTCGGCTTCGTCGAACGCCAGGTTCGCGGCTGGACGGAGCGTTGGCATCGCTCGAAGACTGACGAGATTCCCGAGATGGCGGCGCTCGCGACCTGGCTGGCGGCGCAACTGCCGCCCAACGCCGATCCTCCGGCCATTGTGCACGGCGACTTCAAGCTCGATAACGTGATGCTCGATCCGCGCGACGTTGGCCGATTGGTCGCGGTCTTCGACTGGGAGATGACGGCCCTTGGTGATCCCCTGGTCGATCTCGGGATTTTCCTGGCGTACTGGTCGCAGGGAGCGAAGTTGGCGCCCCACGACGCGCTGGCGTCGGTGACCAATCGGCCGGGCTGGTTCAGCCGCGCTGAAGTGATCGAGTGCTACGCCGCGCGCAGCGGGCGAGACCTCTCACGGCTGGCGTTCTACGAGGCCTTCGCGCTCTTCAAGATCGCCGTCGTGATTCAGCAGATCTACTTCCGCTACCAGAACGGGCAGACCCGCGACGAACGTTTCGCGCAGTTCGACGTCCGCGTGCTTCAACTGGCCCGTCAGGGAGCTGCGGCCGCGGCCGGGTAGTAGCGGACCTTCCAGTCGAACACCACGCTCGGCTTGTCGTGGCCGTCACGTTCGACCACGACACCCCAGGTGACCTGCAGGCTGTCGCCCTTGTCCTCAACGGTCGCGAGGGTGAATCGGCCGCGCACCCGCGAGCCGGCCGGTACCGCGGAAACGAAGCGGACGCGATCGCAGCCGTAGTTGATGATCATTCGCGCTTCGTCCACGGCGATGGCCCTGGCCAGCAGCGTCGTCGCGAGCGACAGCGTGAGAAACCCGTGCGCGATGGTGGTGCCGTACGGGGATTCAAGAGCCGCGCGGGCGGCGTCCTGGTGGATCCACTGGTGATCGCCGGTGGCCTCCGCAAACTGATCGATGTGGGCCTGCGACACGACCAGCCAGTCGCTGACGCCAATTTCCTCGCCGGTCCGGCCGGCCAGGCTGCTGAGGGGCAGGTGCACTATCATTCCGCGCATGACTTTACCTCACCGGCTCGCGGCGTTCATGGCCGCGCAGGTCTATCCGAACGAAGCGACGTTCCATCGCCAGGTCACCGAGGGCGACCGCTGGCAGCCGACGCCCATTGTCGAGGAGCTGAAGGCCAAGGCCCGCGCGGCGGGCCTGTGGAACCTGTTCCTGCCCGCCAGCGAGTACGGCGCCGGCCTGACCAACCTGGAGTACGCGCCGCTGTGCGAGATCATGGGCCGCTCGATTCCGATCGGTCCCGAGGTCTTCAACTGTTCGGCGCCCGACACCGGCAACATGGAGGTGCTGGTTCGCTACGGCACGCCCGAACAGCGCCGGCGCTGGCTCGAGCCGCTGCTGGCCGGTGAGATCCGCTCGTGCTTTGCCATGACCGAACCCGGCGTCGCCTCCTCGGACGCCACCAACATCCGGTCGGCGATCGTTCGCGATGGCGACCACTACGTAATCAACGGCCACAAGTGGTGGATCTCGGGGGCCGGCGATCCGCGCTGCAAGGTCGCGATCTTCATGGGCCAGACCAGTCCAGTTGCCGCCGCGCATCAACAGCAGTCCATGATCCTGGTGCCGATGGATACCCCGGGCATCGAGAAACGCCGCATGCTGCCGGTGTTTGGTTTTGACGACGCGCCGCATGGGCATGCGGAATTGGTGTTCACGAACGTGCGCGTGCCGGCGGCGAACATGCTGCTCGGTGAAGGGCGAGGCTTCGAGATTGCGCAGGGGCGCCTCGGACCTGGCCGCATCCACCATTGCCTGCGGTTGATCGGCTGCGCCGAGCGGGCCCTCGAAGCGATGAGCGCGCGCGTCAAGTCACGCGTGGCGTTCGGCAAGCCGTTGGCGGAGCAGGGCACCATTCGCGCGGCTCTGGCCGAATCGCGAATCGAGATCGAGCAGGCGCGGTTGTTGACGATGAAGGCGGCGGAACTGATGGACACCGTCGGCAACAAGGCGGCCCGCCGTGAGATTGCCATGATCAAGGTGGTGGTGCCGCGCATGGCGGCCCGCGTGATCGATCGCGCCATCCAGGCGCACGGCGCGGGCGGCGTGTCGAATGACTTCAGCCTGGCGGCCGCGTGGGCGTACGCCCGCACCATCCGGCTGGCAGACGGCCCCGATGAAGTTCACATCGAGGCCATCGCGAAGATGGAACTTAAGTAATCGACCAGCCGCCATCGACGACGAGCGACTGGCCGGTCATGTAGTTCGAGGCGTCGGCGGCCAGAAACACGACCACGCCCTTCAGTTCGCCTTCGGCCCCGACCCGGCCCAGGGGGCTGTTCGCCTTGAGCTCGGGCTCGACGAGCGCGATGGCACCGTCGGCCAGTCGCGAGTGGAAGTAGCCGGGCGCGATCGCGTTGACCCGAATCCCCTGGCGGCCCCACGACGCGGCCAGCTCGCGCGTCAGTCCCATCAGGCCGGCCTTGCTGGCGGCATACGCCGCGTAGTGCGGCCCGTTCACGGATGCGATCACCCCGGCAATGGAGGCCACGTTGATAATCCGGCCGTACTGCACCTTCAGCATCTGCCGCGCCGCCGCCTGTGAAAACAGGAACGCGCCGGTCAGGTTGGTGTCGATCACCTTCAGCCATCGCTCGACTGGCATGTCTTCGGGCGGTGCCGCCCACGTGATGCCTGCATTGTTCACCAGGATGTCGAGGCGTCCATAGACCGCGATGGTCTGGTCGACGACCGCCTGGACTTCGGCGGGGTTCGCGACATCGCAGGTCATCCCCTCGACCTTGAATCCGCGTTCGCGCAGATCGGCGATGGCTGGCGTGAGCCATTCCTCGCGCCGCGCGCACAGCATCAGGGCCGCGCCCGCTTCGGCGAGGCCCTCGGCCATTTCCAGGCCCAGTCCGCGTGAGCCTCCGGTCACGATCGCGACGCGGCCGGCGAGTGTGAAGAGGGCAGGGAGAGTGGGCACGCCAGAGACTAGATCAGATGGGCGGCTGAGGGAAGTAGTAGCGCGCCGGCCATGAAAAATTCAACTTCGACCTTGCGGCCCACGCCGAGCGCGGACGCCTCGGCCGTGGTCTTGCCGTCGAGCACTTCGGACGTGTCGATGAACACGAACTCGCCCTGCTGGTTGTCTTTGCGCTTGACCGTCAGCGTCTTGGTGGCGGCGTCGTACTTCTCGACCAAGCCAGAGCAGTCGGACGTGATGGGCTTGGCCTGGGCTGCGAACGCGGATGGGGCGATGACCAGTGCGCAAGCGAGGATTAACAACTTCTTCATGTTCGGCTGTCTCCATGTAGCGCACGGTGGCGCGGTGAATCGACGTGTTGATCCATTAGGCAATCGAACGACCGGCGAGGGGCGCGCGGGCACAACAAATTACGTCGTGATGACGATCGCAGAAATGGATATGAGTGCCGCTCACGAGGAGCATTCAGCGGCGCGATTGTGGGCTTGCCCAGCCGAAGCTCCCGAGCTTCAGGGAGCGAAGGTTGGTGCCGGAGGAGGGGGTCGAACCCACACACAGTTGCCTGTACGGGATTTTGAGTCCCGCGCGTCTGCCAGTTCCGCCACTCCGGCGCGAACTGTGAATTATACGCTACGGCGCGATTATCCGAAGCTTCGGAAAGTAATGACGATAGCGCGGACGACGAACTCCTCCGGCACGCCGTCGATCGCGGCCTCGTCGGTCAAGTCGATGCCCAGGCCCGTCTTGCCGCTGCCGGTCATGCCGACGATGACGCCGTGGGTGACGAGATCGGAGGAATCGTAGAGCAGTGGCACGTCGCGGCGGACCCTGGTCGCCGGATCGACTTCGCGTCCCAGGTAGAACAGGCCGAGCTTCTCGATGCTTGCGCTGAGCGAAGTCGAAGGGTGGGTCACTGGCGGACCTGTCCGTCGGCGCGATAGAGAAACAGCATGCGGGTGCGGCCTTCGGCGTCGGCAAACGAGTCGACCTTCTCCGGCGTCCAGTCGCCCATGCCGAACGAGTGCGCCACAATCCGCGAGCCGGGTTTGAGTTGCGCGGTCAAGAGCGGCCGCAGTTTCAGGTTCGAGGCCGACAGCAGATAGGTGGTCACGACCGAGGCGCCGGACACGTCGGTCTTCATCGCATCCTGCAGCTTGAAGGTCACCAGGTGTTCGACCCCTGCCACTTTGGCGTTCGCGTTCGCCTCGGCGATGCGCTGCGGATCGATGTCGACCCCGATGCCGCGCGCTCCGTACTGCTTCGCCGCGGCGATGGGAATGCGTCCGTCACCGCAGCCCAGATCAATGACGACGTCAGCTTTGGTGACACCGGCCAGCACCAACATGCGGTCGACGACCTCGTGCGGGGTCGGGACATAGGGTGCGAGCTGGGGCGCATCGGGCCGTTTGGCGGCCGGCACCTGGCCCGCCAACACGCTGCCAGAGGTCACGAGGACGGCCAGGCTCAACGGCAGTGCAAATCGGAACATGTCCGAGAGCATATCAAGGCGCCAAATCAAGGGGGCAAAAGGCCTCTAACCGTCGGTCGAATCAGGGGTTACTCGGGGCCGGAGCGGTTGCGTGAAATCCACGGAAACGTGCCATTTTCGGCCTATTTTCGTTGATTTTACCCCCTGTCTCGGCTATACTGCCAAGAACTGATAGCGCACTCATTCCTGCCAGTTATCACCATCTCGAAACGAGGGGCACGTGGGATTTAAGATCGGTGACAAGGTCATTTACCCGAATCATGGGCTCGGGGTCGTCGAGAAGGTCGAAGAGAAGACCATTCTCGGAACCACGTGTGGATTTTTTCACCTTCGGATTCTTTCGAACGAAACGACCGTCCTGGTTCCAGTAGCCAACGTCGATAACGTTGGGCTGCGCCGAGCTATTACGGACGAGGAAGTTGAACGACTGTTCCAACTGCTGGGCGACGGCAAAATCGACAACCACCAGAACTGGAAAGGCCGTTTCAAGGACAACTCCGACAAGATGCGCACCGGCTCCATTTATGACATGGCCGATGTGCTGAAGAGCCTGACGTTCCTGGCCAAGTCGAAGAGCCTGTCGTTCCGCGAAAAACGCATGCTCGACCGCGCCAAGGCCCTGATTGTCTCGGAGATTTCCGAGGTCATGCGGACCACCGCGGCCGACATCGACGAGCGGGTCAACACCGCCCTCGAGAAGTGTTTCGTCCAGAAGGCCCGGACGGCTCAGCGGGCTGCCACCCGTGCGATCAAGGCGGCTCCGGCGAAAGCCGTGGCACGCGTGACGCCCGTGGCGGCTCCGGCTCGCCGCCAGGCTCGCGCCTCCTAACTCTGAAGGCCGCCGGGTTCATTTTTCCTTGAGCCGAGGGAAGAAATGAACCCGGCGTCTGTGATCGCGGCCGTCAGGTCGGTCCTGACCTACGTGGTCGTCTCTCTTTACGTCCTCATTGCCGGCCCGATCGGCCTCGGCATCGCGATTCCGTTCAAACTCAAAGGCGTGCTCTACGAGCTGGGTCACATTGGCGTCGGCCTGGCCTTGGGCATGGCCGGCATTCGCTATCGGGTGACCGGTGCGGAGAAAGTGCCGGCCGGTCGCGCCGTCGTGTTTTGCTCGAACCACGAGAGCAACGTCGATCCGCCGGTACTGTTCCAGGCGCTGCATCGCCGGCTGCATGTGCTGTTCAAAGCCGAGCTCAAGAAGCTGCCGATCCTGGGCAAGGTCATGTTGGCCGGCGGCTTCGTCGCGGTGGAACGCGAACGGAAAGAGGCCTCGATGGCGTCGATCGAACGAGCCGCCGGCTCCATTCGCGCGGGCAACTCGTTCTTGATTTTCCCCGAAGGCACCCGCAGCCGCACGTCGGAGCTGCTGCCCTTCAAGAAGGGCGGCTTCATCATGGCCATCAAGGCGCAGGCGCCGATCGTGCCGGTGGCGATTTCGGGCGGCCGCGATGCCATGCGGAAGGGCAGCTGGTTCGTGCGGCCCGTGATGTGCCGCATTCGCATTGGCGAGCCGGTCGAGACGAAGGGCCTGAATGTCGACGATCGCGACGAGCTGATCGAGACGGTCCGCGCGCGAATTGAGGCCCTGGTGCGCACGTAATGCGGCCGCCCGGGTCCTGCATTCCGAGACGGGGAAAGCGCGGTAAAGTGGCGAGATGCGGATCCGGCTGACCGCCATCGGCGTCGCCGCTGCCACCATGGCGTTGGCGGCCCAGCCGCCAGAGGCACAACTACCTCGCTTTCGCGCCGGTGCCAACCTGGTGCGGGTCGACACATACGTATCGGTGAAGGGCGTGGCGCTCACCGACCTGAAGCCGGAAGAGGTGGAGGTCTTCGAGGATGACCGGCCACAGACGCTCGAAAGTCTCGAGTTGATGACCGCGCGCGGATCCGGATCCCAGGCGGCACGCAGCGAACCGACCACCCTGGCCGAGATGCGAGATGCGGCCGCCGATGCGGCCCGCTTGTTCACGGTGTTCTTTGATCGCTTCCACGTCTCGGTGGCCGGCTCCTACCGCGCCAACAAGCCGATCGTCGAGGCACTCGACAAAATTATTGGCGCCGACGACATGATCGGCGTGATGACGCCCGAGATGTCGCCGACGGCGATCACCTACAGCCGTCGCACCTCGAGCATCGAGCGGATGATCACCGACAACTGGGCATGGGGCATCAAGGATCAAGTGGCCCAGCGGTCGCCGCGTGAGAGTGGCTTTGAGCAGTGCTATCCGCCGACGCTGTATCCGGGCATTGCCGCCAAGATGATTGCGAGGCTGCGCGAGCAGCAGACGCTCGCGGCCCTCGCTGGCCTGGTGACGCGACTAGGCGAGCTGCGACCCGAGCGCAAGTTCGTGATGCTGTTCACCGAAGGGTGGGCGCTCTATCAACGTGACGAGCAGCTGGGCGGTCCACTCGACGGCCAGGCGCCGCGCCAGGATCCGCTCGGCAGCGAGCCGTCCACCGGTGGCATCCGCCGGCCAGACGCTTCCGACCCGCAGCGTGGCATCGTGCAGGGGATGGAGTCCTGCGAGCGTGAGCGGGTGATGCTGGCGTTTATCGATCACGAGGTCGAGTTCCGCCAGTTGCTGCAGCGTGCCAACCGCGCCAATGTCAGCTTCTACCCGATTGATGCGCGCGGGCTGATCGTGTTCGATCAACCGACACGGTTCGACTTGCCGATGGGGGTCGATAACGCCTGGCTGCGCGATCGCCATGACGACCTGAAGATGATGGCTGACCAGACCGATGGCGTGGCCGTGCTGAACCACACCAACGACCTCGGCGGCGCCATGCAGAAGATGTTCGCTGACGTCGGTTCGTACTACCTGGCCAGCTACTATTCGTCGAACCCCAAGCTCGATGGCCGTTTCCGTCGCATCCGCGTCGAGGTCAAGCGCGAGCACGCCGAGGTGCGCGCTCGTCCCGGCTACCTGGCGCCGACCGAATCTGAAGCGCGCGCGGCCGGCATGGCGCCCGAGCGTCCAGCGGGCAGTCGTCCGGCGCCGTCGCCGTCGGTCACCCGCGCCCTCGACGCCATTGCCCCCGGCCGTGGCAATTTGCCCGTTCGCATTCAGGCGGCCGGTGGTCGCGGACTGATTCGCGCCGTCGTCGAGCTCGATGCCGCGACCGCAAAGCAGCCGGAGTGGCTGTCGGGCGGCACCTTGCGGTTGACCGTGGAGCCCGAACGCGCGAGCGCATCGGCGAAGTCGGCGCCGGCGCAAACCGTCACCCTGGCGCTCGAACCCGGCCAGCGCAGCATCACGGCGAGCGGCACCAACGCGCCGGTGGCTCCTGGCCGCTACCTGGTTCGTGCCGAGATCACGCCACGGGCCGGACGCATCCCGCTGCAGGTGAGTACGTTTGTGACGGTGCCTGCCGACACGGCGGTCATCGGCTCGGCCGCGCTCGCACTGCGTCGTGGTCCAAGCACCGGGTTGGCCTATATCGCGACCGCTGACCCACGTTTCCGCCGCACCGAGCGCCTGCGCATCGAGGTGCCACTGGCCGAGCCCGCGACCGAGGCGACCGGCCGCATGCTGACGCGGGAAGGGCAACCCATGCCGTTGATCGTGACCTACTCGAGCCGCGTCGATGAAGCCACGCAGCTCAGGCTGGGTGTGGCCGACGTCACTTTGTCGGCGCTTGCGGCCGGTGAGTACGTCCTGGAATTCACCATCAAGACGGGCAGCCAGACCGAAGTCATCACCTACGGCTTCCGGCTGATTCCGTAGCTACGATCCGCCGGTCGTGAAGGTTAGCGTGAATGGCGCGAGTGCGCCGCCGTCGGTGCCTTTGATGCCTTCCAGAAACTCAATCTTCACCAGCCGGAACGGTTCGAACGGCTCGGTCATTCTGATCTCGAGGGCGCGGTTCTCTTTGGTGTAGTTGGCCGCGAAGGCCAGGGGCTCTGTCGACGTGGCCTTGGCGTACGTGATGCGGACGCGTTGCTTGAGTGAGGCAGGATCGAGATCGCGCGACAGCTGCAGCCGCACGCGCTCCACCAGCCGGACGTCGGTCTCGCCTTCGGTCGGCGCGCTGAACAACACGTCGACCGGCGGGGCAGGCGGGGCAGCGATTGCCACGTCGGTGGCCGCCTCGGCCGGCGCGGTCGCCAACGCGATCGACGTTCCCTCCAGCCAGGTCAGTCCCTTCGCGGTGCGCACGGTGCCCTGCACCTTGACCCAGCGGCCGGCGTCAAGGCGCTTGGTGGGATCGAAGTTGAAGGTCTTGCCCTTCGGCTGCACGTTCATCACCCACAGCGCCGTGTCGGACGAGCGCAACACGAATTGAAACTTGGCCGGCACCGGCGCTTCAGGAAGGTCGCCGAAGAGGTTGCGGCCACGGAACTGGCCGAGAATGGTCAGGCGCTGGCCTTCGAAGCGCGCCGGCTCGAGCGCGACAGTGCGCAGGGGCGGCGCCGCCGCATCGGCCGGCGGTGGCGGGGGCAACGTCCCGGACAGCATCAGCACCAGCTCCTCGCCGGGCCGCGGCCAGCGCTCGGGATACTTCGTGCGAACGCGA
>Ga0049085_10001124_pt1 | contig 10541 bp, 9 predicted proteins | sample GreLakmeSU08MSRF_FD_66721 | JGI IMG/M metagenome (GOLD analysis project Ga0049085, IMG submission 66721) | Freshwater lentic microbial communities from great Laurentian Lakes, MI, USA - Great Lakes metaG SU08MSRF | ecosystem: Environmental > Aquatic > Freshwater > Lake | place: Great Lakes... | reverse complement strand
CATGCCGCAGCACGACGCCCGGCGCGAGATACGAAGAATAGCCAATAAATAATTCCGGATCATTAAATTGCCCCGAAATCGCCGCCACTGAACCCAACCCCGGCAGCGGGATTTCGCCCGCCGGCTGACCGTCGAGGGTAAACAGCGCCACGCGATTTACCGCATCATGCATATAAATCACCACCAAGTGACCCGCCGAAATTCGAGCGCGCTCCATGGCATCCGGCGACTCCGCGATAACCGTGACTGGGGCGCTTCCGTCCAGCGGCCAGGCTACAATTTTGCCCCGCGCCGCCGCTTGATCAGTGGTAAAATAAAAACGGCCGGCTTGATTGCCCAGAAAATCATAGCTGCTGGTAAAAGCATCAATTAATTTCACGACTGGTCCGGTGAACTGTGGCTGCTGCGCCGAGAGCAGATCGAGATAGTAAATGCTGTTGCCCAACTTGCCGGGTTGGGAAATTGCGATCACCAGATAGCGGCCGTCAGGTGAAACCGTCCCGCCGAAATTCCACGTCGGGTGTTCGGGCAAGGCGAAGACGAGCTGGTCAGCCGACTGCGGCATACCCACGCGATGGTAATAAATCGCGCGATTTTCAAGTTTGCGGAAAACTTTGCTATCGCCGCCCGCCGGCTCGGGGTAACGGGCGTAAAAAAAACCTTGGCTATCATGGGTCCAACTCAGACCAGTAAATTTTGCCCACTTGATGATATCCGGTGCATCGAGACCGGATGCAATATCCCGCAACCGCAGCTCACGCCAATCAGAACCCCCTCGTGCCAACCCATAACCCAACCAACGTCCATCCGGCGAAGGGGCCGCCAGCGCAAGCGCCGTGGTGCCATCAGCGGAAAGAGTGTTGGGATCCAACAAAACCCGCGAGGTACCGGCTAAGCCGGCTTGGACGAATAAGGGCGACTGATTTTGCAGCCCATTATTTTTAGTAAAAAAATACCATTGCGCCTCTTTAAACGGGAGCCCCGTGCGCGGATAATTCCAGAGTTCGGTGAGCCGTTGCTTAAGGACGGCCCGCTCGGGCATTTGCGCTAAGGTTGCGTCAGTGAGTGCATTTTGCGCGGCCACCCACTCCTGGGTTGCCGGTGAATCGAGGGCTTCCAGCCAACGGTAGGGATCAGCCACTTTTTGCCCATGATAAACATCGACGTGTTCTCCCTTCGGGCTGACGGGATATTTTGCGCCAGCGGCGATCGACTGAGGAATGAAGGCCGCGAGCGAAATCAAACAGGCAAATTTAAGCATTTCTCCAAAAAACCTGGAATCCACTCCAGCGCAAGTCTCCGCCAGCGCGGCGCCATTCTCCACGATTGCCTTCAGCCGCTTCCTCGCTTGGTGTCCGCCGTAATGTTTCCGCTTCAACTCCGCCCCTCTCTTTCCTTTTGCTGCTTGGCCTTACTGCTCAGTACGGCGTCACTTCAAGCAGCGCCGGAGAAATGGCGCGACGCGGTTGATGCTCTCACGGTCAACGATACAACCCGCCCACCGCCGCAGGGAGCCGTCGTCTTTATTGGCAGTTCCTCCATACGTTACTGGACTACCCTCGCCCAGGATTTTCCAGGAATAATCTCGATCAACCGCGGCTTTGGCGGCTCCGAATTATACGATAGCGTTTTCTATGCCGACCGCCTGGTCCTGCCTTATCATCCCCGACTCGTGGTTCTGTATGCCGGAGAAAATGATTTAAATGCCGGACAATTGCCCAGCACGGTGCTCGCTCGTTTTCGGGCTTTTACCCGCAAGATTCATGCCAGTCTGCCGTCGACCACGATCATTTTTCTGGCGATTAAGGAAAGCCCGGTCCGCGCTAAAATTCGTAACGAAGTCTTACTCACCAATCAGCTGATTGCCGCAGAATGTGCGCGGGATCCCCGGTGCCAGTTTGTCGATGTCGCGACACCCTTGCTTGATCACCAAGGACAAACCCGTCCCGAATTATTTCGTCCTGACCGACTACACCTGCTCCCGGAGGGTTATGCGGTGTGGACCAAAATACTCGCGCCCTACCTCCAGCCATGATCGCCGCCGCCGAACGACTTCGCCGCCAAGTTGCTTTTATCGTTGAGGTCGATCGCCTCAAAGAAGTTTTACGCCAGACCATCCTCATCACGAGTCGCCGACCAGAAAATAGCGCCGAGCACTCTTGGCACTTCGCCTTGATGGTTATCGTCCTCGCGGAGCACTCCAATCATCAACCGCTCGATATTCTGCGGATCCTTAAGATGGTGCTAATTCATGATCTCGTCGAAATTGATGCTGGTGATACCTTCGCCTATGATATCAAAAACATGGCCGACCAGCATGACCGCGAAGCGCTTGCGGCCACTCGTATTTTTGGCCTGCTACCCGCTGATCAAACCGCTGAATTCCGTGCCTTATGGGATGAATTTGAAGCGCAGCAAACCCCCGAAGCTCGGTTCGCGGCGGCCTGCGATCGCTTTCACCCCATGCTGCTCAACTGCCAAACCGAGGGCCATGCTTGGCAAAAACACGGCATCACGCAGGACCGAGTCCTCGCCCGCAATGCGCACGTGGCCAACGGTTCCACCGAGCTATGGGCCTACGCGGTAAAAATGATCGACGAAGCGGTGGCGCTGGGCCACCTGGCCCCCGCGCCTAAAAAATAAATTCGGGCAGCACCCACCGCACGAGCGGACCAGCATCGTCGGCAAACTTTTCAGCTCAAATCCCGGAAGCTGCCAAACTCGGCGTCGAATAACTGCCGATAAGTGCGCACCACCATGCCATCGGTTTGGCCCGAGAGAAAATCGCAAATCCGGCGAGCTTTGCCGTCCTGAGTTTTCTCTGCCTCAATCAGCCGACTGACATGGAGCGGCAAGATACGAATCACCCGTTCGTTGCGCTCCGCATAATTTGACCAAATCGCATGATAGAGCGCCATGATGATCACCCGAGCCTTGTGCTCCAACTGCTCCAGTTGAGGACTTTCAAAAATAATATCGTTCGCCATTTTTTTGAAAAAATTCGCCTCACTCCGTGCCGTGGGCTCAAGCACTAAGTCATATTTATAGCGATTAGTTTTTTCCGCCATAAAATTATCCCGCACTTTTAAATGGCAGGCTTGAATAAAAGTACCGATTTTGCGTGAAAAAGTATTTTCCAATTTATCCCGCTTGATAGCCTCGATCAGTGTATCGAGATGACGCTGCTCCGCGGCTCCGATGGTCTCCCCATCGGCCCAGCGCTCGACGCGCTCAACGGTGAGAAATCCGGCGCGCACGCCATCCACGATGTCATTCAGCGAATAGGCAGCGTCATCGGCCCAATCCATAATCTGGCATTCCACGCTTTTAAAATCATTCAGGGCCTCCCCCTCCATGAGCGGACCAGGAATCTTCAGGCCATCAAAAACCCACGTGCGCACCGGCGCCTGCGCATCATAAATAAAATGGCTGAGCGGCGGTGTCGCAAATTCGGTGTAGAGCTTTTTATATTTCAACACCCCGTCGAGGAGCGCCCGCGTCGGCTGCATCCCTTTCAGCCCTGATTCATTTTGATAAATCGACTCACAGAGCAAATGCAGGGTCTGCGCGTTACCCTCAAAGCCGCCCCGGCGCTTCATTAATTCCTGCAGCGTCCGCTCGCCCGAATGACCAAAGGGCGGATGCCCTAGATCGTGCGACAAGCAACTGGCCTCAACGAGATCAGCATCAATATAAAAATCATCCGCGAGCGGTCCGCCACGGCTCAGCAAAAAAGCGCAAATGGAACGACCAATCTGCGCCACTTCCATTGAATGAGTCAGCCGCGTGCGATAAAAATCATACTCGCCCGAGAGAAAAACCTGCGTCTTCGACTGCAGCTTACGAAAAGCGTGCGCGTGAATGATGCGATCACGATCGATTTGAAAAGGGCTGCGGTAGTCGGTTTTGCGACTGCTACCCCACTCCTGTAGGTCAAAGGCGTTGTAGAAACGATTTTGCGGCATGATTCGCTTGGACAGAAGCAGGAGAATTCACAGGATGCCAGCCTTATGGCACGTCTCCTTAGTTGCATTCTCACGCTCGTCAGCCTGCTGATCCCACTCCGCGCCGAAAACTTGGCTCGCCCTGCGCCCTCGCTCATCACGGCCGCAGATTTATTTAACCTGAAGCAGATCGAGAGTCCCGCGCTCTCCCCCGATGGACGCTGGGTTGCCTACCTCGTGCGCTCGATCGAGCCACTCCCTGAGTCCAAGGATGATGGATCTTACCGCACGCAATTATGGCTGGCAGCCGTCGATGGGAGCAGCCCACCACGCCCCTTAACCTTTGGCTCCGCCACTCAGGCGCAACCGACCTGGTCGTCCCAAGGCCACCAGTTGGCCTTCGTCCGCAGTGTCGAAAAAGAAAAGCCGCAAATCTATCTCCTCTCGCTCTCAGGTGGCGAGGCGCTGCCTTTAACTAAAATCCCCACCGGCGCCGGTAATCCTCTGTGGTCACCCGACGGCACCCGAATTTTATTCACGAGCACCCTAAGCTATGCGCAAATGCGCGCTGCCCGGGAAAAAGCCGGCCAAGCGAGCACCCCGGCCTGGAGTAATGAGAAGCCCGGTCGCACGCCGAATGACACCGCAAACTGGGGTCCGAAGGCTACGGTCCTCAATCAAGCTAATCCGCTCAACCCCACCCCCAGCACGCAAGGGCCAAAGCCACCGGCCCTACCCGCCGCCCAGCCCGATGGTTCCCCCAGCGAAACCCGTGAATGGCTAGCCCAAAACGAGGCCGATGCTAATCCACGCGTAACCGATCGACTCAATTTTCTCGCGGAAGGCGATCTCACCACCGAACCCAATTTCAACCAATTTTATACGATCGCGGCTCAAGCGGGTGCTGAGCCGCTCCCGATCCCCACTGGTTTTGCCAATCTCTCGCGAGCCGCGTGGCTGGCTGATGGCAAAAGTTTAGTGTGCACCGGTCAGGCTAATTTGGTGGAACATCCCGATCGTTCGCGTCTGACCAACCTCTACCGCCTCGAGCTAGCGACGGGGGCGATCGAGAAACTGCAAGGTGAGCTTGGCTGTAATTATGGGGCCCCAACGGTTTCACCCAACGGTCAATGGATCGCCTTCACCTTAACCACTGATGGCGAATTTGGGTTTGAACAACCCATGGTCGCGGTGATGCCCAGCAGTGGCGGACCCGCGAGAATTCTCACCAGCCAACTCGACCGGGCCGCCAATAATCTCCAATGGGCCAAGGATAGCTTCGCCCTTTATTTTACCGCCGCGAGTCACGGCCACACCCCACTGCACCTGGTCACCATTCTTTCGGGTGCGCTAAAAACCCTCACGACCCAAGTGGAATGGGGTATTAGTAATTATTCGGTTAGCCCAGCCGGTCTCGTCCAAATCGTCACGCATCCGGGCAACCCCTGGGAAATGTACGCCAGCGCCCTTGAGGGACAAGATGCCCGACCACTCACCACGCATAATAGCAGTTGGTTGCAGCACCGCCAACTTAGCACCTACCAACCCCATCGTTTCATTAATTCAGCAGGTCTCGCGATTGATTATTGGACCATTAAACCGACTCAGTTTGATCCCCAAAAAAAATACCCCCTCTTGGTCGAAATCCATGGCGGTCCCTCGGCAATGTGGGGTCCCGGCGAAGCTTCTACTTGGCACGAAATGCAATTTTTTGCCGCGCGGGGCTACGCCATCGTCTTTAGTAATCCGCGCGGTTCCGGCGGTTCGGGCCGTGATTTTCAGCGCGCTAATTTCCGTGACTGGGGCGCGGGGCCCGCGGCGGATGTTCTCACCGCCGCTGATTTTGCGGCGCAAGCAGCCTATGTTGATCGCACTCGCCAAGTGGTCACAGGGGGATCTTACGGGGGCTATCTCACGGCTTGGATTATCGGTCACGACCACCGCTTCAAAGCCGCCATCGCCGCGCGGGGCGTTTACGATCTCGTGACCTTTTTCGGCGAAGGCAATGCGTGGTCGCTCTTGCCCCAATACTTTGGCGGCTTTCCGTGGGACAAAGCAGTTCGTCCCATCCTCGAGCGCGAATCCCCCCAAACCTACGTGGAAAATATCAAAACTCCTCTGCTGATTAAGCATGCCGATACTGATTTCCGGACCGGCGTTATTCAGAGCCAAATGCTTTACAAGAGTTTGAAACAAATGGGCCGCCCGGTCGAATACGTGCGCTATCCCCGCGCCACCCATGAACTCAGCCGGAGCGGTGAGCCCAAACAACGATTGGACCGACTCGTACGTTTCGAGGAATTCTTTCGCCGTTACATCGGTGAAAACTGATGCTGGGTAGCCCCCATCACAAATAGGTCATCGCAGCCTCAAACGCACTCACCTTCCTGTGCCGCACACCCTCTTCCCCACCACCTTTGGTCCCTGCGGCATTGCCTGGAACGAGATCGGCCTCACCGGCTTGCAACTACCCGAGGCCGAGCAGGCGCAAGTTGAGCAAAAACTTGCGCAACGCACCCACTCGCAACCGGCCGGAGCTACCCTGCCCCCAGCGATTACTCAGCTGATCGAAAAAATCCAGCAACACTTGGCAGGTCGCCTCGCGGATTTTTCTTCGACCCCGCTCGATTGGAGTCGCGTGACTGATTTCCAGCAGGCCGTTTATCTGCAAACCCAGCGAATTAAACCGGGCTACAAGACAAGTTACGGTGAGATCGCTAAATCGATGGCGCTCGGAAATTCCTCGGCCCGTGCCGTCGGCGTGGCCCTCGCGACCAATCCTTGGCCCCTCATCGTCCCGTGTCATCGCGTCGTCTCCGTGGGGGACAAGATGACGGGCTTCTCCGGCTCGGGCGGGGTCCGCACAAAAACCCGCCTGCTCGCTCTCGAAGGCGCCGAGTTACTGTCGGAATAATAATTTTCCCGGCGAGTTAATTCATTATTTCAACGCACCTGGCATGAAGCCTAAGTTATCTTTTAATCCTGCCACGGCGCTCGTGCATCTCCGCCAATGCGACCCAACCCTCGCCGCTCTAATTAAACGAATCGGTCCGTTTACCTTAAAGCTAACTCCACTCACTAGTTTATTTGAGGCCATCCTGCGCTCCATCGTCTACCAGCAACTTCACGGCAAAGCCGCCGCGACTATTCATGCTCGCGTCATGGCGGTTCTCGCTCCCTGCGGTGGCGCAACCCCGACGGCGCTGACGAAAACTACCGATGCCGCACTGCGCAGCGCAGGGCTCTCGCGCAATAAATTACGTGCGATTCGTGACCTCGCCGCTCAAGGCCAAGCGGGCGTTGTTCCCAGCCTATCGATCGCCCGCACACTGACTGATGATGAACTTGTGACCCGCCTCACGACGATACATGGGGTGGGTCCGTGGACCGTACACATGTTACTGATCTTCTATCTCGGACGGCCCGATGTGCTGCCGACTGGAGATTTCGCCATCCGTCTCGGTTTTCAAAAACTGTACGGAAAACGTCAGCCGCCTTCCCCGGCGACCATCATCAAACAAGCGCGTCTCTGGCAACCCTACCGCTCCGTGGCGAGCTGGTATCTCTGGCGCTCACTCGACGCCTAATAAGGTCACCACCCAACCTCGCTTAATTTCCATCCGCCGCTAATCTTATTGGAGCTTGTTCGCCGCCTTCGGGGTTGTTTCCAGAAAATCACGGACCATACTGAGCTCAATCTAACTCCCTTTTTTATGCCCGCCAAAATGCGCGCCATCGTTAAGCCCACGGCCGGACCCGGCCTCATCATGACCGAAGTACCCGTGCCCACGCCGGGCCTGAATGATGTGCTGATCAAGATTAATAAAACCTCTATTTGTGGAACGGATGTGCATATTAATAAGTGGGACCCTTGGGCGCAGCGGACCATCAAGCCTCCGCTCATCCTTGGTCATGAATATGTCGGCACCGTGGCCGATGTCGGTGCGGGCGTGACTGGCTTTACGCTGGGCCAACTCGTCACGGGCGAAGGGCATATTGTTTGCGGTCACTGCCGCAACTGCCTCGCGGGTCGCCGGCACCTCTGCCCCAACACCGTGGGGGTCGGAGTTAATCGCGACGGCGCCTTCGCTGATTATGTTTCCATTCCAGCGAGCAATGTTTGGCGGGTGCCCGCTGGCATGTCCCTCGATGTAGTCTCGTGCTTTGATCCTCTCGGCAACGCCGTCCACACGGCATTATCCTTTGATCTCACGGGCGAAGATGTCCTCATCACCGGCGCGGGCCCCATTGGTTGCATGGCGATCGCCGTCGCCAAACACGCCGGAGCTCGTAAAGTGGTTATTACCGATATCAATGAGGGCCGGCTTGAGCTCGCCCGTAAATTTGCGCCAACGCGGGCCATCAACACCGCGACCGAAGATTTAACCAAAGTGTGGCATCAAGAACTCGGTATGACGGAAGGTTTTGATGTTGGCCTTGAAATGTCCGGCAGTCCCGTGGCCTTAAACCAAATGATCGACAACATGATCATGGGCGGCCGCATTGCTCTACTCGGCGTGCATGCCGCGGAAGCAAAGGTCGACTGGAATAAAATCGTTTTCAAAATGCTTCACCTTAAAGGCATTTACGGCCGAGAGATGTTTGAAACTTGGTACAAAATGACGGCCTTGGTGCAGGGCGGTCTCGATATTACCCCAGTGATCACGCACCACTTCCCTGTGGCCGAATTTCAAACCGGCTTCACTCTCATGGGTGCAGGCCAGAGCGGAAAAATAATCCTTAATTGGGCATAATTTACCGCCCCCGGCAACCAACTATGGCGCCCACCCCTCGCCGCGCTCCCTCCAATTTATGAATCCCGCTTACTCCGCCCACCTCAAAAAAACGCTCAGCGATATTGAGACAGCTGGTCTGAGTAAACGTGAGCGCGTGATCACCACCCCGCAAGCGACCCACATCGGCCTTACTGGGGGGGCCCAGGTATTAAATCTTTGCGCGAATAATTATCTCGGGCTCGCCGACCACCCCGAGCTCATTGCCGCCGCTCACGCCGCCTTGGATCGCTGGGGCTACGGCCTCGCCTCTGTCCGCTTTATCTGCGGCACCCAGCAAATTCACCGTGAACTTGAACAGGCGATTTCGCGGTTTCTCGGCACCGAAGATACCATCCTCTATTCCTCCTGTTTTGACGCCAACACGGGGTTATTTGAGACTTTGCTGGGACCGGAAGACACCATCATATCCGACGAACTAAACCACGCTTCGATCATCGACGGCGTCCGGCTTTGCAAAGCGCAACGCGCTCGTTATCAGCATAACAACTTAGCGGACCTCGAAGCCAAACTCCAAGCCGCTGCGGCGGCCCAATCACGTTTCACTCTCCTTGCCACCGACGGGGTTTTTTCCATGGATGGCACCATCGCGAATTTACCGGGCATTTGTGATCTGGCCGACCGTTATGGCGCCAATGTGATGATCGATGATAGTCACGCCGTTGGTTTCATGGGGAAAACGGGACGAGGCACGGCGGAACATTGCGGCGTAATGGGGTGCGTCGATATTTTCACCGGCACCCTCGGCAAAGCACTCGGCGGCGCCAGTGGTGGTTACACCAGCGGCCGCCAAGAAATAATCGACCTGCTCCGGCAACGCTCCCGGCCTTATCTTTTCTCCAACACGCTCGCGCCCAACATCGCCGCCACCTCACTCAAATGTCTTGAATTGCTCAGCGCCTCCACTGAATGGCGCGATCAGCTGGAAAAAAATACGGCCTTCTTTCGCGCCGGGCTGACGCAAATCGGTCTAACCATCCGACCGGGCACCCACCCCATCGTACCCGTGATGCTGGGCGAGGCCGCGCTGGCCCAAAAAGTGGCAGCACGCTTGCTGGAAAAAGGCGTCTACGTCGTAGGATTTTTCTATCCCGTCGTCCCCCACGGCACCGCGCGCATCCGCACGCAAGTATCCGCCGCCCACACGCGCGCCGATCTGGCTTTTGCCATTGAGAAATTTGCCGAAGTGAAACAGGAATTTTCCCTCTAATGCCGACCGCCCCCCAACTCAAAAAACTTAAATCAGCCGCGAAAAATGCGGCCCGGCTTGCGTACGCGCCTTATTCCAAATTTCACGTCGGCGCAGCAGTGCTCACCAACTCCGGGAAGATTTATGCCGGCTGCAATGTAGAAAATGCTTCCTACGGACTCACCAACTGCGCCGAACGAACGGCAATTTTCAGCGCCGTCGCCGCCGGCGAGAAAAAAATTTCCTGCGTGGTAGTCTATACACCCACTAAAACTGCCACCGCGCCCTGCGGCGCCTGCCGGCAAGTGATCAATGAGTTCGGACCAACCGCCCAAATTATTTCCTTCTGCACTGGCCGAGAGGAAATCACCGTTTCGCTTGCTGCCCTCCTGCCCGGAGCCTTCGGCCCAGCCGATTTAGCTTAACGGCGGCAAGATTTCTGCGCGCAAATTTAGATTCACCCAACCGGGGCTGAGTAAAAAAACTCTCGACCTCGCCTTCAATCGGGCGGGTGGAATCAATGGCCTGACAGATAATCCCGCACCGCGGCGCGCAATTGCGCCCGAGGCACCTCATGCTCGGTGCGATCGACCATCGCCCGAAGCTTGACCACCC
>Ga0049085_10001123_pt1 | contig 10542 bp, 11 predicted proteins | sample GreLakmeSU08MSRF_FD_66721 | JGI IMG/M metagenome (GOLD analysis project Ga0049085, IMG submission 66721) | Freshwater lentic microbial communities from great Laurentian Lakes, MI, USA - Great Lakes metaG SU08MSRF | ecosystem: Environmental > Aquatic > Freshwater > Lake | place: Great Lakes... | reverse complement strand
CGCGGCGATTTGGCGCAGGCGCGCGGTCTGCCGCCCGAAATGCAGCGGCTCTTCCGCATCCTGATTGAAAAGCGCAACGAAGCTGTGCTCGCCGATCTCAAGGCCGAGTTGGCCCGCCGCACGCCGGCCGAGACAATCTCCCTTTTTTACGGCGCGGCGCACATGGACAACTTCGAGCGACAGCTTCGCTCACTCGGGTATCGGCCGGTCGATGAATTGTGGCTGCCCGCCTTCACGCTCGATCTCGAGCAAGCCGGCGTCACCGGCTTCGAGTTGGGCCTCGTCCGTGCGATGGTGCGTCTGCAGATGCAGAAAATGTTCCCCAACGAAAAACCGGCGGCGGAATGAATCTCCTGATTCGAGGCGCTCCACTCTCTTCCTCGAGAATCAGGAACGGTAGCGTCCAAATCCGCGCCCGCCTCCGCGTGAATCGCCGCCTCCGCTCCGCTGCTGCGGGCGACCCTGCGGAGTTCCGCCTTGTCGCGATGGCGCGCTGGGAGATTGAAGACGCGGTCCAGCGGCCGCGTAATCAAAACCTTCCGCCTGCTTGCGCACAATGCCGCGGCCGATGAATCGCTCCAGCACACGCAGTTCCGAGCGGTCTTCGGGCGTCACGAAACTGATTGCGTCGCCGATCGCTTGCGCGCGGCCGGTGCGGCCGATGCGGTGCACGTAATCTTCTGCGTGCATCGGGAAATCGTAGTTCACCACGTGCGAGATACCGTCCACGTCGATGCCGCGCGCCGCGATATCCGTCGCCACGAGTACACGCACCGCACCGCTCTTGAAATCTTTCAACGCACGCAGTCGTTGGTTCTGCGAGCGGTTGGAATGCAGCGTCGCCGTCTTGATGCCAGCTTGCTCAAGCCTGCGCGCGATCTTGTCCGCGCCGTGTTTCATGCGGGAGAAAACCAGAACCATATTCATGGCCGGATCGCGCAGCAGATGTACGAGCAGCGACTGTTTGAGGTGATGCGGCACCTCGTACACAAATTGCGTGACGGTCTCGGCTGGGTTCGAGCGGCGGCCGATTTGCACCAACTTCGGCGCGCGCTGGAATTCGTGCGTGAGCCCCTCGATCTCCTTCGAGAGCGTAGCAGAAAAGAGCAGCGTCTGACGCTTGACCGGTAGTGCGCGGATGATTTCGCGGATGGATGGAAGAAAACCCATGTCCAGCATCCGGTCCGCTTCATCGAGCACGAGATACTGTAATCCGCTGAAGTTGGCGCAACGTTGGCCCATCAAGTCCAGCAATCGGCCAGGCGTGGCGACGACGATATCCACGCCGGAACGCAGTGCTTTAATCTGGGGGTGCTCACTCACACCGCCGAAAACCGTCGCCATGTGCAATGGCAAATACTGGGCATAAGCGCGGACATTCTCCTCAATCTGCACAACCAATTCGCGCGTCGGCGCGAGTATGAGCGTGCGGGTGCCGCGGTTCGGCGTGGCTTCCATGCGAGAGAGAATCGGCAGCGTGAACGCCGCCGTCTTCCCCGTGCCCGTCTGGGCGATGCCGATGAGATCGTGCCCAGCGAGCACTTGAGGGATGGCTGCCGCTTGAATCGGCGTCGGCTCTGTGTAGCCGGCATCTTGGATCGCCTTGAACAAATTAGGGCCGAGGCCCAATGCGCGAAATGGCATATGTATAGAATTAAAATCTGACTGGGTGCGGAAGGGCGTTTTACAGAGCACACGCTCGAAACGAACACCCGCTTGAAAATGAAAAGCGGGACCTGGTCGCCCAGGCCCCGCCTGTAAAAGAGGGTTAACTCTTAGTAGCGATCGCGACCGCCACCACCACCGCCGCCGCTGTAACCGCCACGGCCGCCGCCACCGCCGCCGCCGCCGCCGCCGCCGCCGTAACCGCCACGGCTGCCGCCACCGCCGCCGCCACCGCCGTAACCGCCACGGCTACCGCCGCCGGCGCCGCCCGGACGCTCTTCACGAGGACGGGCAACATTGACAGTGAGGGCGCGACCATCGATCTGGGCGCCGTTGAGGGCCTGAATGGCCTTCTCGGCCTCTTCGGGGGAGCTCATCGTGACGAAACCAAAACCACGGGGACGGCCGGTCATCCGGTCCATCATCAGGTTCGCTTCGACAACCGTGCCGTGCGCCGCAAAGGCGTCCTGCAGGTCGTTTTCGGTGGTGTTGAAGGAAAGATTCCCTACAAACAATTTTGTGCTCATGTGATGCTTTCTACTGTCCGACTATCGCCGCTCTCACCAGACTGTTCCCGAGTATCGGGTTTCAAAATCATCACTGAACCTAGTTCACCTGAAGATCTTCCATGCCGTGGTGTTAGACTAGCCATCTAACAGTGTTCCCAACATGTCTGCTTCTGCAGAAAATGGCAACACTTATCTTGGGGCCAATGGAAGGGACAAGTTGCGGACAGTCGCGAAAACGGGCGTTTCCGCCCCATTAGATTGTATGCGCTCACTCCTCCGCGACGCTCCGCAACTCGCCTTTCGCCAGGCGCGTGCGGATCCTCTGCCCAGCACTCACCTGTTTTGCATTGCGTAGCACCTTCCCCGTCACCCCATCGGTCGTGATGGAATAGCCGCGAGAGAGAACATTCTCCGGTCCGAGCAAACGCAACCGCGCCGTCGCCGCGCTGTGGCGTGCTTGAAAATCCACAAGCCGATGCCGTCCCAACTCGCGCAGGTGCCGGCTCAATTCGCGCAGCAACTCCGCGCGGCGCGCCAACGCCTGTCTCGGCCGCACGCGCAGCAACCGCTGATTGAGCGCCTGCGAATCGTTACGACAGGCCCGCTCTCGTTTTTTAACCTCACGCAGTAACGCGGCGTGCAAATCGTCGAGCCGCTGCAGATGCGCATCCAGTCGGCGACGCGGGTGAATCAGCTTCAGCCGATGGGCACAGTGACCCAGTTCGTCACGCGCCGATTCCAACCGCTGCCGCGCAAGCTGACACAGTCGTTCGCCAGCCTCGGCGATAAACTCGCGGCTGGCAACGAAATGCTCGGTGATGATTTCCGCCGCCGCACTCGGCGTGGCCGCGCGCAGGTCCGCCACGAAATCGCTGATGGTAAAATCAATCTCGTGCCCGACGGCGGAAACGACAGGCAGCGCCGATTCAAAGAGAGCGCGGGCAACCGACTCCTCATTGAACGCCCACAAATCTTCCAAGCTCCCGCCGCCACGCGTGACGAGAATCAAATCCAGCCGCGCCTCTTTCGCTTGCGCGCCGGACCATTCGTTGAGCAGTCGCACCGCTGCGGCGATTTCCTCCGCAGCCCCCTGCCCTTGCACGCGACACGGCGCGAGAATCACTTCAATACCGGCGTATCGACGCTGAATCACGTGCAACACATCGCGAATGGCCGCGCCGGTTGGCGACGTCACGATACCGATACGCTGGGGAAAACGTGGCAGCGTCCGCTTGCGTTCCTGCGCGAAGAGCCCTTCAGCGGCGAGCTTCTGCTTGAGCTTCTCGAACGCGAGTTGCAACGCGCCGACGCCCTGCAACTCCACCGCACGAACAATCATCTGATGTTGTCCGCGCGCCTCGTACACGGTCACGTCGCCGAGCAGCACCACCTTCGCGCCATCGCGCAAGAGGTCGCGCGCAATACCCGACTCGCGGGCGAAGATCACGCAGGCGAGTTGCGATGCAGCGTCTTTGAGCGTGAAGTAAATGTGGCCGGATAGCTGCGCGCGGAGATTGGTGATTTCGCCCGTCACCCAGACTTGTCCGATTTGCTGTTCGAGCAGGCGCTTCACCTGCGCAGTCAACTCGGCAACGCTGAGAATACGGCGCGTCTCCTGCGGCGAAAAGAGTTCACCGAAGTCCCAATTCGATTTGGAAGACTTAGCCATCGCGAGCAACAACGCAGGGGACTAGAGCTTGATCCTCGCCGCCACCTGCGCCACGTCCTTGTCGCCGCGGCCAGAGATGTTGACGATGACGATTTGGTCTTTGCTCATCTTCGGCACGCAACGAATGGCCTCGGCCACAGCGTGGGAGGATTCGAGCGCGGGGATGATTCCCTCCAATCGCGCGAGCTTCTGAAAAGCCGACAGCGCCTCGTCATCCGTGGCGTAGCTGTACTCTGCGCGGCTTTGCTCGCGGAGCCACGCGTGTTCGGGTCCGACGGCCGCGTAATCGAGGCCCGCGCTGACGCTGTGGGTGGACTGAATCTGGCCGTGTTCGTCCTGCAAAATATACGAACGCGTTCCCTGCAACACGCCGAGCGAGCCGCCTTGAAAACGCGCGGCGTGTTTCTCGGGGAGAATCCCTTCGCCACCTGCCTCAACGCCGACCATGCGCACGCTGGCGTCGTCGAGAAAGGGATAGAAGAGGCCGATGGAATTCGAACCGCCGCCGACGCACGCGATGAGCAAATCAGGCAGACGCTTTTCCTGCTCGAGAATCTGTGCGCGCGCTTCGTCGCCGATAATGCGCTGAAAATTACGAACCATCACCGGATACGGATGCGCGCCGTACGCCGTGCCGAGGATGTAATGCGTGCTGCGCACATTCGTGACCCAGTCGCGCATCGCCTCGTTCACGGCCTCCTTCAAAGTCTTCTGCCCCGCGTGCACCGGCACGACTTCCGCGCCGAGCATCTTCATGCGATAGACGTTGAGCGCCTGCCGCTCGCAATCCACGGCGCCCATGTAGATAACGGACTTCAAACCGAACATCGCCGCCACCGTGGCCGTGGCCACGCCGTGCTGACCCGCGCCGGTCTCCGCGATGATGCGCGTCTTGCCCATGCGCTTCGCGAGCAGAATCTGGCCCATCGCGTTGTTGATTTTGTGCGCTCCGGTGTGGAGCAAATCCTCGCGCTTGAGATAGATTTTCGCGCCGCCCAATTCGCGCGTAAGCCGTTCAGCGAAATAAAGCGGCGTGGGGCGGCCGACGAATTCTTTCAGATAATACGACAACTCACGTTGAAACTCCGCGTCGTGCTGTGTGCGGAAATACTCGGCCTCGAGCTCCATCAGCGGATGTATCAACGTCTCCGGCACATAACGACCGCCGAACGGGCCAAAGTGGCCGTGGGCGTCCGGCAGATTCGCGTTGGCGATGGCGCTCATAAACAGGGGTGAGAATGGACGCAAAGGCGTGAAGGCGCAAAGAAATTAGCTGACGCAGGACGCGTTCGAACTCACTCCGGCAGGGCCGCTTTCGCGGCAGCGACGAACGCGTGCACCTTCGCGGCGTCTTTCTTTCCCGGCGCAGATTCGACGCCGCTGGAGACATCCACGCCGAACGGCTTCACGCGCCGCACCGCCTCAGCCACGTTCTCCGGCGTCAATCCGCCAGCGAGAAAAATGGGCCGTCCGAATTTCTGCGCTTCGATGGCGAGATCCCAGTTGAACCGCTCGCCCGTGCCACCGAGCGCAGCGGGCGAGTAGGCATCGAGCAACCACGCGTCGGTCGGATAGTTTGGTAATGCCTCGAGCGACTCAGCGTCCTTCACGCGGAACGCCTTCATCTTCATCAGCGGAAACTGCGCGCAGAACTCCGGCGTCTCGTCGCCGTGGAACTGCAGAATGGTGAGTCCGCAAGCGGCGACGGCTTCGTGAACAGTGGACTCGGATGCGTTGACGAACACGCCGACACGCACCACGTGGAGCGGCAGCGCGCGATTGATCGCCGCCGCTGTCTCGAGCGTGACGAACCGCGGACTCTTCTCAAAGAACATCAGGCCGATCGCGTCCGCACCGGCTTCGACGGCCGCACGCGCGTCTTCGACACTTGTGATGCCGCAAATCTTGACCGTGACGCTCATCGTGAGTGCGCCGCGTCAGTTCAACGGCGGCTTTTCCTTGTGGAACGGCGTACTCTGCTCGTAGGCGTGCGCGAGTTTGAGCAGCGTCTCTTCGCCGAACGGCTTGCCGAGAAGCTGAAGACCGATGGGAAGTTTTGGCGACTTCGTGAAGCCGCACGGCAGGCTCAGGCCCGGGATGCCTGCGAGGTTGCAGGAGATCGTGAAAATGTCGGAGAGATACATCTGCAACGGGTCGTCAGATTTCTCGCCGATCTTGAAGGCGGCGGTCGGCGTGGTCGGCGTGACGATGGCGTCCACCTTCTCGAAGGCCTTCAAGAAATCCTGCCGGATGAGCGTGCGAACTTTCTGCGCGCGCAAATAATAGGCATCGTAGTAACCGCTCGAGAGCACGTAGGTGCCGAGAATGATGCGGCGCTTCACCTCGGGACCGAAGCCTTGCCCACGCGTGTTTCCGTAAAGCGCAATCGGGTCGGCGCCGTCCACGCGGGCGCCGTAGCGGATGCCATCGAAGCGCGCGAGATTCGCCGACGCCTCAGCCGTGGCGATGATGTAGTAAGTGGCGACGGCGTAATCGGTGTGCGGCAGCGAAATCTCAACAATCTCCGCGCCGAGCGACTGGAATTGCTTCACCGCGGCAGCGACGGAGGCCTTCACCTCGGGATCGAGCCCGCCGATCATGTATTCCTTCGGCAGACCGAGCTTGAGCCCTTTGATGTTGCCATTGAGTGCGGCGGAGTAATTCGGAACGGCTTGCGGCACGCTCGAGGAATCGCGGCGGTCGTGGCCGCTCAAGGCTTCAAGCATGATGGCCGAGTCACGGACGTCTTTCGTGAACGGCCCGATCTGGTCGAGCGAACTGGCGAAGGCGACGAGGCCGTAGCGGGAAACGCGGCCGTAGGTGGGTTTGAGTCCGACGCAGCCGCAGAGCGCAGCGGGTTGGCGGATGGAACCACCGGTGTCCGAACCGAGCGTGGCAATCGCTTCGTCCGCAGCGACCGCCGCGGCCGAACCGCCGGAGGAGCCGCCGGGAATACGATCGAGCGCCCACGGATTGCGCGTGGTTCCGAAGGCGGAATTCTCGGTGGAACTGCCCATCGCGAACTCGTCCATGTTCAACCGTCCGAAAATAATCGCGCCAGCGGCTTTCAGCTTCTCGATCACCGTCGCGTCGTAGGGCGAGGTGAACTTGCCGAGAATTTTCGAGCAGCAGTTGAGCGGTTGATTCTTCGCAGCCAACACGTCCTTGATGGCAATCGGCACGCCGAGCAGCGGGCCATGGTCGCCAGCGGCGATGCGCTTATCGGCCGCATCTGCCTGCGCGAGCGCGTCGGCGGCGTCGTGGCTGATGAAGGCGTGAATCTGGGCGTCCACGCGGGCGATCTGGTCGAGACACGCCTGCGCGGCCTCGCGCGCGGAGACCTCGCGTTTGGCGAGTTTGCCGGACAACGCGGAAATGGTGAGTTGGTTGAGCATCGGAAATTCAGGCTCCAAAATTCGCCGTCACTCGACAATCTTCGGCACGATGAAAAGCCCAGCGGCTTTCGCGGGCGCATTGTGCAAAGCATCGGCGTGCGACAACGACGGCTGGATATCGTCGGCGCGCGTCACGTTCACGAGCGGAAATGCGTGGGCGGTGGGCTCCACGCCAGAGACGTCCACCTCGTTGAGTTTCTCGATGTAGCCGAGAATGTTACCAAGCTGGGTGGAGAGCTTTTGCTCCTCGGCGGGAGTGAGATTAATCCGCGCAAGGTGGGCGACATATTTCACATCAATTTGAACGGCACTCATGAGCGAAGGCTAAAGTTCAAAGCTGAAAGTTCAAAGCTGAAAGTTCCGACAGGTGCGTGGAACGGACGGAGAATGCGCGAGCGAACGGCTCAGGCTTCGTCGAAATGGCGTTGGACGAGCGCTTCCAACTCCGCAACGGCGTGGCTGGCGTCAGGGCCGGATGCTTCAATCACGATGCGGCAGCCGGGGCCGGCGGCGAGCATCATTAGGCCCATGATGCTTTTGCCGTTGATTCGTTCGCCGTCCTTGACCACGAAAATCTCGGCGGTGAAGCGGCTGGCGATTTTGACAAACATCGCGGACGGCCGAGCGTGCATGCCAAGCTTGTTCTGGATGATTAACTCTTTGATCACCACACCGTTTTTGAATGACTTATCAGCCACACTCATCCGGTCAAAAATTTGGATGAATATTTACCGATTGGCGAGCTTGATTTTTAATGAACGTCATTTGGCCGACTTGGCCGCCATCTGGGCGATGAGCCGCTCGTTGAGCGCCTGCGCGGGATTGTAACCGGTGCCGCGCAACTTGGTCTGGAACGCCGCCACCTCCACGAGCCGCGCGAGATCGCGACCGGGGCGAACGGGGATGGTGATGTGCGGAACCTTCGTGCCGAGAATCTCGGTCGTCTCCTCCTCCATCCCGAGGCGATCGATATCCGACACATCATTCCACGCCTTGAGCGAGACGACGAGGTCCACGCGCTTCTCCTCGCGGATGCTCTTCACGCCGAACATCGCAGCGACGTCGATGATACCGATGCCACGCACTTCCATATGATTGCGCGTCAACTCGGGGCTGGTGCCAATCACGTCGCGACCGTCCACCAACGTCAACTTGGTGATATCATCCGACACGAGGCTGTAGCCGCGCTCGACCAACGCGAGCACGCACTCGCTTTTGCCGATGCCGCTCTCGCCCTTGATGATCACGCCCACGCCGAGGATGTCCACCATGCTGCCCATTTCAGAACCGTGCGGAGCGAACATCATCTCCAACGCCAGCGTGGCGAGATTGATGAAGCGCATCGTGATGAGCGGCGTGCGGAAGACGGGGATGTTCGCCGCCTCGGCCGCGTCGCGGAAGGCTCGGTCCGGCTGGATATCGCGCGAGAAAACGAAGCACGGAATCTTGTGTCCCAACAGATCGGCGTAACGCGCCGCGCGCTGTTCCGTCGACAACGTTTTGAGAAACGACGCCTCCGCCGCGCCAACGGCCTGCACGCGTTTGCTGGCGAAATAACGCGAGAAGCCGGCGAGCGCGAGACCGGGACGGTTCACCGTCGCTTCGCGGATGATTCGCTTGAGGCCACCCGCGCCCGCGACCAGCTTCAGTTCAAAGGCGTCGGCGTTCTCGATGTAGAACCGCTCGACCGTCACGATATCGCGTTTGAGTGCCATAGCTCAGAGATTGAAATCGGGGCCGAGATAAATCTCGCGCGCCTTCGGGTCGTCGACGAGTTGCTCAGCCTTGCCGTCATACACCACCGCGCCTTTATGGATGAGATACGCGCGGTCCACCAACTTGAGCGTCTCGCGCACGTTGTGGTCGGTGATAAGAATGCCCAACCCACGCTCCTTGAGACGGCGCACGATTTTCTGCACTTCGTAAACGGCGATCGGGTCGATACCCGCAAACGGTTCGTCGAGCAGCAGCAGCTTCGGGCTTGTGACCAACGCACGCGTGATCTCGAGCCGCCGCTTCTCACCGCCACTAAGCTGATAGGCCATACTCTTGGCGAGCGGCGCGAGGTCCAGTTCGTCGAGCAGATATTTCAAACGCACCTCGCGTTCGCGGGCGTCGAGGTCACACGTCTCGAGAATGGCGAGGATGTTCTGCTCCACCGTCAGCTTACGAAAGACGGATGGCTCCTGCGTGAGATAACCAATGCCAGCGCGGGCGCGCTCGTGCATCGCCAAACGCGTGATCTCCCGCCCAGCGAAACGCACCACACCTTCATCCGGCCGCACCACGCCAACGACCATATTGAACGTGGTGGTCTTGCCCGCGCCGTTCGGCCCGAGCAAACCGACAATTTCGCCAGCACCAACCGTGATGGAAGCTCCGTCCACCACGCGACGGTGGTGGTAACTTTTGACCAGCTTCTCAGTCGTAAGGAGGCTCATATCCCTCAAAAATCAGGCCTGCGTATCGCGCTTCTTCTTCGGCAACGTTTTGGGCTCGACCGGCGGCGCGTTCGTGTTGCTCTTCACAGGCGGCACCGGAGTCTTCACCTCGTTCGTCGCGGGCAAATTTCCTTTGGCCGGCGGCGCGTTGGTTTTGGTGGGGGGGAGGATGATATCCATCCGCGCTTTCTTGGCGGAGAGCCTGTTGTTCCGCCGATCCATCTCGATGATTTCGCCGAGCAACGTCCCCTGCTCCGTTTCCAACACTGGATTACCGGTCAATTCGATGATGTCCGTCGCCCCGTTGTACACGGCCTTTTGACCAGTCGCGCGGCTCTTGTCCTTCTTGTTCACGATGACCACGCTGCGCAGCGCGATGATGGAATCGATTCGCCCCCCGATACCCATCAGCGGCCGTGCGGGGCCGTTCGTCGCCGAGCCATTGGCCGCCGGTGCGTTGGTGGCGGCGACACGATTCGTCGGCGAACCAAACCGCACGATCATCTCCTCGCAAATCAGATCCATCTCCGGATCCTGTACACGCACGTTGCCTTTGTAGAGAGCCACGCCTTTGTCGCGGTCGAACTCCAAACTGCTGGCTTCGATGCGCGTAAATTGATTCGTCGTCTTACCCGGAAGCGTCGTCGCAATCTGCGCCGGCGCGAAGGAAGCCACGGCACACAGGCCGAGTAGGAAGCGGAGCAGAAAATATCGCGTGTTCATAATAATCACTTTTGAGAACTCTTCGATGGGCTGAGGAACAAATCGCTGCGCACGAGTGTACGCACTTGGTTCGACACGGAAAGCTGCGAATTGGTCTGGCACCACTGGAAGCCGACTCCCTCGAGCGTGAACGAACCGTC
>Ga0049085_10001122_pt1 | contig 10543 bp, 8 predicted proteins | sample GreLakmeSU08MSRF_FD_66721 | JGI IMG/M metagenome (GOLD analysis project Ga0049085, IMG submission 66721) | Freshwater lentic microbial communities from great Laurentian Lakes, MI, USA - Great Lakes metaG SU08MSRF | ecosystem: Environmental > Aquatic > Freshwater > Lake | place: Great Lakes... | reverse complement strand
TGGCCGAGCGAAACGCTTCGGGAAATGGTGTGGACGGGGAGTCGGCGATCCGCAGCGTGGTGCTGGCGGATGCTTGCACGGTGTACCGAACCACGGCCGTCAGCGACGCGCGCGTGCCGATGCCGAAGTCTGTGATCGAGCGCGCCTCAAGGTCGTCCTGATGGTCGCCGGTACCCAGTGGAATCAGTGCGTCTGCCAGCGCCGCGGTACCTGTGCCTTTACGAAAGGTTCCGATGACCGTGCTGCGCCACCACGAGCGGGTGGTGGTCGGGCCGGTTCCCGAGGAGCGCCCGTACGAGTCGTGCCAGGTGAACTGGGCGGAAAGGTCCACGTCGCCCATGCCGCGCCGAACGACCGTGCCGAGTGGTTGCGCGCAAATGCCATACGCGGAATCGGTGAGGATGCGCTGAAACGCTGATGCCGTGATCGGCGCGGGCGCTCCAATCGTACCAATCGCACCGATCGCGTAAGCGCCAAACGCTGCGAATTGCGCTCGAAACCCGGCGATGCGCGCGTTAATCGCGGCCTGGGCAGCCGATGCCGCCAGGGGGACGAACAATGCACCCTTCGCGCCATTTCGGCCGCCGTAGAGTGACGCGAACGCATTGGCGAATGCCGTGGACTGCGCGATGAGCGACTGGGCAGCGGTGGCGTTCGCGTTGATCGTCGCGCACCCGCTGCTCGCCGGCTGCGCCGCGCAGGTGGTGAGCCTGCGAGAGAGCGAACCCGCCGCGCTGTCGAAATCGACGAGCAGTTGCCGGTGTTGCGCCACGGCCGACGCCGAGAGGTGTGAAGGATTGAATCCGATGGTGGCTTCGCCACCGAGCGTCTGCAGCCGCACGTCGACCCGCGATGCGGTGGTCACAAGGGGCACGACCGCACTCAGGGCGAAGCGCGAGGTGATCCCGTACTCCAGTGTGAACGGCGTCGTTTCAAATGTGTGGCGGTCCTGCACCGTGGCGCCGCCGAGCGAGGCGCGAAAATCTGTCGTTCCCGTGAGCGTACGCGCCATCGATTCGACTGGCACAAGGAAGCGAAACAGCCCAGGACCGAGCGTATCGGATGAGAATCGTGCACCAAGCGGGCGCAGCTTGCCGTCGGTGTTGTATGTCTCGCTGCTTCGGGTCCAGGTCGCGCCCACGCCGACGCGCAACGTTCCCGCTGCCGGCGTGCGCGCGTCCGGTCCCGCCCCCCGCGCCTCCTGGGCAGCACTCGTGGAGGCGCTCGACGCGACGAGTGCTGCCGCGCAGAGCGCGGTGGGCAACCAGGTAGTCAGTCGGCGGGCCGTGCGGATTGGGCTCGAGTGCACGATCAAAGGGTGAGGCGTTCGTGGAAGCGCGCGAGTATGTTCGTTTTTCGTACCCGCGCCAAGTTAACCGGGATTCGTACCCGGAACAGATACGTTACTCCCAAGACAGGCTAACGCACGGTGACTCACAGCGAATCCGGCACCATCCCGTGGCAGCTCACGGGCAATCACTGGCTGGCATTGCCGTGTATCCATCCGGCCGACGGCGCGATCCATGCCGTCGGGCTTATGCATTGCGGTGCGCGCGCCGCCGTCGAGTTCGCTGGCAATCCCGAGTTCCTGTCAGGTCACGGAACGGCGCTGGCGCGTCCAGTGCTGAGCGTCGATGGCGCGGCGGTGGATCTCGCCAGTCACGGCATGGCGTGGGAGCGTGCCCACCACTGGTTGCCGACCTTTACCTGCACGGCGGGGTCAGTCGTCGTGCGCGGAACGATCTTCGCGCCGTTCGGTCGCGACGTGGACATCGCCGGCGCCGTCTACGCATTGTCAGTCGAAAACAGGGGCACCGCGATGGTCAGCGTGACCGCGGGGCTGGTGGGGGCGCTGGGCCACCGTCAGTTGCGCGTGCAATCGGCCCGAGCGGTACCTGGGGCGCATCGCATGACGGCTACCGCGACCGGCGAAGTCGTACTCGACGGCGACGACGTCCCGGGGTTCGCCGCGCTAGCGATCGCCGCGGATGACGGCGCCACTGTCACGGCGACCGCGACGGACTACGCGCTGGAGCGCACGGCCAGGGTGGAGCCGGGTCAACGCGCGGAGTTTGCGTTCTTCATCGGTGCCGGTCCGGAGCGCGACGGCGCGCTTGCCACGGTGTCCGTACTCCGGCAGCGTGGTTGGAAGGCGCTGCTTGCTCGCACGCGTGAGGCGCTCCGCACCCTCGAACAGGCGTCAGGCCTCGAGGCGATGGATGGGGTGATCAACCGGAACCTGTTGTTCGCGTACTTCTATTCCGTGGGCCGTGCGCTCGACGACGCGCACTACTACATCGTCCGAAGCAGGGCCCCGTGGTCGGAACGCGGTGTCACCATCCGCGACTGGGAAGCGCTCACGTGGACGATTCCCGCCGTACAGCTCGCCGATCCGCCCTTGGCGCGCGAGTTGATCCTCCGGATGTGCGAAGTGCACGGCTACGCCCCGGGCCGGGGTGTGAACTACCTCGACGGGACACTCTTTTCGCCGGGATTCACGCTCGAGGGCGCCGCCGCATATGCGATCGTGACCGACCGGTACATCCGCGATACGGGCGACGACCAGATCGTCGAGGAGCCGGTGTTGGCCGATACGTTGTACCTCTCGTCCGACGACATCGCCGCGCGCCGCGACGAACATTTTGCGCTCTATCGTTCCGACGTGACGCTTGGTGGCGCGCCCTCGACCGCGTTTGGTTTGCATGCCAACGCGGCTGTGGCGTACGCCCTCGATTGTCTCAAGCGCACGCTCGACGAATCCGAGGCGAAGCGACTCGAGGATCCTGAGGCGGTACGCGCCGCGATGAAGCGTCACTTCACGGTCGGCGACGCGAGTAAAGCCGTCTTCGCATCGTCCGTCGTGCCCGGCGCTCTGGTCGTCCGCGAGGACGACGCGTCCGCATCCTGTCTCTGGCTCCCGCTGCTCGAAGCGGTCGAGCGCACCGATTCGACCTTTCGTCGCACAGCCAAGGCGGCGCCCGCAGATTCGCCGCGCCTCGAGGCCCGGTTGGCCAGGCTCCTCGCTCCGGATGCGTCCGACGTGTTGGAGTGGTTGCGGCGTGCTCCGCTTGATGGAGGGTTGGCCGCGGAGTTCGTTGACGCCGAGGGCAGGGCCACGGCCGGTGGCGGCGATGCCGCGCTCGCCGGACTCCTCGCTTCGACCGCATGGTTCGTGCTGCACGCCCACGGCGTCCGCGGGTCACCAATCGCGTAAAGCGTTCCCGTCACGAAGCTTGTAGGACCCCGTCGCTGCGGGTAACTTCCCTGCCGATGCGGGAATAGCTCAGTTGGTAGAGCACAACCTTGCCAAGGTTGGGGTCGCGGGTTCGAGTCCCGTTTCCCGCTCTTCGAAGTTCAGACGTCACCGGATTGTGAGGCAGAAGGCCGGTCTGCGCGGCACACGCGTTCCGCGCCCCAGGCTCTTCTGCCTTTGTCGCGTCCTCCTCGCGCGGGACTGCCGCACTCCGTCGGTGAAGTATTGGATTGTCGTTGCGCCATCCGTCGCCGGGGTGGCGAAACTGGTTAGACGCGAGGGACTTAAAATCCCTTGGCCGAAAGGCCATCTGGGTTCGACTCCCAGCCCCGGCATGCTTGTGTCCTGTTCGTGCTCCTGTTCGTGCTCCTGTTCGAGTCCGCCGTTCCTCGCACCGCTCAGCGCTCCATGACTGACGTCCTCGCACTCGCCGCCGAACTCGTCGCGATTCCCTCCGTCACGAAGGACGAGGGAAAGATCGTGGAGTTCGTCGCGCGCTGGCTTGTGGAGCGCGGCTGGAACGTCACGGTACAGGAAGTCACGCCGGGCCGCGGCAATGTCTGGGCATCGCGCAAAGGCGGGGGCGTCACGCTCAGTACACATCTCGACACCGTGCCGCCTTTCGTGCCGCCGCGTGTCGATGACGGTCGTCTCTACGGACGCGGATCGTGCGACGCCAAGGGCATCGCCGCTGCTATGATGGCGGCGGCCGAGCAGCTCGTCGCCGAGGGTGAGGAACGCGTGGACCTCCTGTTCGTCGTCGGCGAAGAGCGCGGCTCAGACGGGGCACGGCTCGCCAACCAACTCCCTGCCACGAGTCGGTTCCTGATTAACGGTGAACCCACCGAAAGCACGCTTGCCTCCGGCAGTAAGGGCGCGTTGCGGATCACGCTTCGGACGCATGGTCGCGAAGCACACTCGGCCTATGCCGAACTTGGAGAGAGTGCGATCCTCCCGATGGCCCGACTGCTCTTGGACCTCGGCGCGCTCGTGCTGCCGACCGACCCCGTGCTTGGCCTCTCCACGGTGAACGTGGGGACGATTCGCGGTGGCAGCGAGGCGAACATCGTGCCAGGCGTCTGCAAGGCTGAACTGATGGTCCGCATCGTGGGCGATCCGGCGCCGGTCAAGGCGGCATTCGAGCATTGGGCCGCTGGCCGCTGTGAGCTGTCGTACCCGACCTATACGCCCGCGCAGCGATTTTCTGAGGTCAAGGGCTTTGCGACGAAGGCGTTCGCGTACACCACGGACGCGCCGCTGCTCGGCAACTGGGGCACGCCGATGCTCTTCGGGCCGGGCTCCATCACGGTTGCCCACACGCTTGATGAGTTCATCGACACGGCCGAGCTTCGCGCGGCCGTGGACCACTATGTGCGCCTCGTGCGCACGTTGCTCGCCACCTGACGCACCACACCATGACCGACACACGCACCCCCGTCGCGATCCTTGGCGCCACCGGCGCCGTCGGGCAGACCTTTATCAGGCTCCTCGATGGACATCCATGGTTCCGTGTCGCGGAAGTGGCCGCGTCGGAACGATCGGTCGGCAAGGCATACAGCGAGGCGGCCACGAGCTGGCTCGAAGGCGTGATGCCTGCCGACGTCGCTCGGCTCGCGGTCTTGCCGTGCGATCCCGCGGTGGTAAAGTCGCCGATCGTGTTCTGTGCGCTCGACAGCGCCGCCTCACAGGAACTCGAGCCGGCCTTTGCGACGGCCGGACGGTTCGTGCTCAGTAACGCGAAAAACTTCCGGATGGACCCGGACATTCCGCTCGTGATCCCTGAGGTCAACGCGTCACACCTCGATCTGATCACGCATCAGCGAACGGTCCGGGGCTGGTCGGGGGCGATCGTGACCAACGCGAACTGTGCGGCAACAGCCGCTGCCATCGCGCTCGCTCCGCTGCATGAGGTGTTCGGCGTCCGGACAGTCTTCGCCGCCACGATGCAGGCGATCTCCGGTGCCGGATATCCCGGTGTGCCGTCGCTCGACATTCTCGGTAACGTGATTCCGTTCATCAACGACGAAGAGCCGAAGCTCGAGCAGGAGATGCAGAAGATGCTCGGACGCCTCATCGGCACCGCGATCGAACCAGCGCCCTTTGTGGTGAGCGCACACGCGAATCGCGTGCCAGTCGAAAATGGCCACACGATCGTGATGTCTATTGGCTTCGATCGCAGGCCCACGGCGGCCGAAGCGATCGCCGTGATCCGCGGCTGGCGCGGCAACAGCGAGGTGCGTGGATTGCCGTCCGCGCCGGATCTCCCGCTCCGTTATGCCGACGAGCCGAACCGGCCGCAACCGCGGCGTGACGCGCTGCTCGGCCGAGGGATGACGGTCTCGGTCGGTCGCATCCGCGAGGACTCAATCCTCCATCTCAAGATGGTCGCTATGGGGCACAACACGATTCGCGGCGCCGCCGGCGGATCGGTGCTCAATGCCGAAGTGCTTGTTGCCCGTGGCTTCCTGCCGAGCGCTGGTGGTTCAGGCGCATGATCGTCATGAAGTTCGGTGGTACGTCCGTTGGCGATGCGACGGCAATACGGCGGACGGCAGAGACCGTCCGCGGCCGGTTGTCGCGCGGTCCGGTTGTCGTGGTCTCTGCGCTGAGCGGTACCACGAATGCACTGCTCGCCGCGGCCGAACAGGCCGCTGCCGGCAACCTGGTGGCGGCCATCTCGACGGTGGAGCAGCTTCGTGAACGCCACCTGACAGCCGTCGCGGAGCTCGTCGGTACAGGGCCGGACGCACACGACCTAGCAGCAACCGAGTCGGTGCACCTGGACGAGTTGGCGCAGCTGGTCGAAGCGCTCTCCGTGCTTGGCCACGTGACGCCCCGGTCGATCGACGCGATGGCGTCGATTGGCGAGCAACTGTCCGCTCCGATGGTGACAGCGGCGTTGCAGCGCGCCGGTATCGACGCGGTGTTCGTGGATGCGCGCAAAGTGCTGATCACGGATGCGCAGTTCGGACGCGCCGAGCCGCAGCCGGAACGCATCGCCGCCGCTGCGCGCGAACACATTCTTCCGCTCGTGCTCGCTGGGAAGGTCCCAGTACTCGGTGGCTACATCGGGGGCACGAACGAGGGCGTGACGACCACACTGGGCCGAGGTGGCTCGGATTACAGTGCGTCGTTGTTCGGTGCCGCGCTCGACGCCGAGGCGATCGAGATCTGGACCGATGTGGACGGAATGCTCACGGCCGACCCGCGTGTGGTGCAGGGCGCACGTCTCATCGAACACATCCGATTCGACGAAGCGGCCGAACTCTCCAGTTTCGGCGCCAAGGTGCTGCACCCGAACACGATTACCCCCGCCGTCAGTCGCGGTATTCCCGTCTTCATCTTTAACTCGATGCGGCCGCATGGTACGGGGACGCGCATCACGGCCGATGCGCCGCGCCATGCGGTGCGGGCGATCGCCGGAAAGGGCAATACGGTCATCGTGAAGGTCCGTTCTGCGCGGATGCTCGGCACGCCGGGCGCGCTGAAGCAGATCTTCGAAGTGTTCGCCCGCCACCGGACATCGGTCGACGTCGTCACGACGTCGGAAGTGTCGGTGTCGCTCACGGTGGATGACGACCAGTATCTGGACGCCGTCATCGCGGACCTCCGAGCATTCGGCGATGTGAGCGTCGATCGCGGACGCGGCATCATCGCGGTGGTCGGCGCCGCACTCGGTGAGCACACCGACGCGATGGCCAAGGCCGTTGGCGCGATCGGCAGTGTGCGGTTGCACATGCTGTCATTGGACTCCACCGGTATCAACCTGACCATGGTCCTGGACGCCGATGCGGTGCAGCCAGTGATGCAGCGGTTGCACGATGCATTTTTCGGCGCGGCCGCGTGACGCAGGCCAAGCTCGCCATTATCGGCGATGGCAAGATGGGGCTGGCGGTGCGCGACCTCGCCGTGGCTGCGGGGTTCGACGTGGTGGCATTTCTCGGAGAGGCCGACGTGTCCTCCATCGGGCCGACACCGACGCAACTCGCTGGTGCTGATGTGGCTATCGAGTTCACGATGCCGACTGCTGCGCCGGCAAATATCGTGGCGTGCGCGAGGGCGGGCGTACCGGTGGTGTGTGGCACGACAGGCTGGGCCGATCAGCGCTCGCGCGTCGAGGCCGCCGTGCGTGAGGCGGGCGGCGCGTTATTCGCATCGCCCAATTTTTCCGTGGGCGTGCATCTGTTCTCGCGAATCGTCGCGTTCGCCGCCGCCGAACTCGCCGCGATTGCCGAACGGTTTGACGTGCACATGGTCGAGACCCACCACGTCGCCAAGAAGGACGCGCCATCAGGCACGGCACGGCTGCTGGCTGACCGGGTGCAGCAGGTGCTCGGCCGCGAGGTGCCCATCACGAGCATTCGCACCGCCGATGTCCCCGGCACGCACGAGCTAGTCCTGAATGGGCCGTTCGAGCAGATCCGACTCACTCATGAAGCGCGCGATCGGCAGCTGTTTGCCGCGGGCGCGTTGACCGCCGCTCGATGGGTTGTCGGTAAAAAGGGGATTTTCACGATGGACGACCTGCTGGAGACTCGCTGATGGCCAAGGCCGCACTGCTCACCGGATGCTGGACTGCGCTCGTGACACCCTTCACCGCAGACGGCGCGATCGACGAGGCGGGGTATCGCTCGCTTGTGGACTGGCAGATCGCTGAAGGGATCCACGGGCTTGTGCCCTGCGGTTCGACTGGGGAAGCGGCCACGATGTCGCTCGCGGAGCGCGTGCGAGTGGCCACGATCTGCGCGGAGCAGGCGGCCGGCCGCGTACCGGTGATGGCCGGGGCCGGCGGCAACGACACGGCCGTGGCGATTGCCACGTCGCAGGCCATGGCCGCGACGGGCGCGACGCATCTCCTGCACGTCTCGCCGGCATACAGCAAGCCGCCGCAACGCGGAATCCTCGCGCACTTCCGCGCGATAGCCGATGCGTCGCCGCTGCCGGTGATCGTCTACAACGTTCCGGGGCGTACGGCCAGCAACATCGAAGCGGAGACGACGCTCGCGCTCGCCGAACACCCAAACATTGTTGCGGTGAAGGAAGCATCGGGCAACTTGGCCCAGATGTCGGAGATCATTCGCCATCGTCCGGCGCACTTCTCGGTCATCTGTGGAGACGATCCGCTGACGATCGGGCTGGTGGCCGCTGGAGGGCAGGGCATTATCTCGGTTGTCTCGAATGCGGCGCCCAAGCCGACGGCCGGCCTGACCCGGCACGCGCTCGCCGGTGACCACGAGAAGGCGCGGGCGCTGCACCTCGCGCTCACGCCGTTGTTTGCCGCAGCGTTCGTCGAATCGAACCCGATTCCGATCAAGGCATCGCTCGCGATGATGGGGCGCATCCAGAACGTTCTGCGCCTGCCACTCGTGCCGATGGATCCGAAACACGAACCGGCGTTGCGGGCGGCGCTCGTCGCCGCAGGAGCGCTGCCGGCATGACGCTCGCGACACGGATCGCCGCCCTCGCCGCGGTCGCCCCGGGTACACCGGCCCCACCAGACGCCCTCACGCTCATCGATGAACTGCTGACGCATCTCGAGTCGGGGATCATTCGAGCCGCCGAGCGCGATGCAGCCGGTTGCTGGCACGCTGTTCCGTGGGTGAAGCAGGGAATCCTCCTCGCATTTCGTTTCGGCGTGATCGCCGATCTCTCGGCGTCGTCTGGTGCGTTTTCATTCGTCGACAAACACACCATGCCACCGCGGCGTTTTGCGCCTGAGGACGGCGTGCGCATCGTGCCGGGCGGCTCGACGGTTCGGCGGGGCGCCTACCTCGCGCGTGGCGTGGTCTGCATGCCGCCGATGTTTGTCAACGTCGGGGCCTGGATCGGTGCGGGCACCATGGTGGATTCGCATGCGCTCGTGGGATCGTGCGCTCAGGTCGGCGAGCGGGTACACCTGAGCGCCGCCGCGCAGATCGGCGGTGTGCTCGAGCCTGTCGGCGCGTCGCCGGTCGTGATTGAGGACGATGTGGTGGTTGGCGGCAACTGTGGCGTGTATGAGGGCACGGTGGTTCGCGCGCGCGCCGTGCTTGGTGCCGGCGTCGTGCTCACGCGAGGCACGCCGGTGTTCGATCTCGTGAAGGAAACGGTCTACCGCGCCACGGCCGATAGGCCACTCGAGATACCGGCCGACGCCGTCGTCGTGCCCGGCGCGCGGAGCGTGAAGGGCGGATGGGGGGCGGAGCAGGGACTGTCGCTCCAAACGCCGGTGATCGTGAAGTACCGCGACGAACGGACGGACCTTGCGACGGCCCTCGAGTCCTGGCTGCGCTGACATGAAGGTCCACGGGCGCATTCGCGTACCCGGCGACAAGAGTATTTCGCACCGCGCGCTGATCTTCAGTGCCCTCGCGAACGGATCGTCACGCCTCTCCGGCCTGCTCGCATCTGCCGATGTGCAGCGCACCGCTTCGGTGCTACGCGCGCTGGGCGTGAGCATCCCAGAGGTGGGTCGCGACCCGATTGTGGTAACGGGCGACGGGCCGCTGTCGTTGCATGCGCCTGCCGGGCCGCTCGACGCGGGCAACAGCGGGACGACCACGCGGTTGATGTCCGGCGTGCTCGCCGCGCGGCCCTTTGCATCCACCATCGTTGGCGATGGAAGTCTGAGTAAGCGCCCGATGCAGCGAGTGGCTGCGCCGCTTACCGCGATGGGCGCGCGGTTCGCGTTCGCGCACGGCGACGGACTCCCGATGACGATCCACGGTGGCGCCCTGCAGGGCCTGACCTGGCGCTGCGAGGCCGCGAGCGCACAGGTGAAGGGCGCGATCGTGCTGGCCGGGTTCGTGGCTGGTGTTCCCGTCGAAGTGCATGAGCCGGCTCCGACGCGCGATCACACCGAACGGATGATGCGCGGCCGCGGTGTCGATATTCGTAGCGAAGGCAACGTCGTCACGTTGAACCCCAGCGCGACGATGCACGCACTGGACGTGGATGTCCCGGGCGATCCTTCGTCGGCGGCGTTCTTTGCGGCGCTGGCGGCGCTGGCCTCTGGGGGCGAAATCGCACTGCCGGGCGTGTGCGCCAATCCGGGACGTACCGGTGCCTTTCGTGTCCTCGGCCGGATGGGCGCCCGCGTTCTTTGGCAAGACATGGTCGACGCTGGCGGCGAACCGATTGCGACTCTCGTCGCCGCGCCGCGCACGCTGTGTGGGACGACGATCGAGCCGCACGAGGTTGCGGCGCTCATCGACGAGTTGCCGGTGCTCGCCTGCGTCGCGGCGCGCGCCGCTGGTGAAACGCGCGTCACCGGCGCGGCCGAGCTGCGCGTGAAGGAGAGCGATCGGATCA
>Ga0049085_10001121_pt1 | contig 10545 bp, 10 predicted proteins | sample GreLakmeSU08MSRF_FD_66721 | JGI IMG/M metagenome (GOLD analysis project Ga0049085, IMG submission 66721) | Freshwater lentic microbial communities from great Laurentian Lakes, MI, USA - Great Lakes metaG SU08MSRF | ecosystem: Environmental > Aquatic > Freshwater > Lake | place: Great Lakes... | reverse complement strand
CGCGCGCCGGAAGCGCAGGTCGTCAGCAAGGTCGACAAGAAACTGCGGAGGCTGGCGAAATACGCCGACCGTTAACCGCTACTTGATGACCAGCAGCCGGTAGTTCGCCGGATGCAGGAACTGGATGCCCGCATCCGTCAGGATGGCATCGTCCTCGATCGGAATCCGCAGCTTGGCCCCGCCCCACTCGGCGATCGGCGTGTAGGCGAAGTATTCAAACGAAAACATGTGCTGCGCGTGCATCACGAATGTGCTCTGGAACGGCTGCCAGGTGGTCAGCGACGGCCCGATGTCGTGGCCGGTGTTGCCGACCGGGTGAAACCCGTAGGTGACGTCAGTCTTGTCGTCCTTGTTCGGGCGGTTGAACTCGATCACGCCGAAGCCGGCCGCCTGTAGCGCGGCGTCCATGCGCTTCATGGTCTCGTCGGCGCGGACACCGACCTTGATGGCCTTCTTGACGACGTCGCGAACGGAGATGGCCTTGTCGAACGCGGCCTGGATGCTCTTGGGCGGCGCGGTCTCACCCGGCCTCAGGACATAAGCCACACGCTTCACGTCGGTCCCGAAGTTCATCAACTGGACTCCCCAGTCGATCATCATCACGTCGCCCGGCTGGATGATCCGATTGGACGAGGTAGCGACGATGCCGGCGGGGCCGGTGACGTAGACGGAGGGCATGTCGAACTCGGACCCCAGCGCTCGGTCGAGAAGACGGTCCTGCATCCACCAAGCGACGTCCTCGAGAGTCGTTCTGCCCGGCGTGATCACCTCGTTCGACAGGGCACGCTCGGTCAGCTGGATCGCAATGCCGGCGGCCTCGCCGAAGGCGACGATCTCGGCCGCGACACGGTGCGATCGGAAGTCGGCGACCAGCTTTTCGGCGGTGACAAAGCGTGATGCGTACGGTTCGCCCAACGTCTTCTTCAAGTGCGCGAACATCGTCACCGACAGGCCGTCGGCCGGGCCGATCTGCTCGGACATGTTCACACCAATGCGCTTTGGATCGCGAGTCTTGACGTAATCCGCCAGCGTCGCGGCCGGCGCGAGGCTGTCGTACGCCCCGGATTCGGCCAGCAGGTAGCCGCTCGGGCCAAGCGCGGCCCGCTCAATGCGATCGCCGCCGCGGTCGGTGAACACGTAGTAACCGATACCCGTGATGTAGCCCCGGCCCAGATCCTTCCACAGCGGGTCGTAGTGGTTCTCCTTGGCGGCGACGATCCACATCTCGATGCCGTTGTCGCGCATGGCGCGCGGCAGCACCTGCTCGAACTTGTCGAGCCGAATCTGGCGTTCCATTTCCCAACGCCGGCGGGCTTCCTGTGCAAAAGCCGGCAGAGACAGCAACATCACCAGCGAGGTAGTTAGTAGAATCTTCATCAAAAACACCCGTAACCGTGACAGGCACCTACGACGGCACGGTGGCGCCGACGCTTTTACAACTCGTTACACCGATCAAACGGCATTCCGGGACACGATACACGGTTCCCGAACGATCCTAGTTTCGCCACACAGACTACTGCATGACTTCGATGACGCCACTTGTTCGCCTGTTCGCCTGCGGTTTGTTGCTCGCCTCGGCTGCCGGCGCGGCCGCCCAGGCTCCGCCGCCCACCGTGTTCGACTACGAGGCGGCCCGCCGCGACCGCAAGCTGCCGGCCGTGACGGCCGAGGGGCCGATCGCGCTCGATGGCCGCCTGGACGAGCCGTCGTGGGCGGGCGCGCCGCTGGCCAAGGGCTTTGTGCAGAACGATCCCCGCGAGGGCCAAGCGGCGACGTACGACACCGAAGTGAAGTTGTTGTATGACGACCGTGCCCTCTACATCGGCGTGTTCGCCAGGGATCCCGAGCCCGGCCAGATCATCGTCAACGAGCTGCGCAAGGACTTCAACACCGGGTCGGCCGACGGCTTCCAGGTCGTGATCGACACCTTCCACGACGAGCGCAACGGCTACCAGTTCGCCATCAACCCGATGGGCGCCAAGTGGGACGCGCAGATGTCGAACGAGGGTCGCGACAGCAACGCCAACTGGGACGGCATTTGGGACGTCGGCACGCGTATTGGTGACGATGGCTGGTATGCGGAAATCGAGATTCCGTTCAAGACGCTGAAGTTCGGCCCAGAGGCGATGCAGACGTGGGGCATCAATTTCCAACGGCGCCTCCGGCGCCTGAACGAAAACAGCTATTGGTCACCGCTACGCCGCATTCACCAGTTGTCGCGGGTCTCGATGGCCGGCACCGTCGACGGCCTGCAGGGCCTGCAGCCGGGCGCGAACATCCGGGTGAAGCCCTATGCGCTCGCCAACTTCAACAGGCTGGCCGGCGTCGCGGTCGACCAGGACTACGCCGCCGGTTTCGACGTGAAGTACGGCGTCACGTCCGGCCTCACCTGGGATTTCACCGTCAACACTGACTTCTCCCAGGTGGAAGCGGACGAGCAGCAGGTGAACCTGACCCGCTTCAGCCTGTTCTTCCCGGAAAAGCGTGATTTCTTTCTCGAAAACTCCGGCGTGTTCCAGTTCGGCTCCGGCAGCGAGCGCGGCGGCGGCGGCGCTGGTGGCGGCCGCCAGAACCAGTCGCAGGACATGGTGTTCTTCTTCAGCCGGCAGATTGGCCTGTCGCCGACCGGTTCTTCCATTCCGCTGCTGGCCGGAACGCGGCTGACCGGCCGGGTCGGCGGGTGGTCGGTCGGGATGCTGAACATTCAACAGCGCGAACAGAATCTCAGCCCCTCGACCAACTTCACCGCCCTGCGGCTGCGCCGGAACATCCTCGCCAATTCCGACGTCGGCGTGATGCTGCTGAACAAGGAACCGAAGGGTGCCACCTACAACCGGGCGTTCGGCGCCGACGCGAACTTTCGCTTCTTTCGCGATCTCACCATGAACTTTGCCACCGCGCGCAGCGCCTCGCCGGCAGCGCGGGTGCCGGGAGAGGGTGATGACTGGTACTCGAAGAGCAGCTTCGGCTATCGCGACAGCTTCTGGGAAACCCGGGGGGCCTACCAGACGATCGGCTCGCGTTTCAACGACGAGATGGGCTTTGTGCCGCGCACCGGCGTCGACAACGCCGAGTTCTACCTCGGCACCCACCTTCGGCCGAAGCGTTTCCAGACCTGGTTGCGCGAATCTTTCCCGCACTTCCAGCTCGAGAACTTTACTGAACGTAACGGTGGTGGCCTGCAGTCACGCTACATGGACTGGCACTGGCCGATCACGCTGCAGAACAGCACCTTCATTGAGGTCGGCACCAACCCCAACGTCGAGGTGATCGACGAGCGGTTCGCCATCAACGCCAGGCGCCGCATCTACGTCGAGCCGGGCCGCTATGACTTCAAGGAGCACTTCGTGCTCGTCAACACCAACAGCGCGGCGCCGTTTTCGATGAACCTTCGCTATGGCATCGGCGATTTCTACGAAGGCTACAAGCATAGCTACACGCTCGGCGGCACCCTCCGCCTGAACGAACACCTCAACGTGTCGCTCAGCGATTCGATCAATGACATCGACCTCGACTCGGGGTCGTTCGTGACCAACCTGCTGACCGCCCGCGTCAACTACTACTTCAGCACCAAGGTGTTCGTAAACGCGCTGGTGCAGTACAACACCGACACCAACCAGTGGAGCTCGAACGTGCGGCTCGACATCATCCACCGCCCGCTGAGCGACATCTACCTGGTCTACAACGAGCGTCACGATTCACGGAGCGGCGCGCTGATCAGTCGCGCGGTGATCGCGAAGATGACTTACCTGCTTGCGTTCTGACCCTTCGACTCGCTGCGCTCGCTGATGGCAGGTGGACGTTACTTCAGGACCGGCGCGAAGATGCGGAAGGGGCCGGTGAGTTTGGCGCCGGCCATCATGCGGTTCTTCCACTGGACGATGGCGTAGAGGACCAGGCACAGCACGACCGTGGCCCCCAGCGACGCTTCCAGCGTCAGGCTGCGGCGAAACGGGCGGCCCAGCACGCCGTAGACCATCTCGACGTGAATCCAGTAAACAAAAAGCGACGACCGGCCCAGCGTGGCGACCACGCGCCCAGGGGTATCCATTGAAAAGATGCCCGGGTAGCTGCTGCGCATGAATACGTGGAACAGGTCGATCGCGCGTGAGATCGGCACCAGGGCGATGCAGATTCCCAAACGAATGAAGAAGAACGTCGGCGAACTGGTCCAGAAGTTCGCGACCGGATAGATCGACGGCTGGAACGACGCGGCGTAGCCAAAGCCAATGCCCGCGGCGCCGGCTGCCACTAGCGACCACTGCAACCGCATCTCCTGCCCCCTGGTGCGAGCGGCGTCAATGGCCTCGCCGGCGAACGCCCCGGCCAGCAGGAATCCCGCCCAGGGGAACAGCGCAAAGTTGGTGCGCCCTGGTAACGGCCGGAGGTACGCCTCAATCGGATCGGGCAAGATCGCGAGGCTGCCCGCCTCGCGAATCAGCGGCGTCCCCATGGTGACCGCGAGCGTTGCCACCGCGAACAACCCGACCCGGACCAGGCGCGACTCGGATGCGCGCCAGAGCAGCGCGGCGGCGATCATGGCGAGGCCCATGACGTTGAGGATGTCGACTTTCAGAAAGTTGCTGAAGGCGCCCCAGCCGAGCAGCTGCGATTGCAGCCGGAACAGGAACGCCAGGGCCAGCACTTGTGCACCGCGGGTCAGCGCCAAGCGTGCAGCATCGACGTGGCTCAGCGTCGCTGAACGCATGGAGGCGGCCATCGACAGCGACAGCCCCGCGAGAAACAAGAACAGTGGCGCGGCGAGACCGGCGATGAAGACCGTCTGCATGTAGAGCCCGCCCTGCCGATCGGCGTCGCGGGTCGAGGCGTCGTTGACGTGCGCCATGACCATGACGATCACCGCGACGCCTCGCAGCCAATCCAGGTAGACCTTGCGATCCACTGCGCTCAGGAGCGGACCTCGAACGACGTCTCGCACTGAAGGTCCTGGCGCAGCGAGTGCCAGACCGAGCAGTACTTGTCTCGAGACAACTGGATCGCGCGCGCCATGGCGTGGCCCGGCACCGTGCCGGTGATGATGAAGTGCAGCGTGAAGCCGGTGAAATGGCGGGGCGGCTCCTCCCGGCGCTGTCCGACGATGGTCGCCTCGAGGGCGGTGAAGGGATGGCGGCCCTTCGTCACAATGTCGGCGACATCAATCGCCATGCAGCCCGCCAGTGCCATGGCCAACGCCTCCACGGGCGAGGGGCCGGCGGTGCCATCGCTGTCAAGCATGATTTCGCTCGTGCTGGTGCGGGTGGCGAAGCGAAGATCGCCTTGCCAGGTCAATGTGGCGGTGATTGGCGGCGGCATGTTCCCGGCTGGCGTGCCCGCACTACTCCGAGTAGACGACGGTGCGAACGCTGCGGTGGCGGTGGGCCAATTCTGCCGGCAACAGCTTGCTCAGATAGACCTTGGACTCAGCGCGGTCATTCAGGTTCGGCTCGTGCTTGACGACGTTGAAGTGCAACTGCGCGAGGACGGAGCGCATGTCGTAATGGCGGTTCTTGGTCTTGACGACGACTTCCTCGAAGCCGGCCGCCTGCGCCCAGACTTCGGTTTCTTCGGTCAGCGCGCGAAAGTGGCCCTGGCCGCGCCAGTCGCGCCGCGTGCCGCCAATCCACGAATAGAGAATGCGACGGCCGTCGAACGAGACCGGACCGGTCAGCCGATCAACCAGGTCGCGAAGCTTCGGCACCAACTCGTCGTGGCGGATCTCGTGGACGATCTTGTAGGACACCGGCACCAGCGCGCCCGAGGGGTCATCGGGGAGCGGCGCTTCCGCCATCAGGATCAGCGATTCGCGATTGTGCAACCGCTCGATGATCTCGGCGGCCGTCTTGCGGCGTGGAAACTCGCCGAAGTACTCCTCAATGTACTGGATCTCCAGCGCACCGGGCTCAAGCGCGTATTGTTTGATCAGGTAGTCCACGGGTCGGGAGAATTATACGAGATGCGTCAGCCGAGTGGTCAGCCACCGTTGCTCGGGGGCCGGCCTTGCCAGAGTGAGCGCCGACCGGTAGCTGGCGGCGGCCTGGACCGCGTCCTCGGCCATGGCAAGGTGGCGCGACCCGAGGGTTCGGGTCAGCCTGGCGACCATCTGTCCTGTCTGGCGGCGGAACAGATGACCAACAAGTGCGATCGAGTCGCTGGCCACTTACGTCGGTTTGACTTCGCGGAACTCGATGGTGCCGAAGTCGAGGTGGGGGCAGTCCTTGCTGAGCTCGACCACTTCGTCGAAGCTGGCCGCCTCAACCATGAAGATCCCGCCAATCACTTCGCACGACTCGGCAAACGGGCCGTCGGTAACTGTTGGCGAACCGACTCTCCCGCGGCCGGTGGCGACCTTCTGCCTCCAGCTGACATAGCGTTCGATGAGCGCCTGGATCTGTTCAGGGCTGAGGTCGGGCGGCAAGGCTCCGGCGTCGGGCAGCAACATGACGAACGGTGGTCAGGAAAATCGACAGGTTAATAATCCATGCCGATCACTGCGCCCTGGTCGTCCACGTCCAGCTTCTGGGCTTGCGGTACTGTGCCCAGTCCCGGCATCAGCATCATGCTGCCGGCAATAGCGACGACGAAACCGGCACCGGCCGACAACGTGACCTCGCCGACGTTCAGCGTCCACCCAGACGGGGCGCCCATCTGCTTGGGGTCGTCGGTAAACGAGTACTGCGTCTTGGCGATGCACACGGGCAGCGGGCCGTAGCCAAGCGCCGCGAGCTTCGCCAGTCGCGTCTTTGCCGCCGGTTTGAACGACACCCGCGCGGCGCCGTAGATTTGTGTCGCGACGGCGGTGATCTTCTCCTCGAGCGTTTGCGCCGGGGAGTAAATCGGTTTCACCGCCGCCGGATCCGAAGCCTGGGCGGCCGCCACGAGCTTGTGCGCCAGATCCGTCATACCGGCGCCGCCCTTGGTGTAGCCCTCGGCCAGCGCCACGTCGGCACCGAGCGAGCGGCAATAGCTCATCACTTGTTCGAGATCCGAAGCCGTATCGCCTGGGAAACGATTCAAGGCGATCACGGCCGGCACACCCCAGCGTTTCAGGTTGTCGAGATGCCGCGCCAGATTGGGAAAGCCCGGCTCGAGCGGACCATCGGGCGCACCGCCCTGCGTCCGCAGTGCCTTGAGCGTGACGATCACCGCTGCCGCGGCGGGCACGTGACCACACATCGGCATGACCAGGTCGAAGAACTTCTCGGCGCCGAGGTCAGCCGCAAACCCGGTTTCGTTGACGACGTAGTCGGCCAGGTGGAGGCCGATGCGCTGCGCCAGCACACTGCTCGTGCCATGCGCGATATTGGCGAATGGCCCGCAATGCACGATGGCCGGTGCGCCCTCGTTGGTCTGCACCAGGTTTGGCAACACCGCGTCATTCAGCAACACCATCATCGGACCAACGGCCTTGAGGTCATTCGCCGTGACCGGCGCACCGTCGTAGTTGAAGCCGACGACGATGCGCGCGAGGCGTTGGCGGAGGTCAGCGCGGCCTTCCGACAAGGCCAGAATGGCCATGATCTCCGACGCCGCGGTAATCACGAATCCGGTCTCGCGCGCGGGCCCATTCGCGCGGCCGCCGAGGCCGGTGGCAATGCGCCGCAGCGCGCGGTCGTTCAGGTCCATACAGCGCGGCCACAGAATCTCCTGCGGATTAATCCGCAAGTCGTTGCCGAAGTGCAGGTGCGTATCGAGCAGCGCCGCCAGCAGGTTGTGCGCCGCGGTGATGGCGTGGAAGTCGCCGGCTCGGCGGTCTTCATGGGCAGGTCCAGACCGGACGACGACGAGCGGCAAACGGGCGGTGGCGAACTTGGCCGCGGCCGCCAGCTTCGTCCACATCGCGATCGCGGCTGACGGCATGGTGCGATTGAACGCCGCGAAGAGCACTTCGGGATGGCAACGGCTGAACTGGCGCGAGCCGGCGTCATCGTGTGGGTGTCGAAGGGCGGGGGCCAGATGGAGATTGTCGGCCATGAGGCGGCCCTGATGGACGACTCCGCGGACGACGCCGTGGCGCGGATCACGGCGGTGCTGGCCGATCCGGCGGCGCAGGAGCGGCTCCGCCATGCGCTCGCGGCACGGGCCGAGATGTTCTCCACCGACCGCTTCGTCGCGGTCGATGGCGGCACCCTGGTCGAGGACACCGTGCTCTACTCTCCGATCGGCGGCGCGCTGATGCATGGGCTGATGGTGAAACGCGATCTGCAGCGCATCTTCACCTTTCGGCAACACCAGATCCTGAAGCAGTTCCAGGTCGAGGCCCGGGGGCCGATCGCGGTGCAGATCGACCGACTATAATCACCCCAGCAGGATCTCACCACCGGTTCCCTCACCGGGCACCTCCTGAAAACCACCAGCTTCATGCTCGTCAGCATGGTCTTCCAGGCGCTCTACGTGCTGGTCGATTTGTTCTGGGTGGGCCGGCTCGGCACCGACGCGGTCGCGGCCGTGGGCATCAGCGCCGACGCGGCCATGCAGACGCTGACCGAGGAATACCTGCTGTGGTTCATTCCCGCCATGGCGCTGCAGTTCGCCATCGTCGCCATGGGCGCGGCGGTGGCCACGTTCGTGGCCGTGGCCGTCGGTGTGATCTGGATTTCGTTCTACTTTGTTGATCGCGACGCGTACCTGCGCTTCCACTGCTCCGACTGGAAGCCCGAGTTCCGGATTCGGCGTGGGCTTCCGGATCGTTCAGTCGGTGTTTCTTCCGATCGTGGCGCTTGGCTTTGCCGTGGCGCCGGTCGCCGGCCATAATTTCGGGGCGAAGCAAGGCGACCGCGTCCGCGCAGTCTTCAAGACGGCGGCGTCGATCGCCGCGGCCTTCATGCTGCCGGCCGGCATTGGCGTCTACCTGGCCGCGCCGCAGTTAATCGGTATCTTCAGCTCAGATCCTGAGGTGCTGCAGGTCTGGGTGGACTACCTGCACATCGTGACGCTCAACTTTGTCGCCTCGGGTATCACGTTTGTCTCCGCCAGCATGTTCCAGGGCATGGGCAATACGCTGCCATCGCTGGCGACGTCGTTCCTGCGGATTATCGTCGGCATCGCGCCGGTCGTGGTCCTGTCGGGCCGTCCCGAATTCGCGCTGACCTGGATCTGGTGGTTCACCGTGGTCTCGACGACGCTCCAGATGGCGCTCAACCTCGTGTTGCTGCAGCGGGAGTTCAGGACCAAGCTGGCGTGAGCCGCTCTCCTTAGCTCTTGATCTCCGGTTAGTGCCTATATAATCGCCACGCACATGAAGCTCGCAGTCCCGAGAGAATGCCGCCCCGGCGAACGCCGGGTCGCGGTCACCCCTGAAAACGTCGCCAAACTCGTCAAGCTGGGCTTCCGCGTCGCGGTCGAACACGATGCCGGCGCGGCCGCCTCGTTCGGCGACGATGACTACGCGGCGGCCGGCGCCGAAATTGTCACCGGCACCCGCGAGATTTGGCAGGCCGGCGACATCGTCCTCAAGGTGCAGCCACCGGCGGCGCATCCCGTCCTGGGCGTGCACGAGGCCGAACTAATCCGCGAGGGCGGGACGCTGATCTGTTTTCTGTATCCGGGCAAGAACACGGACATCATCGACCGGCTGGCGGCGCGCAAGGCGACGGCCATCGCCGTCGATCAGATTCCGCGCATCTCACGGGCGCAGAAGATGGACGCGCTGTCGTCGATGGCCAACATCGCCGGCTACCGCGCGGTGGTCGAGGCGGCCAGCTTCTACGGGCGTTTCTTTACCGGCCAGATGACGGCAGCCGGCCGGGTGCCGGCGGCGAAGGTACTGGTGATCGGAGCCGGTGTCGCCGGGCTCGCGGCCATTGGCGCGGCGCGCGGCATGGGCGCCATGGTCCGCGCCTTCGACACCCGGCCGACCGTGAAAGAGCAAGTGAAGAGCATGGGCGCGGAGTTCATCGAGCTCAACGTCGAGGAAGACGGTGAAGGCACTGGCGGCTACGCCAAGGAGATGAGCCCGGCGTTCATCAAGGCTGAAATGGCGATGTTTCTGGCTCAGGCCAAGGACGTCGACATCATCATCACCACGGCGCTGATTCCCAATCGGCCCGCGCCGATCCTGATCACCGAGGAGATGGTCAAGGCGATGAAGAAGGGGTCGGTAATCGTCGACCTCGCGGCCGAGAACGGTGGCAACTGCGCCCTCACCGACCCTGGCAACGTCGTCCAGAAATACGGCGTGCACATTCTGGGCTACACCGATCTGCCGAGCCGCCTCGCGCCGACCGCGAGCTTCCTGTTCGGCAACAACCTGACGCACTTGCTGTCGGACCTCGGCGGCGCCAGCCACTTCCACCTGGATCTCGCGGATGAAGTGGTGCGTGGCGCGCTGGTGCTGCGTGACGGCGAACTGCTATGGCCGCCCCCGGCGCGGCCGCCGGTCGTGTTGCCGCCCGAACCGAAGGTGATTGCGCCGCCCGCGGCCGCGGCGGCCGCGAAGGCGCCGGCCTCTGGTGGCGCGGCGGGACCGGTCTTCGCGTTGCTGGCCGCGGTGGCATTCGTGGCGCTGGGCATGGTGGCGCCACCGGCGTTCCTGTCGCACCTCACGGT
>Ga0049085_10001114_pt1 | contig 10580 bp, 10 predicted proteins | sample GreLakmeSU08MSRF_FD_66721 | JGI IMG/M metagenome (GOLD analysis project Ga0049085, IMG submission 66721) | Freshwater lentic microbial communities from great Laurentian Lakes, MI, USA - Great Lakes metaG SU08MSRF | ecosystem: Environmental > Aquatic > Freshwater > Lake | place: Great Lakes... | reverse complement strand
AATGGTCACGTCGTCGGGTATGAGGTCACGCTCGATGATGTAGCGCACGAAGTCGAAGTCAGGTTGGCTGGCCGAGGGAAAACCGACCTCGATTTCTTTGAAGCCCATCTTCACCAAAGTTTTGAACATGCGGAGTTTGCGTTCCGGGTCCATCGGGTCGATCAGGGCTTGGTTGCCGTCGCGCAAATCGACCGAGCACCACAGTGGTGCTTTCGATGTAACACGGTTCGGCCAGGTGCGGTCGGTGAGCACGAGCGGCACATACGCGGCGTATTTCTCGAACGGCATTTTTTTCGGGTTACTTGGTTGTGGTGCCATGATGTTGTCTTTTCGTGTTGATACTCGTTGAAGTGGATTGGTGAAAAAGAAAAACTCCCGGCCGTTGGGCTCGGGAGTGGTGGCGACGTCGACAACAAACGGCCGACGCCGCTATGTAAGTAGGAGGACCGCGCCGCCAAACGTCACATTGTGAGCGTATCGGTGGTGGTGTTGCCCGCCGATTCGGTGGTGACCTGGCCCGCCTAGACGGCGCGTGGGGTGGGCACGATGAAGTTGGCGAATTGCCACGGGTCAGCGGGGTCGAGTCGTGTCGGCCCATTGCCAAAGCCTGGAAAGAGATCGTTGCGATTCATGAGCGGGTCCCAGTCAACGGGGCCGGATTGGAACGTGCCGAGGTACGGGTAGGCGACCTTCAACACTTCGTCGTAGGGCAGGTCATCGGGTACCCGCACACCTCCATTGGGATTGTTGAACATCCAACAGGTGGCAGCGACCACGGAGGCCGCTACCTGCAGTGTGGTGGCACTTTGATGCGGGAGGATCGCGCGTGCCTCGCCGATGCTGAGCACCGAACCCGTCCACCACGACTTGTAATCGTGGCCCATGAGCAGCACCCCGAGTTCGTCGCGACCAGATTCGATTTCGTCGTTCAAGATGCGTTGTTGTGATTGCATCTTCCAGTTGTTCATTCGCAGTTCCTGCACGCTCATGATGGCTGCATCAGTGGGGCAGTAGGAGTAGTGCACCGTCGGGCGATATTTGGCAGTGCCGTCGTCGTTCCACACCGTGAGGTGGTCGCTCATCGTGTAGGCCTCACCATGGCGGATGATCATGCCGAGAATTTCACCGCATGGCACCCACGATCGCACCCAGGTTTCCATGCCTGGTTGCGCGAGCGCGATCTGGTTGCACGGGCCGTCATCGTCGTGCACGTGGGCGTTGTGCGGTAGCCAGCGTTCGTGGGTACCCCAACCCATCTCGGCAGGCGCAACACCTTCTTCATAAAAACCTTCGATCGACCAGGTATTGACGAACTCATCAACACGCTTTGGTGTGCTGGTGATCTGTGTATCGCGTTCGCTGATGTGGATTACCTTCGTGCCGGTGAGCATTGCAAGGGTGTTGAAGCGCCCTTCGGCCAGGGCACCTTCGATGAATTTGGCGCGCTCGCCGGCCTTTTTGTCCTTCAGCAGTGCGGTGGCGATTTCGGTGAGTGCTCGCTTGGCAAAGTGGCTCACCAAGCCTGGGTTGGCACCGTGTTCGAGCACTGCTGATGGCCCGTCGTTGTCGGGCCACGATTCGATCAGGCGGCGCAGATTCTGGTGACGCACGTAGAGCGTGCGCTCGAGTGGCGGTGTGTTGTGCATGTCGTAGTACGGGTCCCACAACTCGACGCTGGTATTGAGATATCGCACGCCATGCTCACGACACCAGGTGAGGATGGTGGGGCAGTCGATATTCCAGGCGAGATCCAAGATGAGGTCACCCGCGCCGACCCGCGCCGACAAGAACTCGTCGAGATTTTCCTGGGTGACACGACCCTGCTCGTAGTGCACGCCCGCAGCAATGGCGTCAGCGATGCGATGTCGGTTATCGATGAAGTCAACGACGGTGATGCTCGACGGCAACAACTTGACATCACGCACCAAGATCGGCACGACGGCCTGGGCAACCGAGCCGCAGCCCAAGATGAGCACCCGGGCGGGGCGGTGGGTGCCGACCCGTGCAAGGTCGATGGTCACGAGCGGCGGCGCGATTTGCGGGAGCGAGTCGTGGCAACCGGGGTGGCCAGCAGCATTTGCAGTGACGCTTCAAACACCGTCGCTGACGGAATGAGCATGGCCTGCCAGTCGTACGACATACCTTTGCGTCCGGTGCGCACATCGTGCAGCACAACGCTGCGCTCGCCAGATGGTTGTGGTGTGGTCGTTACTGCTGACATCAATGCACCTCCTGTTATAAACAACGAAGTAGCACCATAGCGATAAACACCGATTTTGGCTACTGTCTGACGTGTCAGGCGATACTGACTCATGAGTCAGTATTCTGTGACAACCATCGCCCACGTGCTCGTTCACCTCGCAAGTAGCGTGAATTAACGAACATGACCAATACCACCGAATTTGCTGCACTCGGTGTGCCACCGAACATTGACGCCGCTCTCTTCACTGCCGGATTCACCACGCCCTTTGCAATTCAAACCGAGGCGATCCCAGTCGCACTGACGGGAGCCGACCTGTGTGGTCGTGCCCGCACGGGCTCGGGCAAGACGTTGGCGTTCGGTGTGCCGATGCTTGCGCGGATTGAGGCCGCTGGGCGAACTCGGGCACCCCGTGGGCTTGTGCTCGTGCCCACCCGCGAATTGGCGCTGCAGGTGGCCGAGGTGCTCGAGCCGATCGGTCGGCCGTGCGCGCGACGTGTGCTGGCGGTGTATGGCGGTGCGTCGCGTGACGACCAGATTGCCAGCCTGGCGGCCGGCATCGAAATAGTGGTCGCCACACCACTGCGTTTGATCGACCTCATGAAAGCTGACGAATTGACACTCTCTGACATTCAGGTCGTCGTCATTGATGAAGCCGACCGTATGGCTGACGAAGGCTTCATGCCACAAGTGGAGTGGGTGCTGCGACACGTCACGGGTGTGCACCAGACGATGCTGTTTTCGGCCACGCTCGACGGGCAGGTGGGCAACTTGGTGCGCCGCTACATGAACGACCCGCGCGAAGTGTCGATTGATACACCAACTGCCACCGTTGGCACCATGAGTCATCTATTTTTGGCCGTGCATCGCATGGACAAAGACCGCGTGATCACCGCGATTGCAGCTGGTGCCGGCAAGACGGTGGTGTTTTGTGACACCAAACGGCTGTGCGACAAGGTGGCCGAGTCGTTGCAGGGTCTCAAAGTCAAATCTGCAGCGCTGCACGGCGACATGTCGCAGGCTGCCCGTGAGCGGTCACTCGCCAGTTTTGCGGAGGGCAACCTCAACGTGCTGGTTGCCACGGATGTAGCAGCGCGCGGAATCGATATCGACGACGTTGCGGCAGTCGTGCACTACGAACCACCGATCGACGTGAAGACCTATCTGCATCGCTCGGGTCGCACCGCACGTGCTGGTCGCGACGGGTGGGCAGTCACGCTCGCCGAATACAACCAGCACACGACATGTCGCATCATCCAGCGTGGACTGCGGCTTGAGCCGCAACCACCAATCGACGTATTTTCCAACGACAAGCGTCTCGCCAATCTGGCGTCGTTCCTTTCGCCGGCAAGCGCCTAACGCGCCGAGAGCCAGCTCGGCCGGCGACGTTCATAGTCGCCGATTGCTGCGTCGCGGCCGAGTGTGATGCTGATGTCATCGAGACCTTCAATGAAGCGTTGTTGTGTCGCTGCATCAAGCACGAACGGGTGGCGTGCACCGGTCGATGGCACTTCGACGACGAGTCGTTCGACATCAACCGTGATTTCAGTAAGTGGGTCGGCTTCGACCGTCGCCCAAAGCGACTGAACGACGCTCGCCTCGAGCACGACGGGTACGAGACCGTTCTTCGTGCAGTTATTGCGAAAGATGTCGCTGAAGCTCGGTGCAATGACCGCGTCGAAACCCGACTGTTGCAGCGCCCACACCGCATGTTCACGCGATGAACCCACACCAAAACTCGGGCCGGCGATCAGGATGCTGGCGCCTGCGTAGCGCTCGTCGTTGAGCACGAAATTGCGGTCGTCGCGCCACGCCGAGAACAGACCCTTTTCGAAGCCTGTGCGCTCGACGCGCTTCAACCATTCGGCAGGAATGATTTGGTCGGTGTCCACATCGCTGCGCTTCAGCGGTACTGCTCGACCCGAAACGATGCGCACTTGTTTCACCGGAGTACCGCGTTTACTGCAGATCGCTTGGGGTGGCGAAGTGTCCGAGCAATGCAGTGGCTGCTGCCACGGCGGGTGATACGAGATGGGTGCGTCCACCACGACCTTGACGGCCCTCAAAGTTGCGGTTGCTGGTGCTCGCGGCACGCTCTTGGGGTGCCAATTTGTCGGGGTTCATCGCCAGGCACATCGAGCAACCAGGTTCGCGCCAGTCGAATCCGGCGTCGATAAAGATGCGATCAAGGCCTTCTCGTTCGGCCTGCAGTTTCACGGCATGGCTGCCAGGCACCACCATTGCACGCTTGACTTTGACCTGGCGACCCTTGGCGACGTCGGCAGCGGCACGGAGGTCTTCGATGCGACTGTTGGTGCACGAGCCGATGAACACGGTGTCGACGGCGATGTCGCGAATGCGGGTGCCCGATACCAGCCCCATGTACTCGAGCGCGCGGGTGGCCGTATCGCGGGCGGTGGCGTCGGTGAGTTCATCGGGTGATGGCACCGTGCCGTCGATCGACACGACTTGTGCGGGGTTGGTGCCCCACGTGACGTGCGGGGTGAGCGTTGATGCGTCAATTTCGACGCTCTTGTCGAACTGTGCACCGTCGTCGGTGCGCAGTGTGCGCCAATCGGCGAGTGCGGCGTCCCAGGCTTCGTCGTGGGGCGCGTGCGCACGACCCTTGAGGTAGGCAAATGTCGTGTCGTCAGGGGCGATGAGCCCAGCGCGTGCACCTGCCTCGATCGACATGTTGCAGATGGTCATGCGACCCTCCATCGACAGCGCCCGAATCACCGAACCGCGATATTCAATGACGTGGCCGATACCACCACCGGTACCGATGCGCCCGATGATGGCCAAAATGATGTCTTTTGCGGTGACACCAAGGGGCAGATCACCCTCGACGGCAACGCTCATCCACTTCGGGCGCGACTGCGGAAGCGTTTGGGTGGCGAGCACATGCTCGACCTCCGAGGTACCGATGCCGAAGGCCAGCGCGCCAAACGCACCGTGCGTCGCGGTGTGGCTGTCACCGCACACGATGGTCATGCCCGGCAGCGTGCGACCCTGCTCGGGGCCGATCACATGCACGATGCCTTGCCCGGCATCACCCATTTTGTAGAGCGTGATATCGAACTCGGCGGCGTTCTTGCGCATGACATCGAGTTGCTTGGCAGAAATCGGGTCGGCAACCGGTAGATGAATGTCTTTGGTCGGCACGTTGTGGTCTTCGGTGGCAACGGTGAGGTCGGGGCGCCGCACGCGACGACCATTGATACGTAAACCGTCGAAAGCCTGCGGGCTGGTCACTTCGTGCACGAGGTGTAGATCGATGTAGAGCAATTCGTTGCCGTTGTCGTCGCGATGCACGACGTGGCGGTCCCACACTTTTTGCGGCAGGGTAAGTGGTGTCACCGCTCAATTCTACCTGCGTATTGGCGCAGAGCGAACCAGGCCGATATGTGTGCCAAAGTCACGATCGTCAACGTGGCGGGCATACCGAGCGGTGGGGCCCAGACGGCATCACCGATGAAGCCGAAGAAGTCGTTGTCGCGGGCGCCGAACGAGTACCGACGCAGTGCCACCATGACGCTCGACATGTGCAGGACGAGCACGATGGTGATGACGGAAATGTCTGATCGATGTGGCGTGCGGCGCATCACCGCGGCGAGTGGCAGCCCAACCAACAGGGGTGTGAGATGCCGACCCTGAGCCCCGAATGTTCCGAGCAGATGTTGGTAGTTCTGATTGAGTGCAATCAACCACACCGGCCCGCTGAGTGCGACAACGGCAATCGCGAGACGCGCACGCAACGTTGCCCCACTGAGCGCCGACCAAAGGAGTGCGACGGTGAGGGCCACGAATACCCAGACGACCCACGCTGGGCTCGGTGTGTCGAGCCAACCAAAGTTGCCGACCGATTCGGCGACGAGGCGTGGCACGCTCTCGAATGAGTGCGAGACGATGCTGGCGAATTTCATGACGCGAGACTCGACGTCAAGCCGCACGCCGAAGTTGTCGTCGTAGACCGCCAAATACCACGCCCCACTCAAGGCCAGGCTTGCGAGAAGCCACAGCAAGCGTCGCCATTGACGCATCAACACGGAACGCACGGCTGTGTGATCGGAGATGACTGCAGCAAGCACCATTACCCCGACGGTGACGACACCGGCGGCACGCGAGAGAACGAGCAGCGCAGCAGCAGCGACGAATATGGTGACGGTCGACGGGCGGGTCCAGCGTTCGTCAATCGCACACCATGTGGCAGTCCATGCCGCGATCGCCGCAACGATTTCCACCCCACTCGGACTCGACACCGATGACAAAAACAGCACGCCAGGTGTGGTGGCAACGAGTAGTGGAGTGATCGATCGGTTGCGCCGGCGCAACAGTTCGGCGGCAATCGTCAAGAGGGCCGCACAGGTAAAAGCAGCAGTCAAACGCGCTGCTCGCACACCTGCATCGGTTGGGCCAACGAGTGTGCCGACCCCCGCCGGGAAAAAACCGACGGGTGGATAGCGACCCATGTCGGTGCGTGAATTTTCCACCGGGGTGAGCGATTGCAGCGGCTTGTTGCAGGCAGCGACCAGGGGCTGCCCGACGAAACACCAGGGCACTTGTTGTGCGGTGCCGAAGCGTGCATCGATGTCGACATACGTCGACCAGAACGAGGTGCTCACACTTGCTGCGATCGGCTCGCCGACCAACTCACCACGAATGATGGCGGCCGCCTTGATGAAATTGGCCGGCTCGTCGGGGCCGGCAAACAGCGGAAGGGTCACCATCCAGGCCACGCTGAGCGCGAGAAATCCGCCGAAACCGGCGACTGCCACTCGCGGGGAAGGTCTCGACATGGCTGCTCCGACTGTAGAGCGTGCAGCGCGCCAAATTCTTTGCCTGCGGCGGTGGCGGTGTGCACACAACAGGGCATGAACACACCCACCATTACTCCAGTTGCCCTAGCCACCTGCGTCGAGCACAGCCTCAACCTTTCACTCTCGGGTTTCGACCTGAAGCGAGCCCGTCTTTACGGCATCAACATCGTCGATGCAGCCGGCATCGACGAGAACTCCGACGGTGCACTGCGCATTTCGTTTCTTGCCGAGCACGGCGACGTGTACGAACTGCTCGAGTCGCGGGGCAGTGCAATCGCCCGAATGTTCGATGCCGCAGCGGTGCTTACCTGTGGCTGGGCGGCACCCGTCGACGATGGTGGTGACGACGACGTGCCACCGAGTGTGCACCCGCGCCGTCGCCGGGTGCGGCTCGTCGTGGTTGTTGGCGATGCAGGTGTTGGTTCGGTGCTGCGTTTTGCCGACTCGGCCGACGAGATCATCACCGACCCGGGCAATGCCAAAGGGTCGCTCGCCGATGCCGTCGAGCGGTTGTGGCGCGACACGATCAACGCCACTGACGACGGAACCGAACCAGATCAATCGTCCAGCGACGCGCAATGACGCTGCTACGCAGCAGCGGCGTGATCGACGACGCGATGGCAAGCGTCGAGCAAGAGCGGCACGAAGCGATCGTGCGCAACGAAAACTGCATCGTGACCAGCATCGATACGGTGCGTCACCGTCGGTGCGCCAAATGTCGCTGCAAGTTCCTCTTGGCGTTGCAACGGTACGACCTGATCCTTTGTCGTCATGATCATGGCGGCGGGCACGGCGATGTCGCGCAACCATGGTCGCGAGTCGAACGAGCCAATTTCGCTCCCGGCTTCGAGCACATGGCGCCAGTCGTGGCTGGCAATCTGGCGGGCAGCCCAGTCGGCCAGCGTGTGAGTTTTGCGCTGCAGGTACAGCTGTTCGGTGATCCACGATCGTGCCTGTGCGGTGGTCAGCCGCGAGAGACGTGCCAAACCCGTCAAGCCGAGGAAGTTGAGGCGCTCGTCGCGTGACGATGCAAAGTAACCGGCGGTGGCTGCGAGCACGAGCCCACGTGTTCGCTGCTCGTGGCGCAAAGCGACGAGTTGCGCGATCGCGCCACCCATCGAATACCCGACGGGGATGAACGTGCTCACGCCGAATACGTCGGCAATCGCAGCAACGTCGTCGGCACAGTCGATGAGGCGAAACCCACCACGGGGGCGAATCCCGCGTCCGTGACCGCGATGATCGGGGGCCAGCACACGAAAGTGTTCACCGAGTGGCGCAAAGCACGTGAACCAATTGAGATCGGCAGTGGCGGTCCAGCCGTGGAGCAGGATCAGCGTCGGTGCACCCCGGGGGCCGGGCACTTCCCGCACAAAGGTGCGGCCGCGGCCAGTCAGGTCCACCTCGTGGCCGATGGGGAAACCGCCGCGCGCGGCGTGCGTATGGCGAATCATGTCAGAGGCTTGCCGTAACGCCCAACACACTGACGGTCAATGTGCCGTTGGGTGCCTCGTAGGTGACGGCGTCACCTGCTTTGGCGCCCATGAGTGCTGCCCCCAGCGGCGAGGTTGGGCTCATCACGCTGACGGATGGGTCGTCGGGTTGTTCTTCCATGTGTCCGATGAGGTAGCGCTCGGCTTGATCGGGTGAGTCACCTTTGTACAGCACGGTGACGGTGCAGCCGAGGGCAACTTTGCCGTCGTCGACCACTTCGATGATTTCGTGGTTCTCGAGGATCGCTTCAATTTGACGAATGCGACCTTCCATATGACCCTGGTCGTCTTTGGCGGCGTGGTAATCGCCATTTTCTTTGAGGTCACCCATTTCGCGGGCCCGCCCGATGCGCTTGGCAACCTCAATTCGACCGCGTGTGGTGAGATCGAGGTGCTCTGCTTGCAGGCGCACGAGGGTCATGTGCGAGAGGCGGTGCATCACCATGTCGTCAGGTTATCCATAGCCTGAATGAGGTGAAGAGCGCAGCGTCTCGCACAACACACCGTGTGGCCGTAATCGGCGGCGATGGAATCGGCCCCGAAGTCGTAGCCGAAGCGCTCAAGGTGGTGCTGGCAAGCGGTGTGGAGCTTGATACAACGTTCTTTGATCTCGGTGGTGCGCGTTATCTGCGCGACGGCGAAGTGCTGGGCGATGACACACTCGAATCGTTGCGCGGGTATGACGCGATTTTGCTCGGTGCAGTCGGTACGCCGGGCGTTCCGCCAGGCGTCATCGAACGCGGACTATTGCTCAAGCTGCGCTTCAGTTTGGATTTGTACATCAACCAGCGACCATTCGTCGGCACGGCGCCCGGTCATGCGCAACCGCACAACTTCGTGGTGATTCGTGAGAACACCGAAGGTTCGTATAGCGGTGAAGGCGGCGTGTTGCGCAAGGGAACCGTGCACGAAGTAGCGACACAGGGAAGCGTGAACACACGTTTCGGTGTGGAGCGCTGCATACGTTTTGCCTTCGAACTTGCTTCAGGGCGCGAACGCAAACACGTCACGTTGGTGCACAAGACCAACGTGCTCACGTTTGCCGGCGACCTGTGGCAACGCACCTTTGATGCGGTGGCGACCGAGTATCCCAAGGTTGGCACCGCATACAACCACGTCGATGCTGCATGTATTTATTTCGTGCAAGACCCGCATCGCTACGACGTAATCGTTACCGACAACTTGTTCGGTGACATCCTCACCGACCTTGCTGGGGCAGTGAGCGGCGGTATCGGTCTCGCATCATCGGCCAACCTCAACCCGGCGCGCACCGGCCCGTCGTTGTTCGAACCAGTGCACGGCTCGGCCCCCGACATCGCTGGCAAAGGTGTGGCTAACCCAATTGCCGCAATCTTGTCAGCCGCGCTGATGCTCGACCATTTCGGCGCGTCGGCGAGTGCCGATGCCATTCGAGCAGCGTGCATTGCGCCAGTGAGTGGCTCGACGATTGCAGTCGGTGACGAAATCTGTCGCCGGTTGCAGGGCGACAGATAGCGTTATTGCTCACCAATAAGGAGTCAGAATGCCGATAACGACGACACCAAAAATCTGGATGAACGGTGCCCTCGTTGATTGGGCTGACGCCAAGGTGCATGTGCTCACCCATACGTTGCACTACGGCACGGGCGTGTTCGAAGGTATTCGGGCCTATGAAACCGACAAGGGCCCGGCTGTCTTTCGCCTCACCGATCACATGGTTCGTCTGCACAACAGCGCAAAAATCATGGGCATGCCGATGCCGTACTCGGTTGAAGAATTGGTTGAAGCCACCAAGGCCACGGTGCGTTCCACCGGGTTGCCGGCGTGTTACGTGCGACCATTGGCGTACTACGGCTACGGCGAGATGGGTTTGAACACATTGCCGTGCAAAGTTGATGTCGCCATCGCTTGCTGGCCGTGGGGTGCGTACCTCGGTGACGATGCGGTGGAAAAAGGTGTGCGCATGAAGATTTCTTCATGGACACGCCACGACCACAACACGATGCCCCCGGCCGCCAAGACCGTCGGCAACTATGTGAACTCGTCACTCGCCAAAGTTGAAGCATTGAAGGCCGGCTACGACGAAGC
>Ga0049085_10001112_pt1 | contig 10583 bp, 9 predicted proteins | sample GreLakmeSU08MSRF_FD_66721 | JGI IMG/M metagenome (GOLD analysis project Ga0049085, IMG submission 66721) | Freshwater lentic microbial communities from great Laurentian Lakes, MI, USA - Great Lakes metaG SU08MSRF | ecosystem: Environmental > Aquatic > Freshwater > Lake | place: Great Lakes... | reverse complement strand
GTGATGCTGCCGGCAAATTGGTAGTCGCCATTCCCGGAAACCATACCCAGTCGTGTTTCCGTTTGAAATTTCGATTTCAGGTTTTCGGTAAAATTCATACTCAGTTGCGGATTGATGAGCTGAGCCTCGTTACTAAAAAAAGTTACTGAAAACGTACTGATGTCGGCAGGGATATTAGCCCCTTTAAAATCGTAAAATTTCCAAAATGGTTTGCATCCGCTTGCGGCTATGGCCAGAAATAGCAGCACAAAGTGGAGTGACTTATATGGATTTGCAAGGACTTTCATGACTTAGTCTTCCAATTCGTATTGTTTGATTTTTCGATACAATGTGCGCTCCGAAATGCCCAATTCGTCGGCTGCCTTCTTGCGTTTTCCGTGATTTTTTACCAAGGCACGTTTGATCATTTCAATCTCTTGGGCTTCCAAGCTAAGTGTTTGGTTGGATGGGTAACTTTCGGCGTCCTGAAAATCATCATCGTCTTCCTCTTCATGGTGTATGATGATGGGGTTGGGTGCGTTATTGGATTCGGAATAAACAGGATTGACAATGGTTGCAGGAACATTGGGTGTTGCCGGGGTGTTAGGCATGTTGTTGCTCATGGACTGACGCGCATCGAGATTGCCTTCCAGAAGTCCAAAAACTAGCTTTTTAAGGTCGTTAACATCGCGCTTCATATCGATAAGTACTTTGTAAAAAATGTCTCTTTCGCTCATTCCTTCTGTGCCATCAATTTTACCCAATAGCACGGGTAAGGGCGATTGTTCAATGTGCGGAATATATTTTGCGATGGTGTGTTCGTCAACACTAGAGCCTGATTCGAGCACACAAATTTGTTCTGTCACATTTTTTAGCTGACGTACATTGCCGGGCCAAGGGTAATTGATCAGAAGTTGTTGCGCCGCTTCGGTGAGCTCGAGCAAATGGCTATGGTGGGTCTCGGCGAAGTCGGATGCAAATTTTCTGAATAACAAGTATATGTCTTCCTTACGCTCGCTCAATTTTGGAACACGTATGGGTACGGTAGCCAATCGATAATACAAATCTTCCCTAAATTTACCTTGTCGCGCCCTTTCTAGCAAGTCTCTGTTGGTGGCAGCTACTACACGCACGTCGGTTTTTTGAACAACAGAACTTCCTACTTTAATGAATTCTCCATTCTCCAAAATTCGCAACAATCTCGCTTGCGTACTCAAGGGAAGTTCACCCACTTCATCGAGGAAAATGGTTCCGCCACTCACTGTTTCAAAATATCCTTTTCGCTTATCCGTAGCTCCGGTAAATGATCCTTTTTCATGTCCAAACAGTTCGGAATCTATTGTCCCTTCTGGGATTGCGCCGCAGTTTACAGCAATAAAGGGTGCGTGTTTTCTTGCACTCAGGTGGTGGATGATTTTACTGAAGCTTTCTTTACCTACCCCACTCTCTCCAAGAATCAATACATTCATGTCGGTTGGAGCCACTTTAATTGCCGTTTCTAATGCCGTTGTTAATAATGGTGAGTGCCCAATAATACTGAATCTCTGTTTGATATGTTGGATATCCATGCGCTTCGTTCCTATTTACAAAGATACAAAAAAACTGACTTTTTGTCATATTGAATCTCTAATATCGATGGGTATCAGTTCTCAGGAGACAAAATTGGGTTTTAAACGATTGAATGTGAATAAACTGTTGGGTTTTATTGCTGTATTTTGGCTTGATTTGAAGTCGCAACATGGAGCACGATGAAGATTTGGAATCACCACAGAAGGAAGTTTCTGGGACTGGCGTTACGGGTTATCTGGGCGAGGTGCGTGCCGTGGGTGGGATGTACAAGGATTGGTTTGTTGAGTATGCGAGTTATGTAATTTTAGAGCGTGCAATTCCAGCCTTGGAGGACGGGTTAAAGCCGGTGCAGCGCAGGATTTTACATGCGATGTACGAGATGGATGACGGTCGTTACAACAAGGTGGCAAACATCATTGGGTCGACCATGGCCTATCACCCCCATGGTGATGCTGCGATTGGCGATGCCTTGGTAAATTTGGGCCAAAAGGAGTTATTGATTGATACCCAGGGAAATTGGGGCGATATAAGGACAGGGGATAGTGCGGCTGCGCCTAGGTATATTGAAGCGAGATTGAGTGCGTTTGCGAAGGAAGTGGCGTTTAATGAAAAGACCACGAATTGGCAGTTGAGTTACGACGGTAGAAAGCGTGAGCCGGTTACATTGCCGATGAAATTTCCCTTGTTGTTGGCGCAAGGTGTAGAAGGGATTGCGGTGGGATTGAGTACGAAAATTATGCCTCACAATTTTATTGAATTGTGTGAGGCGAGTATTGATATTTTGCGGGGACGGAAAGTGAATATGTTACCTGATTTCCCTACGGGTGGGTACGCGGATTTTTCGATGTACAACGAAGGCAGGAAGGGGTCTCGGATTCGGGTTCGTTCCAAGATTGAGGAAAAGGATAAATCTACGTTGTTGATCAAGGAAATTCCTTTCGGAACCACCACGGGATCGATCATTGAGAGCATTATCAAAGCGAGCGATAACGGAAAGATTAAGGTTAAGAAAGTTATCGACAATACGGCAAGGAATGTTGAAATTGAGATACAATTGGCGCCGGGGATCAGTCCAGACTTGGCTATCAATGCCTTGTATGCTTTTACGGATTGCGAAGTGAGTATTTCGCCATTGGCTTGTGTGATTCACGAGGATAAGCCGAAGTTTATGGGGGTGAACGACATTCTTAAAGCCTCAACCCAAAATACTTTGGATTTGGTGCGTAGGGAACTGGAGATTGAGTTGGGTGAATTAGAGAACAAATGGCATTTCTCCTCGTTGGAAAAAATCTTTATCGAAAAGCGCATCTATCGCGATATTGAAGAGTGTGAGACTTGGGAAGCGGTGTTGGCGGCCATCGACAAAGGACTTGAGCCCTATAAGAGTTTGTTCCGTAGGGTAATCGTACAGGATGATATCGCTCGGTTAACGGAAATAAAAATTAAAAGGATTTCTAAGTTCGATAGTTTTAAGGCGGACGAATACATCAAGGGGTTGGAGGATGATATTGTTGAGGTGAAAAATCACTTGGACAATTTGGTGGATTATGCGGTGGATTATTACAAGCGTTTGCTGAAGAAGTTTGGTACGGGCAAAGAGAGGAAGACAGAAATTCGCGCATTTGATACCATTGAGGCCAATGTTGTTGCGGTGGCCAATGTGAAGTTGTACGCCAATTTGAAGGAAGGTTTCATCGGAACATCGTTAAAGAAAGAAACTTTCATTTGTGATTGCTCTGACATTGATGATATCATTGCGTTTAGGGAAGATGGGAAATATAGCATCGCCAAGGTGACGGATAAATATTTCTATGGTAAGGATCTGATTCACATAGATGTATGGCGCAAAAACGATGAACGAACTACTTATAATGTAATTTATTGGGACGGAGAAGCCAAGAAAGTCATGGCAAAACGTTTCAATGCTACGGGATTGATTCGTGAGAAGGAATATGTGTTCTCTAGCAATCATCCTAAGTCCACGATATTGTATTTCTCTGCCAACCCCAATGGAGAGGCGGAGCGTGTTACGTTGCATATGAGTGCGATGGCCAATGCGAGGATTAAGAGCTTAGAATATGATTTTTCAAATTTGGCGATCAAAGGAAAGAGCGCTAGGGGAAATCAAATTACGAAATATCCGATTAAACGGGTGGATTTGAAGGAAAAGGGCGGATCAACTTTGGGCGGAGTGAAGATTTGGTGGGATGTTATGACGGGTAGATTGAACGGCGATGCAAAAGGTCAGTTCTTGGGAGAGTTTGACGGCGATGATAAGGTTTTGGTTATTTACAAAGACGGTTATTACGAATTGTCCAATTACGAGTTGATTAATCGCTTTGAGCCAGACACAATTTATTGTATTCAAAAGTATTCTGCGACTCAAGTGATTCAGGTGATTTATCTCGAGGGTAAATCCAAGTTTCAATACGTAAAAAGATTCTTGATAGAAACGTTAACGATGGGCAAGAAATTCCCATTCATCGGCGAAGAAAAAGGTTCTGAATTGTTGGTTGCTAGTACTTCGGTGGGCGCCCAAGTAGAATTAACAACGGAGAAGAAGAACGGGGAAAAGGTGGTAGAAATGTTGATTTTGGATGGGTTTATGGATGTGAAGGGCTGGAAGGTTTTGGGCAATCGTTTGAGTCAGGATAAGGTAAAGAAGGTGGTATTGAAGAGCGATAAAGTGGGCGAGGCGCCGGTGATTACACGAAAATTGAGACCTGCTCCACAAGAGTTTGAATCTGAAGGGGATACTGACGCGATGGACGTCAATGATATCGATGAAAACGGTCCTGAAACCGGAGGGGATTCTGGCAATTCAAACATCGAAACGAAGGTTGTTGAAAAAGGGCCAGATAAACCCAACAATGATGGGAATGTGATTTTGGGCGGTGATGGATCACCACAATTGAATTTATTATGAGTCAGCGGATTTGTCCAACCGCCTGGAAAGATTACGAGTTGATCGATGCGGGTGGATTTGAGAAGTTGGAGCGATTTGGCAAATGGATTTTGCGTAGGCCCGAACCCCAGGCCATTTGGGATAAGAGTTTGGATGAGCAGGAATGGCAGAAGTTGGCGAACGCCAGCTTTGCGAAAGCGGCTGGGGCGGATGCGGAGAAAGGTCAGTGGTATTTAAAACCGGGTATGGCCGATCGTTGGTGGATTCAGTATCAGCAGGGTGGATTGTCGTTAAAATTCCGATTGGGATTAACGTCGTTCAAGCACGTGGGATTGTTCCCGGAGCAGGCGGCCAATTGGGATTGGATATATGACAAGGTAAAAACATTTCCGAAGGGAGAGAAGCCAAGGGTATTGAATTTGTTTGCGTATACGGGAGGGGCTTCTTTGGCGGCTTGTGCTGCGGGTGCTGATGTGACACACGTTGACAGTGTAAAACAGGTGGTTTCATGGAGTCGTGAAAATATGGAGGAGAGTGGATTGGATGGGATTCGATGGGTGGTTGAGGACGCATTTAAATTTGTGCAGCGCGAGGTAAGGCGTGGGAAGACCTATCATGGAATTTTGTTGGATCCCCCGGCCTACGGCCGGGGCCCCGACGGAGAAAAATGGCTCCTGGAAAAACAACTCAATGAGTTGATGCAAATGTGTGGTCAGATTTTAGACCCCTGCGGATTTATGTTGTTGAACCTATACAGTATGGGCTTTAGCGCCATGGTGGCCGAAAATTTGGTTCGCAAACACGTTTCGAGCCTTGGCGTAAAATCCATGAACAGCGGTGAGTTGTTTTTGCAAGACCACTCCGGTAATGCATTGCCCTTGGGCACTTTCGTTCGATTGTAAAATTCGATTTTCGGGCCTTCCCCGATGAAATCATCGAATCTTTTTTTCCTTTGGGCGAAACCTTTGGTTGATTGAACAATCCGTGGATTCTTCATGTAATTTTGTTTCAATGAACAAGGTTATTGAAGCCATCAACGTCTGTAAAACCTTTGGGGAGCAGCGCGTTTCCAAAAACATCGATTTGGCCGTTTCGCAAGGAAATATCTACGGACTATTGGGCCCGAATGGTGCGGGTAAAACGACCCTTATCCGTATGCTTTCTACCATCACTCAGCCCGATTCTGGAGAGATTTTGTTTAAAGGAGAACCCTTGAAGGAAATTCATGCCCAGCAAATGGGTTATATGCCAGAAGAACGGGGTTTGTATAAGAAGATGACGGTGGCGGATCAGCTTTTGTTTTTTGCGGAGTTGCGCGGTTTAAGTACCAAAGATGCCAAAGCCTCAGTTAAGCATTGGTTGCAAAGATTGGATATGATGGATTGGGCACGAAAAAAGGTAGAAGAGATAAGCAAAGGAATGGCGCAAAAAGTGCAATTCGTTTCTTGTGTGTTGCACAATCCGCAACTGTTAATTCTCGATGAGCCTTTTAGTGGTTTTGATCCCGTGAATGCCGATTTGATCAAAGATTTAATTATCGAATTAAAAAACCAGGGGACGAGCATCATTTTTTCGACCCACAGAATGGATAATGTGGAGAGTCTTTGTGATCATTTGGCCATCATACATCAAGGCGAAAAAGTGCTGGACGGCGGGGTGAGCGATATACGCAGAAAATACGCCAAGGGGATCTACGAAGTGGGATATTATCAGTCGGTGCAATGGAATGCGGGGATGTCGGCTGCGGGCGAATCGACCTTGATTTCGGAGCAGCAACAGAGCGATGGGAAGGTGGTTTATCGTTTTCAGACATCGGAGAGTTTTACGCCAGAGCAATTGTTGAAACTGGCTATGGGGAAAGGGAATTTGGTGCATTTTTCGGAACATGTTCCTAGTATCCATGAGATTTTTGTTGATACGGTATCTAAAACGGCGGAGCCAAAAACTGGAGTACCCATACCTGACAAATTAGAAAAATCAAACCTTATTACGATTTGAATACCGGAAATTTTTAAACACAACAATGAAGAATATTTTTGTCATTTTTAAACGTGAATACCTCACCCGGGTGAAGAACAAAACCTTCATCATAATGACCTTTTTGGCGCCTTTGCTGATGGTGGGTTTTTATGCGGCAACCATTTATATCGCAACGGAAACGGGGGATGACGATCGGACAAAGACGGTGTACGTATCGGACAATAATCCGGAGTTGTTGTTGAGTCATAATCCGCCAGCCAACTATGTTTTGTTGCCTGCGCCGAGTGATTCGGATTCGGCCTTGGCCCATGTGGAACGCGGCTTGGTGCATGCTTGGTTGAATGTTGAGGATCGAGATTTGCGTTCGGTGGACTCGGCGACCTATTACACGAGTGAAACGCCATCGATTACGGAGAAAGAGACGTTGAAAGAGTGGATTCGTAACAAGGCCACCCAACGTCAGTTCGCTCGGTTGGGTTTGCGCGAAGGTCAGATTGATAGTTTGCAGTCGAGTTGTAACCTTGCAACCAAGGAGGTGACGGGCCAGGGCGATGTAAAGGAGTCGAGCAGTGGCTTAAAAAGCGGGATTGGATTTGCGCTAGCGTTTATGATTTACATCTTCATTTTCGTTTATGGTTCGATGGTAATGCGCTCGGCGATGGAGGAGAAAACGAACAGGATTGTGGAGGTGATTGTGAGTTCTGTGAAGCCGTTTGATTTGATGATGGGTAAGATTTTGGGTGTTGCGGCAGTGGGTTTAACGCAGTTTGTGGCGTGGATTGTTTTGGCGGTGGGTTTGGTTTTTGGGATCAGTGCGCTGTTTTTGAATTCGGGCAACGGGACGACAACCAGAGAAGCGGTTCAGACGGGAATTGAGGCCAGGAATGGGATGGGTGGCATGGATACTGGCTCTGGCACTAGTTCTGGGGCCGCTGTTTCGATGGGTGGAGATATGTCGGCTCAAGGGTCAGGCATGACATCCGGTGCAAGGGACATGGCGGCGGAGTTTACGGAGCCGCTCAGCAATTTGCCATATTTTCAGATTTTGGCGGTATTCCTATTGTTTTTTATAGGTGGATATTTGTTGTATTCGAGTTTTTTCGCAGCCATTGGATCGGCAGTGAACCAAGAATCCGACGTCCAACAGTTCATGATGCCAGTTACGTTGCCTTTGGTTTTTGGATTTGTGATTGCCCAAACGGTGGCCTTAAAAGCGCCTCACGGTGCAATGGCTAAGTTGTTTTCGATGATACCGCTTACCAGTCCGATTGTGATGGTGGTAAGGGCGCCGTTTGGAGTCCCGCTCAGCGAATTGGCACTGAGTTTCGGTTTGTTGGTGTTAACCTTTGTTTTGATGGTTTGGCTCAGTGGTCGGATTTATCGCATAGGTATATTGAGTTACGGCAAAAAGCCCACGTGGAAAGATTTGTGGAAGTGGTTGCGGTAAGTCGAATTCCTGTTGGGGGTATATCGTCTACAAGCAGTTGCCGACGGTAATAGCGGCAAACCGAACGCGAAATTTGCGTTTTTTATAACGTGTAGTTTATGCCAACGCTAAGGCCTATTGAGTTTACACCACCGCCAAGGGATGCTTGGTAGCCGAAGTTGCGAAGACCTTTGAAGGATTGTTTGATGGAAATTAGGGTTATCTGAATGCCGGAAGCGTTGATGCCCCCGTTGAACGCAGGAATGTAGGCTGTTCCGGTATCGTACGACATTCGTCGGGTTTCGTAGTCGATTCTGCTGTTTCCCAATGCGATGCCTGACGAAATCGCTATCGTGCTTTTGGGTTTGGTTTTAAGATACCAAGCATAGTTGATGGTCCCCATAAATGCGTTCATGTTTACCACGTATTGAAAGTATGAGTAATTATTGAGTATGTCGAAATCTGGATAAAGCAGTGTGTCGGTTTTTACTTGTGCCCATGAATAAACCAGTCCCATGGTCCATCGGTCTCTAAAATGATATTGATAGCCAAGTGATTGGGGTTTTTTACTGACGATGCTATTGCCCATCGATCCAAAAGAGGGTTCTAGGTTTTCTTTGAGTCCTTTGGAAATGATGTTTACCAAAACATTAGAATTTCTATCCCAGTAAAATGTCATTGCCTCTTTTTGAAAGGGACGCAAGGGATGTTTGTCGATGTGCTTAGTACTCGAGTTCAGTCCCGCATCGCTGGCTTGCCCAATCTGAGTCGCATTGTTGTTTTGGGGCTTTGCCTTTCTAGCATTGTTCGACGCCGAATTTTTTACAGGTGGTGCGGAATTGGGCGTTTCTGAAATCTTGCTCGTATCGTCGTTCCCTGCATATTGGGCCTGAGCGATTTGTGAGACCAACAAGGCAGTTGCTATGGTGAGGGTAGAGATAATACTGCGCATGGCGCAATTTACGAGAAAATCGGATGTTTGTCGTTTTGTTCCGAATGAGACAGCGGTTTTTTCAACATCCAGTTTGCTCCTGCTTAGGCATAAGTTGTTTTTTATTCGTGGGGGTAGCGAAAAAATTGTTGCAAAAGATTCGCAGTGGCTTTCGCCGTTTTCTTATCGATGCTTCCCAAACGCTGTAAAAATCGTTGACCATCTACGGATCGCAACTGGTCGATCACCAACTGGCCCTGTCTTTTTTGAAACTGGCATGAGATGCGTGTTGGCAAATCTCGTTGCTGCGAGGTTAAGGGTATGACCACAGCCCGTTGTAAAAAGTTGTTGGCTGCGGTGGGAGAGACAATCAAACAGGGACGTATTTTTTGAATTTCTGTACCCAAGGTTGGATTCAACTGAATCATCCAGACTTCGTATTGCTTCATCACCATTGCCAATCCTCCTCATCAAATTGGTTGGGAAAATCGCCCATTAATTGTCCGTCTATTTTTTCTTCCGCACTCTCCATGGTGCAATTTTTAAAAGCAATATCCCATTGTATCTCTGGTGATGCTGCCCTGCGGATTATCAATTGCTGTCCTTGTACTTCTATGGTTACACTGTCTTCCATCTCACACTGTGCGATTAATTCTTTGGGGATAATGATGCCTTTGCTATTGCCGATGTTCCTCAGTTTAACCATAATCATGTTAAAACAAAGTTACAACAAAATAATGTGCAAATTTCAGCATAGTTGGTTCTGAATCCAAGTCGAAAACTGCAACACGAAATTATCCTTTGGTGAAAATTGCCAATTTTGCGGATGTGAGGGCCGCGCTGCGCGCGGCCAAATTTTCTTTGGACGGATTGCCCGGGCTTCTGGCTACTTGCAATATTGATATTCGATAGTTTGAGTTGTGAAAATATTTGTAAATTGCCTACTTATGAAACGCGTTTTGATCGTTTTGGGGTTGGTTTGTTTGTCGAATTTAGCCATCGCCCAAACCAAAGGAAATTGGCAGCAAGAAGTGAATTATACCATCCAAGTAACTTTGGACGACCAATCCCAAATGTTGCGGGGCAGCGAAGAGTTTGTTTACACCAATAATTCGCCGGCTACACTCAACTCACTGTATATTCACCTGTGGCCCAATGCCTATAAGAATAGCAAAACCGCACTAGCCAAGCAATTGATGATGTCGGGCAAAGACTATTTGTTTCGAAATGATCCAGAATATCAGGGATTTATCGATTCGTTGGACTTTAAGGCAGACGGGACACCTGTAAAGTTGACGTACGATGCCAAGAATATTGATATCGCTCAGCTGACGTTGAATAAGCCATTGGCACCGGGTGAAAAAGTGGTGATTACGACGCCTTTTAGGGTGAAATTGCCTTCGGGTGAGGTGTCGCGCATGGGTCATATCGGACAAACGTATCAAATCACGCAGTGGTATCCAAAGCCAGCGGTGTACGATGAAAAAGGTTGGCATCCGATGCCTTATTTGAATCAGGGTGAGTTTTATTCTGAATTTGGGAGTTTCGACGTAAGTATCACATTGCCAGAAGATTATACGGTGGGTTCGACGGGCGATTTGCAGACAGAGCGCGAAATCAAGCGTTTGAATTTATTGGCTGAATACAATGGGGTGACGAGTTTGAAGCCATCTACCGAGGAAAAATCGGAGTCAGTGTATCCGTTTCAAGAAAATTTGGATAGGGAACTCATCCCTGTGGGTATGTATCGCGCAGCGGATATCCCCATTCGTAGGTCCGAAATGGATTGGTCG
>Ga0049085_10001105_pt1 | contig 10625 bp, 13 predicted proteins | sample GreLakmeSU08MSRF_FD_66721 | JGI IMG/M metagenome (GOLD analysis project Ga0049085, IMG submission 66721) | Freshwater lentic microbial communities from great Laurentian Lakes, MI, USA - Great Lakes metaG SU08MSRF | ecosystem: Environmental > Aquatic > Freshwater > Lake | place: Great Lakes... | reverse complement strand
ATTGGGCCCGAGCGTTTCCTTGATCAGCCGCCTTGCGATACCACTTCACGGCTTCCACCTCATCCTTCGCTACTCCTTCGCCTCTGGCATAGCAGTCACCCAGATTGGATTGGGCCCAAGCGTTTCCCTGATCAGCCGCCTTGCGATACCACTTCACGGCTTCCACCTCATCCTTCGCTACTCCTGTGCCATTGGCGTAGCAAAAACCCAGATTGGATTGGGCTCGAGCGTTTCCTTGATCAGCCGCCTTGCGATACCACTTCACGGCTTCCACCTCATCCTTCGCTACTCCTTGGCCGTAGAAGTAGCAGCGACCCAGATTGAATTGGGCCGAAGCGTCACCCTTCTCGGCCTTAGGTTTGTATTTGAGAAATTCTTTCAATTTCGTAACCGGGGGTGGCTGAACGCTCGGTAATGCTGCTTTGACAGGCGCGTCAGGCTTTGACGGCGAGCAGCCGACGAGGACAAGCGTTGTGAGAATTAGCGAGAGTGTTTTCATGGAGTTGTTTTTTTGGGGTTTCGTTTTGACGCTGTGCGATTCATGGAAAAACCCGTTTGCGTGTCATTGATTTGCCATACTGCGCCTCCGTCGGCGTGCGTCAATCCCGATTTCCGCAGTTTCGCCGCCCCTCCCGCCAGCGCAGGAATCACCGTAGCGGGTTGCCGCCGCTCCGTTCGCCTGTGAACCGAAACGAAAAGCCGTTTCAATTTTACAGAGCGAAAAGAACACCGGGAAACGCTGGAAAACATCCCTGATACGGGTGGACTTTTTAGTAATAGGCTTTAGCGCTGGCCTGATTTAGAAAATGCTGAAACTCACAAAACTATAGATTCCATTGGTTGAAATCGGGTTTGGAGCGGGTGAAGGGAATCGAACCCTCGTCTCAGCCTTGGGAAGGCCACATTCTACCATTGAACCACACCCGCATTTCCAATGCGGAAAATTTCTACCAACGATCCACCCGCAAAGCAACCAGTCTGTTTCTGTTTTTATTTCGGCGCCGGCTCAGGCTTCGGCTCTTCGTCGGCCGGCGGGCCTTTCAACAGTTCCGCGAGATTGTAGCGGGTGTCGTCGATGCTCTCCAGCCGGCCGTTGCCTTCCGTGGCGAGCACCCGGCGCGCGCCGGTGGCGGGCGGCAGGGTGGGGATGGTTTCGTTCACCTGTTCGAGCGCGCTGGCGAAAAAGCGGGAGAGATGGGAGACGGCGGTGCGTTCGATCTGGTCGTCGGGGCCGGCGGGGATTTTTCACCGCGCGGCGGGCCAGGCCTCGGTGAGTTTCACGTCGGACAATTGCACGCGCAGGCTCAGGCCCCGGCCGCTGTTGAATTTAATCCGGGCCGGCAGGTGGTCTGTCTCGCGGATGGCGACGCCGATGGAGAAGGGGAAAAGGCGGAAAGCTTTGACGGCCTCGGGCGGCGGCGCGCCCGAGATGACCTGGCAGCGCACGCCGTCAATTGTCTCCGGCGGATGCAGCTTGATCTTGGCGAGCACGGGCACGAGGAGCAACTGGTCCTTGAGAATCGGCAGCTTGAAGGGGGGCAGTTCGCTCATGTCCTTTTTTCCGGCGCGGTGAAAAAAAGCGGACGGCCGGGCGCGCCGACCACGCCGAACTTCTTCGCAGGCGTGTGAACCCACAATTCCTACCCGTCCCGTCCGAGCGTGAACGGTTTCTCCTCGATCGTGGCGGAAAGCAGCAGGCGGTCGGGGGCCTGGAAGGCCAGCCGCGTCTTCTGCCCGACGAGGTTCTTGGGCAATCCTCCGGCCTCGGTGATAATGACGCTGGCGGAAAAGGTTTGCGGCGCCGTTCCGGGCGGCGGCTCGATCACCTCGGCGATTTTCAGGAGCGCGGCGAAAAAGATTTCCCGGGGCGTGGGGGCGTTGGTTTCCTCGGCGCGGGCCGGCAGCAGTGGCGCGAGCCAGACGAGAAGCAGAAAGGCCAAGTGGATTTTCATGAGCGTAACGGAGCATTTCTATCACTGATTCCGCCGAAGGGAAGAGCAACTTCAGGTGGTGTCGAATTTGAAAGAAGCGCGGCTGTGTCCCGCGTCAGGCGGGACCAGCGGCCGCACTTAGATCTGCTGCGGTTGGTCGAGGACGACACCGCCCGCTCCTTGCAGATCCGGACACGACCGGGCATCGGGCGGCTTGACGCGCCTGTGTTGTTCTCCTTAGCTTTCGCCATGCAAAAATTTATCAAGCACGCTTCCATCGCCCTCGTTCTTCTTGTCGCCATGACCCGTTCGGCCCACGCCCATCCGGGCCACGACGTGAGCAGCTTGCTGAACGGCCTCGCCCATCCGTTGTCCGGCCTGGATCATTTGCTGGCCATGATCGCGGTCGGCCTCTGGGCGGCGCAACTGGGCGGGCGCGCGCGCTGGCTGGTGCCGGCGGGATTCGTGGGAGTGTTGACGCTGGGCGGCGCGCTCGGCCTGAGCGGGGTGGCGCTGCCGTTTGCGGAGTCCGGCGTGGCGGCTTCAGTTTTGATTTTGGGCGTGTTGATTGCGGTGGCGGCGCGACTGCCGCTGGCGGCGAGAGTGGCCGTGGTGGGGGTGTTCGCGCTGTGCCACGGTTTCGCGCACGGAGCGGAAATGCCGGCGACGGCCTCAGCGGCGGCCTACGGCGCGGGCTTCGTGCTGGCGAGCGCGATGCTGCATCTCGCGGGAATTCTTCTCGCCCTCGCGGCGGCGCAAAAAAATCCCCGGCCGGCGATCCCAGTTCTGCGGCTGGCCGGCGCGGCCCTGGCGGTGGCGGGCCTGGTCATCTGGGCGGTTTGATCCGTCAGGGGGGCGGCAGCGGCTCACTTCCCAGCGTGGGTCGGCGGGAGCAGGCCGGACCAGGGAAGTTCGTTGAACACATCGACGGTAAACGGCCCCGGCGCGTCCACCGGGCTGAGGATGGCGAGAAATTTCAACGGAGTGGAGCCGGAGTTGAAGGTGGCGTGCGGTTCATTCATCGGGATGTGCGCCAGGTCGCCGGGGCCGAGCACGCGCTTTTCCCGACCGACCCATTGTTCGGCCTGGCCTTCGAGCAGGTAGATGATCTCCTCGCGCCGCGGATGCCGATGGAAACTGTGCAGGGCGCCCGGCGGAAAAGTGGCGCGCACCAGAAACAATTCCTTCGCACCGACGAGTTCCGCGTTCGACAGGTGCTCGAGGTGGCAATACGGCCAGTCCTCGTGCAGCACGTCGGGCGCGGTGATGAAATGGTTGGCGTCGGGCATGGCGGAAATTATTGGGGGGCCGGCTAATTGGCAAACAAGTTCGCCGTGTTCGCCCGGCCGATCCTGCCCGCGCTTGACTTTTTTTCCGTTCCGCCAAAACTCCCCGCCACTATGTCATCCATTCCCGCGCAATTCACCGGCGTCACCGCCGTCACCAAGGCCAATGTTTATTTCGACGGCCGGGTCGTCAGTCATTCCATTCTGTTTCCGGACGGGAGCAAGAAGACGCTCGGCCTGATTTATCCGGGCAAGTTTCATTTCGGCACGGACCAGGCGGAACTGATGGAGATCGTGGCCGGCGCGTGCTCGGTGAAGCTCGACGGTCAGACGGCCGTGCAGGAATATCCGGCGGGGGCGGTCTTCAACATCCCGGCCAAGTCCGGCTTTGACATCGAGGTCAAGTCCGGCTTCTGCGAATACATCTGCTCGTTCATCGGTTGAGCGGCGCGTTGCAGGGCCATGATGCCGGTTCAGCCCTCGCCGGGCCGGAGACCGGAGCTCCAATCTTCAGTTCCGTGACGCCATGATTTCCATTGCCCCACGGCTGCGTCGCTGGCTGAATCAGTCGTGTTCCAGGCAATATCAAAATTTATGACCATCTTTTCTTTCCGTCGGAAACGAATCTTTTTCCTGCTCGTCCTGAGCGTGGCGCTGCCGCTGGTCAGCCTGGCGGCCGCTGCGCCGGCCGACAAAGAACCGCCTGGCGCGGTGGAGGATGAACTGCACGCACCCCGTCCGCGCTCCGGCCCGCTGAATCCTCCTGCCGCCCCGAAGTCCGGCGAGCCGGTCAATGACAAGGCCACGATGCGTTTTCTCGAGACCGAAGGACTCAAGCTGGTGGAGGCGCACCAGACGCTGACGGACTGGCGCGGGCAACTGGGCCGCAAAACCTGCCAGCTCAAGCTGCCTTCCGCCGGCACGCGGAAATTGTCCGTGGTGGATGCGGCGCAGCGCGCGGAAGCGGCGGTGGTGATCGTGGGGACTTTTTTTCTGTGCAACCGTTGCACGAACACGCACCTGGCCACGGCGAGCGGATTTTTCCTGACGGAAGCGGGCGCGCTGGCGACGAGCCGGCATGTGCTGGGCGAGGCCGGGCGCGGCGTGGTGGTGCTGACGCGGGACGGACGGTTGTGTGCGGTCAAGGAAGTGCTCGCGGCGGATCCATTGAACGACCTGCTCATCCTTCAGGTCGAGGGCAAGGGGTTCACGCCGCTGCCGCTCGCGGCGAAGGCGGACCTCGGCGCGCCGGTGACGCTGGTCAGCCATCCCGAAAATCATTTTTTTACGCTGGCGACCGGCGTGGTCTCGCGCCGGTTCGCGCAGCGGCGCAAGGACGGCCTCGTGGAATTCCTGGCGATCACGGCGGAGTTTGCCAAAGGGTCGAGCGGCGCGCCGGTGTGCAACGAGTCCGGGGCGGTCATCGCGCTGGTGAACAACACGGAGTCGATCTACTACAACGTCGAGCGCGGGCAGCCGGTGAATTTCCAGATGTCCGTGAAGAACTGCACGCCCGCGCCGGCGCTGCTGGGCTTGATCAAGACGAAGTAATCATTCCGCCTGCCGACTGACATGTCATCGCGGCGGACCAAACGTCGCCATGACCATCCCAGCGTCCAGCGCATCAACCGCCAGCAACCCCGCGAGCACCCAACCCGCGCGCCAACGGCGAATCGCCAGGCCAAAGGCGCACGCGATCAGGGGAAACTGAACCGTCGCCAGCAGGACACCGATCGGCCCGCTCGTCTGGAGCAGATGCGGCCGTGGAAACCAGAGCGCCACCCGGATAAGTGGAACGACTTTGTGGTGGCAGTGTTGACCGCCGATGACCGTCAAAAAAACGCCACGATGAAAGTGATCATCGTGGCGGTGCGACGGTTACGGAGAGAGGACTAGGCGGCCTGCTTCGCCGCGCGGATTTTCGCCCAGCGGGCTTTAGCCCCGGCGATCATGCGGGCGCGGGCGGCGGCGCTGATTTTCCGCTTGGCCTTGGGTGCGGCCGCGGCCTGGGCCGGCTTGACCGACTTCTGCTCGGCCCAGCGCTTCTTTTGCGCGGCGGAGATCCTGGCCCGGCCCGCTGCCGACATGCCTCCTTTTTTCTTGGGTGCCTTGGCGGCCGGCGCGGCCGGCGCGGCTGGAGCGGGGGAGCCAGAAAGCGCGGCCAACTGGGCCTGGAGCGATTCAATCCTCTCCTGAAGGTCAGCGGCGCGGCGGAGTTGTTGAGATGAAATGTTTACGAACGAGTTATTTGTCATGGGTGATAACATAACTGAGGCATGGGGGAGTTGTCAACGGGAACAATGAGAGCAATGGGTCGACGCATTGGTTGGGTGTGATTAACCGTGGGTGAGAGCGGGGAGGTGCGGGCGGGAATTTTGGACTGTGTTGGCATGGCGGGACGTTCCGGGCTGACGGCCGTGTCGAAAGACAAGCCTCGATGCCATCGGCTTCGGCAAGATCACCTTGGCCGCGTGGGCGGCTGGTATTTGAACGGCTTCACGTCCGGCACCACGCGGACTTGCGTGGTGAACTTGAAGGGCGTGGCCGTGCCGCTCCCATAAGTCAGTTCCGCGAAGAACGCCGTCCAGCCCTTCTCCGGCTTCGCCACTTTGGCGACATGCACGCCGCCGCCCACGTCCTTGAGGTCGCTGCTCTGCCACGCCGCGCCGATGGTCTCCAGCCGGAAATCGCGCGCGTCCGGATTCGTCGCCTGCCACAGTTTCACCGCGTCGGGCTGGTCCTGGTGCAGCACGCGGATGGAGCCGTCGTCCTCCAGCGTCCACGAAAACTGCGGCGTCTTCGTCCCCTTGACCACCGCCGAGTAACACGCCAGCAGCGTCATCCAGGCATCGCTGCCCTTGAGCGAATGGTCCGTGTTCGGCACATAGCGCAGATGTTTCACGCCCGGCAGGTCCTGGAAATAAAACTGCGCCGAGTCCGGCAGGAAAAACTGGTCGCCACTGGCGTTGATGAGGAACTTCGGTAGCGTCAGCCGCTGGCGATATTCGTAAGGCTCCTCGATCTTCATCAGCGCGCGATACTCCGGCGTGCCGTCCCAGTCCATGATCTTCGCCCGCGTGTAATCGCCCACCGCCGGCGCATAAAAACCATAGGCCTCGAAGTGATGGTGAAACGACGGCTGGATGTTCAGCAGGTCGATGACGATGGGCGCGATGGCGATGACCCGATTGTCCACCGCCGCCGTCGTCCACGTCGTCCAGCCGCGCTTCGATCCGCCGGCCACGAAAAACTTGTCCACCCGGACCCGGCCGCCGGCGGCGCTCGCGCACACGGCGGTGATGGTGTCGAGCGCGCGCACGGCGGCCTTGGTCATTGGCAGGCGCGCGGGCCAACGCTCATCGCCGGTGCGGAGAAACTTGTCCCAGGTGTGGGCGATGAGGGAATCCTCCGAGCGCCCCTTCGTTTCCCCCGCGAAGATGAGCGGCTGGTTCGGCACGTTGCGCAATTCGGCCACCACCGTCCCGGTGCTCAAGGCGACGAGCGTGAGGTTCGCCTCCGCCCGGGCGGGCGGGTTGGTGCGGTTGGAGCCGCCGCCGATGAAGAGCAGGGCGGTGGAATTGCTCACCTTGTCCGGCTTCACCAGCGTCAGCCAATGCTGCCAGAGCGGGCGGTTGACCTCGTTCGTGGTCAGCCACGATTGCGAGATCAGGTCGATCATGTAGGCCGTATAACCCTCGCCCTTGATCGTGTTCGCGATGCGGAAGGAATAATTTGTGTCCGGCGCGTGAACGTAGCGGTCCAGCGCGGTGCGCGTGCCGAGGGCGGTACGGTCCGCCGGCGCGGCCGGAATGCGAAGCACGGCCAACGACCAGACAGCGAGGCAAATGATTTGGCAGGGAACGAGCGACATAAGTTGACGCCAATTTGAAACAGGTTCGCCCGAAACAAGCCATGGCTAAATGCGTCTTGTCAGGCGATGGGCGCGCCTCGCAGTTTTTCAAGCCGGCTGGCCTCGTGGCCGTTCTCTCTCCCCATGAACCTCGTAGCCGCCGCTGTGCAGCGGTGGCTTTATTTCGAGTCGGGTTGGCCGCGCCTTTACAGGCGCGGCTACAAGGTTCAGGAGAGAATTCTCCGAACAAAAGTTTCGCGCCTCGAACTCCTGAGCCGGGACGACGGAGGTGGCGCAGGCGTCCACGCCTGCGAGTTCACGGGGCGTCTCGCCCCGTGTTCCTCGGAGCGGCGAGACGCCGCCGGGACGGCCGCGCTACACGGTTTATGGTGAGGGTGAAAAGCGGCGAAGTTTTTTGCGCGCCGACAGGATGCTGTCCAGCCGTCCTGAAACAAACTGCGAGGCGCCCGGCCGACCAGTCTTGCCCCGCCGGCACGGCCTGCTCAATTTTTTATGGCCGCCTCGACGGAATACTGGTTTACTCCGCCCATGAAACCATCGTTGCTTCGCCCATCCCTGCGCTTCCTCATGGTCGCGCTGTTTCCTCTTTTCACCCTCGCCCCGCTCCACGCCGCGCCGGTGCGCGTGCTCATCTGGGACGAGCAGCAGCCCGCGCAAAAACAGGCCTACACGAATTTTCTCGGCAACCAGATCGCCGTCCACCTGCGCGCCCAGCCCGGCTTCACCGTTTCCACCGCGCGGCTCGATGATCCTCAGCAGGGACTCTCCCCCGCCGCGCTCGACGCCTGCGATGTGCTCGTCTGGTGGGGCCACGTCCGCAATGGCGCCGTCACCGCCGACACCGGCAAGGAGATTGTCCGTCGCATCAAGACCGGCCAGCTTTCCTTCATCGCCCTGCACTCGGCCCATTGGGCCACGCCCTTCATGGAGGCGATGAACGAGCGCGCCCGCGAGGACGCCTTGAAAAGTTTGTCCGCCGCGGAACGCACCCGGGCCGTCATGCTCGAGACGAATCTTTTTCAAAATGTCCGCAACTCGCCCAAGTACACAGAGCGCCTTTCACCTTCGGCCATTTACCGCCGACCTCCGCAAGGCCCCGTCGAGATCAGGCTCACCCTGCCGAACTGCTGCTTCCCCGCCTATCGCGGCGACGGCAAACCGAGCGTGATGCGCGTGCTCCTGCCCGACCACCCCATCGCCAAGGGCATGCCGCCGGAATTCTCCATCGCCCAGACCGAGATGTATGACGAGCCGTTCCACGTCCCGCCGCCGGACGCCGTCGTGCTCGAAGAACACTGGGAGCGCGGCGAATGGTTTCGCAGCGGCAGCGTGTGGAGCGTAGGGCAGGGGAAGGTCTTTTACTTTCGGCCCGGCCACGAAACCTATCCCGTCTTCAAAGACCCGAATGTTTTGCGCGTCATCGAAAACGCCGTGCGCTGGCTGGGTGAGAAAAAGTAGCGTCGCGGCTGGACCGGGAGCCGGGCAAAAACCTGGCCTCCGAAATACAATTCACAGAAGGGAACAAAGAAACCGAAGCGCCAGGTTTTCTGCCCGGAGCAGCCTTGGGATTTTTTTCGGCGGACAGTTCCACTCCTTTACCGCTTCGTTCCGTCCGGTTCCTTCTGTCAGCCGGCTTCGGTTCTGGGTTGTTAAATCCCCGTTCGCCCCGAATCCCCGGGAACATGATCTGTCGGCATCGCCCAGCCGTCTGTACCGCTGTTCGCTGGTCAGGATTCAATCGGGGCTCACGCCGGTCACTTCCAATTCCACGTCGCCCCCCGGAAGCTTGAGCCGGACCCGCTGCCCAGGCTCCGCATTGAGCAGCGCCTTGGCGATGGGCGAAAGCCAGCTCACCCAGCCCCGGTCCAGATCCGTCTCATCCACCCCGACGATCCGGTAGGATGATTCGCCGCCGTCCGGTTCGCGCACGGTGACGGTGGCCCCAAACCGGACGCGCTGATCGCGCACCCCCGGCGGAGGCACCACCACCGCCGAGCGCAGGCTCTGCTCAATCTGCTGAATCCGCTGATCGAGGATTTGGAGCTGCTGCCGTGCAGCCGCATCCTCCGTCAAGGCCGCGAGCCGTGGGCGCTCGACTTGAACGAGGCGTTCCAGTTCTGCGCCCAGCCGCTGCGCGCCGTCCGACGTCAGATAATTCTTTGCGCCCGGCGGCAGCGCGGAAGGCCGGGTGGGCAGGGGACGATCGGGCGCATCATCCGATTCCCGCGTGAAAGCTTTGCTCATAGCGCGAGGTTGGGCAGTCCCTTGCAAACGCACAAGTGAGGAGTGGCGGTCCAGGGCATCTCAGTTTCGACAACCCCGTTTGCTCCCGCTACGTTTCGCCCCAGCCAGACAAGATGAACACGAACCACGCCCCCGCCGCCGCCACGCCTGCTGGAGTAACTCGTCGCGCGGGCCGAACGCGCCGGGGCCAGCGACATCCATCTGCAAATGCTCCACGGCGCCGCCCAGGTCGTGTTCCGCCTCGACGGCGTGATAACCCCCGCCGACACCATCTCCGCCGAGGTGGCCAAGCGCGTTTTTAGACGCATCAAATTTCTCAGCCGCCTCAAGACCTATCAGGAGTCCATGCCGCAGGACGGACGCATCGACAAAGCTGATCTCGGGGCCAGCCAGGATTTGCGCGTCGCCACCTATCCGACGGTGACTGGAGAAAAAATCGTCCTGCGCCTCTACAACGAAACTTCCGTGAAATCGCTCGGCGAACTCGAGTTCTCCGCCGGCCCGCGCGCCGAGCTGGAAAAATTTCTGCGCGGCACGTCGGGTCTCCTGCTGCTCACCGGCCCGTCGGGCATCGGCAAGACCACGACCATCTACGTCTGCCTGCGGCAGCTCGCGGCGGACGGCAGGCGGCACGTCATCACCGTCGAAGATCCGGTCGAGCAGATTCTTCCCGGCATCATGCAGACCGAGGTGAGCGAGGCACGCGGGCTGGACTTTGCGAAGGCCGCGCGGCACTTGTTGCGGCAGGACCCGCAGGTGCTGGTCATCGGCGAAATCCCCGACGAGGAGACGGCGAACATCGCCGTGCGCGCGGCCTTGACGGGGCATCTCGTCATTTCCACGCTGCACGCCGGTTCGTGCGCGGGCGTGTGGGAACGGCTGCTCGTCATGTGTCCGGATCATCACGCAGCCGCCTCGGCGGTTGCGCTGATTCTGAACCAGCGGCTCATCCGCCGAGTCTGCGCCGCGTGCGCCGGCGCGGGCTGCGAGACCTGTCTGCACACCGGCTATTATGGCCGCGTGCCGGTGGTGGAATGGTTCCGCGTCTATGACGCGACGCGCGCGGTTCTGCGGACGCAGGGCGCGACGGCCATTCAGCCGGCGCAATCACTCGCCGCAGCGGCGCAAGAACTCGTCACCGCCCGAGTCACCAACCAGAAAGAATGGGAAAGGATGTTTGCCCGATGAACCTTGATGAATTTCCCTTCGTGAACCAGCAGCTCGCCGGGATGCTGAAGAGCGGCATCCCGCTCGAAGGCGCGTTGAAGCAGCTCTGCGCCGCAATGCGGCGCG
>Ga0049085_10001104_pt1 | contig 10630 bp, 10 predicted proteins | sample GreLakmeSU08MSRF_FD_66721 | JGI IMG/M metagenome (GOLD analysis project Ga0049085, IMG submission 66721) | Freshwater lentic microbial communities from great Laurentian Lakes, MI, USA - Great Lakes metaG SU08MSRF | ecosystem: Environmental > Aquatic > Freshwater > Lake | place: Great Lakes... | reverse complement strand
CCGTGTGCGGCGCCACAGCGCACTCGGCTACAAGTCACCTGTGGACTTCGAGAACCAACTCAACTAAACAACCCATGCGCACCGCCTCCCAAGGTGTCCATCAAACCGGGTTAGGCCCAGTGCGTGATGTAAAAGCTGGTTCGTCAAAATTCATAAATGAGAAGCGATGGGGCGTCGGAAGATTTTCGTGGCAGGAGGGATTTGCCGCGTTTTCCTATTCGCGCTCACAGCTTGGCACGGTCATTCGTTACATTGAGAACCAGCAAAAACATCACGCCAAGAAATCTTTCCGTGAGGAATACGTCGCGTTGCTGGAAAAGTTCGGCGTGGAATTTGACCAGCGATACATTTTCAAATTTACCGAGGAATAATTGGCCGAATATGTCGCTCCTGACGGAGCTCGAAATTTGGTGGCTCTGGTTTCTACAAAGATTTCACGCCTACGGCGTTTGAACCGGCAAACAAAATTGGGTCACGCCGCCTGCGCGATGGTTTTGTTTTTCAGCGCGGCGAAGATGCTTTCAAAAATCCATTTGCCGTCGTCGCTGCCGAGGATCGTTTCGCAGGCGCGTTCGGGATGCGGCATCAGGCCGGCCACGTTGCGCTTTTCATTGCAGATGCCGGCGATGTTTTGCAGCGCGCCGTTCGGATTCGCGGTGTCGGTCAGGTTTCCGCTGGCATCACAGTATTGCCAGAGGATTTGATTGTTGGCCTTGAGCTTCGCGAGCGTTTCCTCGTCGGCAAAGTAACAGCCTTCGCCGTGGGCGATGGGCACGCGGAGAATTTTCCCCGCCGGAATCTGGCTCGTGAATGGCGAATCGTTTGTGGCGGTCTTGAGGAAAATGTTTTCGCAATGGAATTGCAGGTCGCGGTTGCGGATGAGCGCGCCGGGCAGCAGGCCGGCTTCGGTGAGGACTTGAAAGCCGTTGCAGATGCCGAGGACGAGGCCGCCGTTGTCGGCGAACTGTTTCACGGCCTGCATCACTGGGCTGAACCGCGCGATCGCGCCGCAGCGCAGGTAATCGCCGTAGCTGAAACCGCCGGGCACGATGACGCAGTCGGTGTCGCCGAGTGCGGCGTCTTTGTGCCAGACGAGCCGCGCGGAATGGCCGAGCAGGCGGACGGCGTGGACGGCGTCCTGATCGCAGTTGCTGGCGGGAAACTGTAAAACTGAAAAGTTCATGTGGTTCGGGAGCTGGCGGCGAAGGCGTGGCAGAAAGTGGGCAGGTGAGAAAGTGGGAAAGCGGGCAGCTCGCGTAGTCCCACCTGCTCACTTTTCCACTTTCCCACTTTCAAACTGACTCGCGGAAAGCTCATTCAATCTCGAGGCGGTAGTCCTCAATCACCGGATTGCTCAACAGCCGGTGCGCCGCGTCGTTGATGGCCTTTTCCGCTGCCGCCTGGTCCGTACCGGGGGCGAGGTCGATCTCGATGTATTTGCCGATGTGGACGCCGGTGACGCCGGTGTAGCCCATGTGTTCGAGGGCGGTCTGGACGGTTTTGCCCTGCGGATCAAGCACGGCTTTCTTCGGGGTGATGATGATCTTTGCTTTCATGGTTGGCGGGCGGACCCGCAAAATTTACGCCGGGACTTTGGGCAAAGGGGGGGCGGGACGCTAGAAATATTTTTGGAAGTCCCGTCAACTTTCCGGCGCAGCCTGTCGAAGTAGATGACAGGGCGCGCGCGTGGCCAGCCCGTCGCAGATTGACTCGCATGAAAACAAAACCCGCACCGCCCATCAGGCCGCTTCCGGTGAAGTGGGAAATGGAAAACAACTTCGAGCTGCCCGTGCGGGCGCGCGGACGGATCCGTTCCGGCAACTCGCGCCTGATCACCCTGCTGTATGAACTCCAGTCGAGCCAGCGTGCTTCGTTTCCCGCGCGTCTTCGGGGTGCATCTTGACCGGGTTCCTCGACGGAAACCGGGGGGCGCTGGCGGCTCGCCGGCCTGTTCGTGGGGCAGGAAACCAACTCGCCGGCGAGACGCCAGCGCTCCCAGGATGTTAGTTCAGCGAGAGGTTCACGCGGTTTTCCCCTTTGAAGTAGGCGTCCAACGGCTTGGGCGCGATCAAAAACAATCGTTCGGCGGTCACCTTTTCAGTCTTTAAAAATTAACAAATACGCCTCCACCGTGCGTGCCCGTTCCTGCATCAAGGCGCGCAGTTCATTTTCTGTGACGGTGATCTGGCCGAGTAGTCCGGCTTCCAGGTCGGCCAGGGTGTGGCCGGAGAGATCGGGCGCGGGCGGTGGTCGGGCTGGGTTGGCGAATTTGCGCCGCCCGCGGCGACCGTCGCATTGCTGCCGGCGAGCAGGGGCGGTAGATTGGTGCCGAAGGCACGCGCATCGGCGCGTTTGACGAGGCGGGTGTAATCTTCGGGCGACAGCGGCGCGGAGCGTGACCTGGGGGGAAAGGCTCGCGGAGGCTGATTTCCTTGAAGACCCAGGCGCGGTGAAAAATCGAGGAGAGCTGGAAGTTCACGTACAGCTCGGCGAACGAGACGCATTTTTCCCGGGCTGGCTCCGTCAGTGCCAAGCCGCGCATGGTCAGCGACATGGTGTAGGGGTTAATCTTCGCCTGCTTGACGGCGACCTAGAGTTTGGTCAGCGCGGGCAGGCGCTGGTGCGCGCAAACTTTCGCGTTCATGGAAAAGAATCCTAGTTCCCAGCCCCGGCCTTGGCACTCCCAAAGGAAAAATCTTCAGACGGAAGGCCCACCGTCGCCCGGTGTTTCGCGGCGCAACTTCCGTCCAAGAATTGCTTTTCAAACTTCCCCCGCGCCGTTAAGGATAGCCCATGGCAGACGTTGCTCACGACGGGGAGAAGGTGCTGCGGGGAATCCCCGTCTCCGCCGGCGTCTGCCGTGGAAAAATCCTTGTCCTCGACCGGCCCGATGACGCCTCCATCCCCCGCCGCGAACTCTCCGAGGCGGAACTGCCCGGGCAATTGCGCCGGTTCGAGCAGGCCCTCACCGAGACCCGCCACCAGATTCTCGAGGTCCAGGGCAAGGTCAGCCAGGGCATGGGCGCGCAGGACGCCAGTATTTTCGACGCGCACCTGCTCGTCCTCGAAGACCCGACGCTGATCGACGAGGTGACGAAGTTCATCCACCGGGAAAAGGTCACCGCCGAATACGCCTTCCACCAGGTCGCCGAAAAATACTCCGCCACCCTCGCCGCCATCGCCGACGAATACCTCCGCGAACGCGCCGCCGACATGCGCGACGTCTCCGAGCGCATCCTGCAAAACCTCCTCGGCCGCCGCGAGGAGATCGACTTGCGCCATCTCCAGGAGCCATGCATCATCATCAGCCACGATCTCACCCCCTCGCGCACCGCCGTGCTCGACAAGAAAATGGTCCTCGGCTTCGCCACCGACGTCGGCAGCAAGACTTCGCACACCGCGATCATGGCCCGCTCGCTCCGCATCCCGGCCATTGTCGGCCTGGGTGACGCCAGCCGGCAGTTGCACACCGGCCAATACGCCCTGCTCGACGGCTACAACGGCCAACTCGTCCTCAACCCCACCGACCAGACGCTCTTCGAGTACGGCCAGCTCGTCCGCAAGCAGGTTTCCCTCGAGGAAAAACTCCGTGACGCCTACGACCAGCCCGCCGTCACCCTTGACGGCGTGCGCTTCACGCTCTCCGCGAACATCGAGCAGGCTGCGGATGCCGAGGCCGTGCTGGCCAGCGGCGCCGAGGGCGTCGGCCTCTTCCGCACCGAATATCTGTTCATCAACCGCGACAGCCTGCCCACCGAGGAGGAGCAGTACCAGGCCTACCGCCAGATCGCCACCGCGCTGAAACCGAGCGCGGTCATCATCCGCACCCTCGATTTGGGCGGGGACAAATTTCTTTCTCACCTGCAGATTCCGCAGGAGATGAACCCCTTTCTCGGCTGGCGCGCAATCCGTTATTGCCTCCAGGAAAAGGAGATTTTCCGCCATCAGCTCCGCGCCATCCTCCGCGCCGCCGTCGAAGGCAACATCAAGCTGATGTATCCCATGATCTCCGGTCTCGACGAGTTGAACCAGGCCAACGCGCTCGTCGAAACCTGCCGCGCCGAGCTGTGCGCCGAAGGCATTCCCTGCGCCGCCCAGTTGGAAATCGGTGCGATGATCGAGATCCCCTCCGCCGTCCTCGCCGCCGACGCACTCGCCAAACGCGTGAAATTTTTCAGCATCGGCACGAACGACCTCATCCAATACACGCTCGCCGTGGACCGCTTAAACGAAAAAATCGCCCACCTCTACGAGCCGACTCATCCCGCCATCGTGCGCCTGATCAAGATGACCGCCGACGCCGGGCGCGCGCGCGGCATCTGGACGGGCGTCTGCGGCGAGATGGCCGGCGAGCCGGTGCTCACGCCGTTGTTGCTCGGGCTGGGCGTCGATGAATTGAGTGCCGCCCCGTCGCTCGTGCCGCGCATCAAACATCTCATCCGCCGGCTGAAATTCAGCGACTGCAAGGAACTCGCCGCTTTTGCCTTGAAGTCCGAGTCCGCTGCGGAAATTCTCGCCCGCTCCGAGCAACTAGCCCGCCGGTCCGCGCCCGGTCTGTTCGAGAACGAAACGAAAAAATGAAGGTCATCATCCTCGCGGCTGGCTACGCCACCCGCCTCTACCCGCTCACCCTCCACCAGCCCAAGCCGCTCCTCGATATCGCCGGCCAGCCGATGATCGAGCACGTCATCGACAACCTCGCGCCCATCGACGGCATCGACGGCATCTGCGTCGTCACCAACGAAAAATTCGCCGGCCATTTCCAGAAATGGGCCGACCACTATCGCGCCACCAAGGCGAAGCTGAACTTCACCATCATCAACGACCATTCCACCGATGACACGAACAAGCTTGGCGCCATCGGCGACCTGCACCTCGTCCTGACTCGCGAAAAAATTGACGACGATGTGATCGTGGTGGCCGGCGATAATTTGTTCAACGTGAGCCTCGCGGAGTTTGGAAAAGTCTGCCGCGCGAAAAACGCACCCGTCCTCGCCGTCTATGACGTGGGCAACCTGGAGGAGATAAAAAAATACAACGCCATCACCATGGACGGCGACGGACGCATCACCTTCTTCGAGGAAAAACCGCAGCAGCCGCAAAGCACCCTCACCGGTATCGCGCTTTATTATTATCCCAGGGCCGTGCTTCCGCTCATTAAGCAATACGTGACCGAAGGCAACAACCCCGACCAACCCGGCCGGTTGGTGCAATGGCTCTACCCGCGCATTCCTTTTTACACCTGGCGCGTGCCCGGCCTCTGGTTCGACATCGGCAGCAAGGAAACGCTGGAGGAAGCCAACCGCATTTTCGCCAGGAAGTAGCGGTCTGCAGGCGAGACGGTCAAAACTACGGGCTGCGAAGTTTTCTCCCTCTCCTCCATCGGATGGAGGAGAGGGCCGGGTGAGGAGGCGCGTTTTTCTTCAGCCTTCCCCTCACCTCAATCCTCTCCCCTTTCGTTCTTCATGGGGAGAGGAAGAAGTCATCGAGTTTCGCGCCCGTCTCGGGCCCTCCGCTCCGGCCCAACTCCTCGTTCGACTTGCCCCGCTGACTGGCTACACTCGCGGCATGAAAGCACCCGTCATCGTCTGCCTGGCCTTCTGTTTCTCCTCCGGCCTCCACGCCGGCAACTGGCCCGCGTGGCGCGGCCCGGACGGCAACGGCGTCTCGACCGAAAAAAATCTTCCGCTCCGCTGGAGCCCCACCAACCAAATTCGCTGGCGCACGCCGTTGCCCGAACGCGGCAACTCCACCCCCATCGTCTGGGGCTCGCGCGTCTTCGTCACCCAAGCGCTCGGCCAGAACCGCACCGTGATGTGCCTCGACCGCGCCGATGGCAAAGTCCTCTGGCAGTCCGGCACGAACCACGCGGAGAAGGAGTTGACGCACGGCACGAACCCGTTGGGCTCGTCTTCACCCGTGACCGACGGCGAGTGCGTCATCTCCGCGTTCGGCTCGGCGGGGATTCTCTGCCACGACTTCCAGGGAAAACTCCTTTGGAGCCGCGACCTGGGAAAACAGGTTCACATCTGGGGCTACGGGGCTGCGCCCGTGCTGCATGGTGATCTGTGCATTTTGAACTTCGGCCCCGGCGAACGCAGCTTTCTCATCGCGCTCAACAAAAAGACCGGCGCGACGGTCTGGCAGGTGGACGAGCCGGGCGGCCATTCCGGCCAGACTAAACCGGGCGACTCCGGCGACCAATGGATTGGCTCCTGGAGCACGCCGCTCCTCATCCAGACCGGCGGCCACGACGAACTGATCCAGAGCTGGCCGCGCCGCGTCGCCGCGCTTGATCCGAAGACTGGAAAGGAACTCTGGACCTGCCGCGGCTTGAATCCGCTCGTGTACACCTCGCCCCTCTTCGCCGAGGGTGTGATCGTGGCGATGGGCGGATACAACGGCGACGCGCTCGCCGTGAAAAGCGGCGGCTCCGGCGACGTGACCGGCTCGCACCGCCTCTGGCTCAAACCAAAAACCAAACAACGCATCGGCTCCGGAGTGATCAGCGAGGGGCACATCTACATCCTGAACGATCCCGGTGTGGCCGAGTGCATCGAACTGACGACCGGCAAAGTGCTGTGGGAAGAACGCCTCGCCGGCCCCGGTCCGAAGAACAGCAGCTGGTCCTCGATGGTTTTGGCCGAGGGAAAACTTTACGTCATCAACCAGGGCGGCGACACGTTCGTCGTCAAGGCCAGTCCGAAATTTGAACTGCTCGGCGTCAATCCGCTCGGTGAAACATCGAACTCCTCGCTGGCCGTTTCCGACGGCGAGCTGTTCATCCGCACGCACAAAAGCCTGTGGTGCGTCGGAGCCCCGCCGAAATAGTGGCGCAGCCGTTCCGGCTGCGTCCCTGGGCGTCTCGCCCGAAAAACTTTTTGCGCCTTTTCGCCTTCATTGTGGCCGGGCAAACTGCGTCACAAAAACCTCGGCTCATACACCGGCCCCAGGCCGTGCTTGCGGAGCAGCCCGATGAACTTTTGCAGTCCGCGCTTCTCATCCGCGCCCAGGTGGTAGTGAATGTGCCAGCCGAGATAATCCTTCCGGAACTCCAGATCAAACTCCGTCCGGCTACTGATGATCGAGTCCAGCGTGTCCAGCCCGAACGCCTTGGCCTCGCGCAACTGCCGGCGCAGCTCCCTGCTTTCTAGCCCGCGCCGCAATGCCCAGACTGCATATACAAACGGCAACTGCGTGAGTTCGAACCACGCCGCGCCGAGGTCCCAGATCTCGTGCGTGTGCGGTGCCCGGAGAAAATCAATCGCCCGATCGCCGATCAACAGCACGGCCTCGTGGCTTCCGGCCCTGGCGTAGCTGTCGAGCGGGAAAAACTTCGGATGCAGGCCGCGCTCCGCCAGCAGGACTTTGAGCAGGTTGACACTGGTGAGCGAGGCGGTGTCGTAGAAAATTTCCGTCAGTGTTCCGAGCGGCGCGCGGTGCGCGAGAAAAACGCTCTTCACCTCGCCGAGCGAAGCGACCGCCACGCCGTCGAGCACCTCGTAAAGATCATGGAGCAGCACCTCGGTGACGCTGACGAGCGCGGCGTCGAGCTCGTTGCGCCGGAGTTTTTCTGCGAGCAGCGCGGGTGGGGCGAAAACAATCTCGTCCTCCAGGCCGCGCGTGAGCGGCACGGCGTTGAGATACGGCACCGAGCCGACGCGGCACGGCGCGAGCGTCTCCTGTTCGAGCAGGTTTTTGCGCTGCCGGGTGACGGAAAGGTTTTCGCGCTCCACGCGCCGCGCCAGCTCCTCCGTGCTTTCGCCCGGGGCCATGCGGAGTTTCGGTGTGTCGTCTGACATGGCGCAGATTTCTAACGCAAAGACGCGAAGGCGCAAAGCGGCAAAAGAGGGGAGGCGTGGCGGCCAGTTTCACGCCGTCGTCCGGTCAGCGCCCCGCGCTATGTGAACGAAGGGCTGTTCATTTTCGGGCGGCTGGATCATCATTATTGCTGAAATGGCTGCGGCAAAAAAGATTCTCCCGCCGGCGCGCTGGCGCGGCGAACTGGCGCGCGTGCTCATCACCGAGGAGCAGATCGCCCGGCGCGTGCGCGCGCTCACGGCGGAATTGCAACGCGATTTCGCCGGGCGCGAACTGGTCGTCGTCTCGCTCCTGAGCGGGACGGTGATGTTTCTCGCGGACTTGATCCGGCACCTGGAGCTGCCGTTGCGCCTCGATTTCATCGGCGTCTCCAGCTACGGCTCCGGCACGGAGGCGGGCGAACTAGTTTTCACCAAGGAGCTGAAGCTCGACGTGCGCGGGCGCGACGTGCTGCTGGTGGATGACATTCTCGACACGGGGAAAACCATCCGGCGCGTGACGGAAAAACTGCGCCTGCTGAAACCGCGCCGTCTCAAGACGTGCGTGCTGCTGGAGAAGAAGGCGCGCCGCTCGGAAAAGGTCCGGGCAGATTACGTCGGGTTTCAGATTCCCGACCTGTTCGTGGTCGGCTACGGGCTGGACTACGCGGAGCGGTATCGCAATCTGCCGTTCGTCGGCGTGCTCAAGCCGGAGATTTACAGGACGTGAGACGTGGTGCATGGTGCGTCAGAAGAAAATTCACGCACCACGCATCATCCGCAACATGACTGTCACCGTCCAATTTTATTCCTACTGCAAAGACCTGACCGGCTGCGCGCAGGCGGTCGAGAAGCTGCCGGCGGGCGCGACGATTGAGTCGCTGTTGCAGCAGTTGCACGCGCGCTTTCCCAGGCTCGTACCGATGCGCAACTCCACGCTCATCGCCGTGGGCGTGGATTATCAGCCGCGCAGCCATGTGCTGAAGGAGGGCGATGAAGTGTCGCTGTTTCCGCCGGTGCAGGGCGGGTGAGAAATTCCAAATGACGAATCGCGCATGAAACGGGAACTGATTATCACCACCGAGCCGATTGACGAGACGGCGCTGCTCGCGCGTCGGACGATGTCGCACGGGATGGGCGCAGCGGTTTATTTTGCCGGGGTGGTGCGCGGCCAGGAGGAGGACAAAACCATCGCGGCCATCGAGTACGAGGCGTTTCACAAGATGGTCGAGCACCAGTTCGCGCTGTTGTTTGACGAGATGGAGAAGCGCTGGCCGGTTGAATCCGTGCGGCTGGTTCACCGTCTGGGCGTGGTGCGGGTGAACGAGTCGTCGCTCTGGGTCGAGGTCGTCACACCGCACCGGGTCGAGGCGTTCGCGGCCTGCCAGTGGCTCATCGACGAGATGAAGCGTGTGGTGCCGATCTGGAAAAAGCCCCTGAAATAGAGGGGTTAATGGATTGTCAGGCCGCTGGAGTTCGCTACGTTTACGGCTCGCTTGCCTTTTCCCGGGCTGGGCGCAACTTGGTCTGACGCGCCAAAAGTGAAACGGTCTTGAAGAACATCCGAGTATGGCAAAGACAACTGATTTGAAAACGAACTGGGGACGGCTTGCCCGCCGCACCTTCTCCGCAACGGCGTGGATCGCCCTGCTGGCCGCTCCGGCGTTTTTTGCGGCGGAACCGGCGACGCCCTCACCGGAAGGGATCGCCTTCTTTGAAAAGAAAATCCGGCCGGTGCTCGCGGAGTCCTGCTACAAGTGCCACTCTCAGGCCGCGAAGGATCAGGGCAAACTCAAGGGTGGACTTTTTCTCGACACCCGCGAAGGCGTCCTGGCGGGTGGCGACACCGGGCCGTCGGTGGTGCCGGGCAAGCCGGACGCCAGCCTGCTGGTCAAAGCGGTGCGCTGGAGCAGCCCCGATCTGGAGATGCCGCCCAAGCACAAGCTCCCCGATCCCGTCATCGCGGATTTCGGCAAATGGGTCGAGTTGGGCGCGCCGGATCCGCGGTCCGGGCCGAAGGGCAGCGCGAAACGCGAAATCAATTTGGCGCAGGGCCGCGAGTTTCGGTCGTTCAAACCGCTCGCCCGCGTCGCTCCACCCGCCGTGAAGAACACTGCCTGGGCGCGCACCCCGGTGGACCGTTTCGTTCTCGCGAAGCAGGAGGCGGCGGGCGTGACTCCGTCCGCGCCGGTGAGCCGGGCCAAGCTCGCCCGCCGCGCGTATTTCGATCTCACGGGACTTCCTCCTTCGCCGGAGGAGCTGGATGAATTTCTGAAAGACCAGTCGTCCGACGCGTTTGCCAAACTCGTGGACCGCCTGCTCGCCAGCCCTCGCTATGGGGAACGCTGGGGTCGGCACTGGCTGGACCTAGTGCGCTACGCGGAGAGCGGCGGCTACGAATTCGACGGCTACCGGAACGGCGCTTATCACTACCGCAACTGGGTCATTCGCGCGCTGAACGACGACATGGCCTACAGCGATTTCATCCGCTGGCAGTTGGCGGGCGACAAGATCGCGCCCGGCAAGTACGAAGGCGCGGCGGCGACGGGTTTCCTCGTGGCCGGGCCATATCCCGGCCAGCTCACGGCGAAAACCGAGGAGCGCATCCGCTACGATCAGCTCGACGACATGCTCTCGACCATCGGCAGTTCGATGCTCGGCCTGACGGTGGAATGTGTGCGCTGCCACGACCACAAGTATGACCCGATCCCGCAGACCGACTACTACGCCCTCGCGGCGGCTTTCGCCAAAACCGTGCATGGCACCCAGCAACTCGCCCCGGATCCCGTCGTGCCGAAGGCGGAAATTGAGGCGCATCGGACGACGCTGGA
>Ga0049085_10001103_pt1 | contig 10631 bp, 9 predicted proteins | sample GreLakmeSU08MSRF_FD_66721 | JGI IMG/M metagenome (GOLD analysis project Ga0049085, IMG submission 66721) | Freshwater lentic microbial communities from great Laurentian Lakes, MI, USA - Great Lakes metaG SU08MSRF | ecosystem: Environmental > Aquatic > Freshwater > Lake | place: Great Lakes... | reverse complement strand
GTGATCGACCAGCCTGGCCACCTGTGCCACACCACCGCCCAGCAACTGGTGTTCGGCGAACGCGATGGCACGCGGTCGCCACGCCTCGTCGCTTTCGAAGAGGCCGGCATCCGCGCCGGGTTCCAGGCCACGGCCAGCACCACGATGGAGACCGACTTGTGGATCAAGTTCGTCCGCCTGGCGACGTGGAGCGGCATGACGACCGTGACCCGCTCGTCAATGGCCGTGGTGCGGGACAACGCCGAGCTGTTCGCGATGATGATGGCGGCCATCGACGAGACCATCGCCGTCGGCCGCGCCCGCGGCATCGTGTTTCCGCCGACGCTGGTGGATGACACGCTGGCGCTCATCCGCAGCTTCCCGGCGACCTCGAAGTCGTCGATGCTCGAAGACTTCGAACGCGGCCGCCGGCTTGAGCTGCCGTGGCTGAGCGGCGCGGTGGTTCGCCTCGGCAAGGCAGTGGGCGTGCCCACGCCCACGCACCAGTTCATTGCCGCGGTGCTGCAGCCGTTTGTGAATGGCGTCCGCTAGGCTACTTACCCGGCTCGGCGTAGATCTTCGCCACGTTGTCCTTGACCTTTTCGCTCTGCGCCACGTTCGGCTAGGTCGGCGCCGGCTGTTGCGCCGGTGTCACCGCGATGGCCGCGACACCCACGGCAGCGATCACTGCCAGCACGTGTTCTCGCCGCATCACACGCCCCCTGCCAGAAAGACCCGTTCCACGAACCAATACAGCCCCGCAAGAATAACCGCAATCGAACCCGCGATAGCCACCCGGTGTGCCGCCACGGCGCTCTGCCGCCGCACCACGAACAAGATACCGGCCACGACGCCGACGATCAGCAACTGACCAAATTCCACGCCCAGATTGAAGGCGAACAGCGACCAGCCGAGCGCGGCTTGCGGCAGGCCGAATTCTTTCAGCACAGAGGCGAAGCCGAAGCCGTGGATCAGGCCGAAGCCGGCGGCGAGGAACGCGCGGATGTCAGTGGCCCCTTTCGCGGTGCCGTTGGCAGTGCGAAGCACGAGCACGTTGTCGGCGCCGACCACGACAATGGTCAACGCGATCAGGGGCTCGATGAATTGTGACGGTGGCGAAACGAGATCCAGGGCCGCGAGCGACAAGGTGATGCTGTGGCCGATGGTGAACGCCGTGACGATCAACGCGAGCCGCTTGACCGATCCACCCAGCAACAGCAAGCCGACGAGAAACAGGATGTGGTCGGGGCCGATCAGGATGTGTTCGATGCCCGAGGCGACGAACGTCCGCACGACCGACATTCGCCCCTGTGCGGTACCCGAGTAGTAGTCCATCGTTTGCCGGGTGGCATCGAGGATGGCCTGGTGCTTCAGCGCCGTGTCCTCGTAGATGTTGACGAAGGTTTGGTGGATGGGATCGTACGGAAACACAAAGGCGCGCAGGCTCAACCGTCCCGGCCGTTGGCCGCTGACCGTGAATGCCAGCCGCAAGCTCTGGCGATCCGCCTCCACACTGAGCGCGCCCCACGTGATTGTGACGGGCCGGCCGTCAAAGGTCAGGTCGAGGCGCGGCGTCAGCAGCGCAATCAGCGCCTCGCGATAGCGCCCCGCGATCGCGGGCTCCAGCAGTGAGTCGGCAGACCCCACCGCGAGGTCGTGCGCGGCATCCAGGTCGTGCACGACGAGTGTGCCGCTGCCGCCGCTGGCGTTCAGGTGCAAGTCGAGGTAGCTGAAGGGCGCCGGGTGGGCGAGGGCCTCGCCCGGCACCAGCAGGCAGAGCGTGACCACCATCGCTCGAATCGTCGTGCTCATCGTCGCGGTAAGACGAGGCGAGCGGTAGCCCAGAGCCACGACAGACAGATGACGGATGTCAGGATGACATCGCTTGGCCAGTGCGCGCCGAGCGCAACCCGGGCCAGGCAACCGAGCGCCAGCATCAGTGAGCCAGTCACCAGCACCCCGGTCGCAAGCGGGGTCTGCTTGACGCGCGCGGCGATCACGGCCAACAGGCCGAACGTGACGGCGAAAAAAGTGATGGTCGTCGACGGAAAAGCGAATCCTCTCGGCGTTCCGACGACCGCGATCAGGTCAGGCGACGGACGAGGCCGGCTGAACCACACTTTGGTTGACTCCGCGCCCCATTGCTCGAGAGCGATGAACGCGACCGCCAACAGCAGACCGCGAAACCCGGCCAGCGCAAACGCCAGGAGCGCGGTGAGGCCCATGACGTAGTAATTGGCGGGAGCTGGCGCCAACCGGCTGATCGGTGTCGCCCACCACTCGGCATCCGGCAAGGCCGATTGCAGGGCGCGCGCAATGGTTACGTCGCCGGCAGAATAGGGTTCCATCGCTACCCCCACCCCAATCAGGACCGAGACAATGGCCGCGAGCGCGAAGGGCAAGAACGGCGATGTCATCGCGCTTCACTGTAGCGCAATGGCGGCAAGGACATCGCATCCACCTTCGCGACTGCGTCGCTTCGGTGGACAGGTCGCATGGCATTGCCATTTGAGTCCATAACAGTTGACTTCCGGCTGCCATTGAGGCTGAATGCTTCATCTCATCACAACGCGGCGCCCGCTGTCGGCGCCAGCAGGAGGATCCATGCGTCGGGCCGTCATCTCTCTTTGCGTCTTGTTTGCCGTTGCCGGGTGCAACCAGCCAGCGGCACCGCCGGCCGCCACCCCGGCATCACCCGCCAAGAAGCTCGGCATCCGCCCCGCGGGCGATACCGAGATTCAGCCCGACCTGAGCCAGCTGCCGCCAGACGTGCAGAAGGTCTACGCGCATATCGATGACAACATCGATGCGCACGTCGAGCACCTGCAGAAGTGGATTCGCCAGCCGAGCATCTCCAACTCCGGCGAAGGCATTCCCGAGTCGGCCGAGATGGTGAAGGGCTTCTTCGACGAGCTCGGCTGCCAGCAGTCGCAGGTCTTCGATGTCGGCGTCACCGAATACGGCTCGCCCGGCAACCCCGTGGTGTATGCCAAGTGCGATGAGGGCGCCGAGAAGACCGTTCTCATCTACTGGATGTACGACACCATGCCCATCACCCAGCCGGATGCCTGGACGTCGCCGCCATTCGAGGCGCGGCTGGTCGAACAGGCGCCATTCAAGAAGGTGCTGATCGGCCGCGGCGCCACCAACTCGAAGGGCCCGCAGATGTCGCAGTTGAACGCCCTGCGCGCCATCAAGGCCGTGCACGGCAAGCTGCCGGTCAACGTGATCTTCGTGGCCGAGGGCGATGAAGAGCGCATGGACATCGGCCTCCGTAAGTTCGTGAAGGATCATCCTGACCTGCTGGCCGGGGCCGACGCCATGCTGTTGTTTGGCGGCCAGTCGGCCAGCGGCGGTGGCAGCTACGGTGCCGGTTCGGAGGGCTGTGTCTATGTCGAGCTCATCACCAGCGGCAAGGCCTGGGGCCGCGGGCCCACCGGCTCGGACATTCACGGCTCCAATAAGCGCAGCGTCGACAGCCCGGCCTGGCGCCACATCAAGATGCTGTCGTCGCTTGTCTCCGAGGACGGCAACACGCCGCTGATTGAAGGCTTCTACGAGGGCATGCTGCCGATCGAGAAGTTCCAGGAGGCTGAATTGCGCACGGCCGCCGAACGCACCGACCTGAAGGTCGCGGCTGAAAACGTCGGCGTGGCGCGGTTCACGTCAGACGATCCGTTCACCATGCTCAAGAGCCAGCGCTACGGCACCTCGTTCAACCTCGATGGCATCTGGGGCGGCAACATGTATGCCGGCGGCGCCGGCGCCATTCTGCCCAACAAGGTCACCTCGAAGCACAACTTCCGCTATGTGCCGAACATGACTGGCCCGGGAATCGTCAAGAAACTGCGCGCCCAGCTCGACAAGAACGGCTACCAGGACGTCGAGGTCAACCTGGTCGGCGACGTGCCTTGGGCCAAGATGAGCGCCGACTCTGAACTGGGTCGTGCCATGAAGCGCACCTACGAGGTGATGAACATTCCGCACGGTGAGCCGCGCGCCGAATGGTCGATTAGCGGCGGTGGTGCCGCGGCCGGCGGCTACTGGCCCGCCTACATGTTCGGCAACGGCGAGGTGGGGGAGAAGATCTCCAGTTTCAAGGGCGTGCCGATCGTGGGCGGCGGCGCCGGCTACGGCGGCCGCGCGCACGCGGCCAACGAGTATTACGTGATCGAAGGCGCCGGCAAGGTCTACGGCATGGCGGGCGCCGAGAAGGCCGTGGCGACGTTGATGTATGCGTTTGCCGGCAAGATTCCCCCGGCTTCCGCGAAGCCGGCGCCGACCAAGACCAACGAATGATTGGCGTTCACGACCTCGCCAAGCAGTATCACGTCGGCGATCACGTGGTGCACGCCCTCAAGGGCGTCTCCATGGCGATCGCCGCCGCCGAGTTCGTCACGATTGTCGGTCCCTCGGGATCGGGCAAGTCGACGTTCATGCACATCCTGGGCTGCCTCGATCGGCCGACGACCGGCCGCTACCTGCTCAACGGGCGTGATGTCTCGACGCTGCCACCGGATGAACTGGCCCGCGTCCGGAACGAAACGATTGGGTTTGTGTTTCAGGGTTTCAACCTGCTGGCCAGGACCTCTGCTCTCGAGAATGTCGAGTTGCCGCTGCTGTACACCAGGCAGGGTGTCGTGAAGGCGTCGGAGCGACGCGAGCGAGCCATGCGAGCGCTCGAAGCCGTGGGCCTGACCGATCGCGCCGATCACCATCCCAACCAGCTGTCGGGCGGTCAGCAGCAGCGTGTGGCCATCGCGCGCGCCCTGGTGACCCAGCCGTCACTCCTGCTGGCAGACGAGCCCACCGGAAACCTCGACAGCACCACCAGCCACGAGGTCATGGAGATCTTCGCGCGGCTCAGCAGTGTTCGGGGACTCACCGTCGTGGTGATCACTCACGAGCGCGACATCGCAGCCTATGGCACACGGACCGTGGATTTCAAGGACGGCCTGATCGTCTCGGACAAGGCCAACGACGCTCGCGTGCCCGCCCAGGTTGGATAAACGCCGGTGAAGAAACCGTGAAGAACTTCCGGCGTCATCCCGTCGTCGACACCGCGATCAAGGCTCTCAGTCGCAACCGGCTGCAGACCGTGCTGACGATGCTTGGCATTGCCGTGGGTGTGGCGACCGTGTTGGCGATGATGGCCGTTGGGGCGGGCGCGCAGCGGTCGATCGAGCAGCAGGTGCGCGCGGCGGGTCTCAATCAGATCACCATTCGTGCCGGCAACTGGCGACCCAAGGTGACTGACAGCGACGAAGCTGTGGCTCACCAGGGCGATGCGCGCGAGTCACTGCGGCATCCGCTCGATCGGCTGAACGACGATGTGTTGCCGATCACCTTCCATCCGGAAGACGATCCGATGGAGAAACACGATCACCCGACGGCGCGTCAGCGCCTGGGTGACCTCGAAGCCGGGCTTGGCTCTGCGGCCACCATGACGTTTGACGATGCGGAAGCGCTGCGGCAACTGCCGGGCGTGCAGTACGTGGCCGGTGGCATCCACGAGAACGTGCGCGTCCATCTGGATGCGAAGCGGTGGTTCACGCGCATGCACGGCACCGACGTGATGATGCCGTCGATCAAGCGGGCGTGGGCCTTTTCCAGCGGCCGCTTCTTCACCGCGCGCGAACAGGAACGTGGTGCCCAGGTCGTGGTGCTGGGCCAGGTGGTCGCCGACAAGCTGTTCGGCCCAGGCGCCACACCGGTGGGACGCGACGTCGCCCTGTGGAACCAGCAGTTCGAAGTCATCGGCGTCGTCACCAGCGCCACCTGGGTGGTGCAGCCGGCGGCCGGCGACGACCAGTTCGATGCCGTCTACATGCCGTACACGACGACGCAGCGGCTGCTGAATTTGTCGAAGCTGAACGACATCACGGTGACGGCGGAATCGTCTGGCGATATCTCGCGGCTGTCCCGTGAGATCACCAAGCTGTTGCGCGTGCGTCATGGCATTGGCGACAACGAGGCAGATGACTTTACTTTGATCACGCAGGCGACCAAAGCGCTGACCACCGGCGGCTTGCCGCCGAGTGTGGCGCGCGCCGTGGCCTCGAACGTGGCCGAGCTTGAGAAGGTCACGCTTGAACAACTGGCGATGACCATGGAGCGGGCGAGCCGGACCATGACGTGGCTGCTGGCGGCGGTGGCGGCGGTATCGCTGCTGGTCGGTGGCATCGGCATCATGAACATTACGCTGCTGTCGGTGACCGAGCGCACGCGCGAGATCGGCTTGCGGATGGCGGTGGGTGCTCGCGGCAAGGACGTGATGCGCCAGTTCCTGTTCGAGGCCGTCGTCATCAGCGCCGCCGGCGGACTGGCCGGCATTGTCGTTGGCATGATCGCGTCGATCGGCATCGCCCGCCTGCTGCAATGGGCGACCGTCGTCTCGCCATGGTCGGTGGCCCTCGCGTTCGGCATCGCCACGGCGGTTGGGGTGTTTTTCGGCTGGTACCCGGCCCGCCGCGCCTCGAAACTGGATCCGATCGTCGCGCTGCGCCGAGACTAGTTCCCAGGCTTCCACCTTCGCCAAGGCTACGGCGGACAGGCCTTTTGGAGAAACGAGACCGATGCTTCAGTTCGTTTATGTGAGCGCGCAGATTGCGGTTCGTGCACTGGGCCGTAACCGACTTCGGACGGGCCTCACCATGCTTGGTGTGGTGATCGGCGTCGCCGCCGTGATTGCGATGGTGGCGCTTGGCACCGGCGCCCGCGGTTCGGTCGAGACGTCACTGAAGTCGGCCGGTACTAATATCATCCAGGTCAGTGCGGGCAATTTCACCCGTGGCGGCGAGAGCATGAACATCGCCAGCGGCCTGGGAGCGGCAACCACGCTGACGGCCGAGGATGCCGGCGTGATCCGACAGATCGCCGGTGTGCAACACGTGGCCGGCGGCGTGCGCAATCGCGCGTTTGCCAAGTCGGCCCATCGCCAGTTCTTCACGCAGATTCGCGGCGTCGATCCGGCGCTCGCCGACATTCACGGCTGGGAATGGTTGGGGGGCCGGTTTGAAGTGGCCTCGGATCGCGCTGTGATGGGCCGGGCGGCGAGTCGCGAGCTGTTTGGTGAAGGGTTCGACCCGGTGGGGGAGAAGATCACGATCGGCGATCAGACGTTGGTCGTGGCCGGATACTTCCGCACCAACGACACCGACATGGACGAGACCGTGTTCGTGCCGCTCGCGACAGGACAAGCGATGTGGAACGTGCGTCACCTGCACACGATCACGGTGTCAGTGGAGCAGGCGGGGGATGCCAGTCGCGTCGCAGCAGCCATTACCGATCTCTTGCGAGAACGCCACCAGCGCGGGCGTCAGGCGACTCGCACCACTGGGCTCGGCGGCCTCCAGGCGCCGGGAGCCATGGCCGGCGCCGACGACTTCACGGTCAAGACGCAAGCGGCGGCCAATGTGACCAAGGGGCTTTATACCTCGGTGGCGGCCTTCGCGCTGGCGAACATGCCCAAGCTTGATCAGGTCACACTGCAGGAAATGTCGAGCACGCTCAGCCGTGCGGGCGCCACGATGACGGCGCTACTGGGCAGCATTGCCGCCATCTCGTTGATCGTCGGCGGTATTGGCATCATGAACATCATGCTGGTGTCGGTGACCGAGCGGACCAAGGAGATTGGCATCCGGCTGGCGGTCGGCGCTCGCCGTCGGGACGTGCTGGTTCAGTTCCTGGTCGAAGCCATGGTGATGAGCCTGATCGGTGGCGTGATCGGTGTCGTCATTGGTCTCGCCGCGGCCGAAGGGCTGACCGCCGTGCTCGACTGGCCGACCGAGGTGTCGCTGACCACGGTGGTGTCGGCGTTTGCGATTGCCGCGCTCGTCGGGATTGTCTTCGGGTACTACCCAGCACGACGCGCCTCGCGCCTGGATCCGATCGACTCCCTGCGCTATGAGTAAAGCATCGGCGATGATTCTGTGTCGTGCCGTCAGCATTCTGGTCTTGGTCCTCGTTGGCGTCGCGTATCTGTTCGGGTTGGGTGGTGCCCCCGGGTATCTCGGTGGCGATGAAGCGCACTTCGCCGTCGGCGGCGACGCCATCGCGGCGACCGGCCGCAACCTGAACGGCGACTTCCTGCCACTGTTCTTCAACCTTGCCGATCCACAGAGCGATCCCCAGGACCTGGCCGGGTCGGCCCCTGACGCGTGATCTCCCATTCTGGCATGCGGTTTCCCCGTCAGCGCGCGCTACTCTTGGTCGCGCTCTACGGCGTCCTGAGTGTCGTCTTTTGCGCCGCTCTCTTCGAGCACCCCAATCGACTGGGCGTCAACGACTGGGACCAGCATCTCTTCTACTACGGTGCCGTACTGAAGAACGTCGTCGAGTATGGCCAGGCGCCGTTCTGGAACCCGTGGTACTGCGGTGGCAACGTGCTGTGGCAGAACCCGCAAGTCGGCCTGCTGAGCCCGGTCTACCCGCTGGCGTTGGTCGTGCCTCTGCAGTTGGCGATGAAGATCAACATCGTGCTGCACTACTGGGTCGGCTTCATCGGCATGCACGTGTTGCTCACGCGCGTGGTGGGGCTGACGTTTGTCCCGGCGGTGGTCTTCCTGGCCACGCTCGTCACGGCGGCCGGTGCACCGGCCATTCATGTCGCGGTCGGGCACAGCGTGTTCCTGCCTGGGTTCTATTTGCCGGCCATGCTGTATTTCCTGTTTCGCGCCTTCACGACCGGCGCGATTAAGGACGCGTTGCTCGCCGCCGCGATTCTCGCGCTGATGGTCTTCAACGGTGGGGTCCACATTCTGCCCATGGCGCTTGCCTCGGTCGGATTCTTCGCCGCGCTGGCCGCCGCCATGACGCGCCGCGTGCAGCCGTTGGTCGTCACGCTGGTGTTTGTCTCGGCAGGGCTGGCTTATGCCGCACCCAAGCTGCTACCCGTCAGCTTGTTCGTATCCGACGAGCGGTTCTGGGATACCCGCAATCCCACCGAGCATCCCGATCGCATGACGCTCGAGATGGTCACCCACACGTACTTGAATCCCGACCAGAGTCTTCGCACCAAGCTGGATCAACAGCGGCATGGCTGGCACGAGTACGGCAACTACATCGGGCCGGCCTCGGCGCTGTTGTTGGTCGCCGGATTGTTCGTGGCCTTGTGGGGTTGCGGGGCGCCCGATGCGTGGTTGGGCCGAGCCCTCGCGCTGACAGCAGCATTCCTGTTTGTGTTGTCGCTCGGAGAGTTCAGTGCCTGGGCGCCGGCCTCGTTGTTGAAGCACCTTCCGCTGTTCTCGAGTTTCAGGATTCCAAGCCGTTACACGATTCCATCATTGCTGTTTGGCGCGATGGCCCTGGGCTGGGTCGTGCGTGGGTTCGCGCTGGATGCACGTTCGCGCGTCGTTCAGGTCGTCGCCGGCGTGCTCTGCCTGGCGATCGCCGCGCATCTGATTAGCGTGAACCGGGCCCAGTTCAAGGGCGTATTCAGCGTCGAGCCGTTCGACACGACATTTCCGTGGCTGGGCGGACCGAATGACGGCATCACGACTGACTTCGAGTCCAGTGCCTACACGCGCACGTCGCCCATGCTGCGCGCGCTCATGAGCGACCGGTTCTTTTACTACTGCTATGAATCGCTGCAGTTAGTCCGCAACTCAAGTCCCGAGAAGCCGTTGCTGTTCACCGAGGACGAAGCGACCATTACCGGGACCAGGTTCACACCCAATCGAGTGGACTTCGCGATTGTTGGTGCCGCCACGCCCACGCGTTTGTACCTGAACTACAACTGGGGGCCCGGCTGGACCAGCACGGCCGGCACCGTCGAGCATCCACCCGAGCGCATTGCCTCGGTCATGCTGCAGCCAGGCCAGACGGGCCGGTATGTCTTCTCGTTCGTTCCGCCAGGGCTCTGGGCCGGGATCGGAATCTTCCTGGCCGCTCTCGGACTGTCGTTCGTGGTGTGGCGCCGCTTGCTGCTACTTCGCTGAGCTCACGAAGGGCAGCTCCACTTCGAACGGCTCGCCGCGGGTCACGTAAGTGACCTTGACCATCACATCGTCGCCGGCCACGGGCTGGCCGTCGGCCACCCAGCTCTCGCCACTGTCGTCGATGCCGAGGGCAATCTCTTCCGGTGCCGCATCCTTGCGCGACACGACCACCATCACCTTCGAGGCCACCGACGCCGGCAGGTCTTCGCGCACTGAGTCACTGAACCAGATGCGATGCTTGCCGCCGCGATCGAGCACCACCTCGTAGTGCACCTCGCCGTTCATCATTACCAGGCCGCCGTGATGCGCCGAGTGATCCCCATGCGGCGTCGTGATGCCCGCATGCTGCGCGTCGTTGGGCTTCGGCACCGGCGTGGCAGCGGGCGCTGCGGGGGTTGAGCACGCGACACTGAGCACCACCGCCGCCAAGCCCCCAAGCCGCCAAGCCCCCCAGCTCCTCATCGAAAGATTCCCTTGGGCATCTTGACGTGAACGCCCATGGTGCCGTCCACCAGCTGAGTGATTGCCACATCCCCGGCCATGCTGGTGAGCTGGTAGGCCTGATGCTTGTCCATCTTCCGGGTGGCCGCCAGGAAGTCGACCATCTCCTGGATTGCGATGCGCGTCGCCTTGGTGAGATCGACGTCCGTGCCCATGCTGATGAAGTGGGTGCTGGTTTCGGCGCGCGGCCAGGCCAGCGTCATGCCCTTGCGG
>Ga0049085_10001102_pt1 | contig 10636 bp, 5 predicted proteins | sample GreLakmeSU08MSRF_FD_66721 | JGI IMG/M metagenome (GOLD analysis project Ga0049085, IMG submission 66721) | Freshwater lentic microbial communities from great Laurentian Lakes, MI, USA - Great Lakes metaG SU08MSRF | ecosystem: Environmental > Aquatic > Freshwater > Lake | place: Great Lakes... | reverse complement strand
ACGTCCGGCAGCCCGCAGATACTCCAGCCGCGCCCCGGCGGCCTCGATGGCCTCCCGGACGCCCGCCACCTTGTGCTTGGCCAGATTTTCCAGGATGATCACGTCGTCCCGTTGCAACCCCGGCACCAGCCCCTGTTTCACCCAGGCCAAAAACAGTTCGCCATTCATCGGCCCATCAAACATCCAGGGTGCTTGGGGCCCGGTGAGCCGCACGGCGGGGATCAGCGTGGTCGTCCGATAATGCCCGATCGGACTGCGCCCGTGGCGCCGGGTCATCTGGGTGTGGGCCCCGCTTTCATCCACGAAGACCAGCCGGGCGGCGGGCATGCCCGCCAACCGCTGCGGCCACTCTCTTCTTTGCTCCGCCACCTCGGGCCGCGACTGCTCGGCGGCGTGCAGCGTTTTTTTTACAGCTCCAGCCCAGCCGGCTCAACCACAGGTCAATGGTGGAGGTGGGCCGTGCCAACTGCGCCCCCAGTTCTGCCAGCGTGGCGTCCGGACGCCGCGCGAGCAGCTGTTGGAGGCGGGTTTGGCGGGCGGCAGTCAGGAGAGACTTGCGGCCGCAACGGTGGGTTTGCGGTTCCAGCGTGCCCCGGGCCTGGAAGTGCTGGCGCACGCGGCGCACGGCGGCGACGCAGGAGCCGAAGCTGGCCGCGATCTCAGCCGTGCCTTTGCCTTGGTCGTAGAGTTTGACGATGCGTTCACGCAAGGGGACGGGAATGGCTTTCATGCCCTCATCCTGCCAGAACCGCCCACCAGTAGAAAGATACATAATTTATGGAAACACTCTAAGCCGGGCACAGACCGGCGCTCCGCAAGGAAACTGCCCTCACCCGCCTTTAATCACACCCCGCACCGCTGGCGGGGGTAAAATCGGCTCGACAGAGTCTCGCCCCACCTTTTGGTTCATGGAGAGAGCGGGCGTTTCACTCCTGCTGCAATGCTGAAGGATCACGCCCGGACGACAAGCATTTGGCCTGCGCCCCAGCGCCGGGGTTTTTTACAGTACGCGGCTTCAGGGCTTGGGTGCCGGCGCGGTGATCTCGCGGGCGCCGGCAGGGATTTCCGTGGTGGTGATTTGACCGCCCGGCCAGCGGATCACGATCTGGGTCGGGCGCTCGGTGCCGCCCATGACCGGCACCGCGCCGTCCTGCGACCAATAGCCGGAGCCGGCGTGGATTTCGCGGGTAGGGCCCGGGCGCGGGCCGGATTGCAAACGCAGCACGGCTCCAACGCCGTCAGGATTTCCGGGCGGACCGGCCAGACGCACGCGCAGGCCGGGCCGGGCGGTGACATTTTGAAACAGCCGCGTCGGCGCGCCATTCTGTGTGACGACCAGATCGATCCGGCCGTCCTCGTTAAAATCCGCCAGGGCCGCGCCGCGCTGTTCGCCGTAAATTTTCACGCCGGATTCCTGGCCCGACAGCGCGCGCAATTTCCCGGTGCCATCACCGCGCAGCCACAGGCCGCGACCAGCGTCGAGGCGCGGCACTTCCGGGCGCGTGGCGAAAAAATTCTGGCTGAGAAAAACATCCTCGTGCCCGTCGCCGTCCACGTCGGCCACGTTCACCGAGAAGACCGGCGCGACCTGCGCCTCCAGCGGCAGTTCCAGCGCGCTGAAATTAGTACCGCGATTGAGAAACACCATCGAGGCCATGGTGCTGGCGCGGACTTCGCGCGCCCGGGCCAGCGGCGGCCCGATCACGTCCGCCGCGCTGGCCTCGCTGTAGGCCTGGTGCGTGGCATAGCGCGCGCGCAAGGACGGCATCGAGGTGGCGAGGGCATTGAGCATTCGCAGGGGAGCGACGATCCCGGTGGCCGGGTCGGTCCCGGCCTCGATCAGGTCCAGCGTTTCGCCCGGGCCAAAGTTCCCATAAAAAATTCGGGCCGGATTCGCCTCCGAGGCGGGCCAGGCGCAGTTCAATCCCCAGTTGCCGGCGATGAGGTCCGGCCGGCCGTCACCGTCGAGGTCGCCGGTCGTCACGCTGTTCCACCAGCCGGTAAATTTGTCCAGGCCCAGTTCGGCGGTGATCTCGCGCAGCCGGCCCGCCTGATTTTTGAAGACGCGCACCGGCCCCCATTGGCAGGCGAGGATCAACTCGGGGAAGCCATCGCCGTCCAGATCGCTCCAGACCGCGCCGCTGACGAGGCCGGCCTTTTCCAGCGCGCGGGAATTTTCCAGATCGGGCTGCAAACGCTTTCCGTCGTGGCGGAAAATCCGCGACGAGGCGGCTTCGGGAAAACGCCCCGGCAGGACGCGCCCGCCGACGAACAAATCGAGCCGGCCGTCTCCGTCCATGTCCGCCACGGCCAGCGGGCCGGCGCTCGAGCCGTTCTCCGGCAAGGTGCCGCCGACCTTGAGCACGCCGCCGGTGAAATCGACCTGCACCACGGCGGGATGATTGGTCTCCTCGTAGCTGGCGAGACCGACGAGCAGCGCACGCCGCCCCGGCTCCGGCGTCCAGCCGACCAGGCCGGTCGCGTCATCCGGCAGGGCCAGGCCGGCGGCCGGCTCCATTTTGGCGAATGCACCCTGGCCGTCTCCGCGAAAAAACGAGAGCGCGCCGCCGCGTCCGCTGCCGATGATCAAATCATCGTGGCCGTCGCCATCGAGATCGTGCCACGCCACCGCCGGCCCGAGCTGGCTCAATTTGAAGGGGAGCAGCGGCTGGTGCGCGTAGTCATCAAAGCTCTCATCAAAATGGGTGTGATCGATGACGCTGCTGACGTCCTTGAAGATCGGAGTGAGTCCGGGCACAGGGGCGGGTCTGGCCTCGGCCGCAATCGATTCCTCGATTTCGTAAATTCGATTGGCGGCCGCGCCGCCGACGCGGCTGACGCGGCCATTGCGCCAGGTCACTTCGAGGGTCATGTCCCCGGTGGATTTGCCCGCCGCAAACACCAGCATGGGATCCGAGCCGGAGAGGTAGCGGCCGCCGCTGACCACTTCCTGGCTCTGCATCGGCACCGCGCCGCCGAGCAGTTTTATTTTCGCGCCGATGCCCTGGGTGTTGAGCTTGTTTCCCAGCAGGCGCACCGCCACGCGCGGCGCGCTTCCGTTGTTGCGATAAATGGCCGCCGGTGCACCGAATTTGTTCACCACCACGTCGAGGTCGCCGTCACCATCGAAGTCCGCGAGGGCGAGGCCATGATGCACGCCGAGGGTGTTGAAGCCCCACGCGGCCGTGGTTTCCTGAAAGCGGTATTGACCCTGGTTGCGAAAGGCGACGATGGGTGAATCGAGGCGGGGATACTGGCGGGCGTTGAGCCTGTTCTCGGTGAGCAGCGCCTCCTGCACGGTCATCATTTTCCCGCGATATTCCATCAGGCCGTCGCCCTCCGGCCAGGGATGCTCGCCGGCTTTGATGCGCCCCGCCGCGTCGAGGTCCTGCACGTCGCGGCGGTGGCCGGTCGTGATGAGCACGTCTTCGTAGCCGTCTAGGTCCACGTCCAGAAACGCCGGCTGCCACGCCCAGTCGGAGGCGGCAAGCCCCGCGAGGTCGGCAATGTCCGCGAAGGTGCCGTCGCCGCGATTTTGCATGAGTGTGTTGCGCAACACCTGCGGCCGGTCATCGAAAGTCCCGACCAGCGCGGCGGCCGGCCGCTGGGCGAAGGACTGACGTTTGCGCAGCCGATGGTCGCGGCTCAACATGTCCGCCACCAGAAAGTCCATGTGCCCGGTGCGGTTCAGATCCGCAAAATCCACGCCCATCGAGCTGCCGCTCATGTGCCGGAGCGCCAGCCGGTCGATGGCCCGGAAACGGCCCTGGCCGTCGTTCATCCAGATGCGGTCCGGCGTCCAGTAGTCGTTGCAAACGTATAAATCGGGGAAGCCGTCGCCGTTCAGATCGCGGAACGTGGCCGAGAGTCCCCAGTCGCGCGGCACCTCGGCCAGCGGTTGGCCGGCCTCGTCGAGAAACGTTCCGTCCGTCCACGACCTCGGTTTGAAATGCCCCTGGCCGTCGTTGAGATAGAGCGTGTCGGGATCACCGTACTCATAGACCTCGCCGTTGATGATGACCAACCGGTCCCGGAGCGACGGCTGAATCGTCATCCGGCCGCGCACCATCGAGATGGCCACCTGGCCCTGGTCGCGGATGTTGTTCGTGCGATAATTGGCCACGTACAAGTCCAGCGTGCCGTTGCCATCCACGTCGGCCAGCGCCAGCGTCACGCTGCCGAACTTGCTGGCCGTGCCCGCCGCCGCCGTCGCGTCCGTGAACTTCCCGTGCCCGTCATTCAAGAAACACAGCACCCCCCGGCCTGACACCGTCACCAGCAGATCGAGCGCGCCGTCGGCGTTCACATCCGCGAAGACCGCGCCCCGGGTGTGGCGGTTCGTGCAGACCAGACCGGCGGCGGCCGTGACATCCTTGAACTTCCAGTTCCCGAGATTTTTGTAGAGCGTGTTGCGCCCCTCCAGGCTGCACAGAAACAAATCCGGCCGTCCGTCACCATCAAAGTCCCCCGCCGCCACGCCCGAACCATTGAGCAAAACGCGGTTGGCCTCCCCCTCCTGCTCGTCGAGCGAATTGGTGAAGGCCAGGCCGGTGTCCTCCGCCGGCAGCAATGTGAAACCGGCCTGACCTCCCCCCGGCGCCGCCAGTTCCGCCCACTTGAATCCTTTCTCGCCATGCCACGCCCGCTCCGCGCCGGAGCACCACGGCGTGACGCCCAGGCCGGCCAGACCAATCCACAGAAACGCCGCGAAATTTTTCATGGAATGGGTGAACGTAAAACGCGCCGCGCCCGGCCGGCGAGCGAAATGTTCAGACTGGCCTCACGGCCGCGTCGCCGGATCACTCTCGAACAGGCATGACCGTCGGGAACAGGAGGGAGGATCAGCTCTCGTCAACTTGCTGGACACACTGTCGCACCCGCGTCGCCCGCGTCTTCCCCAATGAAAAATCCCTCCTGCGCTTGATCTCCGCGTCATCCCTCGTGACGGAAGACGGAGATGTTCAGCGGTGGGATCGTGAACTCGGCGGAGTATGATTGATTGTGCAGTGGATGTTCTTGGGCGGTGACGCCTCCGAGGTTGCCCTGGTTGCTGCCGCCATACGCGACCGCGTCGCTGTTCAGGACTTCGCGCCAGAAACCACCAAGCGGCAGGCCGAGGCGGTAGTTCGTCCGCAAAACCGGCGTAAGATTCAGAATGACGAGGAGATGGTTGGTGCCGGCCCGGTTCTGGCGGACGAAGGACATGACGCTGTTCTGGTGGTCGGTGCAGTCCAACCAGAAAAATCCTTCCACCGCGTAATCACCGTCCCACAGCGCCGACTCGGCCTGGTAAAGCAGATTCAGATCGGCAATGAATTGTTGCAGGCCACGATGGAACGGGCCTTGGTCGAGCAGCCACCAGTCGAGCGCGGCGTTGGCGTTCCACTCGCCGCGCTGGCCGAACTCGCAGCCCATGAAGAGCAGTTTCTTGCCGGGGAAACACCATTGGTAGCCGAGCAGGGTGCGGAGATTGGCGAAGGCCTGCCAGTCGTCGCCGGGCATCCGCCCGATCAACGAGTGTTTGCCATGCACCACTTCGTCGTGCGATAGGGGCAGGACGAAATTCTCGTTGTGATGATAGAGCATCGCGAAGGTGAGATCGTTCTGGTGATATTTGCGATGCACCGTTTCGCGTCCAAAAAAATTCAAGGTGTCGTGCATCCAGCCCATGTTCCATTTGAAGCTGAAGCCGAGGCCGCCTAGGTAGGGCGGGCGGGTGACGAGCGGCCAGGCGGTTGATTCCTCGGCGATGGTCACGACGCCGGGAAATTCGGTGTGGACGAGGTGGTTGAACGATTTCAAAAACTCCACGGCCTCGATGTGTTCCCGCCCGCCGGACTGGTTCGGAACCCATTCGCCGGCCTTGCGTGAATAGTCGAGGTAGAGCATCGAAGCCACGGCATCGACGCGCAGCCCGTCGATGTGAAAGCGTTCACACCAGAAGATGGCATTGGCGGTGAGGAAATTTTTCACCTCATGCCGGCCGAAATTGAAAATGAGCGTGCCCCAGTCCTGGTGCGCACCCTTGCGCGGGTCCTCATGCTCGTAAAGCGATGTGCCGTCGAAGCGGGCGAGCGCCCATTCGTCGCGCGGAAAATGCGCCGGCACCCAGTCGATGAACACGCCAATACGAGCCTCGTGCAGGGCGTTGACGAGAAATTGAAAGTCATCCGGCGTGCCGTAACGGCAGGTCGGCGAATAAAATCCGGTGACCTGATAGCCCCATGACGGATAGAAGGCGTGCTCGGACACCGGGAGAAATTCGACGTGCGTGAAGCCGAGCCGCTTGACGTATTCGACGAGCGGCGCGGCGATGTCGCGGTAGCTGAGCGACTCGGTGGCGGACTTTTTCATCCACGAGCCGAGATGGATTTCATAGATGCTCATGCGCGCACGCAACGGATCCTGCTGGCTGCGCTGTTTCATCCAGTCGGCGTCGGTCCATTTGAATTTGCGGTTGTCCCAGACAATCGAGGCGTTCTTGGGGGCCGGCTCGAAGAAGAAACCGTAGGGATCGGTCTTGAGCGAGACGCTGCCGTGCGTGTCCTTGATCTCGTATTTGTAAAGCGCGCCTTCGCCGACGCCGGGGATGAAAATTTCCCAGACGCCGGACGCGCCGAGCAGCCGCAGCGCGTGATAACGCCCGTCCCAGCCGTTGAACTCGCCGACGACGCTGACCCGTTGCGCGTTCGGCGCCCAGACGGCGAAGCTGGTGCCGGGCACGCCGTCGATGACGCGGAGCTGCGCGCCGAGCTTTTCGTAGATGCGCCGCTCGTCGCCCTGGCCGAAAAGATGGAGGTCGGTTGCGCCGAGCGTTGGCAGGAAGGAGTAGGCGTCGCGGGTGCGGCGGACGTGGCCCTGATAATCGGTGATGACCAGGTCGTAGGCATAGACATGCTGCGCGCCGGTGCTGACGCCTTCGTAAAGGCCGGAGTCGTCGAGGCGTTCGAGTTTGATCTGCGGCTTCTTCTTTTCGTGGGTCGGGGCAATTTCCACGGCGGCGGCGTTGGGCAGGAAGGCGCGGACCACGACGCCGGAGCCGTCGCCGAGCGGGTGCATGCCGAGGAGTTGGTGCGGCGAGCGATGTTTGGCCTGGGTGAGGCTCTCCAGTTCGGACCTGGTCAGAATCATGCGCGGAAACTCTCGCAAGAAGCTGTGGAGAGGGACATGAAAATGTGCGCGGGTGATGGAGGGCGGCAGTTCGCGGATATGTGGCGTCGGGCGTCCCGCCGCTACGTGGCCGTGTCCGGCACGGGCCGCGTTTGGCTCGACAACGCGCGACCGGCCTTCCCATTCTCCAGCGTGGTTTCGGGCGTGAATATTTTTCCAGGCTGGACGCGCCGGCGGTTCATCGCCGGGTGCGGCGCGGCGGTGCTGTCGGCGGAGGGTTGGCTGCGCGCGGCCGGACGTGCGGAGCCGCCGCTGGCCAGTTTCGACCGGGAGATGGAGGCGTTCATGGCGGCGCGGAAAATCCCCGGTGGCGCGCTCGCGGTGGTGAAGAACCGACGGTTGGTCTATGCGCGCGGCTACGGCTGGGCGGATCGCGAGAAAAAAATCCCCGCCCACGTCGGCTCGCTCTTCCGCATCGCCAGCATTTCCAAACCGTTCACGGCGGTGGCGGTGCTGAAGCTGGTCGAGGAGGGGCGGCTGCAGTTGAGCGACCACGCTTTTCCAATCCTTCGGCTGACGCCGATTCCCGCCGCCGGGAAGACGGCGGACGCGCGGCTGCAAACCATCACCATCCTCCAACTGCTCCAGCACACCGCCGGCTGGGACCGCGACCGGAGCGGCGATCCGATGTTTCGCTCGAAGGAAATTTCCATGGCTGCTGGCCTGCCCGGCCCGGCGGACGCGGGGACGATCATTCGTTTCATGCTGGGCCAGCCGCTGGATTTCGCGCCCGGCGCGCGCCATGTCTATGCCAATTTCGGCTACGGCGTGCTGGGCCGGATCATCGAGAAAGTTTCCGGCCTGGGCTACGAACAATTTGTGCGCGAAAAAATTCTCAAACCTTCCGGCATCACGCGCATGAGAATCGGAGCCACGCTGGACGGCCAGCAGGCGGTCGGCGAAGTCCGCTATTACACGCCGGACGAGGCGACGGGCGCGAGTGTTTTTCCGGGCGCGGCGCGCGTTCCACAACCTTACGGCTGCTGGCATCTCGAAGCGATGGAGGCGCACGGTGGATGGATCGCTTCGGCGGTGGATCTCGCGCGATTCGCGGCGGCACTGGATGATCCGGCGCGCAGCCCGCTGTTAAAACCGGAAATCATTGCCAAGATGTATGCGCCGCCAACCGCGCCCGTCGCGCGCCGGCCCGACGGAAAAATTGCCGACGCCTACTACGGCTGCGGCTGGATGGTTCGTCCCGTGGGCACAGGTGGGAAGGCGAATTACTGGCACAACGGCAGCCTGCCCGGCACGAACACATTGCTCGTGCGCCGGTCGGACGGGTTGAGCTGGGCGGCTCTGTTCAACCAGCGTTCCGAGGACAAGAAACTGCCCGACGGCGAAATAGACGCCGCACTGCATCGCGCAGCCAACGCAGTGCGGGAATGGCCGAGGGAGAATTTGTTTCCAGGACTCGCAGGCCAGTGAACGGCGCCGGTGGCGCATCCTGTGGCGCCCGCTTTCCTGGAAAGTCACAGATTTGGAATTGACATCAATTTCGATTCGGCAATGATATCCTCACTCCCGAAACCCCGGTGAAAAAACCAGTGACACGCTGTTAGAAAGTCTGTAAGAACGAAGAAGTCAGACAACCAAAACCACTGAACCAATAACTACTATGAGCGATAAACCTCCGGGAGCAGACAAGAAAATCGTGGCCGGCATCCTCGGCATTTTGCTGGGTGGGTTGGGCATTCACAAATTTTACCTCGGTTATACCAAACAAGGTATCCTTCAAATTGTCATTACTATCTGCACCTGCGGTTTAGGCAGTTTCATGGGTTTGATTGAAGGCATTATTTATCTTACCAAGAGCGACGAAGAATTTGTCGCCACTTATATCACCGGGAAAAAACCTTGGTTCTAAAATCCGCTGGTCATCTTAAAACCGTCCACACGTTGAAAAGCGTGGGACGGTTTTTTCACTTTTGCTTTGGTTGAACAAGCGGACCGACTCAAACGGAAATCCGTTGATCAAGAAATAGTCAGCGTCCTGTCGCTTTCTGCCGCGGGCAGTTCACAACCGGAACTGCCCGCGCAAAAATTTCCCCGTGTGCGAGCGCTTAACTCGCGCCACTTCCTCCGGCGTTCCTGCCACGACCACTTCCCCGCCCGCCTCGCCCGCTTCGGGGCCGAGGTCGATCACCCAGTCGGCCTCCGCGATCAGATCAAGGTTGTGTTCGATCACGATCACCGAATGACCGGCATCGACCAGCCGTTGCAGCATCTCAACCAGTCGGCGCACGTCGGAGATGTGCAGGCCGATGGTCGGCTCTTCGAGGATGAACAAATTCCCCTTCTGCATTTGGTTGGGGAGCGGCAGTTGCTCCTTGAGTCCCGTGAGCAGATGCGTGACGAGCTTCACGCGCTGCGCCTCGCCGCCGCTGAGGGTCGGGCTGGTCTGGCCGAGTTTCAAATAGCCCAGGCCGGTGTCGCGCAACGCTTCGAGCGGGCGTCTGATTTTCTGGAACGGGCCGAAAAATTCGACAGCCTCCTCGACGGAAAGATCCAGCGCGTGCGCGATGTTTTTGCCGCGATGCTCGATGTCGAGCGTCTCGCGGTTGAAGCGCGAGCCGCCGCAGGTTTCGCAGCGCACGAACGCGGGCGGCAGAAAATTCATCTCCAGCTTGATGTTGCCCGCGCCTTCGCAAGCCGGGCAGCGGCCCTGTGCGCTGTTAAAGGAAAACCGGCTCGTCGTGTAGCCGCGTATCCGCGCTTCGGGCGTGTCGGCGTAGAGCCGGCGAATTTCATCGAAGAACCCGACGTAGGTGGCGGGCGTGGAGCGCGGGGTGCGGCCGATGGGAGATTGATCAACTTCATAGACGGCCTTGAGGGATTGATGGCCGGTGAGAGTTTTCTGAGTTTGGGGTTTCGAGTTCCGAGTTTTTCTCTTTAAGGCGGTTTGCAGCGCGGGGAAAAGACATTCGCGAATTAATGTGCTCTTGCCGGAACCGCTCACACCCGTGACGACGACGAGGCGGTTCAATGGAAATTGAACCGTGAGGTCTTTGAGATTGTTGCTCGTGGCGTGGTGGAGCGTGATCTTGGAGTGCGGCGACTGGTCGCCGCCTTTTTGTTTCGCGACTTGTCGCGAAACGCGGCGCGACAAGTCGCGCCGCAGGGAAGGCGGTGACAAGTCACCGCACTCCAAATCGACGGGCCGCCGCTTTCCGCGCGACGGATACTTCTTCACCTCCTGCGCGCGGAGACATTGGCCGGTGATGGAGTTTTCGTGCTGCATCAGCTCGGCCAGCGTGCCGCCGGCGACGAGTTCGCCCCCATGCACGCCCGCGCCGGGTCCGAGGTCGATGATGTAGTCGGCGCGGCGCATCGTCTCCTCGTCGTGCTCGACGACGAGGAGCGAGTTGCCGCGCGCCTGAAGCTGTTCGAGCGCGGCGAGGAGTTGCACGTTGTCGCGCGCGTGCAGGCCGATGGTTGGCTCGTCGAGGACATAGAGGACGCCGCT
>Ga0049085_10001101_pt1 | contig 10639 bp, 5 predicted proteins | sample GreLakmeSU08MSRF_FD_66721 | JGI IMG/M metagenome (GOLD analysis project Ga0049085, IMG submission 66721) | Freshwater lentic microbial communities from great Laurentian Lakes, MI, USA - Great Lakes metaG SU08MSRF | ecosystem: Environmental > Aquatic > Freshwater > Lake | place: Great Lakes... | reverse complement strand
GCCTTCATCGTCACCGGTATCTCAGAGCTCGCCGCCGCGCCAACCGCCGCTTGGACCGTTCCCGTCAGTGTTTCCGGCAACCCACAGATCGCATAGAGTCCGTCGTCGCGCGACCTCGCACTCCGAACACGCTGGATCGGTGTACCCGACCGCGGATCCGAATAGACCAGGGAGACGAGCGCGCCCGGCACCGGCCGGTCGGTGTCCGGATCGTCGACCCGCCCAATCAGTATCCCGTCGCCCAGCACGACGCCGGCACGCGGGCAGCTGCGTAGCCGGATCCGCTCGAGGGGCGGCGTCGCGATCCCCATCTCTTCGAGACGTCCGTCCACCAGCGTGAACTTTTGGGTCGTGACCACGATGTAGAGCGTGTCGAGGAGCGGATGGAGCACCGCGAGCTGGACTTCACCAGGCGGAAGGCTGTCAATCCGAAACAACCCGTCCTGATCGGTTATCGTGCGCACACTCGTGCCGATCACCGCAACCGTCGCGCCCACGAGCGGGCCACCGCGGAGGGAATCGTCCACCACGCCGACAATCGCCGCAAAACCCGGCGCTGGCTTGGACCGCAGGTCAACGCGTTGCGCGCCGGCGCTAGCGGGTGCGCCAGCCAGCATGCACGCACACGCGACCGCGCCCACCGCGAACCAGCGCGCGGGCGACTGCAGTGCCGACCATCCCATGCTCCGCTGCATCACGATTTTGATATCGCTACGGCTTGATGAGCATCGGCCGCTTGTCGCGGTTCGCGACGTCTATGACGAGGTCATTGATGTATTTCGTGATGCGGGCGTAATGCGGATAGTCGATGTACTGCGGCTCATCGGTCAGCTGGTGGTAATCGGCGTGCAGACCGGTAAAGAAAAATGCGATCGGAATGTTGAACCGCGCATAATTCGCGTGGTCACTGCGGCCATAGATGTTGTTGTACCCCGGCCAGGCCGTGGTGGAGTCAAACCGATAATCGAGACGGAACGGTGAGGGCTGCTTGAGATTATTCGCGACCACCGCTTGCCCTAGATCGTTCGACAGCCGCTGTGAGCCAACTACCGCGAGGTAGTCGTCGCCGCCGCCAGGCAGATCCTTCGCACGTCCGCGTCCGATCATGTCGAGGTTGATCTGTGCCACGATCGAGTCGCGCGGCACCGTCGGATGCATGGTGAACCAGGCGGAGCCCGTGAGTCCAGCCTCTTCACCGTTGTTCCAGACGAAGAGCAGCGACCGTTTCGGCTTCACCGGCATCGCCTGCACCGCCTCGGCGATTTCGAGCAGGGCCATCGAGCCCGAGCCATCGTCGTCGGCGCCATTTCTGATCGAGTCGAGTCGAGCCGGCCGAATCTTGCGCACGCTGTCGAGGTTCAGCTTGATGGTGCTCAGTTCCTGCGGAGTGGCCGCATGGAGCTCGCCGCCCTTGTTCATCAGGGCCTGACGGGCCGCATTGTACATCTGCAGCGAGTCGTGGTCGATGGGATTGCGGTCAAGCCCGACGTGGTCCGGATGCGCACCGAGCGCGACGAAGGAGTGCTTGAGCGTGGGGTCGCTACCGCGGATAATGCCGATGACGTTGCGCGCGTACTGCGGTACCGGCGTCTCGACGAAATCGAGCTTCGCGCTGACCGTACCGCCTTCCGTGCCAGCGCGCGCGCCTTCGAGTGGTGCGCCAATCAGGATCGCGGCCGCAGCCCGTGTAATGCGCAGCTGTGCGGTCGGCGGGCCTGCAGGGGCAGCGGGGGCAGCGGCCTGAGCCGGCGCGTTCGGGTTCGGCGGAGCAAGCGCGCCCGGAGGCGCGTTGATTCGACCCTGCGGCTCGTCGTTGATAAACGCGCGCTGACCCAGGTTCACGGCGTCGAGGTCGGCGATCGCGATCGCCGCGGCGCCGGCGAGCGGATTCACCGGCGCTGCACCGCCGCGGCCACCCGCACCACCACGACCACCAGCGCCACCAGCGCCTGCGCCGCCCGCACCACCACGACCACCGGCTGCTGGCAGCATAACGACCAGCTTGCCATTGGCCTGCGCAGCGGTGAGCTGGTTGGCCGCGTCACCTTGCACACCGCCAAACACCACCTGCACGCCGTCGAACGGCTTCGGCGCCGCGATACCCGGCGTGGCGATCCACTCGTCCACCCACTTGAGCGCACGACCGCCGACCGACAGCGTTGACGTACGGGCAAACTTCCGTTGCACAACTGGCATCGACTGGAAGTAGGTGCCGTTCTCGCCCGCTGGCTCGACCCCGAGTCGCTTGAGCTCGCCTGCGATATAGTCTGTGCCCTTCATATTGCCGACGCGGCCGTACTGCCGACCCTGCATGGAGTCATCGGCAAAGATGTAGAGTCGCGTCTTCAGGTCGGCGTCGTTGATAGCCGCCGCCGTCGGCACCGGCGCGTGCTTGGCCGGCAAGCCGAATTCATTGAGGCTGACCGTGACGGGCACCGAGGCGCAGGCGCCGGCGGTAAACAGCAGGGCCGCTGACGCGGCCAGACGCATGGCATTCATCACAGCACTCCCTGAAAACAGCGTGATCTGTCTGGGGTGAACAGCGTGTTACGCGACGAGAGCAACCACTAGCACGACTTGGAGCCAAACGTTCCCGACACGGCACGCGACGAATACGGCGGTCGCGGCGCATTGGGATCGACCGGAGCCGCGGCACCGCGTCCGCCCTGTCCACGAGCCGGTGCGTTAGCACGCCCACCGCCGCCTGGCCCGCCGAAACCGCTCGTATCGGTGACAGCGTATTCCGCGAGCGGAACGCGGAACGAATCCGCGAGGTGCGGCTCTTTGTCCTGGCAGAGAATCCGGTTGGCCGCGTACTCACCGATCGTCGGGCCGAACTTGAAACCCTCCGACATCCCCGAGCCAATGATCCATACGTTGGTCATGTCCGGGTGCTTATCGACGATGAAGTTGCCGCCCGACGCGCTCTCGTAGTGGCACGAGTGTGCCTTAAGAACCGGCGCACCCTTGAGCAGCGGGAATCGCAGATTCGTGAAATCCACGGTGCGCTGCATCGCCGCCTTGTCGAACACACGATCGGAGGTGTCGGGGTCGGTGCCCTGTGCGCCGCCGCCGCCGCGCACGCGAAAGCCGAGGTTGTCGGCCGGCGCCGACGGCCAGCCAGTCGCTCCGGGAAAGTTAAAGGTTGGAACGTTGGGATACTGCATCCGGTATTCACCGGCCGGCGCCCCGAAGTAGTAGACGCTCCCCATCGGCGTGCGCATGCGATTGCCGAGGAGAACCGGGAACACTTTCCGCAGCCACGGTCCGCAGGCAAACACGTACTGGCCGGCGCTCACGAGGTCGCCGCTTGATGTCTGCAGCGCCGCCATCTTGCCGCCCATCTGCGTCGTGGGCCAGGCGCGCGTGATCTGGAGTTCGCCACCGAACTGCTGGAAGACGCCCGCCACGGCCTCGCACGAGCGGCGGGCGCGCACGAACCCGGCCTCGGGCTCATACAGGAACGCCTCCATGTCTTCGAGCTGGAACTGCGGATATCGGTAGCGCACCTCATCCTTGGTGAGCACGTCGTACTTGGCACCGATCTTGTCCCACATCGCCTTGTTATTGCGGATGAACGCATCGGTCGGCGTGGCACGGGCGATCAGGTCACCCGCGGTGAAGAAGAGCTGGATCTTCATCTCCTTGCCCCACGTCGCGTCCCAGTCGCGCCATTTCCCCATCGAACGCTTCGCCCATCCGCCCCACTGCGCGGCCTGGTCGCCCTGCCGGTCACCGTAGCTCGAGCGCACACCCCGCGTTTCGTCGCCCGACGTGGAACGCGAGTTGCCGGGACCCCACGCGTCGATCAGCCGGACGCGCTGGCCCTGCTGCTGCAGATTCAGCGCCGTCCAGCCGCCGAACGAGCCAGCGCCGATGACGACAACGTCTGGGAGGCGGCGCGACTGCGCTGGCGCCTGGCCTGGCGCCTCGGGCGTGCCGTGGACTACCGGCTCGACCGCGCGCGCGGGCTCGGCGGTCGCGGCAAGCCCAGTGCCAACGCTGGCACCGGCGCCCGCGACCTTAACGAATGTGCGGCGATCCATGATGAATTCCATTTCGGGGTGTCTTGGCTCGCCCGCCCATCCGGCCGGCCCGAACAGCCAGCGTGTCCTTCGCCTCGACCCTGATCGACTTGAGCGCGTCGGGCTCGATGCCGATCTCACTCGTCCCCGCGGGCAGCGCGTTGATCTTGAAGAAGTAGGCGAGTAGATCGGCATACTGTTGACGCGGAAGGCTGCCGGGATCGGACTGCGGCATCGCGATTCGAATCGACTCGAACATGTCGAACGCGGTCCCACCCACGAACTTCGACTTGAACGCATCCCCTTGATAATCGCTCGGCACGTGGCACTCGAGGCACGATTTCTGGAACACGGCCTCGCCTCGCGTCGCCTGCAGGTCGGTGTAGACACCTAAGAGCGTGGATCCCGACGACACCGCCACCGCCGGTACCGGCGGTGTCACCGGTGGATCGCCACCCTGTGCCGATGCTGAGGTGGCCGGCATGGTGAGGCCGGTAATGCCGATGAGGCCAGCGACGAATGCGGAACGCGCGTGCAAATGCATGAGATCCAGAGTTGACGTGGCTGTGCGAGTCGTGCGCGGCCCAATCCGTCCGCACGACAACAACGAAAGATGCGAAGCGGACAGGCATTCCAGAAGTCGTACGGGGCGCGGACCTGAACCTACCAGTCCGCGCCCCGCCCGAAACCCTACGCAACGCTCGTACTCCGGAACCGCCAACCGAATGCCCTAGTGGCGCGGCGTCCGTAAGGGAGGCGTGTTCTCCTCACCAAACGGGTTCCCCGGCTCGTCGCCGCCACTGATGCGCTCAACGCGCATTTTCTGCTTGTACGTCTGGTTGCCGATCACAAGGGTCACGAGGTAGTCGCCTGTGGTCGCGGTGAAGTTGGCGCCACCGCCCGCTCCACCACGGCCACCACCGCCACCGCCCCCACGACCGCCGCCTGCCGGCGGCTTGAGCCCGATCAGGTCGAACACCTTCTTCACACGGTCGCTTTCAGGGCCAATCGGGCCACCTGCTCCGCGACCACCGCCGCCGCCGCCGCCGCCGGCAGCAGCAGCCGGCGCTTCGCCAGGACGCGCACAGAACGGCTCCCACTGTGTGAGCGGCATGTGGCAGTTCTGCCCGCCACGTCCACCGCCGCCGCCGCCGCCACCACCACCACCGCCACCACCACCACCGCCGCCCGCAGCTGCAGCACCGCCAGCGCCCCGACCACCGAACCCGCCCGCAACAGCTGCTGCTGGAGGCGGCAGGAGTTCACGGACACGGGCCAATGAAGCGCTGTCGTACTTGGCCTTTTGCAATGAGTCGAGCACGTGCGGCATCCGCGACGCGCGCAACACGCTGTCACGGCGGTCAGCCGGCGAAACCACTACCGGCGCGGCCGCCACACGACGCGAACCGTTGTACCCCCACGTCACCGTGTGAAGTCCCGGGGTCGCCGGACCGGTCAGTGTGGCAATCGTGTCGCCCGCGGCATCTGAGATCAGGATGCGTGCCGACCCCGTCCCTGACGTCACGCGGTACGAGATCGCCGCGCCGTACTGCGGGCTCGGCGTCGCGAAGAACAACTGCGCGTTCCCGTTGCCGCTCGCGGCCAGCGTCGGACCTTCGCCCCACTGGAAACCCGTCTTTGGCGCGAACAGCTGAGCGCCCTGCGCGATCGTCGCCGAGGTGATCTGCTGCAGCGGCGTCACGTCCACGATCCAGAAACCGCGCCCGTGCGTCGCCGCGATCAGTTCGCCATCACGCGGATGGACCTTGAGGTCGTACACCGGCACCGACGGCAGATTGGCCGCAAACTTGTTCCATGTTTTCCCGCGATCGAGCGAGGCGTACACGCTGAGCGAACTCCCCGCGAAAAGGAGATCGCGGTTCTTCACGTCCTCGCGGACCACGTGCAAATAGTCGGCTGGGCTCGTGTTCGGCAGACCTGCCGCGATCGACTTGAACGTCTTGCCACCGTCGTTCGTCGCGTACAGATAGGGCGTAAAATCGCCAGAGCGGTGCCCTTCGAGCGCGACGTAGAACGTGAGCGTGTCGAAGTGTGAGGGCTCGATGCGCGTCACGTACGGCTCGGCCGGTGCACCCGGGAAACGCCCGGAGAGATTTTCCCACGTGCCGCCGTCGGTGTGCGATTTCCAGACATTGCCGTCGTCGGAACCGGCGTAGAGGATTCCCGGCTTCACGTACGACTCGGCCAGCGCCACGATCGTGCCATAGGTCTCGGCGCCAGTGGCGTCGAGCGTGATCCCGCCGGTCCAAGTGAGCGACGTATCCAGCTTGGCCGTCAGCTTCTTGCTGAGATCCGGCGAAATCAGATGGAAGCTCTCCGCCTGGTCGCTGCTCTTCAGCACCCGATTACCGGCGAAGTAGATGACCTTGTTGTTATGCGCAGAAAGAAAGAAGGGCGCGTTCCAGTTGTACCGCATATTGAGGTCAACCGAGTCCTTCACCTGCTGCGCGCGCAGCGCCGCCAGGGTCGTGGCCAGCTCCTTGGTGGGCGCCTTGAGTGGATCACCGCGGACGACCGCGATCGAGTCTTCCCAGATCCGGTACGTCGGCTGCCACTGCGGCTTCGCAAAGGAGCGACGCTCGCCCGTCTTCACGTTGAGCCGCGAAGCGCTGCCACCCTGCGACTCGGCATACACGATGGCCGGGTCGGTCGGATCCTGCGCCGTATAGAAGCCGTCGCCACCGGAGATCGTGTACCAGTAGGCGTTCGTCACGCCGCTCTTTCGCTTGCTCGGACCGCACCAGGCGCCGTTGTCCTGCGCGCCGCCACAGATGTAATACGGCACCTGCATGTCGTAGCTGACTTCGTAGTACTGCGCGATCGGCAGGTTTTGGCCCTGCAGCCAGTTGCCGCCCTTGTCGAACGTGATCGTGATGCCACCGTCATTCGCGACGGCAAAGCGCTCAGGGTCGTTCGGGTCGATCCAGATGGCGTGGTCGTCGATGTGGGCGTTCTGCTTCGCGCCGCGCGATGTCTTGCCACCGTCGTCCGACACCTGCAGCTGCGTGCTCGAGAAGTAGACGCGGTCCGGGTTCTTCGGATCCACGGCGACGTTCGAGTAGTAGAACGGCCGCACGTTGATGTTGTTCTGCTGCGTCCAGGTACGGCCGCCGTCAGCGGAACGATACAGGCCGTTGAGCGGCGGATTGCGCTCCGGAATCACCACGGTCGTGCTCAACGCCGGGCGCTGCGCTTCGACCATCGTGTACATGACCTCCGGGTTCGACGGCGCGATCGCGATGCGAATGCGCCCCTTCAGCCCCTCGGGGAATCCGTTCCCCTTCACTTCCGTCCAGGTGCCGCCGGCGTCGGTGGACTTCCACAGCCCCGAGCCCAGTCCACCAGACTTGAGCGAGTACGGCGTACGCACCCGCTCCCATGCCGCCGCCCAGACGGTGTTCGGGTTACGTGGATCGAGCTTCACATCTACGAAACCCGCCTTGTCGCTGATGAACTTCACCAGCTGCCAGGTCGTACCGCCATCCGTGGTCTTGTAGACTCCACGTTCTAGGTTGCTCGACCAGGTGGCGCCAAGCGCCGCGACATACACGATGTTGGGGTTCGTGGGATGGACGACGATCCCACCGATATGCTGGGTCTTCTCGAGGCCCATCAACTGCCAGGTAATCCCGCCGTCGGTGGACTTGAAAATGCCGCCACCCGGCTCGATCGAGTTGCGTGAGTTCGGCTCGCCCGTGCCGGCCCAAATCTGCATCGTGTCGCTCGGCGCGATCGCGAGCATACCCATCGAGATGATACGTTTGTCGTCAAACACCGGGCGCCAGGTGAGGCCGTTGTTCTGGCTCTTCCAGATTCCGCCGCCCGCGGCCGCGACAAACAGGGTCTTGGATGGACCAGGGATGCCGACCACATCCGACAGGCGACCCATGAAGTTCGCGTTCCCGACGTTGCGCCAGCGCAGGCCGGCGATCGAGGCGGAGTCGAGGGTCTGGGCAGTCGCGGCCGATGCAACCGCGACGAGCACGGCGACCCCGGCAAGCAGGCGTTGAACAGTGCGTGTCATAATGCGGAGTATGGGAGAGGGATTGAGCTCGAAGAAGATACGGCTTCGACGCGGCATCCGCTGAGCGACGAATGGCCTCCGTCCAGCGCTACCTCAGACCTTCTCGATCCCGGGCTGCCCGTTACGCATCATGAACTCCGCGGCAGTCTGGATCGGCGCGTCGGGCTTCGACACGAACGGCACGACGCGATAGCTCGCGCGCCAATCGGCCGGTGTGACGGCGTTCATCACATAGCCGCGGCGCGCATTGTGCCAGACGCAGTGCGGGTTGTCGGCGCGCTGCCGTTCCCACTGTGGGTACTGGTCAAGCCCGTCGCCGTCCGAACTGATACTCGGCCCCACGAGTTCGACACCAATCGGTTTCGCGTCAGCCCGGTTGAAGTCGGTACGGAGCTCGCTTACCCAGCTCGCGTGGAGGTCGCCAGTCAGGATCACCGTACGATTCGCCGACCGCTGGCCAACATTCTTCATCAGGCGTGCGAGGGCGGCCGGGTAGCCACCCCAGCTATCCATATGAAAGGCCTGGCCTGGCCCGGGCTTCGTGTCGAAAGGCGCAACGCGCGTCTGGTTGGCCATCACCTGCCAACGGGCGGTCGACGTGGCCAGTCCTTCATTCAGCCACTGCTCCTGTGCCGGGCCCATCATCGTGCGCGCAGTGTTCTCCCGGTCGCCGCACGGCACTTCCTTCGTTGCGTCACCACAGGCCTGGTCACTGCGGTACTGCCGTGTGTCGAGCACATGGAACTTCGCGAGCGCGCCCCACTGCATGGAGCGCGTGATGTTGAGGTCGGCCCAGCTCTTCGCGCGCGGCACGCGTACGGGCTGGTGCTCCCACCACGCCTGATACGCCGCGGCCCGCCTCAGGTGCATCTGCTCTTCTGACTCCATCTCATTCTCGCCGGCGAGCGTGGCGTAGTTGTTGTCCACCTCGTGGTCGTCCCAGGTCACCACCCACGGCGCCGCGTGGTGCGCTGCTTGGAGGAGCCGATCGCTCTTGGTTTGGCCATACCGGGCGCGGTACTGGTCGAGCGTGCGGCACTCGGTGGTGGCGTAGCGCCGCGGGCGCCCGTCGGTCGGCCCATACTCATAGATGTAGTCGCCGAGGTGCGCGACAAGATCGAGCGCGCCTTCGCGTGAGAGGTGATCGAACGCCGTGTAGTAGCCAGTCTCGAAGTGCTGGCAGCTGACAAACGCAAAGTTGAGCGGCGACGGCGAGCCGGCGGCTGGCGTGGTGCGTAGCCGGCCCACCGGACTCGGCCCGTTGGCGAGCGTGAATCGGTAGAAGTACCAGCGGTCGGGCGCGAGGCCTGACAAGTCGACGTGCGCCGAGTACCCAAGCTCGGGCACCACGGTCACGCGGCCGCTCTGCGCGATGATTGCAAACTTCTCGTCCTCAGCGACTTCCCAGGTCATCGTGACCTTCTGCCCTTCCATCCCGCCGTCCGGCTCATAGATCTTCGGCGCGAGCCGCGTCCAGAGCACTGCGCCGTTCGACGTGGGGTCACCAGACGCCACGCCGAGCGTGAACGGATCGTCGGCAAGCCGCGGCGCCGTGGTCACCCGCCAACTGTTCGGCACGCCGGCACAGAGCACCGAGTACGCGGCTACGTCGGCAAGAAAGTCACGTCGTTGCATAGGTCGTCATCGGGGCCGGTGTGGTGGCGCAGGAACAGCGGTGGCGTGCCGTGCGTGCTAGCGGCGGATCTGCGTCGTGGCGAGCAGGAACTTCTTCACCTCGGTCGCCTTGCCCGCGCGATCGAGCGCCGCCCAGAGCCGTTCCACGGTTTCGGCGTCCACGAGTCCGGCGGGTGAACCACCGACTTGCGGTGTACCCATCTTCTCGCTCGTGCGAAACGCGTCTACCGCCAAAACCGTCTCAGCTGTGTAAAGATTTGCGCCCGGACCACTCGCCTGCACAGTCTCGCCCTTCTTGTAGAAGCCGAGCGCATTCAGCATCACCTTGAGCTGGTAGACATCGCCGCCGGCGAACTGTTCCAGCGTGCGATATCCCAAAGTCTGCGATACCGCATCATGAATGCGGCGCAACTCGCCCACCGGGTCGGCGTGCTCGCACACGTTGATGTTGACGGTCTGGCCATCAGTGCGGCGCGACGCGCCCAGGCGCGCGTCCGCCACAAGGACCGCGGCCGAGGTCCGCAGCCCGTGACGCTTGTCACCGCCGAGGTCGAAACCGGCCTGAATCGCGGCGATGAGGCGGTCGGCGAGGTGCTGCGGCTGGCCCTCGCTCGCCTCGAAGCTCTTCGCGACGGCGTCGATGACTTCGGGACCCACAAGGATGTTGCCCTGCGCGACAAAATTCTTCCCGGCGCGGTGTCCCGCCCAGGCGCTGGCTCCAGTGCCGGTGTGTTGCGCGGAGCGGCCGTCCAGCGCGATCACACCGATCTGACGCTGCTGGAATCCGCTGTCGGTGGCAAGCAGCCGCTTGAGCGCTGCGTCAGGCGCTTCGCCCTTGGCAATCGCGTCGAGGAGTTCGTTGCCATACTCGGTGCGAGAGCTGGCCTGTGTGGCCACCGCGCCGACGCCCTTCCGCACCCACGGCACGGCATTG
>Ga0049085_10001097_pt1 | contig 10662 bp, 10 predicted proteins | sample GreLakmeSU08MSRF_FD_66721 | JGI IMG/M metagenome (GOLD analysis project Ga0049085, IMG submission 66721) | Freshwater lentic microbial communities from great Laurentian Lakes, MI, USA - Great Lakes metaG SU08MSRF | ecosystem: Environmental > Aquatic > Freshwater > Lake | place: Great Lakes... | reverse complement strand
CCACATTCCTCGAAGGGTTGTTTGCTGCTGCTGAATTGCCGGTCAAAGTGGAGTCCACGATTTCGGGCGATGACATCGAAATGTCGGTCCAGGGTGAGCAACTGACCACATTCGTTGGCGCACGCGGGCTGACACTCACACAATTACAGGACATCACCCGAGTGGTGAGCCAGCGCCGTCTCGGCGACCATGACACCCGCCTGCGCATTGACGTTGGTGGCTATCGCCAACGTCGCAAGGACGCTTTGGGTCGATTTGCCACCAAAGTGGCGAGTGATGTCATCGAATCGGGCACCCCACGCATATTGGAGCCGATGAACTCGGCTGATCGCAAGATCGTGCACGACACCCTCGCCACGGTAGATGGCGTGGTCACCCAATCCGAAGGTGATGATCCGTTCCGACGGGTCGTGGTGTCTCGCGCTCCCGGCGCCTAATCACCGAACGTTGACCTGCGAGCCCCCCCTACGCTGGGGCGGTGGCGGTGAACCCCAGCGAGGCGATGCTGAGCGATATTCTGCACCGCGCCCAGGTGGAGGGTGCCCTTGGGGCACGACCCATCGCAGACGTGCTCGCCCACGCCCGGGGGTTTGTCGCTGCCCTGGAGACTGAGGTGGCGTCAGTGCTTGATCTGGGCTCGGGCGCCGGGGTGCCAGGCCTCGTGATTGCCCTCGATCGACCCCTTGTGCGGGTCACCTTGGTAGACCGGCGCACGACCAGGGTGGATGCGCTACGTCGGGCAGTGACCGTCCTGGGCTGGACAGACCGAGTGCACGCCGTCGAGGCTGACGCCGAGCAGTTGAGTAACGACCCCAGCCAACAGGGTCGCTATGACGCTGTGGTCGCCCGCGGCTTTGCTGAGCCGATGTCGACCCTGCGCATTGCAGCCCGCCTCGCCCGAGTCGGTGGCTGGGTGGTCATTAGTGAGCCCCCACCCGACCAGGCATCACGCTGGGAGACGGAGTGGGTGCGGTCGCTTGGGCTGAGTGCCCCCGAGCGGTGCGGGCCGGTGGTTCGGTTCCACGTGGAACAAGCAGGCACCTGAGCACCTGGGATCGGCACGACTGGGCATCGCCTGGTCGTCACGCACCCCTCGGGTACCGTAGGGAGGTGAACTCCCCCACCCCTCGTATTTTGGCGGTTGCCAACCAAAAAGGCGGTGTTGGCAAGACCACTACGGTGGTTAATCTGTCGGCGAGCATTGCCCTGCTCGGCCACCGCGTGCTGGTGGTGGACCTTGATCCGCAAGGAAATGCCTCAACCGGCCTCGGAATTAACATCCGCTCGCTGGAGCGCAGTGTGTATGACGTGCTGCTGCACGACACCCCGATTGACGATGTGTTGCAGTCCAGCGCTGTGAAAGGGTTGTTTGTGGTGCCTGCCAACCTCGATCTCGCCGGAGCAGAGATCGAACTGGTGCCAATGATGGGTCGCGAAACACGCCTGCAGAAAGCCCTCGAGCATGTGGTGGCTGATTTCGACTACGTCTTCATCGATTGCCCGCCGTCATTGGGGTTGTTGACGGTCAATGCCCTGACTGCCGCCCAAGAAGTGCTGGTGCCCGTGCAATGTGAGTATTACGCCCTCGAGGGCTTGGCCCAGTTGCTGCGCAACATTGAACTGGTGAACAAAAACCTCAATCCCCGACTGCATGTCAGCACGATTTTGTGTCAGATGTACGACAGTCGCACGAAACTGTCGGCCGATGTCGTGAGTGAAGTCCGAGAACACTTTGGCGACAAAGTGTTGCGCAGCGTGATTCCCCGCAACGTGAAAATTGCCGAATCGCCCAGCCATGGTCAGCCCGCAGTCGTGTTGGAACCCAATAGCTCGGGGGCCAAGGCGTACATCGCAGCAGCACAGGAGGTGGTCCATGGCCGGGCTTAAGACAGGCAAGGGGCTCAACGCCCTCATTCCAAGTGGGGGAGACACCCCACCCACGGCAAGTGGTCTGCTCGAGGTGTTGATTACTGCGGTGGAGGTGAACCCGTATCAGCCGCGCACCCATCTTGCTGACGACACCCTCAGCGAATTGGCTGCGTCGATTCGTGCTGTCGGTGTGCTGCAGCCGCTTCTGGTGCGAACACTGCGGCCTGGTGTGTATCAACTGATCGCCGGCGAACGCCGACTCAAAGCGGCGCAGCGCGCCGGGCTCACCCACGTGCCAGTGATTACTCGCGACACATCAGACGCTGGTTCTGCTGAGCAAGCGCTGATCGAAAATATTCATCGTGAAGATCTTGGTCCGCTTGAAGAAGCAGCTGCGTACCAGCAACTCCTCGAAGATTTTCGTCTCACACATGATCAACTGGCCACCCGTGTCGGAAAAAATCGGGCAACGATCAGCAACTCGATTCGATTGCTCGCCCTTCCGGCGTCGGTGCAGCAACTGATTGCCGATCGGCGATTGTCGGCTGGTCACGCCAAAGTGTTGTTGAGCATCACCGATCGTGCACAGCAAGAACGATTGGCCCAACAAATCGTTCGCGAAGGCTTGTCGGTGCGCGCAACCGAAACTCTTATTACCACTTCTGGTACAACACAACGGAGGAAGCGGGGGAGTAAGCAACACCAAGTGACCAGTGATCCGGCGTTGGCCGATGTCGCCCATCTCGTGGCCGAACACCTATCGACGCGAGTCGAAGTCAACGTACCAACGTCATCACACCGCGGCAGACTGAGCATCGAGTTTGCCGATCTGGCAGATTTGGAGCGCATTGCCCGCACCATCCTCGGGGCGCCACGGCCCTAGAAACATTGGGGTTACTGAGCCCTCAAGTGGTAGTTGAGGGTCTACCTCATCCTGATGGTGTCCCCAAGCTGTGGATATCCCTGGGGATACAGCAGGGACTCACTGGGGATAACCCGCGTGGTTGGGGACAGCAACGACGAATTACTGGAGATGTTCGGCGAGGTCGCTGAGTAGCGCCGATTTACCACGGGCGCCCACGAAACGTCCCACCGCTTCACCGTTTTTGAACACGATCATCGTCGGGATACTCATCACGTTGAAGCGCTGTGCGATGTCACCGTGATCGTCGACGTTGAGTTTCGCCACGGTGAGCAGCCCGGCTTTTTCGGTGGCGATTTCGCGGATGATCGGATCAATTTGTTTGCACGGCCCACACCACTCGGCCCAGAAGTCGACCAATACCGGGGTGTCGGCTGAACGAATCGTTTCGTCGAAATTTGCAGTGGTGAGAGTAACGACGTTGTCGGCCATGACGGGAACGCTACTTGTTCGCTGTGGCGTGCCGGTGTTCGAGCCAGCGTTCGGCGTCGATCGCCGCCATGCAACCAGAACCAGCGGCGGTGATTGCTTGTCGGTACGTGTGGTCTTGTACGTCGCCACAGGCAAAGACACCGGGGATGTTGGTACGCGTGGAACCACGTTCGGTGATGAGATAACCGGTTTCGTCCCGGTCGAGAACATCGGCGAACAGATCGGTATTCGGTCGGTGACCAATCGCCACGAACAGCCCGCCAACCTGCAGTGTTTCCGTGGCGCCGGTGATCGTGTCGGTGACCTCGACTGCGGTAAGTTTCGCCTCGCCAATCAGCCGGGTGACTTGGGCATTCCACCGCACGGCGATCTTCGGGTTGCTGAGGGCTCGCTGCTGCATGATTTTCGACGCGCGGAACTTGTCGCGTCGATGAATGATGGTGACCTTGGAGGCGAACTTGGTGAGGAAGGTGGCTTCCTCGATCGCCGAGTCACCGCCGCCGATGACGACGATTTCTTGGCCGCGAAAAAAGAAACCGTCACAGGTCGCACACGTCGAGACACCATGGCCGATCAGTGATGTCTCGTTGGGCAGGCCGAGCATCAACGAACGCGCGCCGGTGCTCACGATGATGACGTCGGCGCTGTATTCGTCGTCGCGCACCCAGACACGATGCGGGTGGGCCGAAAAATCGATTTTCGTCGCCTTTTCGGTGATGTACTCGGCACCAAAGCGGGCTGCCTGGTCGCGCATGCGCTGCATCAATTCCGGGCCTTGAACGCCTTCGGGAAACCCGGGGAAGTTTTCTACCTCGGTGGTGAGCATGAGCTGGCCGCCTGGTTGATCCGAACTCGACGACGGCTCACCCTCAATCACCAACGGGGCGAGGGAGGCACGCGCTGCATAGACCGCTGCGGTGAGCCCGGCCGGGCCTGAACCAATGATGATGACTTGGCGATGGGGATGAAGCGTCATGAGTGGTCTTTCAGGTCGGAATGGTTGGAACGGTCGGAATGACGGGCGCGCATCAGCAATGCCCCTACGAGGATAAACGCCCCACCGACGACAAAGTACGAGGCCCAAACCGAGCGCCGTTCGCTGAGTGCCAACTCGAATAGTTCTTGTGCACCGCGCATGATGGCGATGAGCAACAGCGTCACCAACGCGATGGAGACCACGGCGATCAGTGAGCCAAAGACGATGCCACGGGTGAGTGCAACGATTGGCTTGGTGGTGCGATCGCGCACGGCGCCCACGACCCGGTCGATGAGATCGACGGTCTTGCGCGGAAACTCAGGATCACTGAGCGGATTGGCAACCACGAGGTCAGGCTAACGCTGGGACGAGTTACGCCGGAAGGAATGCCACCTCGTTGATACGCGCTTGAAATGGATTCGTGCTCGAACATGCTGCACTCTTGCCGATCTCGGTCAACACGATGAGCAAATGTGTGACGGGTGCTGTGACGGAAAACTTCACGATTTCACCACGCGTGCGGTATTCCGTTGCGAGCGGCGCACCCCATCCGTCAAAACCAGATGGCGGCGTCGTCGCCGTGCCATAGATTTCTGCTCCCCACGGCCCGTTGGCAAAGTTCACGCGCAAAGCCCCCGTCCCGGCACCCGACAAGGTGACGAGCACACCGACATGTTCCTTTGCGCCGAAAAATTTGTCGGCGTAACACGATGTGGCCCACGCGCTGCGTGGATTTTTATCGATGAGCACCCCGATGAGCTCTTCGTTTTCCACCCCGTCGTCACCGTTGGGGTCGAAAGAATTGATCGCCATGATCGTGGCTGGCCCGCTGGGCAATGGTGAGTCGACGGCAGGGGCGATGTCGGCCGGGATGACCACATTGTCGGGGTCGTTGGTGCGCATAACGGCGGTGATGACGAGACCGGTGAGCACCAACGTGGCGAGGAGCAGTCGGGCGGTGGTGGTGCGAAAAAATCCACCGATACCGGATGCATTTCCTAGTCGCAGGGTGCGGCGCTCCGGCGGTCGTGCGGCAGGACTGGTGCGTTCGAGTACGACCCGTTGACCGGTCGGGGGAGTCATGTTGGTGTGGTCGTCTCGCTCATCGCGCAAGGCGGCGAGCAACGCCAGGCGGGTTTCTTCACCCGTTTGGTAGCGATGGTCGGGGTTGCGGGCGAGCAATTTGTGCACGACCCGCACGAGGCGAGGTGACAGTGTGGGGCGTAGATGCGCCAAGTCGGTGGGTTCCCGCTGCAGGCGGGCCAGTGCCGTATCGGCATCATTATCGCTGAGAAACGGCACTTTTCCGGAGAGACATTCGTACAACACGAGGCCGAGGCTGTACAGGTCGGCGCGACCATCGAGGGGTTTGCCACGCACGATTTCCGGCGACAAATATTTCGCCGTGCCCATCATGATGTTGTCGCTCGTGAGGTCGCTGCCCTCGGAGGCATGGAGTGCCTTGGCGATACCAAAATCAGCCAGCAGGAAGTGACCGTCGGGCCGCACGAGGATGTTGCCCGGCTTGACATCGCGGTGGATGTAGCCGTGTTGGTGAGTGGCATCGAGGGCAGCGGCAATCGCAGCGCCCATCATGATCGACAATCCCGGTGTCAACTTTTTCTTTTTGTCGAGCAAATCACGCAGGCTGCGGCCCTGCACGTATTGCATCACCACCACCTGGTACCCGTCGTGGGCGAACGAGTCGTACACCGCGACGATGTTCGGATGATTCAGCCCGGCGCAAGCGAGTGCCTCGCGGCGGAATCGCTCGATCGCCGTTTCGTCGCGGGCGATGTGGCGCTTCAGTACCTTGATTGCCACTTGGCGGTCAAGGAACGTGTCGTGGCCGAGCCACACTTCGGCCATTCCCCCGCGCGCAATGTGGCGTTCAAGTCGGTATCGGTCGCCGATGAACCCAGGCTCGAGTTCAACAGCGGACATGACTGAACCGAGACGCTAGTTGTGCGCCTCGTCTGAATGGTGGAATCACACGCCGTGACGGCGTGTGCGGCTACTGCACGTGGTACGCGACGCCGATCGTGCCCGGGCCGGTGTGGGAACCGATGACCGAACCGATGTCACCGACGATGATTTCGCCCGAGTACGTCTCGCGCAATTGCGCGACGAACGCATCGACGTCGGTGCATTGGGCGTGCAATACGGCAAGATTCGATACCGTGCCGTCGTTGCGGAATTGATCGATCACGAACGCCAGCGCCTTGCTGCGGGTGCGTTGCTTGCCGCCCTCGGCCACCTTGCCGTCCAGCACGGTGATGATCGGCTTGATCGACAGCGCCGAGGCCAAGAGGGCTTTGGCGCCACCGATACGGCCATTTTTCTTCAGGTTTTCCAGCGTGTCGAGCGCCGCCCACACGCGTGTGCGGCCCGCCATATCAGTGACGGTGCGGGCAAGATCGTCGAGCCCCATACCACCCTTGGCGAGGCGTGCCGCAGCCACCACACTGATGCCCTCACCGATTGATGCTGAGCGGCTGTCAACGACGCGAATCGGAATGCGGAGTTGTGCGGCCTCGACACCCTGTTCGGCTGCCTGCTTGGTGGCCGATAAGTCCGACGAAAGGGTGATCACCAAGATTCCTGTTGCACCAGCACCGGAAAGGCTCGTGAATGCTTCGGCAAACTTGCCGGGTGCGGGTGCCGCCGTTTGGGGAAGTACTGGTGAAGCCGAACAACGTGCCCAGAACTCGTTGGGGGTGAGCGAAACCCGGTCGGTGAACTCTTCGTCACCAAAACTGAAGGTGAGCGGCACCAGAGTGATGCCCAATTCATCGACCAGTTGCTGGGGGAGATCGCAGGCAGAGTCGGTAACGATGCGAATGGTCATACTGGCGAGCGTAGTACGGGGTGCTTCTCGGCAGTTTTTTGCTTATGGCTACGCCGGGCATGAATGAGCCACCAGGCGCCCAGCAGCACGATGAACACGGCACTGACACCCCGCCCGAGACCGGCAATCGCATTCACCCGCACGCGGATTTGTGCGACATCAAGCACCGTGCCATTCGGACTGGAGAGCACAAGCTCAATCGGAATGAGGCCGTTGGCGCGGGCGCTTGCCGCCATGACCAATTCGCGTTGATCGCCTGGTGGAATGACGACGGCAAATTCGGTCGGCACAAAGCTCATCTTGCCGTTCGGACTCGTCACCCGTAGCTGCAGTGACACCGCATAGACACTCGAGTTGATGAGCGCCAGTCGCAGTTCGCTGTCACGGCTACCGAATGTGAATGATCGAGTCGGTAATTTGACCGCGGTGCGTGCCGCGTTCGCCTGGTTGAGTACGGCATCAAGGTAGGTGGTGCGTTGCACCTCGGTGAGCGTGGTGTCGTTGGCAACGTCGACGAGTTCGACCCAGCGATCGGTGAGACCTTCGTTGGTGGCGAGCACATCACGAACGACGTCGATGCTGCCGAGTGCGTCGTTGGTGCGTGTCTGAATGGTGCTGATATCGATGAGCGGCACGACTGGCGGTGTGATTCGGGCGAGGCCCTCGAGGGTTGGGGCGAACTCACTGACCCGACGTAATTTGACCTGCGGTGCACCCCGCAAATGCCGAAGAACGATTGCAGCGATGAGCGGTTCGGTGGGCACGCCACTGGTGCTCGCGAGCACCAGTTGTCGGGTGGCCAACGCCGTGGAGCCGACGGGTGAACCGGCCAGTTCGTTTCGTTGGGCGATGATTTCTGCAGCAATAGCGGTTGCTGATGCATAAGCAGTTCCCGTTGGTTCGTCGAGCAAGTTGGCGTAGCGGGTGTCGGCCAGGTTGAGTACGACTCCGGTCGTTGCCGAACGCAGTGCGTACGATCGATTCGGGTTGGTTTCAGCACCGTACGTTTTGACACCGTCCCCGACGACGACGACATTGGTCACCCCAAAAGTGCGCAGGAAGTCGACACCGGTGGCGTCGATCGCGTCGTTGGACACCCACGCTGCCCGCAATGGCAGGTTCGGGCCGTTCAGGGCGTCAAGAATGGTTTCGCCGCGCAGGAGTTGTGCCTCAAATTGCGATTTCAATCCGGCGGCAGCATACGACGCCACATCAATTGGACGAAACGTGCTCACCAACACGTCGTTGTCGGGAAGGCGTTTGGCCAGCTCGGCAAACAACGACTGGTCGGCTTCGTCGGTGGAACGGGCCAAACCGTTGAGGAGTTCTGGTCGTACACGGATACCGAGCGGCACCCCCGGCGGTTTGCGGAAAAGCAGGTCACGCAGGTCACGCAACTTTTCGCGCTCGGCTGCACCGACCACGATCGACCCGTCAGGCTGCAGTGTCGGTGCACCATCGATCGTGGCAATCATCGTGACTGGCAACGGTGTGGTCGTGCGCGACGACACCACGTTGATGAATGAGGTCAGCTGGCTGATGAGCCCCGACGGCGCCGTGAGCGTGAGGCGAACGGCCCGCAGTCCATCGCGACTGATAAGTAGTGAGCCATCGCGTCTCGCCACCGCCGATGTCGCGATCAGCACCTGATAGCCAGGAACTGCTGCGGGTGTAACCGGGCGGAAGATGGGCCCGGGGATCGCCGATTCGGCCTCGGCGACGAACGTGCCACCCGCGACGATTGCTGCGACGGCCTCGCGGGTAACGAGTGGGTTGCTCATCTGCACGACGGCCGTCGTCGCTCTGTCGATGAGCATGGCTTCGATCGCTGCGTTGGTCGGCGTCGACACGGTAAAAGTCAGCCGCTCGTTCACCCGCGTAGTGAATGTGCCGGCGACGACCTCCAATTGGTAGTCAACGGCCAACGTCGGCGCGGGGGCGACCGCAACGAGCGTGATGACAACACCGCCAGCACCGAGCAACCGCGCCAGCCGACGACGGGTCATCGGTGGGTTCTTTCTGGCAGATGCACGGCACGCTCCAACACCACGAGTGGGTCGGGCAGCAAGACGAACCCCAACGTTCGGTAGAGGGCACGCGCCGCATCATTGGCCGGCTCGGTATTTACCAGCATCGTGGTGGCCCCACGTGTGGCGGCCCACCGTGCGGCGTCGTGTACCAATCGTTTGGCCACCCCACGGCGACGCTGCGCGGTGCTTACGGCCAGTCGCTGCAGGTAGGCGTGCATACCGACACGACCGACGATGGCATACCCGAGCGGGCCGGTGTCGGGTATGCCGTGCGCGACCAGAATGCGGTGCTCGCTCGTGGCGCGACAGGCGTGGCGCAACGTCTCACGCGACAGGTTCCACGGGGCGGCGAACGATTCGGCATCGATGGCCAGCACAGCAGCGAGCAATTGCCGTTGTGGGCGCAACATGACCTGTCGACAGGTCGCATCACGACAGGTGATGGTGTCGGCGACATCGCTTCTGATGCTTCCGTCATGTTGCAAAACCACCAGTGACTGCACGGTCACGAACCCGCGCTCCTGAAACCAGCGTGCATCCGCAGTCGAGAGGGCCGGGGTGCGGTAGGTGTCGCATCCCCCGATGGTCACGACGCTGCACATGGAGCGCATCTTGGCCGGACCACTGCGCCCGTCGCCACGCAGTGCGGTTACGCCAGCCGACACACTCGAACGCTAGTGGCGCTGTCGTTGCGTAGCCTGTAAATCGTGCAGCCTGCGCGATTCGATGCAGTCGTTGCCGAACTTGCACCGATCACCGCCGCATTTGCAGAGGCGGGTTATCGCTTGTTCATCGTCGGCGGAACGGTGCGCGATTTGTTGCTCGGCCGTGATTCGGCGGACTTCGATTTTGATTTCACGACGAATGCCCACCCCGATGCAGTGAAGTCGATTTTGGCCGGCAAGGTCGATGCCCTGTGGACCCAGGGTGAGCGCTTCGGCACTATCGCGGCATTGCGCGGCACGCGCTCACTGGAAATCACCACGCATCGCGCCGAGGCGTACTCCCCCGATTCACGCAAGCCGGAGGTGAAGTTCTCTGATTCGGTGCAGATCGACTTGTCACGGCGCGACTTCACGATCAATGCGATGGCGCTCGAACTCACGGCTGCTTCACCACAGCTGGTCGATCCGTACGGGGGCCTCGACGATTTGCTGGCGCTTCGTCTGCGCACACCGCTGTCGCCCGAGGAAAGTTTCAGTGACGATCCACTCCGGATGTTGCGGGCTGCCCGCTTCGTAGCCACATTGTCGGTCACCCCTGATGATGCGCTGGTGTCGGCGGTGCGCTCGATGCACGAGCGGCTCTCAATCGTGTCGAGTGAACGCGTGCGCGACGAGTTCGACCGCATGATCGTGACCGATGCAGTCGGACTGGGGCTGCGCTTTGCGGTGGAAACGGGCCTCACCGACCACTTTTTACCGGAGCTGCCCGCTCTCTCACTCGAACAAGACCCGATTCATCGCCACAAAGACGTGCTCACGCACACCTTCGCAGTCGTGGAGAACGTGCGCAAAGAAATGCCCGGCGATTTTCGCATCACACGATTGGCCGCACTGTTCCATGACATCGGCAAACCGCGGAC
>Ga0049085_10001095_pt1 | contig 10673 bp, 7 predicted proteins | sample GreLakmeSU08MSRF_FD_66721 | JGI IMG/M metagenome (GOLD analysis project Ga0049085, IMG submission 66721) | Freshwater lentic microbial communities from great Laurentian Lakes, MI, USA - Great Lakes metaG SU08MSRF | ecosystem: Environmental > Aquatic > Freshwater > Lake | place: Great Lakes... | reverse complement strand
TAGCGGCCGGGAAGGGCGAGGTGCGTGGTGACGCGGGGGCCTTTCGTGCCGATGGGGCCTTTGGTGACCTGGATGATGAGGTCGCTGCCGGTGGGATAGAGGCGGGGGATGTCCTTCTTGGTGATGCGTGGCTTGTCGCGCTTCTTGACGGCGCGCTCGACGATCTCGACGCCGCTGTCGAGGTTGCTCGGCACGATGTCCCAGTAATGAAGGAAGGCGTTCTTCTCGAAGCCGATGTCCACGAAGGCCGCTTCGAGGCGGTCTTCGAGGTTTTTCACCTTGCCCTTGAAGATGCTGTGGACGATGCGCTCCTCGCTGGTGCGCTCGATGGTGAACTCCTCGAGCTTGCTATCCTCGAGAACGGCGACGCGGGTCTCCAGAGACTCCGCGTTGATGATGACTTCCTTGCGGATCTTCTTCTCGGGCGCGACGAACTGCTTGACCCTCTCGACGACCTTCTGGGCGACGGCCTTGATTGTCTCGATGAAGCCCTTGGGCTTCTGAAGGGGCTTGGCGACGCGCTCGGCTGTGGGTTCATCGGGCTTGGGCTCGCGGAAGGAGCGGTCTCTGCGGCCCTCGCCCCGTTTGGGCGCGGCCTGGTCGGGTTGGTCGGGGTGCGCATCGCCGTCGGCGGGGATGCCGTGGGCGACGTTCTCGGCGCGAATGATGTCGGCCTCGTGCCGGCGCTTGTCATAGACGGCTTCGTCGCCGCCCTGTCCGGAGACGGTACCGGAGACGGCACCGGTGCGGGCCTCGGCGGCGGCGGACTGGTCCGCGTGCTGGGGTTGATGCATCCCGCCTTTGGGGCGGAAACGTTGGCCGCCACGACGGCGGCGGTTGGGTTGGGGAGCGTTCATAAATAGGTAGGTTAAAGACTTTTCTGGTGGAGATGGACGTTCTGCAGGAGGCCTGCGGCGACTAACGAGCAGATGACTGAGGATCCCCCGTAACTCAACAGGGGCAGTGGCACGCCCGTCACAGGCATTAGGCGGATGTTCATTCCGATGTTCACAAAGACGTGGCTGAATAACAGGGTTACCACGCCCACGGCCAGCAATTTCCCCAAACGATCGCGCGTTTGGCTGGCGATACGGATGCCGGCGAAGAGGACGGTGGCATACAGTGCCAACACGAAGAGGCTGCCGACGAACCCGCTCTCCTCCGCGATGACGGAGAAGATGAAGTCGTTGTGAGCCACACCGCGGGGCAGGTACCCGAGGGCATTTTGAGTCCCCTGCCGCCATCCTTTGCCCGTCAGCCCGCCTGAGCCGACGGAAATCATTGCCTGTTCGACATTGTACGAGTCGCGCCGCTGATCGGACAGGGCGCGGGCGCGCTCGGCCGGGGTCGCGTTGGCGGGCGCGTAGTTCATGCCGAAATAAACGAGGAGCCGGCGCTTCTGGTAATCCTCGAGCTTGATCACCTGCCATTTCGGCGGAGCGAAAAGAATGCTGACGACAAGCAGGAGCACGAAGATTGCGCCGCCGCCCATGAACCGCTTGAGGAACTGCGTCGGCACGCCGCCGACGTAGAGCATCGCGAGTCCCGGCGGCACGATCATCAACGCCGAGCCCAGGTCCGGCTCCTTCAAGACCAGCAGGAATGGGAGCGCCATTAAACCGAAAGCCTTCAATAACGTGCGCGGTTGGCGGAGTTCTTCCTGCGGTCGGCTGAGGAACTGGGCCATCGCGAGGATGACCGCGAGCTTGGCGAACTCCGACGGTTGGAGTTGGAAGAGCCCGAGATCAATCCAGCGGCGCGCGCCGTAACGCATCGCGCCGATGCCGGGGATGAGCACGGCCACCAGCAGCAGAGTGGTGCCCCAGTAGAAGACCAGGGACCAGCGCGCGATGGTGCGGTAATCCTTCAGACAGACGAGCACCGCGCCAATCATCCCGAGGGAGTACCAGATGATCTGGCGGAAATGGAGTTGCTTGTGCCACGCGATCAACGCGCTGGCCTCGTGCGCGGCGCGCGCGCTGTAGATGAACGCGACGCCCAACGCCATCAGCCCCAGCAGCGCGAAGAGCAGCAGGCCGTCCGGCCGGAGCCTGCGTTGATGGGTGGTGAGCGCGGCGTCGAACATGGTTCAGCGGTTCACTTGAGTGACGGACGGGAGCGACCGGCTCCGTTCCAGTTGTTGGATCGCGCGATAAATCTTTTGCGCGACCGGCGCGCAGGTGCCGCCGCCGGAACTGCCGCTCTCGATCATCACCACCACCACGTATTTCGGATTCTCGTATGGCGCGAAGGAGACGAACCACGTGATCTTGTCCACGTTTCGGCCGCCGCGCTGGACCTCGGCCGTGCCGGTCTTGCCGCCGATCTTCATGCCGGGCACAGCGGCGCGCCGGCCGGTGCCTTCGGGGTCTTCCACATCGGCCAACATCGCATCGCGGATGGTGTCGAGGTTCTTCGGGTTCACGTTCAAATCACCGCGCAACCGTGCGGCGGGGAATTGCTCGACCGGATTCACCGCGTCGGCCTCGGGCGATTCGATGCGGTCCACCAAACGCGGCCACCAGACTTTACCGCCGTTCACGACGGCGCTCGTCATCACCGCCATTTGCAGCGGCGTGACGGTGACGGGGCCTTGGCCGATGGAAAGGTTCGCGGTGTCGCCCGGCGCCCAGCCTTCACGGAGCTTCGCGCGATCAGGAAACTGTCCGGCGACTTCCTGTCCGGGGAGGAGTCCAGTGCTCTTGCCGAGGAAGAAACGTTCGCCCATTTCGGTGAGCCGATCGGGGCCGGCCTGGAGCGCGTGGTGGATGAAGTAGGTGTTGCTCGAATGGATGAACGCGCGGCGAAAATTGTAGTTACCCGCCGGGGCGGTGTCTTTGATGGTGCGGCGGCCGAGTTGGAAGTGGCCGGGGCTCGAAAAAATCTCGGCGGGATTCAATCCGCCCGCTTCAAGCGCGGCGAGGCCGGTGATGATTTTGAAGATCGAGCCCGGCGGATAACGTTCCTGCGTGGCGCGCAGAATGAGCGGGCGCAGCTGCGGATCGCGCAGCCGATCCCAGGCGTCTGAATCGATGCGCGGGACGAAGTCGCCGGGGTTGAACGTCGGCGCGGAAGCGATCGCGAGGATGTCGCCGTTGGTCGGGTCCATCACCACGACGGCGCCTTCCACGTCCGGCCGCGCAGTGGCGAGCGCTTGTTCGGCGGCGCGCTGAATGGCGAGGTCGAGCGTGAGCACCACGTTGTGGCCAGCACCCGCCGGTGTGCTCATGTGCTCGGATTGCCGGTAGCCGAGATTATTCACGAGCATCGTCCGCGTGCCGGCGCGGCCGCGGAGCTTTTGATCGAACAACAATTCAATGCCGGTGCGACCGACGAAATCCGGCATGCGATAGTGGTAGAACGAATCCTCATCCTCGGATGAGCTGTCGTCGCGTTTGAGATAACCGATCAAGTGCGCGGCCGCCGCATGCGGATACGTGCGCGAGGAAGCGACGGCGACATCGAGCCCGGGCACCGCGCCACCGCGCTCCATGAAAACCGCGACTTGCGCGGGCGTGAGATCGCGCACGACAGGCAGCGGCAGCGCGAGCTTGTTGGTGTAATGCCAGTGGAGTTGCGGCTCGGTGAGCGTCATCGGCACCGGTAGCCGAAGCTGGTTCACGAAATTGCTCACGGTGTTGAAGCGAACCTGTTTTTCAAGCGCGCTGACTTGGGCGCGCGTCAATTTTCCAGGAGTCCGGCGACGGCGATATTCCTGTTGGAAATGCGGACGCAGCTCATCGAGGTAGGCGTTCACATGATACACGGGCCGATCGAATGCGAGCGGTTGGTGATGGCGATCGGTGATTTGTCCGCGCACGGCCGGCACACGCAGCGTGCGCATCGATTGGTTCTGCTGCGCTTCGAGATGCCGCTTGCCGGAAACGACCTGCACGTGCCACAGCCCCACCAGCAGCACGGCCAAGCCCGCGACCAACGCCAGCGCGATGAAGCGCAGCGCGGGATCTTGGCGGCCGATTTGTGGGAAGAGCATCATCGGGTCAGCGGCGGGTTTGGTTACGGCGAAGCGCGCGCGGATCCGGCGCGACCGTCGGGTGGATGAACGCGTTTTCCAGTGAATCGAACAGGCGGAAATAAATCGGGACAAGCAGGCCGCTGCCGACGGACATCACGGCGAGCTGCCACGCGAAGAACCAGCCTGCGAGCGGTTCGCGGCCGAGCGTGAAAAGTTGGAGCAACATGAGCAACGGCACCAGCGCGCCGGCGATCGCGCCGACCATGAAGCGCGCGTAGAACTGGTCGCCGACGATGATTTGGCGGTTGATATGAATGACCGCGCCGATTGCGGTGAGCGGCAGCAGGCTGAGGCCGAGCGGGTCGGCGGAGAGCGCATCGCGCCAGAGTGCGCCGAGGATAATCACGGCGAGCAGGGCAGGGAAGTTGGCTCGTAGCGCAGCGAACACGACGAGTGCCGGCAGTGTGGCGATCTGCGCGCCGATCAACGTGTGCGGCCACGCGACCACGCTTTCCACGTAGAGACTCAGCAGAGCGACGAGGGGCAGCGCGATGAGGTGTAAGCGGTTCATGGCGTGATCACCCACACTTCCTCGAGTCGTCCGGTGTTAACCGCGAGTCGCACGCGCGCGGTGGTGTGCAGATCGCCGTCGGACGGCTGAAATTCACTGACGACACCGACGGGAATCCCTTTTGGAAACACGCCGCCGAGACCGCTGGTGACGAGATTTTGGCCGGCTTTCACGGCGCTGTTCGCTGGAAGATAAACCAGATCGGCCATCATCGGATTGCTGGCGGTGGCGGCGCCAGGGACGACGATGCCTTGCTCGCGCGTTTCCTGCACGAGGACGGCGATGCGGCAGGCAGGGTCGCCGACGAGCGCGACTTGCGAATGCGTGTAGCCGACTTGCTGGACGCGGCCGACGAGGCCTTCGACGATGATCACGGGCGCGTCGTTGGTGATGCCGTTGCGCGAGCCGAGATCAATCTGAAACGTGCGCCACCAGTTGGCGGGGTCGCGACTGGTCACGCGGGCGAGGCGGAGTTTCCATGGCGCGCGCTGTTGCCAGAGGAGTTGCTGGCGGAGTCGCGTGTTCTCACGAGCGGCCTCTTGAAGTTGGGTGGTCTGGAGGCGGAGTTGCTGGTTGGTGCGCTGGAGTTCGCCGAGTTGTTGAAGGAGAATTACGCGAGGCACGCCGGTGTCCACGGCCTTTTGACCGATGGTCTGGCTTGCGGAAGAGAGGCCGAAGAGCGGCAGGAAAAAGCCGCCGAGGGCGAGCTTGAGGCGCGTGGTCGCGGCCTGGGGCAGGTTCAGAAGAACCAGCGCCAGCAGCGCAATCAATCCCAAGGCAATGTAATGTTGCCTTCTAAACATCTCTTCACCCGTGTGGGGCGAAGGCACCGTGGAATCAAGATCCCGTGCTGGAGGAAGTGACGCGCCGGAGGAATTCCATCTCTTGAAGCACTCGGCCGGTGCCCTCGGCCACGGCGCTGAGGGGATCCTCGGCGATGTGGACAGGGAGACCGGTTTCTTTCGAGACGAGCTTGTCGATGCCGCGCAGCAATGCGCCGCCGCCGGCCATCACGATTCCTCGGTCGACGAGGTCGCCGGAGAGTTCGGGTGGGCAGCGTTCGAGCGTGAGGCGGACGGCTTCCAGAATGCTGGAGAGCGGATCCTTGAGGGCCTCGCGAATTTCCTCTGAACGGATGGTGAGAGTTTTAGGCAGACCTGCAGCGAGGTCGCGACCCTTCACATCCATAGTAACTTCTTTGTCCATCGGGAATGCAGACCCGATGCGCATCTTGATCTCTTCGGCGGTGCGTTCGCCAATCATTAGGTTATGCGCGCGTTTCATGTAGGCGACGATCGTGTCGTCGAATTCATCTCCGCCCACGCGCAGGCTATGGGAGAAGACGATGCCCGCGAGCGAAATAATCGCGATCTCGCAGGTGCCGCCGCCAATATCCACAATCATGTTACCCGCCGGTTCCACGACCGGCAGACCAACGCCGATGGCCGAGGCCATCGGTTGTTCAATCAGATACACCTCGCGAGCGCCCGCGTGCGTCACGGAATCTTTCACGGCGCGCCGTTCCACTTCGGTGATTCCGGAGGGGACGGCGACGACGACGCGCGGAGCGATGAGTTTGCGGTGGTGAACCTTTTGGATGAAGTAGCGCAACATCGCTTCGGTGATTTCGAAGTCGGCGATGACGCCGGCCTTCATCGGGCGGATGGCTAGAATGTTGCCCGGCGTGCGGCCGAGCATCCGCTTCGCCTCGGAGCCGACAGCGAGCACTTGATTGGTGCCAACCTGAACGGCGACGACGGAGGGTTCCCGCAGCACAATGCCTTGATCGCGGACGTAGACGAGGGAATTCGCCGTCCCGAGATCAATGCCAATGTCGTTGGAGAACAGGCCTTTAAGTTGCGCTAGCATGAGTTGTGAAAAACAACGGCGGCAAGCTTACGGGGCGTGTGTCCGCGGGGTCAAGGCTTATTCCGATCGACGCCTAATCGACTCGGCGGCCATCATTGGATTTGACACCGAGGCGTTTCTTCTTAAAAATCACCGCCCTCTTTGTGCCAGAGTAGCTCAGGGGTAGAGCAGAGGACTCATAAGCCTTTGGTCGCAGGTTCAATTCCTGCCTCTGGCACCATTTTAAATTACCGTGCGGTAAATGGGGATGGGAAAGAGGCGTGTCGGAAAAACACTTTACACCGATGCGGCGTTCCCCTAAGTTTGCCGCCCTTATTGAATAAAGATATGGAAGCTAAAGCGAAGACGAAGACGATTCAGACCCACCGCCGGCACGACAAAGACACCGGTTCCGCTGATGTCCAGATTGCCCTGCTCACCGACCGGGTTAACCACCTCACCGAGCATTTGCAGACGAACAAGAAGGACCACAGCTCCCGCCGTGGCCTGTTGATCATGGTCGCGCAGCGCCGACGCTTGCTCGATTACCTGCACACCACGGCCACCGAGCGCTACACCTCGATTACCAAGAAGCTTAAGCTCCGCAGGTAATCTTCGGTGCGCGCGCCCACGTGGCGTCGCGCCCCGCTCAAACCCGATTGCTGGAACGTGGCTGGTGCTTTTTTTAAGCCGGCTCCGTTCCTCTCCAAACCAAACCGAAACCAAACGCCCGCACCACGGGGAAATTTCATTCAGCGTCCGCACCGCGGGCGTTCACTGAAGTTCCTCCAGTGGGTGGGCTAGAAAGAAAAAGCAAATGGCATACAAAGCCACCGCCCAGATTGGGGCCCAGCAGATCCACATCGAAACCGGCAAACTCGCCAAGCAGGCTGACGGCGCCGTTACTGTCCAGCTCGGTGAGACGATTATCGTCGTCGCCGCCGTCGCCGCCACCAAGGCCAAGCCCGGTCAGGACTTCTTCCCGCTCACCGTTGATTACCGTGAGAAGGCCGCTGCCGCGGGCCGCTTCCCCGGCGGTTACTTCAAGCGCGAAGGCCGGCCGACTGAGAAAGAAATTCTCACCTGCCGTCTGACCGACCGTCCGATCCGTCCGCTCTTCCCGAAGGGCTGGTACAACGAGGTGCAGGTCCAGACGGTTCTTCTCTCCGCTGACGGCGAGAATGATCCGGACATCCTTTCCATCATCGGCGCGTCCGCCGCGCTCTCCGTGAGTGATATCCCGTGGGCTGGCCCGCTCGGCGCTGTGCGCGTCGGTCGTATCGGCGGCGAGTTCATCGCCAACCCGACGCACGTCCAGATGGCTGAGAGCGATCTCGACCTCGTGTACGTCGGCAACGAAACCGACATCGTGATGTACGAAGGTGCGGCCGAGGAAATCACCGAGGACGACTTCAACGCCGCTCTCCGTTTCGCTCAAGAGTGCTGCTTGCCGATCATCGCTGCGCAGAAGGAACTCATCGCGAAGGCCGGCAAGCCCAAGCGCCAGATCACCGTCAACCTTGTTCCTGACGAGATTCTCAAAGAAGCCAAGTCGCTCGCGGGCGACCGTTTCGTTCCCGCGTTGCTCACGCCCGGCAAGCTCGCCCGCGAAGGCGCCTGCAAGGCGATTCAGGACGAGGTCGGCGCGAAGCTCGTCGAGAAGTTCGGCGCGGAGAAGGTGACCTCCTTCACCGTCAGCCAGGCTTTCTACTACATCCAGAAGGAAGCTGTGCGCAGCTTGATCCTCGATTCCGGCAAGCGCCTCGACGGCCGGGGCTTTGATGACATCCGTGCGATCTCTGGCGAAGTCGGCATCCTGCCGCGCGTTCACGGCTCGGCCATCTTCACCCGTGGCGAGACGCAGGCGATGAGCCTCGTCACGCTCGGCACGAGCGATGACGCGCAGGATTTTGATTCCTACACCGGCGGCGAGACGACCAAGAAGTTCATGCTGCATTACAACTTCCCGAACTTCTCCGTCGGCGAGACCGGCCGTATCACCGGCCCCGGCCGCCGCGAAATCGGTCACGGCGCTCTCGCTGAGCGTTCCATCGCGCCGATGATTCCGCTCAAGGATTATCCGTACGCCGTCCGCGTTGTCAGCGAGATCATGGAGTCCAACGGCTCCACCTCGATGGCCAGCGTTTGCGGTGGCACGCTCGCGCTCATGGATGCCGGTGTCCCGCTCATCCGCCCCGTCGCCGGCATCAGCATCGGCATCTGCACCGATCACGACGCCAGTGACGCGATCACGCGCTACAAACTTCTCTCCGACATCATCGGTTGGGAAGACGGCTACTGCGACATGGATTGCAAAATCGCCGGCACCGAGAAGGGCATCACCGGATTCCAGCTCGATCTGAAGCTGCGCGGCATGACGCACAAGATCATGGCCGAGACGGTCGAGAAGGCTCGCATCGCTCGCGTCTTCATCCTTGGCGAGATGGCGAAGGTTCTCGCCGAGCCGCGCAAGGAGCTGAGCAAATACGCCCCGCGCATCGTCACCCTCAAGATCAACCCCGAGAAAATCGGCGCGATCATCGGGCCTGGCGGCAAGAACATCAAACGCCTCGTCGAAGAGTCCGGTTGCGAAATCAACATCGAGGACGACGGCTCCGTGCACATCTACTCTGTCTCCGCCGAGGGCATCCAGATCGCTCGCGAAGCGATCGAAGGGATGACCGCCGAGGCTGAGATTGGCAAGGTCTACCGCGGCAAGGTCGTCACGATCAAAGAATTCGGCGCCTTCGTCGAGTTCCTGCCGGGCAAGGACGGACTCGTGCACATCTCCGAGCTCGCCAACTTCCGCGTCAAGATGGTCGAGGACATCGTCAAGGTGGGCGATGAAATTGCCGTCAAGTGCCTCGGTGTGGACGAGAAGGGCCGCGTGAAACTTTCGCGCCGCGCCGCGATGGCCGACCGCGATGTCGAACATGGCGGTGAACCTCAGGGCGATCAACCGGCCGAAGGTGGCGAGCACCGTGAACATCGCGCTGAAGGCGGCGAGCACCGTGCTGAAGCTGGAGAACACCGTGAACGTCGGGCTGAAGGCGGCGAACAACAACAGGGTGACCGCCCTCCCGCCGACCGGCCCGAACACCGCGAACGCGGTAATGGCGGTGGTGATCGTGGCGGAGACCGCGGTGGTCGCGGTGGTGGTGGCGGCCGTGGTGGTCGTCGCTAAGCCGACCAATCCAACGCTTTCAGAGCGTTGATGCAAAATTCAAGGCGGGCCGGATTTCCGGTCCGCCTTTTTGCTTTCTTGCGTCGAGCGCTCCGCTTCGTTTTAATCCGTACGTGGAGCAACAACAGACGCTCGTCAAACCCGTCAGCTTTTCCGGTATCGGCCTGCACAGTGGCAACAAGGTTTCCATGACCTTCCTGCCCGCGCCGGTGGGCACGGGCATTCGCTTCCGTCGCGTGGATCTCGATGGCAAGCCGGAGGTCGAGGCGCGCGTCGAGAATGTCACTGAGACCAATCGCTCCACCACGATTTCAAAAGGCAGTGTGAAGATTCACACCGTCGAGCACGTGCTGGCTAATTTCATGGGCTGGGGCGTGGACAACGCGATTGTCGAGCTGGACTCCAATGAGCCGCCCATCGCCGACGGCAGCGCGCGCGAGTATTGTAAGATGATTGAGTCGGCCGGCATCGTCGCGCAAACCGAGAAGCGCGAGCCGTATCGTTTGACTGCGCCCATCGAGCTGCAACTCGGCGAGACCTACATGGCCGCTTTTCCCCACGACGGGTTCAAGCTCACGTGCACGAGCACCGACAAGCAGAGCCGTCACACGCAATATTTGACCGTCGAGCTGGATACGAAAACGTGGCAGAAGGAGCTCGCCCATGCCCGCACCTTTTGTTTCTTCGAGGAAATCGAGTTCCTCATCAAGAACGGCCTCATCAAAGGTGGCAGCCTCGAGAACGCCGTCATCATTCGCGATGACGCCGTGTTGACGAATGAGCCGCTGCGTTATCCCGAAGAGTTCGTCCGGCACAAGATGCTCGATATCGTCGGCGATCTCTCGCTGATTGGTCGGTCGCTCGGCGCGCACATCGTCGCCTTCAAACCGAGCCACGCCGCGAACTGTGAGCTCGCTCGTCAGATTGTGGCGCAGATGCGCAAGCCGCTCGTCGCGGCGCAGACCTTTGCTCCGCCGCCAGAAAAATCTGCGGTGGTGGTCGAATCCAAAGCGGTCGAGTCGGTCGTGAAAGACGGCGCCACACTCGATGTGATGCAGGTGATGAAGATTTTGCCGCACCGCCCGCCGTTCCTG
>Ga0049085_10001091_pt1 | contig 10692 bp, 5 predicted proteins | sample GreLakmeSU08MSRF_FD_66721 | JGI IMG/M metagenome (GOLD analysis project Ga0049085, IMG submission 66721) | Freshwater lentic microbial communities from great Laurentian Lakes, MI, USA - Great Lakes metaG SU08MSRF | ecosystem: Environmental > Aquatic > Freshwater > Lake | place: Great Lakes... | reverse complement strand
CATCTTACCCATACTACCCTTACCCTGATTCAAATCATTTAACAATAGAGCCAACTTCTCACTGCTCGTAGACAAATTATTTAACAAATCCGCAATGAGCACAGAATCTATCTGACGTCCCGCTTTATTGAAATGTTCCAAACCTTCACGCAACTGTCTGTCATACTCCGGCAAATTACCCGAGAACGAACTCAAACTCCCTGATGTCAGTTTCAAAGCCGGTTCCAATGTAGCAATAGTTTTTCGAATTTCAATAATCGTAGCCGTTAGCTCATGCAATACTACAGGCACACTATTCACAGTTTCATTCAACTCTTGTTTATGTAGGAAAGCATTCAAAGTGACAAACAGAGAATCCGCACTATTTGTAACATTCAGGACTTTAGAATTGATCATTCCAAATACGTCCTTAGAATAGTCGGGATCCAAAACATCGCCGTCTTCCGCAAAATCTTTAGAGTTACCCTTCAAAAGTTTTAACGTTACCCCACCAAGCAATTGTGCCTCAATTTTAATTTTAGAATCCTTCGGAATATTCATATCCGAACTCACTTCAACAATTGCCACGATTTTCTGATTTTCATCCATCTTAAGACTCCTAACCATTCCAATCTTAAAGCCATTGTACATGAGCTTTGTACCAACCGACAATCCCTGGGTATTATCGTAGTATACTTTAAAACTCCTACCACGATCAAACAGATTATCCCTGCCCATCATAAAATTGTAGCCTAACAAGAGAATGCAGATCGACACAATGGCGAGCACCCCAACTTTGAATTCGTTTGATAGTCCTTTAAACACAGTAGATACGTTATTCAAAAATAAGTAAAAAACACAAAGCTTATAAAAAAAGAAAGGCCCCGCTTTCGCGGGGCCTTTCACTATGAAATCTTAATGATTAGTGTTTAACTACAACACGCTTAGTAACAGTTTCACCGTTGTTGGTCAAGTTTACGAAGTATATACCTTCGCTTACATTGCTCAAGTCGATTTGAGTGTTACCAAATCCACCTTGCAAGTTGTCCAACTTAGATACTACCGCACCGAATGCATTCGTAACTACTACATTCAAAGATTGATTATTGGTCAAGTTATAACCTACAGTCAACAATCCAGTAGTTGGGTTAGGATGAACAGAAACCGCATCTTGCAATTTCATATTCTCAGTTCCCATGTAAGTATTGAAGCAATTTGGTGGGTAAGAAACATATACTGGACGAGAAACCGCAGTTGCTTCGTTTCCACTAGGATCAACCAAAGAGTAGTTAATGTAGTAAACACCAGCTTCCATCACGTTTACGTTATGTCCCAATACTTTAACCAATGGCATCAAGTCACCAGAAGAATAGTAGTTGTCACGTACAATCAAACCAGACATTGCCCAGAATGGAGTAGCAATACAAACAGAGATTGCAGGCGCAGTGATGGCAGGTGCAATCCTATCAACAACTTTGATGAAACGCTGCTTAGTAGTAACGTTTCCACTTCCGTCTGTTGCAGTGAAAGTTTCAACATACGTACCCAAGGTATAAGCATCTACTTTACCAATCTTAGTCAATGAAAGCTGAGACTTAGCATAGTAATTGTCTGATACAGTTACCGAACGAGAATAGTAAGCATTGTTTACATCATGTAAAACAGTATCACTCGTATTCAATTCAATATCAGGTGCAATGTAATCGTCAACACGGTAGTTCAATACATAACCAAATTCAGTGGCTTTGTTACCAGATGGGTCCGTGGCTTTGTAAGTTACAGGGTAAGTAGCACGCACGTTGGTGTTAACAGGACCGTTGAAACCAGGATTCTTAGAAACAAAGATTGAACCATTGCAAGGATCCATTGCATAAACATCATCAACGAATACACCACCAATTTGAACATCGATAGTAGTACCATCTACGATAGCTTTAGTCAATTTCAAAATGCTAGGAACCTTAGTATCTTTCACGATAACTACACGCTTGATAGAGATAGCATTCTTTTGTGCATCAGACACGGAATAAACCAAAGTGTAAACACCTACAGTTCCAGCATCAACTTTACCAGCAATTTTGATTGCAGAAGTTAAGTTACCATCGTTAGCATCAATCGCTACAGCACCTGGCTCAGTGTATGTATCACACTGCTCCAACACCATAGTGTCTTTGCCATTCAAAGTTAACTTAGGCGCAGATTTGTCCAAAGCCACTATAATAGTGCGAAATTTAGTCACTGCATTGTTTCCAGATGCATCACGTAAATCAAATTGGAAAGTATAGATACCAGGAGCTGAACAATCCAAATCAGATTTAACAACCACCGCAGAGGTCATATCACCTTGAGTAGCATCGCTCGCCTTATAAGTAGTACCAGCGATTTCTGAGTAACATGCAGTTTTTGTCGCTGTTTTCTCAACACGAACTGTGTCGCCACCAACCAAAGTAATTACTGGAGGTTTACCGTCATTGGCCAAATTCAACATGTAATCTTCAAACTCACCTACAACATTAATTCCACAGTAGGTGTTAGAGAATGTACCATAAGATACACCTACACGCAAACGTGTGTTCCCCTCAAATGAGTTAGAGATATCAGGTACAGTAAACTTACCAGAGGCAGATGCAGTAGTGATTGTTCCACTGTTGAATACCTCTTCACCAGCATCAGCAAAGTCACCATCAATGTTCCAATCAATCCAAGCCATGTAGTTTACAGAGTTGGAAATTGTGTTACGGCCAATCGACAAATCATATGTACCACCGTAGGTTAATTTTGCAGGAGCTACTTTGTCGAAGAAGGTAAAGTAATCAATACCTGAAGTAGACGCATTATTGATCAACTCAGTACTACCCGATTTAAGAGTAACATTGTTAATTCCAACGTCGGCAGACATCAAATCAACCAATGGAATGCAATAGTCCAAACAAACAACATATTTGTTTTTGATCAATTTTTTCTCAGTTGCAGTTTTTCCACCTACAGAATTATAAGCACTCAAAGTGAAAGTATAAGCACCCCCTTTTTGGAATTTCAATTCTGGGTTCTGGCTATTCTTTGTAGTGCCATTCTCGAAAGTGAAAGTAGTTGGGAAAATACTCCACTCAAACATGTTGGCATAATCAGTCGTAGTTTTGATAGTGACAACATCCCCAAGGTTAGGACGAACATTACTAGCGGTGTAATCCAAATAACCAGGAGCAGTTGGTGTATTGATTGTAATTGTTTTACAGAAAGTATCAACACCTGTACAAGTCAACGCTATCAAACATACTGTGTAACTACCATCTGTGAAGAAAGTACGGTTATAATCTGTTGCGCTTGACTCTGGATTGGCATCTACACTCCACTCATAAGCTGGAAGACCTTTTACATTGGTAGATTCGTTAATAAATTTAACATCCACGCCGTTTGCAGCTGGGTTGTAAGCTGTTGTCCATTTGGCTTTAGGCTTCACAGCAGGGGCAAGCACAGATTTCCAGTTGATAATAAAACCGGCTGCAGTACCATTAGCATCAGATTGAAACGTAATGTATACTGCACCACTAGTTGTTACAATTTGTGCAGTGTCGTATAGCTTAACATTATCTGCATTAATTGTAGCAATTAACTTGTTTGGAGTTGCTTCTTTTGAATCATAGATCATCAAGATATCATTTTTATCATTCAATTTCAATTCACTAAATGACAAAGTGATTTTCGTTGCTCCACAAGGAACAATTTTAAAATAATCAATAGATGTCTTACGATTGTTTCCATAATTGACAGTCGGACCACCATTATCGTATAAACGGCCTGCTTTTGATTGAGCCTCTTTTGAAGGTCCCATGTAGTATTCTGTAGGCGCTACACATTCAATATAACGATCTTTACAAAGTTTATTTGATGGACCAATATCGTTTGAAGAAGTCAAACACACTTTATACCATCCCAATTCACTCAATGTAAATTTAGGGTTCTGAACAGATGAAGTTTGGTTATCGACACCCGTTGGTGATGTCAATTCCCATGACCAACTATAGGCTCCGTTGTTACTCAAGTCATACATCGTAACATCAAAATAAATTTCCGATTCGTTTGCTGAGGACACAAAATCTGCCGTAGGAACAACAGTAGGTGCTACAATCGTAACCGTCTTAGAAGCCGAATCTGACAATCCACAATAGTCTACAACCATTTTTACATCATAGGTACCCCCAGATGCCCATTTGGCTGCTCCCTTATCGGTTTTGTTACTATAACCAGTGTATGGTGGCGCAACCGCTTGGTCAAATGTCCATTTGTACGCATAACCACTACTTGGGTTAATTGCACTAAATTTAACGTTTGTCTTAACATAATTGGTACTCTTAGGAACAATAAAGTTTGCAGTAGGAGTTGCCCCCAATTTCAAATTTAATTCCAAATCAAATACGTTACCGTAAGTCTGTGCCTGTCCGCAACCATTCGTTGCAGACATAGTGTAAGGCTGACAACCTCCACGAATACGCATGTGACTTAAACCAGTAGACTTCCAGCAAGGCATTTTGAGAGTGAAGGATGTAAGACCAGAAATGATGTTTGAACTAGGATCTACCATGCACTCAGATTTATCAAAACTGCCATCGCGGTTTGCATCAATCCAAATACCGATACGAGATCCCCATGACTGAGTGGCCCATGTTCCACCGGTTACAGCAACAGTGATTGACTCACTGGCAGTAACGTCAAATCCTTTACCAGAGTTCAAGATACCCTTGTAAGAATTTGCAGCGGCCGAAGAAGTACATCCAAGGCCCGAGTAAGAAGCCAAAGTTGTTCCTTTTGAGTTCTTAACGGCTACATCAAGGATGTCACCAGATGATTCGGTAGGATTGCCCGTACCAAGAATAGCTCCACCACATCCCCAAGAAGATGTTCCCGAGCATGGCGTTTGCGCTTTCAGAGTACTCGAAGTGAATAAACCACCCACGAGAACCCCTAAAAACGCAAGCTTTTTGAGTTGTGTAATTGTTGATTTCATAGTTTTTGTTTAAAGATATTTTCACAAATGACGTGAAAAAGTCAATTGGTTGCAAGAAAATTCATAAAAAATTTAATTTTTTTTTCAATCTCGGTAAATAAAAGTGAAAATATTACTTCCCGTTGGCAGAATTTAATAATTCCAATGAATTCTTATATTCCCTTAACGCCCTAAATATACCCAATGCAATCTTTTGCTGCCCATCGTTCGACTTTAAGCTGACACGGTCCGTAGGGTTGGTTAAAAAACCGGTTTCTACCAACACACTAGGCATCGACGTTTGCCACAAGACCAAAAATCCCGCTTGCTTCACGCCTCGAGTTTTTATTGGGCTCAATTTGCTGGTATGACCTTCAATTCCACTGGCCAATTTTAAGCTTTGCTTCATAAAAGCATTCTGAATCAAACTGAAAATGATATGTCCTTCCGGCGAATCTGGATCAAACCCACCGTATCTAGAATTTTCTTTGTAATCCGATTCATAGGCAATTACAGAATTCTCGCGCTTGGCGACCTCCAAATTCCCTTCAGACTTGTGCAGCCCCATAAAATACGTTTCACTGCCTGCGGCGGCCTTGTTTTTATTGGCGTTACAATGAATCGAAATAAACAAATCTGCCTGCCGATCGTTGGCCAAATTGGGTCTTTCCCAAAGTTTTAACGATTTGTCCGTAGTTCTAGTAAATAAGACTTTTATCGACGGTAGACTGTCTTTCAAGAGTTTCCCCAATTTCAAAGCCACGCCCAAAGTTACATCCTTTTCAAAAATCTCATTGTTACCATTGCACCCTGGATCCAATCCACCATGACCCGCATCAATGACCAATGTATTCACAGAATTGCTTACCCTCACCTTTTTGGCGGCGGGTAAACATATCAAAAGTCCCAACGACAAAAACAAATGCAATGTTTGTTGAAGGCCTCTACGCATGAATTTTGACATTTGTTTCATTCTTTCCTGTTGGATAACGCAATCATGGCAAACTTTTTGCCGAAATTCGCTGAAATTTGTTAAACTGCGAACATTCATATCACCATAAATGCCTACAACAATTGTTAACAGTTGTATTCGCGCTTTGCTTGGGCAACCTCAATCCTTTATCAGCGCAAGGAATTATGACATCGTCCACAAAAAAAGACAGCGTAAGCAATCCGCCCGCCGCCAAAAAGCCAATTAACAACCCCATCCATTACGAAGCATCGGATTCCATCATTTTACGATTGGAGAATGGAAAAGCTTTGCTATATAACAAAGCCAAGGTTGATATGGATGAAACAGAATTGAACGCAAACTACATTGAGGTGGCATTCGCAAATAAAACCCTATTTGCAAAAGGCAACATCGATTCTACCGGCAAATACATCAACCAACCGGTCTTTAAAGATGGAAACGATGCCTATACTTCCGATAGCTTGCGATACAACAACCAATCAAAAAAGGGAATGGTATATGGCTTGTCGCTTACGCAAGATGAGGCCCATGTTCAACTGAAACAGGTGATGAAGCAACCCGATGGCAGCCTGATGGGCAATTCCGGAAAGATTAGCACGTGCTCCGATCCCCATCCCCATTTTTATCTGAACGCATCCAAAATTAAAGTAATGCCAAACAATAAAGTACTTTTTGGCGCTGCCAATTTAGTCCTAGCAGATATTCCAACTCCCCTAGCGCTTCCCTTTGGTATTGCTCCAATGAAAAAAGGTCAACGCAATGGACTAATCATGCCGAACCCGGGCTTTAACAATAGTAACAATAGCTTTTTCCTGTCCAACTTGGGTTATTATCAAGGATTGGGGAAATTCGCCGATGCGCAGGTAAATTCAGATTTGTATTTTAATGGCGATTTCCGATTGGGCGTTACAACCAATTTCATCAAACGATATAAATACAGCGGTGCACTGGCCGTGAATATGAGTCGTTTTGGTAATGGAACAGATAGAGCCAGTCCGTTTTTCTCCAAAACGAACGATTTTTCTATCAATTCTCGATTTGGACTTGACCGTAAATTGCTTCCTGGAGTAACATTGAATGGGAACATTAATATTGTAACAGGCAATTACAACAAACGAAATTCGAAAGACATTCAAACACTTTCCAAAAGTGAATTTGTCTCCAGTGTAAATTACGGACAGAGTTTCCTGAAAAATAAGGTGAATTTGTCTGCATCTGCCCGCCATACCCAAAACGTTCAAACGCATGATTTCCGATTGGAATTACCCAACGTTAACGTTGGCGTATCGAGCTTAACACCCTTTGCAAAAAAGAATGGATCAAATACAAAATGGTTCGAGCAACTTAGACTATCATATAATATGAATTTTACCAATTCATTGAATACTAAAGATACGTTAATATTTAGCGATAAATATAAGGAGGTACTCGCCACAATCCAATCTGCCGTAAAACACTCAATACCCTTAAGTACAAACATAAAGTTATTCAAAGGTGTTTTGAATATTACCCCCTCAGCCAATTATCAAGAGAAGTGGTTATTCAAGGCAAATTTGAAATCAATAGATCCATTAACAAAGAAATTAATTTCAAAAGATACCAATGGATTTTTTAGATTAAACAATTATAGTTTTTCTACTGGAATAAGCACCAACATTTATGGTACTTTTACAAATTTAAATTTTGGCAAAATTCGTTCTATCAGACATACAATCACACCCAATATAAACTTCAATTATCGTCCAGAAATTGATGGGTACAAAAGAGGTTGGAATCGAACTTATATCGACACATTTGGAAAAAGCGTTGGCTATAGTTTATTCGAAAAATATGGCGGTTCTGATTATGTACAACGAAAAGGAGGGGCTGTTGGATTTTCATTGAGCAATAACCTTCAGGCCAAAAAACTAATCGGTAAAGACACCACGGGCAAAGAGAAACTTGAAAAAGCGAACCTAATCGATCAACTCATGGTAAGCGGGAATTACGACTTGGCCGCCGACAGTTTACAATGGAGTGATATCAACTTAGGGTTCAATACCGTGTTAGCCAAACAAATTCGTATCGGAATCAACGCTGGACTTAGCCCTTATTCTTATGTGAATGGACATAAAATCAATACATTATCCGCTGCCAACGGTGGCCCTTTGTTGCGCTACCGGGGTTTAGATTTGAGTATGAATTCCCGCATAACTCCCGAATTATTTGGCGGTAAGAAATCCTCCGAAAACGTGTCATCCAAACTAACAAATCCGCTAAAAACAGACGAAGCCGAGATGAAAATGGTTCAATCACAACCCTGGAATTATTTCGACTTTAGTATTCCTTGGTCGATGAATCTCACCTACAATGTTGGCTACAATAACGAAATCGCCATTGCCAACAATAGACTCACGAATCACAGGGTTTCTATCAACGGCGACATTAGTATCACTCAGGAATGGAAGATCGCATATAGTACAGGTTATGATTTAAAAAGACATTTGATGGCGGGGAGTGAATTTTCTGTGGTGAGAAATCTCCATTGTTGGCAATTGGAATTCAAATGGATACCCAGTGGCTACGCCAAAATGTGGCTGTTCACGTTGCGACCAAAAAGTCCGTTGCTGCAAGACTTGAAGTTGAATAAAAAGGTATTTAGCAATCCCGTATTGTTTCAATAAATCTATTTTTACTTCTAATTGTTAACTTTGCATATCATGAGCATACAAATAGGATCAATAGCCCCAGATTTCACATTATTTAACAGTGAAAAACAAGAAGTTACTCTGTCTCAATACTTGGGGAAATCCGTAGTGTTGTTGTTCTACCCCCAAGCATTTACCGGAGTTTGCACAACCGAACTTTGCGGAGTTCGCGACAACCTCAATGTATATAGTACGCTCAATGCTGAAATTTTGGCCATCTCCGTAGATTCAGTTTTTACGTTAGACAATTGGAAACAACAACAAGGTTTTAACTTTCAAATGCTTAGTGATTTCAATAAGACTGTGAGTATTGCTTACGAAACAATCTACGAGACATTTGCTTTTGGCATGAAAGGCGTTTCTAAAAGATCTGCATTTGTTATTGACCCGAAAGGCGTTTTGCAATACGTAGAAATTTTGGATAATGCAGGTGAGATTCCTAACCTTGATAAAATCAAAGAGGTTTTAGCCACTTTGTAGAATAAAAGTTAAATTTGAAGGATGCGACCTCGCATTCTAATCTCCATTTTCATTTTTCTCATTGGCGGCAATCTCTGGGCGCAGCGCACCGCGCATCCGGAGTTTTTAATGAAATATTATTTTACTGCCAATGAACCCGTTAAACAAAGCGTGGTACCAAGCGCTTCAATAAGGGAACACTCGGCGATGCGTTTTTTCAATTTTCAATGTTTTCCAAGTCCTAAATTCGCAATCAATGGAAAAGAAAACGCACCTCCCTATTTAGAATACCAATCTACCCCGCAATTGGGATTCGACACCATATTTCCCATCGAGGAGCGCCTAGCATGCGGCCCTTTTATGTCGGCCAGCACCGAAATTACCAATGCCGAATACAAAGAATTCTTGATAGATTCTGAATGGATGAAATTGAATGGATATACCATAAGCCAATTGTATCCCGACACGCTGGTATGGAAAGATATTCCTGCTAATGCCGAACGGAGCAGTGTGAAAAACCCCTTCCGTAATTACTATTTCCAGTCCACCAATTTCCCAAATTACCCGGTGGTTGGTATCAGCCAAATACAAGCCAAAGCATTCTGCGCTTGGCTCAAAACTAAAATCGAACAGAATCCCAGCAAGCCTTATCAGCAATGGCTATCTGCCTTGAACAACGAAGGATTAACCTTTGAAATTGATTTGCCAACAACGGCAGAATGGATGTATTTATACAAACAAGCCGTAGAGATTCCGTTTGAATCGAGAAGGAATGTAAAAGCAAAAAAGAAAGACCAGGAGCTACCTCAAAGACTCTCTGGCATCCTATTTTCAAAGCCCAACACCGGAAATGCATTGTTAGATTTTGTATTTAACAGAACTGCCTCAGTCCAACCCGTTGTATATCAAGGAATTTTTACCAACCGCGGGTATCAAATTTCGGAAATACAAAATGCCAATTTGAGTCGTCCTATGCCGGTAAATGCTATGCCCGATAAATCCTACGGACAAATCGCACATTTATTAGGCAACGTATCGGAATGGACATCTACGTCGGCTTATGGACACCTTTATAATAGCAATACCACCATTTTAAATACCAATGGTCAGCTCATTCCAAACCCATATCAACAAGTAAATGTATTTGATTTAAGAGGTTATTTGGTTGATGAAACTGCGCTACGAGCCCACTTCGCAATCAAGGGTGGATCATGGGCCCAAGAATTTCATTATTTGGATCCATCCGCATTGCAATTTATGCAATCCAACCACAGTAGTAATTATGTAGGGTTTCGCCCCGTGATCCGTTTTTACAAAAAATAGTTCGGAAATTTTCAATTTGTAAGAGGCAACATTAGAAACTCAAATGATACCGTAGATGGCACATATGAGTATTTCTTGAACCAGAACTGCGAGTAATAGTTAACTCTAGAGCCCTTCGATTTCAATTTCATTCCGAATTAAATCTGCCAATTCCTCTCGTTTGCGGATCAAATGTGGCACCCCATCTTTTACCAATACTTCTGGTGGTCTGAGCCTAGCATTATAGTTGTTGCTCATTGAAAAACCGTAAGCACCAGCATTTCGAATCCTTAGGATATCGCCTTCTC
>Ga0049085_10001088_pt1 | contig 10708 bp, 11 predicted proteins | sample GreLakmeSU08MSRF_FD_66721 | JGI IMG/M metagenome (GOLD analysis project Ga0049085, IMG submission 66721) | Freshwater lentic microbial communities from great Laurentian Lakes, MI, USA - Great Lakes metaG SU08MSRF | ecosystem: Environmental > Aquatic > Freshwater > Lake | place: Great Lakes... | reverse complement strand
TAACTTATCTATAGATGAACTAAATAATATAATGTCAATAAATATGGATGATCCTACAAGAAATGGAATAGGTGAGCATGAAAGATATAATGAAATTATGAATTATTATATTGGTACCCAAAGCACCGTAATTACAGACGATGTTATAAATAACTTTTTAGAAGAAATATTATAGAACTAAATGGATACAGAGGATACAGCAATATTTAAGAATATCCTTTGTAATATTAATATATATCGCAATGAAACATTACTGGATTAATATTGACAAATCTATTGACCGTCGTACATTTATGGAGGAGCAGTTTAAAAATAATAAGTTAGATAATGCAAGGATACCTGCGATAACACCACGCGATTTTGATAAAGTTTTAGAGGATAAGCGTCCATTAACTTGCAAACATCCAGGATGTGTAAGGTGTGAATATGAATACGCGTGTATATCAAGCCATATTAAAGCAATTATTGAGGGATTAGACAATACCGCTAATGACTGGTTTGTTGTCATGGAAGATGATATTATAATTCCTTTTGAAATTAATTATAACAAGATGCTAAGTGAATTGCCAAAAGATGCTGAATTAGTTCAATTGCTAATTTTATATGGACCTACAGTAAAATCTTTATATAATCTTTCTATTTCTCATAATATTCATTTCATTAAATGGCAATACCTATTACCTTCTACTGGTATGTATATCATATCGCGTATAGGTGCCAAGAAATTAGTAAATAAATATTTTAAAAATAATAAATACGATTTCACTAAGTGTGAATACCAGGTAGTAGCGGATGTCGCATTATATTCATCAATAAATTCATATGCTACTACATTTCCCTTTGCGTATCCTAATATAGATTTAGTGTCTGAAATACATCCCGAACATTATGAAGCACATAAAAACACATATTTAGATATTAAAGAGATTGTGGATTTAGCAATAGTTTCTAAAAATATCCCTTATATTACATAGTATGTTCTTTGGGTGCATCCTTGGCAACTATATTATATTTTTCATTAAAAAAATAGATTACTATTAACTGTTTGCGATGGTCTCTTAATTTATCTGTGCAATATAATATATATGCTTCATCATTGCCATTTAAATTCTTATTTTTTATCCAAATTTTAAAAAGCTCATTATATAATAACACTGATTCGTTTATTAGCGGATACTTGTCTATTTTATTAGTTGCTAACATTTGCGCCTCCTCAGCAAGCCCAATAATATGCAGAAAATGCTTTGTAATGCAATCCCTGCATCTTTTATTTTTATTTGTAAGATGCTCCTCTAATAATATAGATTGCTTAATGATTTGCTGCATATTATATCGCGGGTCGCTTACAGGATCTATTGAATCGCAAGAAGCCGAGCAAGAACCTACATTTTTCTGCTTGTTATAATTTATATTTAGAAGCGGTGCACTTGAAGCGTTATTATGGTCGTTCATATAATGAATATACCATAATATTATTATAGTAGATAGTATTATTGTAAACACAATAATAAATGTTTCTAACATATTCATATATATATTAATTCTATTATATTAGTAGAAATATATTATAGAAATATAGAGAAGATATATTAGTTTGTAATGGATATGGTTTTAGAATATATGGAAACATTTAAGGGAGGCGGTGGCGGTGGCGGTGGCGGTGGTGGCGGACGCGGATCATTCAAAAGAAAAAATAAAAATCCTTTGTCTCCTTACGCCCCTATTTTCATCATATTTATATTTTTATATTCATTTACTTTTTTGTTTTTTAATACAACGACTCAATCACGCAATTCCAGAAGCCGTAAATAATAAATATTTCTATATAATAGAATATAGAATATATAAATAATATGAGTGCTGGTAATATGAATGCAGGAGAACTATTTTTTGAAACTTTTAAAGGAGCCAAGAGCGGAAGCGGAAATAGTAGTATTGCAACAGGAGCAATCGCAGGCGCAGCAACAGGCGCATTAGTATCTGGTGGATCTGCTGCTTTAATGAGTAATTCGGGCTCCAAAAATGTAGAAAAATGCCCTATAGACGACAATTCGCTTTATTGTCAAGTTAGTAGAACAGCTGGCATAACAGGGATGGTGGTATATATGTTATTTATATTAATTTTTGTAATAGCATTCTTTTATTTCCTATATTATATATTCTTTAGAAGTGCTGGAAAATCTGTAAGTAAAACTATAAGAAAAGGTCGTAAATAAAATATAAATATATAAAAATTGACTGATTTACATACATACTCTAACTAATTATACATAATAGTATGGTATTCATTTATGTCATAGAATTACAGAATGATAAATATTACATTGGTAAAACAGTAAACCCTCATTTTAGATTTGAAACCCATTTTACAAATAATGGAGCTGAATGGACAAAACTACATAAGCCAATAAAAATATTAGAGCTTATTCCAAATTGTGATAATTATGATGAAGACAAATATACCTATAAATATATGGATAAGTACGGAATAGACAATGTTAGAGGCGGCTCTTATACATCTCCAATATTAGATACAGAAACTAAAAAGCAACTTATAAAAATAAGTAATAGCATAAATAATAGATGCTTTACATGCGGTATTACTGGACACTTTGCAAAGGGTTGTAATGTTATTGAAAAAAAACTAATATTACCAATCCCTGAACCTGCGACATTAGACAGTAATGATTATATGCTACTTCAAACATTACTTACGGATACACCAAGTATAATGCAAGCAAATATCAAAGATATGGATATAATTAATCAACTGAAGATTTACAGAATAAAAGTAGGCGATAGAATATTAAATAATGAAAAACAAGTATATAATTCATTAAAGGAACTTGTAGATGATGCGAGTAAATATTATAACTATGATGAAAATGATTTAATGCGAATACCTGGTATTACAACTATAAATGTTGCAAAAGAAATCAAAAAATATTTACCTTTATTAAAAGTTGGCTTCTACAAAACTATTGCAGATATGCTTAATTTATTGTCAGCTAATATATGCATATTACTTCAATCTGGAAGTAATTTTAGTGATATTGAAAGAAATATTATAGATAAAATATAAAAATATATACTTTACAGATACTTTACAGATACTTTACATAGGTCTCCAAGCGAAGAGTTCTTCCACATGTATCTTCCAGAGATCAGCAAGTTTCTGCTCGGTCTGTTTGGAGTTTAGTCCAGGAAATTCCTCTTGTATCTTCACACGCATTTCATCATAGAATATTTTGCGCTTTGAAGGAGGCTTCACAACCTTCTCTACTTTCTCTACTACAGGCTTAGCTACCTTAGGCTTAGCTACCTTAGGTTTTGCCGCATTTTCTTCCTTTTTTTTCTTTGTAATGATTTCCTTCATCGCAGTCTTGAAATATTCCTCAAGCTCCTCCTTGGTATTGAGAGTATCTGGCATATTATTCATTGCTTCCTTAGCCAGGACTGCCATAGTAGAAGTTGCGGAAGCGGACATCTTGCGTGTAGCTTCTGTGTAGCTGCTGTGTAGCTTCTGGGTAGCTGCTGTGTAGCTGCTGGGTAGCTTCTGGGTAGCTGCTGTGTAGCTGCTGGGTAGCTTCTGGGTAGCTGCTGTGTAGCTGTTCGGTTGGCTTTGTTGTATTTTCCAGATTTTTTTATCAATTTTTTAACATATCCAAGGTATATTAGAACATATTTATTCCATAAAATATAAAAAATATACATAGGAAGATTATTAAGACATCTGCTTGTATCTTAAGTAAATCTTTACATATTTTTAGTATTATAAAAATAAATAAAATATTATGAAAATATATACTATGAAGGTAATAATAAATATATAAATGTTGATAATGTATATAATGTGGTTCCCCATATTGTATCTGTAATAGCAATTGTTGCATCTAAATCCTTGTAAATTGCAAGAGATGTAAAGTTGTATATCCCAAACACAGAAAATCCTAAAGCTCCTCCGTACATTAAAGAATATAGTAGTTTTTTTTCTATACTAATATCTTTGCCTCCATTATTTATTTTTATATTTTGTGATGTGAAAGGTATCGCGATATATAATATTGAAAATAATATGATTATATACGCAATTATAGCGTGCTCATATCGTAAATTCATTGCCGCTTTTTGAACTTTTAAAACCTCCTTAGAATATTTAGTCAAATTCAAAGATATCCAACCAATATCTAAAAATATGACTACAATACTTATTATAAAATATTTTAAATATATATTCATTACAATTCTATATTACATATACCTTTTTATTATTTATAATCATATATTAAGTAAATAGTAAGCATCCATGTCTCAAATTAATTCTACTGTAGGTGGTAGCAGAGGACGCGGAAGAGGTAGAGGAAAAGGAAGTGTTAGCAATGGCATCAGCAGAAGCGGTCATAGTAAAAATAAAGGCGGTAATCCTGCAGATAATGCATTTATATTTGAAAATACAAGGCTTTCAACGCAAGAAAATAGAGATCCCTCGTATATTGAAAAGGGTATCGTGCATACAAGCGAATCCGTTGCAATCAATATAGTTCGCGGAACAGTAACAGATGTATTCAATTTAGTAGGGCTTTCTGGATTTAATAATACATTATTTGATACCGCGCGTGATAATTGCTTAAAAAATATGTTGCTAAAATTAGATACGACATACCAGGGACGCAATGTAAAAATTTCCAATATTCGCTTTGAAGCAATAACAATTGATCCTTCCCTAATAACAATGAATGCTTATGGAACATTTTTAGAAAGAATGGCGGTAATTCAAGTAGCCGCGACTTAGACACTCGCGCAAAATTAAAGTAATATCTAACTACTTAAGGATTTATATGTACTATTATAGCCGGGTTTTATCTAAAATTTACTTGCTTATATTTAAAACTATATAAGAACATACAAATATGGAAGAAAAATTAACAAAAGACATCAAAGAGAAACTTAAAAATATATTAGGTATTTCTAAATGTAATCACAAAATTGAAATAATGAAGGAAACCGACATAAAACGCGCGCACATATATTGCAAAATTAACCAATTATCTGGACAAGTATCTGGTCCGCTAATAGAGCATTATATAAAAAATAAATATGGTATGGAGAAAAATAACGCATCGTTATGCAAAGGTGATTTACATCATAACCAAATAAATTTTGAAATTAAAATATCTAATGGCGGTAAAGAAAATAATAAGTTTAACTATGTTCAATTACGGATGAACCACGATTGTGTATATATATTTACAGCATATTATATTTGTATTGATAATGTAGAAAGCGAAGGAGAATTATTTATATTCAAATTAAATAAAAAGGAATTGAAGGATATAATATATAAATACGGAGGATATGCACATGGGACAGTACATAAATTAGGAAAAATAACAGAAGAAGATTTAGATAATCAAGAAAACGACAAAGAATACGCTATTCGCCCAAAGTATGGAGACAAATGCTGGATTGATTTACTAAATTATAGAGTTGATGATATTTGATACTATCCATATACTTCGGCATATAATGCAATCAATTCGCTTTGACCCATTGAGTTTTGCCTTGCCGTATTTACACTATTTGAATAGTCTAACTGCATAAGCCTGTCAATTAATATTTTTTTATCAATGTTTGATTTAAACCAATGCCAACTTTTAGGTCTTAATTCATTTAAATCATCTGTTTTTATTTCTCCTATTTTACCTCCATATGCCCTCAATGCAAAATCTGCATTTAAAGGAGGCGTAGGTTGTCCCACAATATCTTTTTTACCTAATTTTAGAAACTTCCAATCACTATGGGTTTTAGGTAATTCAACAAGAACTCTTTTATTCTCTTTTTTTTCCCATATTTGAAAGGAGCATTTTACACTCATTTCAGGTGAAAAGCAACAAGGTTTGTTAGGAATATCTTCGTCATACACCAGATGAAACCTATTGTCAAGCCTATTTTGAACGCTTATTTTTCTAAAAGTTCGTGGTATTATAAAAGCTATAACAGTTGCCCATTTGGCAGAATGATTGAAAAATTTAATTGCCAAAGAGCTGACCCTACCGAATGGTGGATTGCCTATAACTAAGATAGCCTCTTTATTTGGCAGTGGATAATAATCAAAGAAATCTTGCTTAATTATATTTTCATTATCTGGTAATATATCAATTCCTATTTTTTTATCACTTTGTATTTGATTAAAGAAACTGCCATTTCCTGCACTTGGCTCAATAATTAAATCCCATCTTTCTATATCATATAATTCGCAAGTTTTATCTATGCATTTCTTTGCACATTCTGGCAATGTATAAAATTTATCAAGTCCTTCTTTACGAACTTTTTGCGTTCCTTTTATAATTTCTATATCCATATCGTTTTGCTTATATATTGCTATATTAAAATATATTTAATATTTTAAATCAATTTTTCTATATTATATAGTATTATATCACTCTGCTGTTGCTGTCATTCTATTAGTATTTTTTAGAAAATCACTTTGATACATTTTGCGTATAAATAGCAACTTATTTACAGGACATACAGATGGTTTCTTTTGTAATACAAAACCCATAGATGTTGCTATATTTGTCATATTGTTTCCTTCATAAGTCATTAGGGATACATATTGCTTATTCACAGGACATAATAATAAAGCGTAATCTATTAATATTTTTCCTAATTTTCTTCCGCGCATATTTATATCTGTAAATACTTCCTGAATATAAAATGTTTCAACCTTCTCTTCTTCGTAATCAATATCAAACTTTCGCGACTTCTTTATAATTAAAAATCCCATCATTAAATCACCTACAAATAATCCAAACATTTGGTGTTTTAGAATATAATCTTGGACTTCGTCAATGATAATTTTTGGGTCATAAGTTTCCCTTGTTTGCTTTTTATAATTAAAATATTGTAGGTAAGCCATCAGTTTCTCTTTTTTATTATTCAATACTAATCTAACTATTACTTTCGTATCATATTTATCATTGTATTCTTTAATACTCTTATTATATCGCCTCATAATATCATTGTATTCTGCCTTCTTTTCTTCAAGCATTCTATGCGATTTATTAACAGATATAAGTTTATTTAATAAATGCCCCGATTTATTATCAATAAATGTCTTCACTCTTTCAAAATACAGCCTTTTTTTATTATCAGCATTACCTGCTGTTTTTGGATTTATGTCCATATTTAATAAAAACCCTGTTGGAACATTACTTACAATACTAAGTTTTTTTTTCCATTTTTCTAAATTGGTTTCATCCACAACCATCTTTGTAAGAGCATCATTGTATTTATTATCCATTCTAATATTGAAATATAAAATATTTGTCTAATATATCAATTTTATTATACAGACTGATTAGAATAAATTTGTTATATATTTTTATAATTTTTATAAAAATTGACCAAAGTTTATTTAAATTATTACAAGAACCCACGCAGAAGTCGCTTACAAATCGCAAAGCAAGCAAAGCAAGCAAAGCAGCAAAGCAAGCAAAGCAGCAAAGCAAGCAAAGCAGCAAAGCAAGCAAAGCAAGCAAAGCAGCAAAGCAGCAAAGCAAGCAAAGCAGCAAAGCAAGCAAAGCAGCCAAAGCGAATCCCATCAATTACAATGGCAGCACCTTTCCTGTTCGCTATTGCCCTCATTGTCATCACAGCGCATATTATGGCGCTAATTATGTCCTGTTTCTACAAAATACCGGAAGACTATGTTAATCCCTACAGACTCCCTCCTGTTCGCACAGAAACTGAAAGCTATAAGAGATACGAGAGGCAGCAGTATCTTGATAGCTTGAAGAATACTAAGCGCAAGTCTAAAAACTAAGACATATAGTTTGTCCAATATTATGAAAAAAATATAAAATAAATAATTAGACAATACTTAATGTATTGCTTAGGATGCGCTGTATATATGCCTACATTTGAAGAGATATTTAAATATCTTAAGAAAAAATAATAAAATAATGTCATTTATATTTTTTATACTGACCTGCAATAGCAGTAATTACTTATGTCAATATATCCGTCCTTGTTAGCACCTCCCTTATAATATTCTTGAAATGCTTTTGGCAACTCAGAGAATTTTTGCATATCTTTAGATTCCGCGATAGGCACATTTTTAATTGCCTCGTATATATTTTTGTGATTTATAGCACCTTTGCTTGCTGATACATCCACCACTGCATTTTCAGCAATATCAGCCATAGCAAGCTTCTTAATCTGTTTCATACTCAGGATACCTCCAGACATTGCATCATTTTTTAATATTAAATCATCAACGACTGCGTTTTGATATAGTATATTTAAATTATTTTTATTATTATCTTCAAGTATTGTTCTAATTATACCTATAAAAGGCGCAATATCCGTTTTACTTGTGCATTTCTTATAAAAAGCTATTCGTGTTAGCAAAGTAAACGCAAGCGTTTCTATCATAGTATTTAATTCCTTTGTTTCCTTTGCCTCTTGATCAAAAGTCTCTTTTTGAGGACGCCTTGATTTTCCTGTATTGCCCTTTAATGTTTCATTGATAAACTTTGAGTAATGCTCTTTGACATTTAGAACTATATCTGTTAATTTATCTATTTGCCCATTACACCAAATAAAATGGTTTTTCAATTCTTCGTCGCTCGCTTCCTTATATTTAGCAAATAATGGTCTCCATTTACGCATATATTGTATATGATCGCCAATAATTAATTGCGGATTAAAGAATGTAGGATTAACAATCCCATCCATATATAACCCTGCATCCCTAAATCCCTCTATCTTGTCAGCATATTTATTAATGTTTCTTGGATCAGTAAGATGAAACAAATGAATATTTGGTATATTAACCAACCTGTTTTCAATTTTAATGCTATCAAATTTAAATATACAATCAATAAAGAAATTATTAATATTATACCTAAACTCAGGAATACGATTTTGTCTATAGTCCTCTTCTAATATGCCTGTAGAGATATCATTTTTAATAAAGGGTTGTGTTGCAGATACCTTGTCTTTCGGTAGTTGCGTTGCGTGAAAAAATATATAGTCTAAGCAAGGTATTCCAAGAGCCTTATAGCAATCCTTGATAAAATGCTGATGAATGCTATATTGTAAATCTTCAAAACTGCCAGAAATAAGAGGAATACCTCTTTCTACATATAATTCATATTCTTTGCCAAGACTAAAATATAAAAAGCTTTCATCTAACACTTTCTTAGACATATCCTTATTATTTAATCTATTATTATTTAGTTTAGATCTTTCTATTAAATATGACCCCAATTTGTTGCTCCCACTTATCTTATTCTTTTCCCAATATTCGCCTAATATATAAGCACATTTGGGCATAATATTATCATTAGTTTTTATTGTATAACTTACATATTTATTGATAGGAACAGCAGGCTGGGCTATATCTAATATCTTGTTATATAGTTTGTTATTCTGCTCGTTTGAAGGCGTCTTAGTCAATTTGCATAGAATTACGAGGACTTCGCCTACATTAAACTCCATTACAATTTTTATTCTTGAAAAAGGCAATATGAGGATTTGTTGCAACTGATCGTTTAAGTTAATATAAGACTTGCTATCATCCACTTCAATTATATAAATAATACCAGAGTTATGAGCATTCAAACCACAATAACGCGATGCGATTTGGACATTAAAACTCGTAGATAAGAAGCCTAATATCTCTATATCATTATCTTTATCAGCTATAGTATCTAATCTTTTTCGTGTTCCGTGATATAAGTATATTTTATTAAGTTTATAATCACCCTTCCTATTTAAATCTTTATATCTACCAATTGTTTCTATAATTCTCTCTCGCATAGATTGTATTCTATCAGCATATGTTAGGGATTTTACAGAAGTATATTCATTAGTAATAACTTTGAATATAGTCTCGTTTAGCCATCTACTAAAAGGTGAAATACCATTATTTTTATAATAATTATCAATCTTTATTAAGGCAGGCTTTGCGATATCTAATGGTTGCCAAAAAAACGGAGCAACCCTGAAATTTGCCTTATCAATGTAATTTTTATTTATTGGTATCCAAGTAAATATCGGGTAAGACCCTGTATATTCCTGGTTATAATATGCTACCTCTTTGAATTTATCAAAGTTATATTTAACATAATCTGGATCCTGTGCATTTAGAGAAGTCAAAATATTTTTTCTTATCATATCTTTTCCTCCATATTCTGGGATGCTGTCGCCAAATGACCTTAATTCCATATTCTTTATTATTTCATTAGGGTTATACTTTACTACATCAGGAATTTTTTCTCTTTTTATTTCTGTAATGGTCGGTAATGTTTGTAGCCGTTTGTTAATAATATCTATCAAATCTACAAAATACGTAGACATATCAGTCTTATTACAGAATATATATTTAGGCAATACACCGTTTGTCATATTGTAATCCAAAGATACAGTAGGGTTTGTAGTAGTAAACAGTAATTTAGGAAACGCGAGTGTTGTTTGAAGATTTCCTTTATATTGATAATTTTGAAAAAAGTTTGCAATTTGAATTTGATTTACCACATTATATAATACTTTTGCATTATAATTTATTTCAGGATGTGTGTAATTATATTCGTCTAAACTAAATGCATATTGACGATTTAACAAAGTATTTAAATATCTATTCTCCATATTACCAGATATTAATTCGTGAAATCTTGGTGGTATATATAATAAACTATTATGC
>Ga0049085_10001087_pt1 | contig 10712 bp, 4 predicted proteins | sample GreLakmeSU08MSRF_FD_66721 | JGI IMG/M metagenome (GOLD analysis project Ga0049085, IMG submission 66721) | Freshwater lentic microbial communities from great Laurentian Lakes, MI, USA - Great Lakes metaG SU08MSRF | ecosystem: Environmental > Aquatic > Freshwater > Lake | place: Great Lakes... | reverse complement strand
CCAGGCCGACCGCCGGATCGCGCAGCGGCGCGACCAGGCTCGCCAGCAAATCGGGCGGCACGCGCACGTCAGCGTCGCTGATGATGAGGAGTTCGTGGCGGGCGCGGCGTTCGAGTTGCGCGAGGGTGGAGACTTTCGCATTGGGGCAGACGGGCGGGCCGCAGATGACCAGTTCGGCCTCGGCGCGCGGATGCGCGGCGAGAAGTGCGCGGACCAGTTCGCAGACGGGATCGGCGGCGTCGGCCACGCCGAAGAGAATTTGCACGGGACCGGAATAATTTTGCGCGAACCAACTGCGGAGGCAGCGTTCGGTCTCGGCGTCGCGGCCCTTGAGGGGTTTCAACAGGCTGACGCCAGGCGCGAAGGACGTATCCGTCGCGCGCGCGTGCAGCGGAAAGCGGCGCGCGACGGCGAATTGCCAGAGCGTAAGGACGGCGCTCAACGCGGCGAGGGCGCCAAGGATGACAGGCAGCAGCACGGCGTTTTGATAACAGGGAAAAGGGGCGGTTCAAAAGTGGAATCGTGGGGGGAGGATTTTTTTAAGGGGGAAACATCGAACATCCAACGCCGAACATGCGAGTGCGCCGATCATTGGGCGTTCGATATTGGATGTTTTTTCGATTCGTCCACGCCGGGCTGGAGGCCGACGCTCCGCCGCGTTCCGAATTACACCTCTTGACTTGCCTTTGCCCGACGCGATTCACCATCCTCCCTTATTCATGGCTGGCCCCGGTCCCAACATCTTCGGAGCGGCGCGCGACCTGGTCGTGCTTTCCGGGTTGACGCTGCTCGCGCTCGTCCCCGCCCGCAGCGTGGCGGCAGAAAATCCGGCTCCCCTCGCCGGGGAAAAAATCCCATCCGATCCGAACGCGCTCAAGCCCTGGCAGTCCATCAGCCTCGGCCCGCCACCGCTGTCACCGGAGGAATTCAATCCCGACTCCGGTGTGCCCCAAGGCCGGCCCGCCTTTCTGGAAAACGCCGGAATGACACTGCGGCTCACCCGCACCATCAGTCCGAACGTCCCGCCCGGCGCACCCTTCAATCCCGATCCCGGCGCGACGTTTCGCACTACTCCCCCGAAGGTCGAGCCGTTTTTCCAAAACGAATTTGGCCTGCTGCCGCCGGCGAAGGAGGATGAATTCCCGCTGGAGCTGCGCGAGCGCGGACCGCTGCGGAGCAACCAACTCACGCCCGTCGGACCGCCGCCCGCGCCGCCGGGCTACGGCAGTGAACCGCTCCCCGACCACCTGAAGCTCCCGCGCCTCAACGCCCGCGCCAACGAACCGATTCCGACACGTTTTCGTGAGCAGGATTATCCGCTTAGCCGCGCGGGCGCGGGCGTGCCCCCGAACACCCGGCCCGTGCCCGACCGCTGGCGCGTCGAGTTCGTGCCGTGGCGTCGCTACACCACCGGCGAAGGCGACAGCCCCTACCTCACCGCGCGCACCGCGCTCTGGCGTCCCTATGAGCAAAGCATATTGAAGGGCGACGCGCCGTTCATCGGGCAGGACATTTTTCTGAACCTCACCGCCGTTACGCAGACCGAACTGGAGTTTCGCCGCCTCCCAACACCGAGCGGCGTCAGCTCCGCGCAGTTCGGCGGCGCGGAATTTTTCGGACGGAGCGAGCAGTTCACCTTGCAGCAAAATTTTTCCTTCACGGCGGACCTCTTCAAGGGCGAGACCGTTTTCAAGCCGGTCGAGTGGGCCGTCCGCCTCCAACCGGTCGTCAACGTCAACTACACGCAAGTCCGCGAGACCACCGTCCTCAGCCCCGACCCGCGCTCCACCGACCGCACGCGCGATTTCTTCGGCGTGCAGGAGGCGTTCGGAGAATTGCACCTGCGCGATCTCTCGGTGAACTACGATTTTATCGCCGCCCGCGCCGGCCTCCAGACGTTCAACAGCGATTTTCGCGGCTTCATTTTCAACAACACCGACTTGGGCTTCCGGATTTTTGGCAACGCGGACAACAACCAGTGGCAATACAATCTCGCCGTCTTCGACCTCCGCGAAAAGGACACCTTCTCCGACCTGAACACCTTCGACTCGCGCGACCAGCGCGTCATCGTGCTCAACGCCTACCGGCAGGACTTCATCTGGAAAGGCTACACCGCGCAACTGAGCCTCCACGCGAACCTCGACGGCGGCGGCCTGCACTACGACCGCACCGGCAGCCTGGTCCGCCCCGAACCTCTCGGCGACGTGCGCGAACACGCCGTGCGCGCCTTTTATCTCGGCTGGGCGGGCGACGGCCACATCGGACGGCTCAACCTCAACCACGCCTGCTATCAGGTTTTCGGACACGACGACTTCAACGGCCTCGCCGGACGCCCCGTCGAGATCAACGCCCAGATGGCCGCGCTCGAACTCTCCTACGACCAGGACTGGATTCGTTACAAGGCCTCCTTCTTCTACGCTTCCGGCGACGGCCACGCCGAGGACGGCGCCGCCACCGGCTTCGACGCCATCATCGACAATCCCAACTTCACCGGCGGCCCCTTCAGCTACTGGACGCGCCAGGGCTTCAACCTTGCCGGCACCGCCATCGGTTTGAAACAGCGCAACAGCCTTGTGCCCAATCTCCGCAGCAGCAAGACCGAAGGCCAGGCCAACTTCGTCAACCCCGGCGTCTTCATCTACGGCCTCGGCGCGGACCTCGACGTGACGCCCAAGCTGCGCGCCTTTCTCAATGTGAATTACATTCACCTCGCTGATACCGATCCGATCAAGACCGCGCTGTTCACCGATACAATTCGCACCGAGATGGGGCTGGATTGCAGCCTCGGCTTCCAGTTCCGTCCCCTGCTGAACGACAACATCATTCTCTCCTCCGGCTTCGGCGTGCTCCTGCCCGGCGCCGGCTTCCGCGACATCTACCGCACCAGCACCGCGACCGTGCCGGGCTTTTCGCCGCCACGCGCCGCCGGCACGGTGGATGATTTTCTCTACAGCGCGATCATGGCGGTAACGTTCACTTACTGACCAAGCTTCGAAAGGTAATTGATGAACAAGCACCGAATCATAATGAAAATGCTGCGGATCATGGCTTTCCCTGATCGCCTCAGGCGGCGTTTCGGCATGAAGGATCTTCCGGAAAGCGTTTATTATTCCGCACTTCCACAAGTGCGCCAGCACCCTGTGCAGCGGATACGTGCTGAAGAACATGGAAGACTTGGAGCACGTTGATTATGCACGGTATATTTACTCTGGAGAGAGGGGCGCTGACCACACACTGACATTTAAGGACAGAGGATGTGTCTTTGGCCCGATCCGGCTTTCTGCCGACCCGGACAGCGCTGTGTATCGGATGCTGATCACCCCGGCCACGGCCCCTGAATTCATCCGGGCCAAGATTTGATTCTTTTTTGTGAGAGACCCGCGCGACATCCTGGTCTCATCCTATTATTCCATTGGCTACACGCATGGTCTGAGCAAGCTGCAAGAAATCAGAGAAGGGCAAATGGAGACCAGGAACGTCGTCTAGCGGCAATCACTAGACGAATACGCGTTGGCCGCCGCCGATGAACAGGCCGGGCATTTCGAGACGCTCGGCCGGGCGGCCCAAGGGTGCGAACGCAGTGTCATCATCAAATATGAAGACATGATTCATGACTTTGCATTGTTTACCGGGCAGCTTGGCCGGCATATTGTCTTGGATAAGCATGTCATCCAAGAAACCTATCTGAGATCATGACCGAAACAGGAGGAGGACAAGCAGTCACACCGGCGCTCAGGAAAAACCGAAGGCTTCAGGAGCAAGCTCAAGCAAGAAACCATCGAGTCACTCAATCACCGGCTGGAACAGGCTCTGGCTAAATTTGGTTATCCAGCATGACCAAGCGCCGCACCTGACGGCCCTTCCCCCGCCTCGCCGCGCGATGACCTCAATCGCTCCGTAGCAGCCGACGTGAGGAGGCTCTGATCAATACCCCCCGGCACCGCAGCCGAACGAGGTCAAAACCTCCTCACGTCGGCTGCTACAGCGAGAAGTGGAGGACGGAATGATTTTCTTTACAGCGGCCGACGGGCTGTGACATTTACGCCCTAATTGATGCGCGCGAAATTTTTCATTCTATTCGCCTGTGCCGCGCTGTTTCTGTCCGCCGTTTCCACAGCCCGCGCCGCCGAGGAAGCCGGCTACGGCCCGCCCATTTCCGTTCCCAAACATTCGGCCGCGAATGCCTCCCCCGCGCCTGCGCGCACCCGCGTGGATCAGACGCCCGCCGAGGCGATGCTCAAATCACGCGGCTGCCTCGAATGTCACAAGGGCATCGACACGCACACCATGCACACCAGCCCGAACGTGGTGCTCGGCTGCACCGACTGCCACGGCGGCAACGCCACGCCCGGCCTCACGCAGCGCAAGGCCCATGTCCTCCCGCTCAATCCGCTCTTCTGGGAAAGTTCCGCCAACCCGAACGATTCCTCCGTGCTGCTCAACCGCGAGTCCGCCGAGTTCATCCAGTTCGTGAACCCCGGCGATCTCCGCGTGGCCGACAAGTCCTGCGGCCTCTGCCACCACGAGCACATCGGCCACGTCACCCTGAGCATGATGAACCACGGCGCGATGCTCTGGGGCGCGGCGCTCTACAACAACGGCGCGTTCCCGCTGAAAGATTACCGCTACGGCCAGGCCTACGGACTCGATGGCGTGCCGCTGCGGCTCATCAATCCCTACGTGCCGACGGCCGAAGAGACGCGCACCAACGGCGTGCTGCCGTTCCTCGATCCGCTGCCGCGTTTCGTTCTCAGTCAGCCGGGCAATCTCCTGCGCATCTTCGAGCGCGGCGGCGAGAAGCAGAATTCGCTCGGCACTCCCAATCCCACCGAGCCGCCCGGCAAACCGGCCCGCCGCCTTTCCGACCGCGGCCTCGGCACGCTCAACCGCATCGACCCGATTTTTCTCAATCTGCAAAAAACACGGCTGCATGATCCGTTGCTCGGCTTCATGGGCGGGAACAATCATCCGGGCGACTACCGTTCGAGCGGCTGCTCGGCGTGCCACGTCGTTTATGCGAACGACCGTTCACCGGCCAACTCCGGCTGGTATTCCAAATACGGCAACCAGGGCCTGAGCTTCAGCGGCGATAGCGCGATTCCGAAAAACGAGCGCGGCCATCCGATCAAGCACGAGTTCACCCGCGCCATTCCCTCGAGCCAGTGCATGAACTGCCACATGCACCAGGGCAATCTCTTCGTGAACCCGTTCCTCGGCTACACTTGGTGGGATCAGGAATCCGACGGCGAGTTCATGTATCCCGAGAAGCAGAAGAACCCGACCGAGAAGGAACTGGCCGAGTCGTTCCGAAAAAATCCCGAGGCCGCCGCCGCGCGTGGCAAGTGGGGCGATAATGATTTTCTGGAGAAGGTCGCGGAACTAAATCCGAAATTGAAGCAGACGCAGTTCGCCGATTATCACGGGCACGGCTGGGTCTTCCGCGCGGTTTTCAAAAAAGACCGGCAAGGCAGCCTGCTTGATCTCGAGGATAAAAATATTCCGCACGACGACGCTCACAAGTTCACCAAGGCGGTTCACTTGAAGGACGCGCATCTCGCGAAGGGGATGCAGTGCATCGACTGCCATTTCCTCAAGGACGTCCACGGCAACGGCAAGCTCTACGGCGAACCGCGCGCGGCCACGACGGTCGAGTGCATTGATTGTCATGGCACAATTGACGCGCGACCGACGCTCGTGACCAGCGGCAACGCGGGCCAGGTGGATTTGAAGGCGAGCGCCACGCCGTGGGGACCGCGCTTCGTGTGGGAGGGTAAGCGATTGTTTCAGCAATCCGGCATGTCGCCCAGCCAGCGCTGGGAAATTCCGCAGACGAAGGACACGGTCGATCCGGAGTCGTCGCACTACAATCCCAAGAGCCGTTACGCGAAAACGCTCCGGCGCGACGGCCAGACCTGGGGCGACGTGCCGGACACCAAAGGCTGCCGCCAGTCCGAACTCGCGCACGACAACAAAAACACCTCCTGCCAGGTCTGCCACACGTCGTGGGCCACGAGCTGCTTCGGCTGCCACCTGCCGATGCGCGCGAACCAGCAGGTGGCCGCGAACAAGTTCGAGGGCCTGACCACGCGCAATTACACCACCTACAATCCGCAGGTCGTCCGCGACGATGTCTTCATGCTCGGCCTCGACAGCACGGTAAAGGGAAACCGGCTGGCGGTGCTACGTTCGTCGAGCGCGGTGCTCGTCGGCTCGCAAAACGCGAACCGCGAATGGATTTATTCGCAGCAGCAGACCGTCAGCGCCGAGGGCTACAGCGGCCAGGCCTTCAACCCGCATTTCGCCCACACCACCAGCGGCGTCGGCACCACCAAGAACTGCACCGACTGCCATCTCGCGAAGAAGAACGACAACAACGCGATCATGACGCAACTGCTCGGCTTCGGCACCGGCACGGTGAATTTCTTCGGACGCTACGCCTACGCCGGCACGGGCAAGCACGGGTTCGAGGCCGTGGTCTGGACCGAGCAGGAGGAGCCGCAGGCCGCGCTTGGCAGCCATCTGCACAAGCTGGCCTACCCGGATAATTTTCAGAAGCACGAAGCGGCAAAAGGCGAGTTGACGACCGCGCACCATCATCACGGTGAGGAGATTCTCGACCTCACCTTGCGCGGCGAATATCTCTACACCGCCAACGGCCCGGGCGGCTTCGAGGTCTTCGATGTCGCGAACATTGACCAGAAAGGTTTCTCCGAACGCATCGTTTCCGCGCCGGTCTCGCCGCTCGGCCAGCGCACCTACGTCCGCACGAAATTCGCCACGTCCGTCACGCTGCCGAGCACGCTGGGCATCGATCCCGGGCGCCTTCGTCTTCCCAAAAACGAGGAGCAGCCGATCCACATGCGCTACGCCTACGTGTTCATCACCGACCGCGAGGAGGGCCTGGTGATGGTGAACGTCGCCACCCTCGTCGATGGCAATCCCGACAACAATTTTCTGAAGAAGGACATCGTGTTCAATCCCGACAACAAGCTGGCGGGCGCGACTCATTCCTTCATGGCCGGACGTTATCTTTACGTCACCTGCGCGCGCGGCCTCGTCGTGGTGGACATCGACGAACCCGCCCAGCCGAAGATTGCCGGCGAACTCACCGGCGACTTCCTGAAAAACCCGCGCGCCATCGCCGTGCAGTTCCGCTACGCCTTCATCACCGACGAGGAAGGGTTGAAAGTTTGCGATCTCACCGATCCGGCGAATCCGAAGGCCGTCCCAACCGGCGTGGTGAAACTCGCGCAAGCCGGACGGCATTACCTCGCGCGCACCTACGCCTACGTGCCGAACGGCCAGGACGGCCTCGCGATCATCAACATTGAAAATCCCGAACAGCCGAAGCTCGACCAGATGTTCAACGCCGGCGGCGCACTCGACGATTGCCGCGCCGTGCAGATCGGCTCGGTCAACGCCTCGATGTTCGCACTCGTGGCCGACGGCAAAAACGGATTGCGCGTGCTGCAGATCATCTCGCCCGACACCGTGCCGGGCCACATGGGTTTCAGCCCGCGCCCGAATCCGAAGCTCATCGCCACGCGCAAACTCAAGGGCGAGGCCGTGGCCGTCTCGCGCGGACTGGATCGCGACCGCGTGGTCGATGAAAGCGGCCAACAGACCGTGGTCTTCGGACGGCGCGGCGCGCGGCCGTTCAACAACGAGGAGATGGCCGCCTTCTTCCGGCACCAGAAAAATTTCAACCCCACCAACGCGCCGACCAAACGCACCGGCCCGCTCTACACCGTGGAAGATTTTTCGAACGAAGGCCGCGAATTAAAAACCAAAAGCGGCGGAAAATTTCCCGAACCGAAAGAGTTCAACCGCGACCCGGAGCCGACGCCAGAGAAGCCATCCAACGACCGACTGGTGCGGCGAGGTTCACGCTGACAGGACCGCCATCAGGCCAGTTCACGCACAATCCCCGCTGGACTCTCCCCGAACCTTGTGAACAGATAGCCGCATGACTCTCAGACATTCTTTTCGGAACACCGCCGGCGCGCTCGGCCCGGCCGTTCTCTTCCTGCTGGCCGCGCCCACTTTCGCCGATGAGGACGCGACGCGCGCCGCCATTCAACGCGCCGTCGATGCGGTCTATCCGGCGCTCGTCCGCATTCACGTCGTGATGGAGGAGGGTGACAACGGGCGGATGCAGAAGTACCGCGCCACCGGCAGCGGCACGATCATTTCCGAGGACGGCTATCTCCTGACCAATCATCACGTCGCCGGACGCGGCACGCGGCTCGTCTGCCGCCTCTCCGACCGCGAAGAGGTGGATGCCGAACTGGTCGGCACCGATGCTCTGAGCGATTTGTCCGTGCTCAAGCTCGACCTGGCCAGCCGGCGCAATCCCAAGGCGAAGCTGCCGGTCGCCAAGTTCGGCGATTCGGACAAGCTCAAGGTCGGCGACACCGTGCTGGCCATGGGCAGTCCCGCCGGGCTTTCGCAGTCGGTCACCAAAGGCATCGTGGCCAACACCGCCATGATCGCGCCCCGCGGTGGATTCTCGCTGGACGGCGAACACGTCGGCGAACTGGTCCGCTGGATCGGGCATGACGCGATCATCTTCCCCGGCAACAGCGGCGGGCCGCTCGTCAATCTCAAGGGCGAAATCGTGGGTGTGAACGAAGTGGGCATCGGCAGCCTCGGCGGCGCCATTCCGAGCAATCTGGCGCAGGCCGTGGCCAAAGAGATCATCCGCCAGGGCCGAGTCTCGCGCAGTTGGATCGGGCTGGAAGCGCAGCCGCTGCTCAAGAAAATGAACCGGGACAAGGGCGTGCTCGTCGCCACCATCCTGCCGGACAGCCCCGCGAAAGGCGCCGGCTTGAAACCCGGCGATTTCATCACGGACTATAACGGCCAGACCGTGCTGGAGAGCCGTTCGCAAGAGGACATCCCCGTGTTCAACCGGATGATCCTGACCACGCCGGTGGGCGCGAAAGCGACGCTCAAGGGATCGCGCGACGGCCAGCCGATGACCTGGACGATGACCACCGTGGAACGCGAACCGAACGAGGCGAAGGAAGTGGAGCTGTCCAACTGGGGCCTGACCGTGCGCAATCTCACGCGCATGTCCGTGCTAGAAATGGAACGCACCAACCGCCTGGGCGTGCTGGTGGACACCGTGCGCGCCGGCGGCCCCTGCTCGGAGTGCAAGCCCGCGCTGCGCGGCGACGACCTCATCACCCGCGTCGGCAATCACGCGGTCACGAACGTCGCGGACCTGATCCGGTTCACCCGCGAATGGACGCGCGAGCTTGATGAGCCGAAGCCGCTGCTCATCACCTTCGAGCGGGATTCCCAGGAGTTCGTGACCGTGGCCAAGATCGGTCCCGAAGTGCAGGAGGACAAACCCAGCCGCGCCGCCAAGGCCTGGCTCGGCGCGCTGACCCAGGTGCTGACCAGCGACCTGGCCGAGGCGCTCAACCTGGCCGGCAAAAAAGGCGTGCGCGTCGTCAAGGTCATCACCGGTTCGCCCGCCGACAAGGCCGGGATCAAAATCGGGGACATTTTCCTGAAGCTCGACGGCGAGGTCATCGCGGCCGGCACGCCGTCCGACCAGGACGTGTTCGACAACCTGATCCGGCAGAATAAAATCGCCAGCGTCTCGGAACTCGCCGGGGTGCGCGCCGGCAAACCCTTAACCATCTCAGTCACGCTGGGCCGCCAGCCCAAGCCCGCGTCCGAGCTGGCGGAGTACAAGGACGACCGTTTTGAATTCACGGCGCGCGAGCTTTCCCTCAATGACCGGCTCGAGGCCAAGCTCGGCGAGGGCGACCAGGGCGTGCGCATCGCCAACGTGCAGAACGCCGGCTGGGCCGCGCTGGCCGGGCTTTCCTCCGGGGACACGCTGATGACCGTGGACGGCCAGCCCGTCAGCGGGCTGGACGCGCTCAAGAGCAGCATGTTGAAACTGCGGGAAACCAAGCCGCGCCGCGTCATGCTCTTCGTCAAGCGCGGCATCCGCACCGTTTTCTTGGAACTCGAACCGAAATGGTAAACCCGACTCCGCATCGATCACTTATGAAACTCATCCCGATCCTCGCCCTCGTCCTCCTCACCGGCCCCGTCCACGTCCTGCGCGCCGAAGACCCCGCCGCTCCGATGGCGCGGAAGCTCTTCGCCGCCCAGCAGGATTCCGTGGTGTGGGTTTCCGCCGTCATCAAGATCAGCATCAGCGCCGAGGGCGGCAAGGAAGGCGTCAACATTCCCGACCGCGAGCAGAAGGTCGAAGCCCTCGCCACCTTCATCGACGACAAGGGCATGCTCGTCACCGCGCTCAGTTCCATTGATCCCACCAAGCAGATCAGCGGACAGGAAATCCGCACCGCCAGCGGCACGACCAAGATCGAGGCCAGCGCCACGATGAAGGAAGTGAAGATCATCATGCCGGACAGCACCGAGGTTCCCGGTGAAGTCGTCCTGCGTGACGCCGATCTCGATCTCGCCTTCATCCGGCCCAAGGCGGGCAGCAAGGAGGCCGAAGGTCTCACCTACAAGCCCATTGACCTGAAGAGCGCCGGCACCAGCATTCCCACCGATGAAGTCATTGTCATTGCCCGCCAGAACGAAATCTTGAGCCGCGTCCCCACCGTCATCATCGGCCAGGTCATGGCTGTCACCAAAAAGCCCCGCGCGTTTCTCATCGTCAACGGAGCCGTGGCCGGCTGCCCCACCTACGCCGAGAGCGGCAAGGTGCTCGGCATCGC
>Ga0049085_10001083_pt1 | contig 10736 bp, 13 predicted proteins | sample GreLakmeSU08MSRF_FD_66721 | JGI IMG/M metagenome (GOLD analysis project Ga0049085, IMG submission 66721) | Freshwater lentic microbial communities from great Laurentian Lakes, MI, USA - Great Lakes metaG SU08MSRF | ecosystem: Environmental > Aquatic > Freshwater > Lake | place: Great Lakes... | reverse complement strand
TATTTGGAGCGGTAGTTCAGTTGGTTAGAATATCGGCCTGTCACGCCGGGGGTCGCGGGTTCGAGTCCCGTCCGCTCCGCCAAATTGTCAAGCAAAAAGGGGCTTTCGAGCCTCTTTTTCTTTTTGTTCACAACGCTAAAAGAACCGCCACCCATTTTCATTATTCGCATGTCAAAATTCAAGGTATAGTAATCACCATTCAAACTAACTGAGATTAACCATGGCCATGATTTTTTTTAAGCGCTTATTCATCCTAGTATCCATATTGATGTCCTTAATAAGTATTTCGATGCCGGGACACGCACAAGTCATTAGCGCAGCAAATGCCCAAATTGAAGCAGAAAAACTCGAACGCCTCTGGTGGGATCAAGTAAAAAATGGTGACATGCGGGGCTTAGAAAAAACTGTTTCACCTAACTATCAACAGGTATTAAACATTGGCGCTCAAAATAAAGCAGCCTGGTTGGAGATTATTAAAAAGGCCAAGATTCGTGAATATGCCCTTAGCAATCTGAAGGCTACCTACTCTGAAAATGCTTTAATTGTTTCTTATGCCATTGCAACTAAAGAAATCATCGATGGCAAAGAACTCTCGGCAAAACCGCAATACCGGCTTGATGTATGGCAAAAGACTACCGCAGGATGGCAGATAATTGCTCACGCTAACTTAAATTCCGTACCTTAAACTGCCGCAAGATCTTTACTAATTCTATGAATGGGCTTTTATATAGCTTGTAATTGCCAGTTGAGACGGCTGAATAATTGTTGCCTAAAAGGCAACGGGTTTCTCTAATGCCAAGGCTATTTTTAAAAGCTATGCGTTAGTAAGCTGCTATTAATTGGGGATTAAATAATGATTCAATTTGCTAGAAAATCTATTGTTGGTGCGATATTTACTTTCTTTGTATCTCTCTCAGCTAACGCTCAGAGCGATTACCCCACTAAACCAATCACCTATGTCGTGCCTTATCCTCCAGGAGGGGCAGCCGATGTGTTTGCTCGGCAGTTAGCAAAAAAATTAAGCGAACGTCTTGGTAAACCAGTGGTAATTGAAAATCGTCCTGGCGCTAACGGTAATATTGGCTCGGAATATGTAGCCAAAGCTCCGGCCGATGGCTATATGATATTACTTGGCTCTGCCAGTACTATCACCATTAATCCCCACTTGTATGGCAAACAAATGCCATATGACCCGATGAAAGATCTACAGCCAGTTTCTGGTACCCATGAAATGGCTAATGTACTTGTAGTCAATGTCGCCACCCCTTATAAAAGCGTCGCCGATGTAGTGGCAGCCGCCAAGGCTAAACCGGGTGTTATTGCCTACGCCTCTGCTGGTAATGGCAATACGATGCATTTAGCTGGAGAGCAATTTAAGATGCAAGCAGATATCGATTTGCTTCATGTTCCTTACAAGGGCGGTCCGCCTGCCTTAAACGATGTGCTGGGTGGCCAAGTGCCGATGATGTTTAATAATCTTCCTGCCATTGTGATGCTGGTGAATAGCGGCAAGTTGCGCGCCTTAGGGGTTGGCTCGGCAAAGCGCTCGCCTTTATTGCCAGGCGTGCCAACCATGGATGAAGCTGGTATGAAGGGTTATGTATCCATCGTGTGGAATGGCATTTTTGTGCGCGCAGGAACTCCCCGTCCCATTGTTGAACGTCTCAATCGCGAAATTGTCACCATCCTCAATGAACCTGATACCAAGCGCTCGCTAGAAGAACAGGGCTTCAATACCATGCCTACAAGCCCAGAGCAATTTGCTGATTTAATACGTGCTGATTACCCGCGGTGGGGAGCGCTGGTGAAGGCTTCTGGTGCAAAAGTTGATTAAACCAAAAAGTAGCAGGCTCACTTCAATGCCGATAGTGCCCCACTGAATATGCCCCAATTTGCCGCCAATCTCACACTACTTTTTAATGAGGTGCCCTTTCTTGAGCGCTTCGGAAAGGCCTCGCAAGCAGGTTTTAAGGGGGTTGAATTTTTATTTCCCTATGCCTATGCGGCTGAAGAGATCAAGGCAAAGCTAGATGAATATCAGTTGCAATTGGTGTTACATAACTTACCGCCAGGTAATGTAGAGGCTAATGAACGTGGCATAGCTTGCTTACCTGATCGAGTCAAAGAGTTTCGCTTAGGCGTAGCAACTGGCATTAAATATGCAAAAGTTTTAGGTGTTAAGCAATTGAATTGTTTGGCCGGTATTACTCCGCAGTCAATTGACACCAAGCTATTGCGTCAAACGCTCATTGCTAATTTGCAATATGCAGCCAAGGAATTCCAAGATGCAGGGCTTAAATTATTAATTGAACCCATTAATACCTTTGATATTCCAAACTTTTATTTATCTCGTACAGAGCAAGCCATTTCAATATTAGATGAGGTAGCTGCCCCGAATGCTTTTTTGCAATTTGATATTTACCATGCCCAGCGGATGGCAGGGGAGTTAGCCAATACCATTGAATTATATTTACCGCGTATTGCCCATATGCAACTAGCCGACAACCCTGGCAGAAATGAGCCTGGCACCGGAGAAATTAATTACTGCTTTTTATTTGAGCTGATCGATCGCTTGCAATACTCTGGCTGGATTGGCTGCGAGTACAGGCCCCTGACAAACACTGAGGCCGGCTTAGGCTGGCTAAAGCACTTAAAGAATAATTTGGCACAATGACCCAAGATATTTTGCAAGTCGTCTATTTACATGGCTTTCGCTCTTCACCCAATTCCTCTAAAGCAAAATTAACAGGCGCAGCTATAGAAGCAAAGATTACTGCTGGCGCAGCCTTGCAATGGTTTTGCCCACAACTGCCGCCATCGCCTCAAGGCGCAATTGATTTGGTACTCCAGCACCTGCAAACCACAAAACCCGCACAAGTTGCCATCATTGGCTCTTCGCTGGGCGGGTTTTATGCTAACTGGTTGGCTGAGCACTTGGGTTGTCGCGCGGTCGTTTTAAATCCTGCGGTCTATGCTGATCGGGAATTAGCGCCTTATGTTGGCGAGCTAACCCAATACGATAGTAATGAACCTTTTGATTTCAAAGCGGCCTATATTGATGAATTAAAAGCATTACAAATTAACCAAATAACCATACCGCAGCGCTATTTTTTAATGGCTGCAAAAGGCGATGAGTTACTCGATTGGCGTGAGATGGTTCATTTCTATGCCAATGCTCACCAATTGGTGCTCGAAGGGGGTGATCATGGCTTAAGTGAATATAGTCACTACTTGGCTCAGGTGCTTGATTTTGCCTGTGCTGACAGCCAAGCTTAAGCCCTGCTTTTAATCCCTCTTATGAGTGCGGAATAGTAGAGCAAACCCCAATCCATTGATAGAGCCGCTACTTTTCTGTAAAATAGAGGTGAAGGTTCGTTATTAAGGGCCCACCCTTAATGCATGCGAATCGCAGAAAGGAGCTGTTGTGCTTAGTATTTTGAAGCTAGATGCTGGGGGCATTCCCCAATGCTGGGTGAATGCAGAAGAGGCTACTAAGCACTACGCTGATAAAAGTGTGCTGTGGACACTAGGCGATCCAATCGCCGTGATGCGTGGCGGTATTTCTCGCCTTACTGGCCTGCAATCAATTATTGAACTACATTCTATTTTGGCGGTTAAAGGTTCTGCTCGCATCAATTTATTTGATGTTGTACCCGCCATTACCAAGCGCAAATTATTTAGGCGCGACCGCGGCCTTTGTGCTTATTGTGGACATGAGGTAACTGAAAATGATGCTGAGGCTGAACATATTGTCCCCAATAGTCGTGGTGGAAAATATGCCTGGATGAATTTAGTTATTGCCTGCCGACCCTGTAATCAGCGCAAAGGTAATCGCACTCCAGAGAGTTCTGGAATGAGCTTGCTATATGCGCCATATATGCCCAGCCTCTACGAAGATATGATTCTAAAAGGGCGGAATATTTTGGCTGATCAAATGGATTTCTTGGCTGCCAAATTGCCCAAAGAAAGTCGCTTACTGGAAGGCACTTTCTGGGATTAAAAGTTCTATTTGGGGCGCTAGCGATATCATTACTGGCGCACCTGCTTATCTTTTTTGGCTTACCCTTTATTTCTTTTGGCGACCAGCTAGTTGCGCCAGAAGAGCAGACCATTCAGGCAGTTCTAAGAGTTGAAAAAGTTCAACCAATTGAAATAAAGCGCGGACAAAAGAAAAAATTTTCTCCAACCGTAACCAGTAATAGCGGCTCAGCAATTAGCTCAAGCCCCAGTGGCACTGAAGCAGAAGGGGAGGGGGGCGAAGTAAGTCAACAAGGGCAAGCTTTTCGCTTGCCAAGCTCGGCTACACTTTTTTATGATGCGTACGCCGATGGTCAAATGAATCAAACGGGGCGGGTTGATTGGATCGCGAATGAGGGAGGCTATCGACTTTATATTAATGTACCGTTTGCCTTTGTTGGGCCGTTTGTTTTTGAGTCGCGTGGCGTTGTCGATAAATATGGTCTTGCCCCCGCTATTTACTGGACCCAACGCGGTGAAAAACCACCGCGGTATTCTCGTTTTGATCGTGACGATAAGGGCGGAGGGAAAATGTTTTTTACTGAGAAGCCTGAATTTACTCCAGATATTTTGCCGGGCACCCAAGATCGTTTTAGTCTCATGTTTCAGCTAGCTTCTTTACTCAATGGCAGCGATAAGATTGATACGGCAGGAGTAGTGCGTGAAATTCCCGTGGTCGATTACAACACTCTTGAAATGTGGCAATTTCTGAGTTTTGGTGAAGAATTAAAATCGGATGCGATTCCCTCCTTGGGTCAAACAGCGGTGCGCCACTATCGATTAATTCAAAGAGCTAATGATCCCTATAAGCGTCAGGTAGATATTTGGCTGGCAAAAGATTTGGAATGGTTACCAGGCAGGGTGCGCACCTTAGAAGCAAACGGCAGGGTGTTTGAGTTGGTATTTAAACAGCGGGCAGATTAGCATCTGCGTCTTTAGCCTTTGAGGCCCTACTAATTAGCGTACCAAGCATATTAAATAACGCGGCCCCCGACATTGAGGCGGCGAAGATGCCTGAAAAGGCAATCACAATGGGCAGTATTCGCCAGCTCTTAGCAAGCTCAAAACTGCCAAAGCCCACTGTCACATACATTTCGCCAGCAAAATAAAATGTTTCTGGATTAGAGGAGAAAATATTGAGCGGGATTAGAGCGTAAGTCCACATCACAATATCGATTAAATGTCCCAAAATAATCAGCACGATAGCAACAAAATAAGCCACAAAAGCAGCTAAACGAAAGCCATAAAAATACTGGCCAGCAATCCGGTAGTGCTCTATTAACCAACTACGAATGGTATTAAAACAAATCACCACGAGCAATACATAAACTCCGTGGAAAGTTAGCATTAAACCGACAAAAACTAAAATCCAATAGATTTGCTGGTTACCGATATCGATATAAATTTGCTTAAATAGGTCTGTCAGAGAGGGTAGATAGTTTAATAGTTCCATTTCGTGTGTTATTGATCTTTACTTGGCTTAGTAAACGTAGATACTAATAGGGTGTAGAGGGCCGAGCCAGATATAGCTACGGCAAATAAGCCCGAAAAGGACAATAAAATGGGTAGCATATTCCAATCTGGGCCTAGCTTAAAGCTGGGGTCATTATGGTCTAAGTTGGTATACATTTCTCCAGCAAAATAGAAGGTTTTTAAAGAGCTTGGGAAGATCTCTAAATTGACCATGGCATAGGTCCATATAAAGATATCCAGCAAATGACTAACAAAGATTAATAAAATTACTGAGAAATAGACTAAGACGTCTACTTGCTTTTGGTAACTGTTGATATTGTGTTTATTGATCTGGTGAAAGACAAACATGATTAGTAGTACAAGCATGCCATGTACTAACACCACCAGCATGGCCACTAAAATCATAAATTTCATTTCTGGCCTAACCAAATCAACAGCAATCTCATTCCAGAGATTAACAATATTGGGGAGGTTGTTTAGAATCTCAGGCATGAGCAGGCTTGGTCTATAAGGGGTTAGACGGGGGTTCGGTGAAGATCTATTTCTTATTTGACATAATAATGATTATGCGCATATTTGATCTATTTAGAATATTTAAGATTGATGTCATATAGCCTGAAGGCGTTGCCAGCTCAGCCTACATAGCCCGCGGCAGTGCCATCATATGAGTGTATTTCTGCTTATATAGCTTAAACCATCTACTTGATAAACCTTTACTTATATCAGTTCTTTCGAATAGATCGGCCACATCGATGGCTGTAAAACCTTGGTGATTAACAATTTGCATATCTGCGCCGTTCTTAAGTAATGTGCTAACGGTCTCTATATTTCCAGAGCGAACTGCCATCATTAAGGGGGTTGTATTACTTTCGCTTAATGCATTCACTGCTGCGCCTTGTTCGAGCAAATAAGCGGCAATCTCAGTTTGGCCGGTAGAAGCCGCATAATGCAGTGGCGTCCAACCTTCCCGATTAAAAATCGCTGCCTTTTTCTCAACCAAATACTTTACCTCAGGCATTAAGCCATAAAGAGAAGCCATCATTAGGGTGTTTTCCCCATTGCGATTGGCAGCGTCAATATCAACCTGCTGCTCATCCATCAACAGGTAGAGCACCTTCATGGAGCGGTCCTCTAGGGCTAGCAATAACAAAGGCGTACCTTTGCCATCGCGCATATTTGGGCTAATTAAGCCCTGATTAAGTAAAGCCTGCATTCCTCTAATATCGTCAAATTTGGCCGCTTTAATGGCATCTAGCTGATTGCTTGGAGTTTGGGCTAAAGCTGGCATGCAAACAAAAAGACCAAGCGCATTATAAAAAATGTAGGTCCATAATTTACCCCAAAGCACCCTACTATTAAACTTCGTATTTATCCTCATTACACAGCCCTATCTATTTGAAAACAATCAAAAAAATTCTTTGATGTTTGCTCCGCTACAACCTCAATATATAGTCCTTTTAGATTGGCAATAAAGCGGCCAACATCGGCTACCCAGGCTGGCTCATTGGTCTTTCCACGATGCGGTACGGGTGCTAAATAAGGTGAATCGGTTTCAATTAACATGCGCTCTAGAGGAATTTGGCGGCAGGTTTCTTGTAGGTCTTTGGCATTTTTAAAGGTCACAATGCCCGAAAAAGAGATATAAAAACCTAAATCAATCGCCGCTAAGGCCACTGCTGTACTTTCTGTAAAACAATGCATAACGCCCCCAATGCGTTCTGCACCCTCTTCTTGCATGATTCGAATGGTATCCTCAGAAGCCGCGCGGGTATGAATAATAAGCGGCTTATGCGCCCGAATAGCAGCCCGAATGTGGGTGCGAAAGCGCTGGCGCTGCCACTCCATCGACTCATAACTGCGCTCACCATTGCGGTAATAATCTAAGCCGGTTTCGCCAATGGCAATAATTTTAGGATGCTGGGCTGCTTCAACTAAAAAATCTTCAGTGGGTTCAGGGGTATCTTCATAGTCGGGATGCACCCCTACTGAGGCAAATAAATGCCCATACGTTTCAGCCAAGGCCTTAACTGCAGGAAAGTCGAGCAAATCAACTGAGATGCATAGCGCATGGCTAACTTGAGCCGCAGCCATGTTAGCCAAGACCTCGGGCAGGCGATCGCGATACTCGGGAAAATCCAGATGACAATGTGAATCAATAAACATCAGGGTCAATCAATCTATTGGGAAGGGTTAATCGCTAAAGATATTTTGGTATTGCAATAACAGGGCTTCCATTTGTATGCGCGTTGCCAAAGGGTGATTTTCATGACGACGGGCTTGTAATAACAATTTCCAGAAGCGCATTAATTTTACTAGACGAACTTGGTTAGCTAGCGCCTTGAGAACATCAGTTTGCTTAGGATAATAACGAATTGTATTCGCTTGAGTAAGCCCTTGTAAATCAGCGCACCAACGTTGTAGCGCAGTTAATAAAATGGGTGCAGGGGCTTTATGAATTTTTTCGGCAATATTTAACCAGTCAATATTGCTACCCTTCGCTAAACCTTGCAGAAGATTTTTTGTCGCCAATGCACCCAACATGAGTTCATCTTTTTCATCCTGATTATTTCTAGCCAGCAAAGATTCATAAACCGCAAAAGGTGCCCCACCAAGCTCATCGTAAAGCGCCTCAACTTCAAGCGCAGAAATTACATTAAGCTTTTCGCTGGCAATTTTATTTTGCAGCCAGCTAAGCCCAATTGCACGTTTTGGCTTTGGTGCTTGTAGCAGACGGCAACGCGAGCGAATGGTTGGCAAAACGCGATCAAGTCGAGCAGCAACCAAAATAAAGATGGTTTGGGGCGGCGGCTCTTCTAAAGACTTTAATAAGGTATTGGCCGCTTCTGGCTTTAATTGCTCTAAGGGATAAACCAAGATGACCCGATTACCACCTCGGTGACTACCTAAACCTAAAGAGCCAATCACATCGCGTGCCTGTGCAATGGCTATAAAGCGCTTTTCTTTTTTATCACCACCTTCCGCCTCAGACTCATCTTCTAGTATCTTGGTGGTGCGCACGGGAGCATCGGCTTGTCCGCCCTCTAGAGGTGCCTGGGGCAAATATTTACGCTGCATTTCTGGTACTAGCGCAATAAAATCAGGATGGTTTCCGGTGGCAAACCATCTGCAAGCCTCACATTGCAGGCAAGGCTTACTTATCTGGGGATCCTTACATTCACACAATAAGGCTGCAGCGAGTTTGATGGCAAAGTCATATTTGCCAATACCAGCTTGACCATGGATTAAAACGGCATGGGGGAAAGCTGTAAATGGCAAGCCATCCCAGAGATCTTTCAGCCAAGGGGCAATCGGCTGCTTAAGCGTATTTTGTGCCTCTACCAACGCACTAGCTTGAGCCATTGATTTTCTTCATCGGGGGCAGTTATAGCTAAAATTAATAATAAAAATATACATATAAATCATATGGTTATATTACTATTTTGAAGTTGATTCCAGATATCTGCTGGGGTCTGCCGAGCATCTAAGACACAAAAACGATCTGGTTCAGCCATAGCGCGGCGTAGGTATTCTTGCCGCACTCGCTCAAAAAAAGCTAAATCAAGTTGTTCAAATTTATCGGGCGCCCTCGCTTGTGAGCGTCTAGCTTCTGCAATATCACTGGGCAAATCAAATAAAAAAGTGAGGTTGGGTTGAACGATGCCCCCCGCCCTTGCCTGCACCCAAAGCTCTAGTTCTTGAAGTTTATCAATGCTTAAGCCCCTCCCCCCGCTTTGGTAGGCAAAGCTAGCATCGGTAAAGCGGTCTGAAATTACCAGTTTGCCGGCACCTAAGGCCGGCTCAATGACTTGAGCTAAATGCTCACGGCGGGCGGCAAACATTAATAAAGCCTCAGTTTCCAGATGCATCGGGGCATCGAGCAGTAGCCTTCTTAATTGTTCGCCTAAGGGCGTTCCACCAGGTTCACGAGTAAGTAAAACCTCGCGTTGCGGATATTTAGTACGTAATAATTCAGCATAAGCCTCAATATGGGTACTTTTGCCGGCGCCATCGATGCCTTCAAAGCTAATAAAATATCCGGGTTGATTGCGCATGCTGATAAAAATAATCGGAATTAGTGAATTTAAGGTTTACTAGGTAATTTAGAGCTAGCCTTGGCAGGTAGTCGTTGGTATAGGGTAACCGCACGCTCGTGCTCGGGCAGAGAGGTAGAAAAATGACTACTGCCATCACCTTTAGCAACAAAATAGAGGGCATTGCTTGGTGCTGGGTGAGCCGCGGCTACTAAAGCTTCTCGGCTTGGCATGGCAATAGGTGATGGGGGTAATCCGCGGCGCATATAGGTATTGTATGGATTGTCGCGCCGCAAATCCGATTTGCGTAAATTCCCATCGAATGTAGGGCCAATACCGTAAATTACAGTGGGATCAGTTTGCAATAACATCCCCTTTTTAAGGCGATTATCAAAAACGGCTGCGACTAAGCCGCGATCAGCAACTTGACCGGTTTCTTTTTCAATAATCGAGGCCAAAATCAATAAGGCATAGGCGTTTGGGACGGCAATTTGAGGGCTGCGTTGTTCCCAGGCCAACTGTAATTGCTTTTGCATTGCGCTCGCTGCTAGCTGATAAATTATCAAATCGCTTTCGCCAGGATCAAATACATAAGTATCAGGATAAAACAATCCTTCAGGATTGCCGTAATTTAAATTGAGCTTAGCTAATAAAGCTCGATTGCTTAAGCCTTTGGTTTGATGCTCTAAAGCTGGGTTGGCATCGATTGCAGCGCGCACTTGCCAAATAGTCATCCCTGGCACGATGCTAATACTTTCGCGCACCCGATCGCCGCGCGCCATTTGCAATAAAACACTACCAGTGCTTGCCCCTAGTGGAAATAAATAGGTACCAGGCTTTAATTTGCTGCCGACGAATAAGGCCCGAGCTGCTAACTGAAAAAACCATGGATTTACTGGAATTCCCTGCGCTTGTAATTGTTTAGCAATGCTATGCACCCCAGATTGAGGTGCCACACGAATTCGCCAAGCGCCTGAGTTGGCTTGACCCGTTTCCTGCGCTTGGGGTGGTACTAAGCCAAGGCTAAAAACATTCACATAAAATAAAATCAATAAAGCCAATAGAATCAAAGCAATGGTTTTGAAATAACTGCCTTTAGGTAATTTTTTGCGCATCAGGCTATGATAAAAGCAGAATGAATTTCACCACGATAAATCAACCCACCCTTGCCTCTTCAACTGCTGTTTTAAACAACTGGGGATTAATTCGCGTACA
>Ga0049085_10001082_pt1 | contig 10753 bp, 9 predicted proteins | sample GreLakmeSU08MSRF_FD_66721 | JGI IMG/M metagenome (GOLD analysis project Ga0049085, IMG submission 66721) | Freshwater lentic microbial communities from great Laurentian Lakes, MI, USA - Great Lakes metaG SU08MSRF | ecosystem: Environmental > Aquatic > Freshwater > Lake | place: Great Lakes... | reverse complement strand
GCAGGCACCGAGCATCTGTTTGTGCCGGAATCGCACGCGAGCGGGAATGAGATCCCGGTCACGTACGAAGACATCGCCAAGGACGTGAAGCCGGGCGTGCGTATTCTCGTGAACGATGGACTGCTGGAGTTCACGGTGCTGGCGATTGACGGCGTGCGCGTGCGGGTTCGCACGGTATACGGCGGGACGCTTTCGTCACACAAGGGCATGAACCTGCCGGGCACCGAAGTGTCCGCGCCGTCTCTGACAGAGAAGGATCGCGCCGACATCGCTTTCGCGATCGCTCACGATGTGTCGTATCTCGCACTCAGTTTCGTACGGCGTCCCGAGGATATCACGCAGCTGCGTGCGATGCTCCCGCCGGGCATGCTTATCGTCGCGAAAATAGAAAAAGACAGCGCGGTGGATCGGATCAACGAAATTCTTGCCGTGACCGACGCCGTGATGATCGCCCGCGGCGACCTTGGCGTCGAACTGCCCTTCGAGCGCGTGCCGCTCGAGCAGAAACGCATCATCGGGCTCGCGAATCGGTACGGACGACCCGTGATCACGGCCACGCAGATGCTCGAGTCGATGGTCGAAAACCCCCGCCCGACGCGCGCCGAAGCCAACGACGTCGCCAATGCCGTCCTCGATGGCACAGACGCCGTCATGCTCTCGGCCGAAACAGCGTCCGGCGCGCATCCGGTGCTCGCCGTTGAGGCGATGCATCGCATCACCGAAGCCGCGGAGACCTATCCGGTCGCGCGTGGGCTCGGACTCGACCGGCTCGAAGCCGGCACGGCAAGTGTCGAGGAGACCATCGCGTCTGCGACCGTCACGGCCGTGCGGTTGAGTGGCGCGCGCTGCGTGATCGTCTTCACCAAGAGTGGGTTTAGCGCGCGTGTCGTCGCGGCCCGCCGCCCGAACGTGCCGATTGTGGTCCTCACCGATGAGGCGCGCACCTGGCGCCAGCTGTCGATGGTGTGGGGTGTCCTGCCGTTCCTCGTGCCGCACTGCAGCACCTACGACGAGATGGCCGCCGTCGCCCGCGCGCTCGTGATCCGCGAAGGACTTGCCGACGCGGGGGATCGCGTGGTCATCACGGCGGGAGTGCCGTTCGACGTTCCTGGCTCGACCAACACACTCAAGCTGGAAACGGTGTGATGCGGCGGGGCGCGGCCGGCGTATGAAACTCACGTTCCTTGGCACCGGAACGAGTTTCGGTGTTCCGCAGGTCGGCTGTCATTGCGCTGTGTGCCTGTCGGACGATCCGCGCGACAGGCGGACGCGCGTCGGTGCGGTGATCGAATCGGGTAGTTCGAAAATCCTCATCGACACGCCGCCGGAGCTGCGCCTGCAACTCATTGCCAACAACATCCACAGCGTGGATGCGGTCCTGTTCACGCACGACCACGCCGACCACACGCACGGACTCGACGACATTCGCAGTTTCGGCTTCGGTGCCCACACGCCGCTGGCCGTGTACGGGGCGGCGGAGACTATCGAGAGCATCACGCGAAAGTTCGGATACGTATTTGACTCGGTGACGAAACGGGTGCAGGGCACGTCGAAGCCCGAAGCCACGGCCCATGTGCTCGCGCCCGGCGTCGCGGTGACGATCGCTGGCCAGTCGGTCACGCCCGTCGAGGTGCCGCACGGCCTGATGCGCGTGTTCGGGTACCGCATCGGCGATGTCGGCTACGTCACCGACGCGAAGGAGCTACCCCCCGCCGCTGAGTCGGTGCTGCGCGGGGTCAAGGTGCTCGTGCTCAATGCGCTCTTCCGGAAATCGCACCCCACGCATCTGTCGATCAGTGAAGCGGTCGAGACGGCAGAGCGAGTGGGCGCCGACCGTACCTTTCTCACGCACCTCACCCATCGAATCGCGCACGCTGAGCTCGAGGCTGAACTGCCCGATTCGGTGCGGCCCGCGTTCGACGGCCTCCAAGTCACGGTCGAATAGCGATGCCCATCCGTATTGACGACGCGAGGATGATGGCATCAGTCGTTCCGTCTGGCGTGTTGCCCGCCGAATGGAACGACCTCGCGCTGCGATTTGGTGAGGTACACGCGGCGGTCGGACGCGAGAATCTTACCGGCCGCTACGGCTTCATGGAGCTCGACCCACAGGCGGCCGAGCAGGCGCGGGTGTCTGGGTTTGCCACCGCAGCCCGTGCGCGATACGACGATGTCGTCGTGCTCGGCATCGGCGGGTCGGCGCTTGGCGCCATCGCCATGCGCAGTGCGCTCAGTCGGTCGGGCGATTCGCCTCGCCTCCACGTGGTCGACAACATCGATCCGGTCACGATCAGCGACCTGCTGAATCGCCTCGTGCTCAACCGCACGCTCTGGTGCGTGATGTCGAAGTCGGGAACGACCGTCGAAACGCTCTGCCAGTACGCCGTCGTTCGCGAGCGGTTGATCGCGGCGCAGCTCACCCCGGCCGCCCATCTGGTGTTCGTGACCGATCCGATCGCCGGTTCGCTCCGCGCCATCGCTGTGCGGGATGGCATACCGGTGTTTGACCTGCCGGCGAACGTCGGCGGGCGCTTCAGCGTGCTCACGCCGATCGGGATGTTGCCCGCGGCGCTGGCTGGCTACGACACGGCGGCCCTCCTCGGTGGAGCGCAGCGGATGCTGATCCGGTGTTCGTCGCCGTCGCTTTCCGAAAATCCGGCGGGCATCTTCGCGGCGCTGCTCTGGCGCGCGCAGCAGCGTGCGGGGCAGGCCACGCATGTGCTCATGCCGTACTCCGACCGGCTACGCGACATCGCGCCCTGGTTTGTGCAGCTCTGGGGCGAGAGCCTCGGCAAGGTCGACGCAGACGGCTTCCCCGCCGGCCCGACCCCGGTCGGCGCACGCGGCGCTACCGACCAGCACAGCCTGCTCCAACTGTTGATGGAAGGCCCGGCCGACAAGGTGGTCGCGTTCGTGAAGCTCGCCGCGCACGACAGTGACCTCACGGTGCCGGCCGATGGCGATCTGCCCGATGTGGCCGGATTCATGCGCGGCCGTACGCTCGGCCAATTGCTCGACGCCGAGGCCGACGCGACCGCCAGCGCGCTCGCGCGTGCAGGGCGGCCCAGTCTGTCCGTCACGCTGGATGCCTGCGACGCGAACACCCTGGGCGAGCTGTTCATGATGCTGATGCTCGCGACGGTGTACGCCGGCGCGCTCTATCGGGTCAACCCACTCGACCAGCCGGGCGTGGAGCTGGGGAAGAAGCTCGCGAAGGAAGCGCTACAAGCCCGGTAGCCGTCGGTGCCACGGTTGGTGACCTACTTCGCTTTCTCCATCCTTTCCTGAACCGCCTTGTTCGTTGGCGCCTTTGCCGCCATTGGCTCCAGGATCATCCGCGCCGAGTCCTTCCTGCCGGCGCCGATGTATGCGTCCACGCGCGCGAGCTGGTAGCGGCGGTAGGTCCGTGCCGTGTCGGCCGGCATCGGGATCTTCGCGAGCGCAGTGAGCGCAGCGGCATAGTCTTTCGTGTCGAGGATCAGCGACTCGGCCCCCATGATCTGCGCCGTCTGGTCCTCAGGAAACTTTGCGGCCAGTTCAGCGAACGCGACCGCGGCGCCCGCGTCATTCTTTTGCGTGCGGCTCAGTGCCGCGCGATGGTACAGCCCCGCCTTGAGCAGGTTGTTCACGTCCGTTGTGTCACCTGAACGCACGCCGACGCCGCCGGCGAACGAGTACACCAGCACGCCACCCGCCTGGCCCGCCTCATAGATCAGCCAGCCGCCCCACAGTCCGGCCAGCGCCGACGCGATGAGTCCAAACTTGCGCCATTTAGCAAGCAGTGGCACGAGGAACGCGAGCTCTAGCCCCGCGATCACGTACAGCATGTTGAGGAGTTCCTTGCCCTCTTCTTCGTGCTGCTGCACCGCGCGCACCGCACCGGGAACCCGCTCTGCCACACCGTGCGCGTCAGTTCCCGACCGCACGGCGGCCCACGCGGCCACGGTACCGATCAGGATCAGCGCCGTCGCCGCGCCATCGCTCCACTTGAACTTCCCGGTGAGCGAAAGCCAGCGAAAGAAGATGCCAAGGCCTGCTCCGGCAATGACGAAATGGACGATCTGGGGGTGGAACAGTCCGATGTTCGGAAGTGTGGGCATTGGCGTATTCCCGGAGAAGTCAAAACAGCGAGTTTCGCATTAAAAACGCTTCCCGACAGATTGCCCAAAAACGACCGGTTTTTCAAGTATTGCTTCACGGCACCCAAACGGGCATTTTTAACAGTCTCGATTGCCCCACAACGGCTGCACTGGAAACCGCGCTACACCCGCGTGCGCCAACACTCGTTCGACCAATGACTCTCACAGTGGAATCAGGCGCTGCCGCGATGCTTCGCCGATGCTTGGGTGACGCGGTCGCGACCGGAACCGGCGCCGTAACCGGGCTCACGGTTCGCGATCAGTCGGCGCTCACGTCGTCCGGGATGGACGAACTCGTTCGCCTCGCGGTCTTTGGCGAGCCGAACGAGCGTGAGCTGGCTCGCTGGGCCATCTGGGAAATTGGCCAGGCGGTCGGCGTGCGCTCAGCGTCAATTCACGATCTCTACATGGCCCGTGGCCGGGGCGATTGCCACGGCTTCACGGTGCCAGCGATCAACGTACGCGGCATGTCGTACGATACGGCGCGCGCGATCTTCCGCACCGCCATCACGCTCGACGCCGGCGCCTTTCTGCTCGAGATCGCACGCTCCGAAATCGTCTACACCGACCAGCGGCCGGCCGAGTACGTCGCGGTGATGCTGGCCGCCGCCCTCCGCGAAGGCTTTCGCGGCCCCGTCTTCATCCAGGGCGACCACTTCCAGGTGAACGCCAAGAAGTACGCCGTGGATGCCAAATCCGAAGTGGTCGGCGTGAAGGCGCTCGCGACAGAAGCGATCGCCGCGGGCTTCTACAACGTGGACATCGATACGTCGACGCTCGTGGATCTCACGCAGGCCTCGCTCGAGGAACAGCAACGCCGCAACTATGAAGTTGGCGTGGCCATCACGCGCCACGTGCGCGCACTGGAGCCGAAGGGCGTCACGATTTCGCTCGGTGGCGAGATCGGCGAAGTGGGCACCGAAAACTCGACCGTTCCGGAACTCCGGGCCTTCATGTCGGGGTATAACCGCACGTTGGCCGCTCAGGCTCCGGGTATGATCGGACTCTCGAAGATCAGCGTGCAGAGCGGCACCTCTCATGGCGGCGTCGTCCTCGCGGACGGTTCCATCGCCGATGTGCAGCTCGACTTCAACACGCTCAAGGAGCTGGGCGAAGTGGCCCGAGCGGATTTCGGGCTGGCCGGTGCGGTGCAGCACGGCGCCTCGACGCTGCCGGACGGCGCCTTCAACCAGTTCCCGATATGCGAAACGGCGGAAATTCACCTCGCCACCGGTTTTCAGAACATGCTCTACGACGGGATGCCGCCCGCCTTGCGTGACGAGATCTATGCCTGGCTGCGGGCCAACGCGGCAGAAGAACGGAAATCGACGGATTCAGAGGAGCAGTTCCTCTATAAAACCCGCAAGAAGGCGCTCGGCCCCTTCAAGCGGCAGTTGTGGGACATGGCCGAGAGTACGCGCGCGACCCTTGGGCAGGCGTTCGATCGGAAGTTCAATTTCCTGTTCACACAGCTCGGGGTGGCGGGCACCGCCGCCGCCGTCGGGCGTTTCGTGCAGGCGCCAGAGCAGCACCGTCTGATACCGTCAGCATCCAGTGGACCGGCGGCCACCGCGGCCGCGCACGACGATGCCGAGGCGGGAGAATAGCAGTTCACTCTTTAAGGAGCACCATTATGAACCGCAGGCTTGTTGGAATCGCCCTCGTCGCCGTGGCCTTTGTCACGGCCGCGTGCGACGCATCGAAGAAAGAGCTCGAAGCGACGCTCGCGCAGGTGCAGCAGATGTCGTCCGAAAAGGATTCACTCCTCAAAGACGTGATGACGACATCGCAGTTCATCGCGGAAGTCAGCACCGAGCTCGCCAAGGTGAAGAGCCGCAATGCCGGCAAACCCGTCGTGGGCGCGCCGGGCGAGATGGAGAACAACCTGACGCTCGAGCAGCAGCGCGATGCGATCAAGACGAAGGTTGCCGAGCTGACGGCTCGGCTCATCCAGAGCGAGTCGCGGCTCAACGCGAGCAGCAATCGCGTGCGCGACTTGACGGCCAACAACGCGGGACTGGCGTCGCAGTTGGCGGCGTACGACTCGACGATCGCATCGTTCCGGACGATCATGGACAACCAGAAGGCCGAGATCGTCTCACTTACCGCGGAGATCGCGGCGCTGAAAGTTGAAAACACCGGCCTCAAGCAGGACAAGGCCGTGCTCACCACCGAGAAGGCGCAGCTGACCGCGAAGACGGAAGAGCTGACCACCGAGAAAAACACGGTGTTCTACGTTATCGGCACCGAAGACGAACTGTTCAAGAAGGGCATCATCGTGAAGCAGGGCGGCCTGCTCGGCCTCGGCAAGACTGCCGTGCCGGCCGCGGCGCTCAAGGAATCAGATTTCACGGCGATCGATCGCACGAAAGTGAGCGACGTGGCGTTCCCGAAGGCCGACAAGGCCTACAAGATTGTCTCCCGTCAGGACGTCACGTCGCTGGCGACGCCGCCGGACAAGGTCAACCGCATCAAGGGTGGCCTCACGATCACCGATGCGGTGAAGTTCTGGGCACCGTCGAAGTTCCTGATCCTGATGGAGCAGTAACGTTGTGACGGCGATGAAGCCGGCGGCCGGACTTCGGGCACTCGCAAGCGTGCCAGTCCGCGCCGCCGACTTCGCCGCACGCCTGTCGTCACACTGTCCCTGACCCATCGCCCCTCGCCCGTGATAGACCTCCGCTCCGACACCGTCACCAAGCCCTCTGCGGGCATGCGCGCCGCCATTGCGAATGCCGAAGTCGGCGATGACGTGCTCGACGGCGACCCCACGGTGCGCAAGCTGGAGCAGCGCGTGGCGGAACTCCTCGGCACTGAAGCCGCGCTCTTCTTTCCCACCGGCACGATGGCCAACGAGTGCGGCATCTGGGTGCTTGGAAGGGCCGGCACCGAGCTCTTCGTGCACGAGGACGCGCACATCGTCGATCGCGAAAAAGCCGCCGCCGCTGCGCTCGCCGGCATGCAGCCGCGGCTCATCCGCGGCGCCCCGCGTACCACAGTCGAAACCTTCAAAGCGGCCGTTCGTGCGCCGAGCCGTTACCTGCCGCGGGCCACACTCCTCTGCCTCGAAAACACGCACAATTCCGGCGGCGGCCTCGTTACCCCAGCCGATGAACTCCACGCCATCGCGAGTGCAGGCCGCGCGCTTGGTCTCAAGGTGCTGCTCGACGGCGCCCGTCTCTGGAATGCCGCGGCAGCGACTGGCACGCCGCTCAAGGCTTTCGCTTCCTGCGCCGACGCAACGATGGTCTCGTTCAGCAAAGGGCTCGGCGCGCCCGTTGGCGCGGCGCTCGCTGGAAGCGCCGCAGTGATTGACGAAGCGCACGAGTCGCGCCGCCGGATGGGCGGCGGTATGCGGCAGTCCGGCATTCTGGCCGCGGCCTGCCTGTACGGACTCGACCACAATCTCGCGCGACTGACGGACGACCATGCGGCGGCCAAGCGATTTGCCGCGATCGTCGCCGATGCCCCCGGTGTGAGCGTGACCAGCCCCGAGACGAATATCGTGATGATCACCGTGCCGGTGGGGACGGATCCTGCACAGTGCGAACGCGACGCGGCCGCTGCAGGCGTCGGTATTTCGCTCTGGGACACGGCGCGTGTGCGTGCGGTGACCCATCTTGATCTTTCGATGGAGGAGGTCGAGCGCGCCGCGACGATCCTTCGTGACCTGTTCGCCGGCGCCTGAACCAGGAACCTCACCTCACATGGAACATTCCGCCGCCTTCCTCAAGATCGTCGATGACGCCAAGGCGCGCATCAAAGAACTCACGATCGCCCAAACGCGGGCGCGGATCGCGAACGACGCCACCATCAAGCTCATCGACGTACGCGAAGACCGGGAATGGACACTCGGTCACATTTCGGGTGCGGAACATATCGGCAAAGGCGTCATCGAGCGTGACATCGAGACGAAAATCCCAGACAAGAGCGCGGAGATCATCCTCTATTGCGGCGGTGGTTTTCGGAGTGCACTCGCCGCCGAGACGCTGCAAAAAATGGGATACGCCAACGTGTACTCGATGGATGGCGGCTGGCGCGAGTGGGCGAACGCTGGCTATCCGGTCGACATCTAGCCGTGGCAGGTGACACGGGAGGCGACGGGACGGGCGCAGCAGCGGATGCCCACGTTCGGGAAAGCTTCGCCAAACAGGCGTTCATGGGGCTCCTGGGGGCCCGTCTCGCGCGCGTCTCGCCAGGTGAGGTGGACATTGAGTTGCCCTTTCGCGGCGACCTGGTGCAGCAGCACGGGTATCTCCATGCGGGAGTCACCACGGCCATCGCCGACAGCGCCTGCGGATACGCCGCGCTGTCCCTGATGCCGGCCGCCGCCGCCGTGCTGAGCGTGGAGTACAAGGTGAACCTGCTGGCGCCTGCCATCGGGAGCCGTTTCCTCGCGCTCGGTCGTGTGATCAAGTCAGGCCGAACGGTGACGGTCGTCCGCGGTGAAGTGCTGGCGTTCACGGAGCAGGGTGAAGCCAGCCAAGTCCTTGTGATGCAGGGCACGATGATCGCCGCCACAGGGCGGGGCATCGCCGGCTGATCGGCTGGCGCCGGTGGACGTCCGGGGGTTTCGCTTGTATCTTCGCGATAACCTCACACTAGGTGGTCCGATGTCCGTTTCGCGTCGTCGCTTCATTGAGACCCTCGGCGTTGGAGGTGCTGCGCTCGGCGCGACTGGCGCCGCCACCGCTGGCATCTTTTCGGCACCGATCATTTCCGCTCGCGGCCGGGAGTCACTGTACGCGTTCCAGGGCGTCGCTGATCGCCGCGCGGACCGTAAGCTGGCCGCCGCGCCCGGCATCGTGCGCATCGATAGCAATGAAAACCCTGTGGGGCCCAGCAAGCGCGCGCTGGATGCCATTCGTGGACATCTCGACGAGTGCAACCGGTACCCGGTGCTCGGCGAGGATGACGTGATTGATACGATCGCGCGCCTGCAGGGTGTGAAACCAGAAAACGTGATCCTGGGATGCGGCTCAGGAGAACTGCTGCGCGCTGCCGACCAGGCGTTCACCTCGAAGCAGGCCGCATACATCGGCGCGGGACCGACCTTCGAGGCGCCAGGCGACTTCGCGAAATCTCTCGGCGTCGAGGTGAAACTCGTCCCGGTCGATGCCAAGCTCGGACTGGACCTTGGTGCCATGGGCGCGGCCGCGCGCGGGGCAGGGCTCGTCTTCCTGTGCAACCCCAACAACCCGACCGCGACGGTCCATAGCAAGGCCGACGTCACGTCGTTCATCGAGTCGTTGAACCGCGTGTCGCCCGAGACGACCATCCTCGTCGACGAGGCCTATTTCGAGTACGTCGAGCATGCCGGCTACGGGACGATGATCCCGATGGCGATTGCCAATCCGCGCGTCGTCGTGTTGCGGACCTTCTCGAAGGTGTACGGCATGGCCGGACTCCGGCTCGGATACGCGGTTGGCCGCCCCGAAACGTTGGCGAGAATGAAACAGTGGGTGATGGGGTCCAACGTCACGCAGCTGACGCTGGTGGCCGCCACCGCCGCGCTCGAGGATTCCTCGCACATCACGGAAGAAGTGAAGCGCAACCACGAGGTCAAGGCATTCACCCGAAAGTTCTTTGCCGATGCGGGTTTTGCGATGAGCACGGGCGACGCGAATTTCATGATGGTGGACCTCAAGCAGCCGGCAGCCGCGTTCAAGAAACTTGCGCTCGGTAAAGGCATCGCCATCGGCCGCGCCTTTCCGCCGCTCACCAACCATGCGCGCATCACGTTCGGCACCATGAAGGAAATGAAGAAGGCCGTCGGCGTGTTCAAGGAGTTGCTGGCTGAGCCCACGCGGGCCGCTGGTCAGTAGCGTTATATTCCTCTTGCTTCAGGTCCCGGAGGGCGTTGGCCCGCCAACTCCGCCAGGGCCGAAAGGCAGCAACGGTACGTGGTGTCTGACGTTGCTCCGTCAGGCCTGAAGCACTGGCGCGGGGGTTGTCCGGAAACGGATGCCCCCGCGCTTTTTGTGTTGCTCCCGTCGGACCGCTCGCGGCGTACATTATCCCGCGGTTTCCCTAACGCCTGACGGAGTCGCCGCAATGAACCGCAGTTGGAAATGGTCGGCCCTCGCGCTGTTCGTCGCCCCGGCATCGTTCCAGGGGCCGAAGACCGTGAGCGTCACGGTCAACGAAGGCACCTCGATGGCGGTCGCCGTCGCACCAGGCGGACGCACACTCGCGATCGACTTGCAGGGCGGGATCTGGACGCTGCCCGCTACCGGCGGCACCGCGAAGCGGGTGACGGACGAATACAACGACGCGCGCCAGCCTGCCTGGTCGCCCGACGGAAAGTCGATCGCCTTTCAGGGGTTTCGGGACGGCGGCTACGATATTTGGGCTGTCGCGCCCGATGGAACCGGCCAGCGTCAGCTCACGTGGGGTCCGTACGACGACCGCGAGCCTGCCTGGTCCCACGACGGCACAAAGCTCGCCTTCTCGTCTGACCGCGGTGACGCGGGTAACTACAACATCTGGGTGCTCGACGTCGCATCCGGCGCGATCACGCAGGTCACGACGGACCGATCCGACGAGTACATGCCCACCTGGGGTCCCGGTGATCGTGAACTCGCGTACATCGCCACACGGAGCGGTGGACAGGG
>Ga0049085_10001081_pt1 | contig 10761 bp, 11 predicted proteins | sample GreLakmeSU08MSRF_FD_66721 | JGI IMG/M metagenome (GOLD analysis project Ga0049085, IMG submission 66721) | Freshwater lentic microbial communities from great Laurentian Lakes, MI, USA - Great Lakes metaG SU08MSRF | ecosystem: Environmental > Aquatic > Freshwater > Lake | place: Great Lakes... | reverse complement strand
GTTGGCTGTGGCAATGGCGGCGCGGTGAGAGTGGTGGCAACCTGCGCTTCGTCACCAGCGAGGTACGTAACCCAGGGCGGGTGCACGGCATTCTTGCCGACGCAGATGCGCGGCACGATTGCTTGACCGCCGATGCCGTTGAAGGGCTGCCAACCAAGTGCGACACCGGTGGCACCCAGTGCACCAACTCGATCATCCACGGTGCTCGCGCCGAAATATTCTGTGATTTCGTCGAGGTTCAAGCGAGCGGCAATTCCGACGCCGGCAAAGCCGACACCATCCCGCACGAACAGCACACCATGCTGCGCGGCGATGTCGTTGAGATCGATGACGGGATCGATGAAGTCAGCGAGCGGTCGCGAAATGAAGTGCGACATTGCTACCCGCGGGTAGCGGTGAGGAGTTGCACGAGACCACCCGAGAGCTGACGATGCTCGACGTCGACGAAACCAGCAACACCCAGCATCGCGCAGAGTTCTGCCGGGCTCGGAAGATACGAAACACTGCGGGGTAGGTAGCGGTAGGCCGCCCGATCAGAGAGCAGGGCGCCGATGCGCGGCACGATTCGGCCGAAATATACGGCGTTACCTCGGCGAATGAACGGGTTGGTGGGGGTTGATACATCGAGCAGCGAAATTCGTCCGTTATGTCGCACGACCCGGCCGAGCTCGGTGAAAAAAGCAGGCAGGTCGACGAAGTTACGCAGGGCAAAGCCGCAGGTGACCCCGTCAACGAACGCATCGCGCAGGGGCAGGCACAGTGCATCGGCTTGTGTGCGCGGCACGCGACTCGTGTCGGCAGCCAACATTCCGAAGGAAAAATCAAACGACAGTGCGCGCAGGTTTTGGCGCAGGAGCTCACGACAAAAATCCCCCGTGCCACTGGCGAGGTCGACGACGAGTGAATGCGGTGCGAGTTGGAGGGATTGCACGGTCAGTCGCCGCCACCGGACGTCGAGTCGGAACGTCATGATGCGATTGACGAGGTCGTAGCGGGGGGCAATTCGGTCGAACATCTGTTGCACGGCAACGGCCTTTTGCGTGCCCGTCGGCAACTTTTCGGTGTCCCAACTGCTCCGGGCAGGTTCACTCACGTTCGCAAGGCTACGGTGACCCTGCTTCGTGTTCCCGGTCAATTCTGAGGCACACTAGACGTATGATCGATTTCACTTTTCCTCCCGAGGTAGAAGACGTTCGTCTGCGAGTCCGTGAATTCATGGACGATGTCGTGCGACCGCGCTGGGATGCAACCGACCAGTCCAACCGCAAGGAGTTGGTCTCGGCAATCGTCGCACTGCGCGGTGCCGCCCGGAACGAGGCAAAATTGTGGCTGCCACACATGCCCGCTGAGTGGGGTGGCATGGGCCTTGGTCCGACGGCAATGGCGGCGGTGTCCGCCGAAGCAGCAAAGGTGAGCATCGGGCCATTCGTATTGAACGCCCAGGCACCCGACGAAGGCAACCAGCACACGCTGATGCACTGGGCGACGCCGGAACAGAAAGAAAAGTACCTGCGACCGTTGTGTGAGGGCACGGCACGGTCATGTTTCGCCATGACGGAACCCGAAGTGGCAGGCAGCGACCCGACGCTGATTCGCACCAACGCCTATCAAGACGGCGACGAGTGGGTGGTGAACGGTCACAAGTGGTTCATCTCTGGCGCGCGCGGGGCACAATTTGCGCTGCTCGTTGCCCGCACCGAAGACGACCCCGAGCTGCCACAGGCCGCCAATTCGTGCTTCATCGTCGACATCCCGAGCGAAGGTTTCAATATCGTGCGCGATATCGAGACGATGTCGGGCGGTCACAACCACTGCGAGATCGAAATCAAGGATCTTCGTCTGCATAATTCGCAGATGTTGGGTGGGCGGGGGCAAGGCCATCTGCTCGGGCAATATCGTCTGGGGCCGGCGCGACTCGCCCATTGCATGCGCTGGATCGGTCAGGCCGAGACGGCCCTCGACATGATGGTCGACCGCTCGCTGAAGCGTTACTCACATGGTTCGATCCTCGCCGAAAAACAGGGGATTCAGTGGCTCATCGCCGACTCGGCGATGGAGTTGTACCAGTGCAAGTTGATGGTGTTGCACGCCGCCTACAAAATCGAAAAGGGTCTGCCATTCACCTCCGAAGTGTCGATGGCCAAACACTTCGTGGCCAACAGCCTGTGGCAGATCGTCGACCGGGCAATTCAGGTGCATGGTGCCCTCGGGTATTCGAATGACACACCGTTGGCGCACATGTTGCAGCAGGCCCGCTGGAGCCGTTTTGCCGATGGTGCCGACGAAATTCATCAGATGCGTATCGCGCAACGCACGATTGCGGCGTACAAAGACCATGGCACCACCAAATCGGCCACGGGTGACCTGCCGTTATGAGCGATTCGACCTCGCCGATTTTCGGCGTCTTCATGCCGCAGGGCTGGAAGATGGAATTGAAGAGCATCCCCGACGATCAGGCCAAGTGGGCAAAAGCCGTCGAGATCGCCGTGCGTGCCGAGCAGTTGGGTTACGACTCAATTTGGGTGTACGACCACTTTCATAACGTGCCGAAGCCCGCCCACGAGGCGGTGTTCGAATGCTGGACCACGATCGCAGCAATCAGTCAACGCACCACCAAAATCCGTCTTGGTCAGATGGTCGGTTGTAATTTGTACCGCGAGCCGGCGTTGTTGGCCAAAATCACCTCCACGGTCGATGTCATCAGCGGTGGGCGACTCGACTGGGGCATCGGTGCCGGCTGGTACGAAAACGAGTGCCGTGGCTACGGTTATGAATTTCCGGTTCCGAAGGACCGCATCGGCATGCTGCGTGAATGCGTCGAAATCGTCAAGTCGATGTGGTCAGAAACCGAAACCACCTACAACGGCAAGTACTACCAGCTGGAGCGCGGCAACTGTGACCCCAAGCCCGTGCAAAAGCCCCGTCCACCAATTTGGATCGGTGGTGGTGGCGAACAACTCACGCTGCGTGTCGTCGCGCGCCATGCCGACTACGCAAACTTCGGCGGCACCTTCGAGGATTTCAAGCGCAAGAAACAGATTTTGGCCGACCACTGCACGGCAGTGGGCCGGGACTTCGACGAAATCAAATTGACCTGGTCGCCCGAGGTGTTCATGCGCGAAACACAGAAAGAACTCGACGCCGCAGGTGCACGAAGCCTGTGGGGTCACTCGCTCGAGCAATGGAAGTCGACGTCACTGGTCGGTACACCCGAGCAGGTCAGTGAAAAAGTCGCGCAGTATCTGGCGGTTGGTTGCGTCGGCTTCGTGCCGTGGTGTGCCGACTACCCCGAGACGACGACACTCGACCTGTTTGCCGCCGTCGCCAAACAGTTTCGTTAGGCGAAGTACGTACGGAACACCAATTCAGCGACACAACTCGGTTTTTTGGCGCCGTCAACCTCGAAGGTTGCCTCGAGCGTCATCTGAATGCCGTTGGCGACGTCGTCGACCGCCAACAACTTCGCCCCGACACGCAACCGTGAACCAACCGGCACGGGCGACATGAAGCGCACCTTGTTGGTGCCGTAATTGACGCCCATGACCGCACCTTCCACCCCGTAGATCTGCGGGAGCATCGTCGGGCCGAGCGAGAGTGTCAGATACCCGTGGGCAATCGGTGCACCGAACGGGCCAAGCTTGGCCTTTTCGACATCGACATGAATCCATTGATGGTCACCGGTGGCATCGGCGAACGTGTTCACCATTTCTTGTGTCACGGTGAGGTACTCGCTGTAGCCGAGATGCTGACCGACATGGGCCTTGGCGCCATCGGCACCCTTCATGATTGTTTTTGCCATGCCTTATTGATACCAGATGCGCTGGTGCTCCTTGCTTTGGGGGTGCAAAAGTAGGGCCAAAACGGCGACATCAAAGGCAAACGACATCAGGCTGGCACCGAACAGTCGGTAGCGGATCGGGGCATTGAGCTGGGTGTAGGCAACGAAGGTCAATACGAAGGGGGATACGGCGGCGACAACCGAGAGTTTCCAGCCGAACTTGCGTTCGTTGGCCATCAAGAATGCTCCGGCCACGTGCAGCGCCACGACCGCCAGACCGAGCAGGAAGCCGAACGTGTATCGCTGGCGGAAGTAGTGCAGCACCCCACCGCCGTCGATCAATTTAACGAGCGCAAAGAACCCGTTGATATAGAGCAGCCATGTCGCAATCTGCAAGGTTTGTGGCTGCATGCGGTCGATCCACTTGCGACGATTGAGCATGCCCAAAGTCTGCCAGACGCCGTGCGCGGGGCTGTGGCGGGGCTCAGTAGCGTCATGAGTCGATGCAGAGCGGGTTCGTCAGTCTTGTTGGGCGACCGAACGTCGGTAAATCAAGCATCATCAACACGGCATGTGGGCGCAAGGTTTCCATCGTTTCGGACAAGCCACAAACCACCCGTACACGGGTGCGCGCCGTGCTGCACCGTTCGGATGCCCAGATCGTGTTCGTCGACACACCCGGCATCCACAAACCGGTCACCGAACTCGGCAAACGGGTGAACGCCACCGCACTGGAGGCGGTTCGTGAAGTCGACGTGACCGGTTTGGTCATCGATGCCACCATGCCGTTCGGTCGCGGTGACCAGTTCGTCGCTGATCGAATCGACATCCACAACTCATTCGTGGTCGTGAACAAAATCGACGCCACTTCCCGCGCCAAGGTGATGAAACAGCTGCTGGCCGTGTCCAGCCTCGATGCCCTTGCGTATTTTCCGGTGTCGGCCAGGACGGGCGAAGGTCTCCCCGTGCTGCTCGACTGGATTGCCGGCCGCCTGCCAGCGGGTGAGCCGTTGTATCCACCCGAGATGGTGCGGGAAACCCCCGACATCTTGTGGGTCGCTGATCTCGTGCGCGAGGAACTACTCGGGCGGATGCACGACGAACTTCCGTATTCCATCGCCACGCGGGTCACCGAATACGAATGGCCACGCATTCGCTGTGAAATCGTCGTCGAGCGTGACAGCCAAAAGGGCATGGTGATCGGCAAGGGCGGCCAGGTGCTGAAAGAAGTGGGAACCGCCGTGCGCCTGCAATTGGCGAAGGGTGCCCACATCGAACTGGTCGTGGTGGTGGATGACAGCTGGCAGCAACGACCCGATCGGATCGCGCACCTCGGTTACTAGACAGTTGACGTGCACAGCACCGTCGTCACCAAAAAAATATCAGTCGCGGGTCGAGAGCACCGATAGGTAGTCGTCGTACGTCACGGCAGCACCCGCAGTGGTGAGGTCTCCACCACCACGTGGTACGGGAATCTCCTTGCCGTCAACGACAAAAATAATCTGGCCGATACCGGGTCGTCGCGTCAACGTCAGCACGAGCTGGGCGATCGCCAATCGTTGATCGAGCGGTTCAAGGTCGGAAAGAAATGGGGCAGTCGACGAAACCCGGGCCACGCCGCGGCGCACCTCGATCGTCGCGCTGAGACGACGGGGCAGTGCACTACGCAAACCGGCAGTTTCGCTTCCAGCGTCGAGACCGGCCAGCAAAGTGTCGAGGACCTGCGTCGGGGTGGCGGGGCTCACGATCAAACGTTCGCTTCGCACCACGCGATTCGCACTCACGAAATAGAACTCGACGGTGTCGTACAACGTCTCGGTGATCGTGGTGGCTGTTGCTGCATCGTCGGATGGCACGGAGGTCGTTGGTGTCGTCGTCGTCGCAATCAACGCATCGGGAATTTCGCTGGCAGGCAGCGCGATGAAACGACCTTCATCTGGTAGGCCACACGACGTCGCAACCAGCGTGACGAGCACGCAGACCAGTTGCCGGCGCTTCATGAACGGCACTTCATGACTCGTCTGCACGCGGGATGGTCACGACGAAGCGCGCACCACCGCTGGGGGAGGTGTCGACGAACGCACGACCACCCATGGCGCGCGCATGTTCAGAAACAATGGCGAGTCCCAATCCGCTGCCGATCGAATTACGTGACGCCGTACCGCGGGCGAAACGTTCGAAGATACGAATTCGTTCACTTACACCGATACCGGCACCGTTGTCATCGACGATGATCAGCACTTCGTTGTCGTTGCTGCTCAGCAGGATGTCCGATGCACCACCGGCATGATCGCGGGCGTTGTCCAGCAGGTTGAGAAGCACCCGTTCGATGCGTCGTTTGTCGACCACGATGACATCGTCCGTGCCGAGATCGGACACCACCAACACCTCGCCGTAGCCGTGACGCACGGCGATTCGTTCGACGAGCTGCATCAGATGGGTCTCCTCGGGCTGGTCCTGGCCGGCCCGCGCGTCGAGGCGACTGAGTTCGAGCAGGTCCATCACCGTGCGATCGAAGCGGCGAACCTGTGTGGCGATGATTTCCAACGCGGTGCGGTTGCGCTCGGAGAGTTCCTCGGCACGCCCTTGCAACACCCCGACCGCAGCGCCAAGCGAGGTGATCGGTGAACGTAATTCATGGCTCACATCGCTGGCAAACCGCTCTTCTCGCTCGATTCGTTCTTGCACGGCATCAGCCATGCCGTTGAAACTGGCGACCAATTGCTGCAGGTCGGGATCGGTTTCGGGCGAGAGGCGTGTAGCCAACGCCCCGCCGGCAATCGTGCTGGCTGCCTGGGTGACGCGGCGCAGTGGCAACAACACGTTGCCGCTCAGGAAAAATCCCAATCCACCCGCCACGAGCGTGATGGCCAGAACGGTGGCGATCAGTGTCGAGCGAATCGTGCCCAGCGTGTCGGCCACATCACTGATCGGAAACACCTCGAAGTAGGTCGCATCAATCGCCTGAATCGAGATTGCTACTGCCTCGTAGGGACGCCCCGAAAAACTCACCCGCTGCACACCGCTCGTACCGGCGATGGCGTTGCGCACGAAGTCCGACGGCAGATTCGACTGTGTGAAACGCAACGGGGCTTGGGCATAGAACAAATCCTCGGTGCCGAGATGCAGCACGGCAAAACCGCCGGACTCGGTGCGCAGATTGGTGACCACTTCACCGGTATCGGTTCGCGAGGTGCCGATGAGCGAGCGAACGAGCTGGGCATTCGTGATCGCCTGGGCCCGGGCAGACGTAGTTGCGGTGTCGACAAGATAATTCCGCGTTACCGCGAAGGTCACGATGCTCAGCATCACCACACCGACGAACGTCGCCAGCGAAAAATACGCGATGATTCGGGTGCGCAGGCGGGGGCGCAGAGCCTGCAACCGCAAACTTGCCGAGGGTGGTTTGACCAGGTCGGACACCACTACAGCATGGCGCACAACCAGCGCCCGTCACTTGGGCCACAAACTCTGAGCCGGCGGGATCAAGGGGGAGCATGACCCACGCCGGCTCAGAGCAAGAATGCCCCATGCGTTTGACGTACCGGTGCTGAACCTGTGCGTTTTGTGTAACAAAGCCGCCGAACTTGGCAGACTGCACGGGTATGGCAAAGATTCTGTTGATCGAAGACGACCCGAGCATTCGGGTGGCGCTCGGGTTGGCGCTCGAAGATGAGGGCTACGACGTGGTGGCGGCACCGAACGGACGGGTCGGGTTGGCAATGGTGCTCAGCGAGCAACCAGATCTGGTGCTGCTCGACCTGCGACTGCCCGATCTCTCCGGGTTCGAGGTCTGTCGTGAGATCCGCCTGAAGAGCAGCGTGCCGATCATCATGGTCACGGCGCAGGCCGACACCCACGATTTGGTGGCGGGTCTCGAGGCAGGGGCGGACGACTATCTGACGAAGCCCGTCAACACGAAAGAACTCGCGGCGCGAATTCGGGCTTCATTGCGGCGTCTCGTGCGGGAAACCTCGGGACGCATGCCGGACATCTCGCGATTCGGCGACATCGAATTACGCCGTGAGGCCGGCATCGCGCTGAAGGGTGGTGTCGAACTGGCGCTCACCAAAACCGAGTTGCGATTGCTCATCGAGTTTGCCGATCACCCCAACGTGGTGTTGAGCCGCGATCAACTACTTGAACGCGTCTGGGGCTACGAATATCTGGGTGACAGTCGGTTGGTCGACGCCCACATTCGCCGACTGCGCGTAAAACTGGAGGACAGCCCCAACGAGCCGGTGTTCATCACGACTGCGCGGGGTCTTGGCTATCGATTCAAATCAGGCAACTGACCGCTTGGCGAAGAAATCCTCGACCTCCACGAGACGACTCGTCTCGGGCAAATGCTGCACGCCGCTGAGTACGGCACTCTTGTAGCGCTTCTGGGACAACCGTGGGTCGAGTATTGCAACGACCCCGTGGTCGGTCGCGGTTCGAATCAATCGACCGGCAGCCTGCGCCAGTGCTGCTGCTGCGATCGGCACGTCGATGACCATGAACGATCGGTCGCCGACGTCCTCGCGTCGGGCGTCGAGCAACGGGTCGTTCATCGCCGGGAACGGCACCTTGTCGATGATCACCAAACGCAACGCGTCACCAGGAACGTCGACGCCCTGAAAAAAGCCGCGTGTGGCGAACAGGCACGACTTGGTGTCCGTACGGAACGCATCGAGCAGCGCTTTCTTGGGCATGTCGTCCTGCACGTACATCGTGATGCCGTCACCCAGTTGACCGTCGAGGGCGGCCGCCGTATCGCGCAGCACCGTCCAACTGGTGAACAAGACCAGTGCCGACCCGTCGGACATCGTGATGAGTTCACGAATTCGTTCCTGGAGTCGCGGGCCGCGGTCGGGTGCGTTCGGCACCGGCAGATCGTCGGCGAGGTAGAGCAGCGACTGGCGCTTGTAGTCGAACGGGCTCGGTAACCGAATGATGTCGTCGGCAGCCACAGGCAGACCGAGGCGCTGGGGAAGCCCTGGCGGAATCGTGGCACTCGTCAGAATCGCCGTGGTATCGGCCCACACGCAGCTCAGCACATGGTCGACACGTTTGGGTGCTGCCGTCAGTCGCGGGGCCCCCCGCACATCGGTAACGAAGGCAACCACGTTCGAGCCGGGAATGAGCACCTTGTTCAGCGCATCGACCATTCGCCCGATGGCTGAGGCGGCGCGGAGCTGCTCGGGTGTTTCGTTGGTGGCGGCCCGCAACTTCTCGAGAATCTCCCCGCATTGGGTGTTGGCATTACGCAACGTGCCGTCGATGTCGGTCGGTAATGGTTGGCTCAGGCGTTGACCTGCATATCGACCGAGTACTTCGTCGAGTTCCTTGGCGGATTTGTTGAGTGCGTTCGGCAGTTTTTGGCTGGTCATGGCGGCCCGCGCAGTTTCGGCGGCCGCCGCCAGCATGCGGGCGGTGATCGTGGCCGACGACGTGTCGCTGATGACGTCCTCCAATTCATGGACCTCATCGAACACGACGACATCATGATCGGGGAGGAACCGGCGCTCTTGTTCGAGGTCGAGCCCGTACAGCGTGAAGTTGACCACCACCACGTTGGCATTCCCGGCATTTTCACGCGCCCGTTCGGTAAAGCATGTCTCACCGAATTGACACTTGCTGGCCCCCGGGCATTCGTCGGAACCGAGGCTCACTTTGCGCCAGGCTGCATCCCCGAAGATGAAGGGCACATCGGAGATCTCACCGCTCGGGGTGGTCGCCGTCCATTCGACGAGTTGACGAATTTCGCGCGCGACGTCGCGCGGTACGTCAGTCAGCGGTAGTTGGTCATGGCCGGTCTCGATTTCTGACACACGTTGACGACAGACGTAGTTGTTGCGACCCTTCAACACCGCCCACGTGAATGCCAAGTCGTCATCTGCTGCGCACGCAGCCTGCAGCAGCGGCAGATCGACGCTGGCGAGTTGGTCTTGCAGCGCCTTGGTGTAGGTGGCGATGATCGCCGTCTGACCGGCGGCCAGTATCGGCACCAGATAACCGAGCGTCTTGCCCGTACCAGTACCGGCCTGCACGACGACCGAGGAACCGGTGTCAATGGCATCGGCGACATGCTGCACCATGTCGGTTTGGCCATCACGCTGCTCGGCGTGGGGCAGGAGGGCGACGACTCGTTCGAGTAGGCCGGACGCTTTTTGGGCGGCTGGCGTCATGCGGGGCTACGCCGCAGCAGTGCCAGAGCCTGATCCAACTGGTGGGCATCAAAGTCGGGCCACGAGCAATCGGTGAAGTACACGCGGGCCGACGTTGACTGCCACAACAGAAAGTTCGAAATGCGACTTTCACCCGAAGTGCGCACGAGCAGGTCAACCGGGGGAAGTCGCGAGTCGTACAGTTCGTCGGCCAGCGTCGCGACGGAGATCGGGTCGTTGTGTTCGGCGGCGCGTCGTGCGGCACGGGTAATCTCGGCACGACTGCCGTAGTCGAACGCCACGGTGAGCATCATGCCGGTGTTGTGCTTCGTGTCGTCGATGGCCTGCGCGATTGCCTTTTGTATCGCGCTCGGTGTGCGAGATCCGGGCTCATCGAACGGCCGCCCGATCCAATTGACACGGACGTTGTTCTCATTCAGGTCTTTAATACGTCCGAATAACTTGCGGTGCAAACCAAGTATGTGACGCACCTCGGATGCCGGACGCACCCAGTTTTCTGTGCTGAAACCAAAGACTGTCAGCCAGCCGACGCCGCGTTGTGCTGCATTACGCACGGTCATTGCAAGCGCTTCTTCACCGGCGGTGTGGCCGGCTGTGCGGGGCAGACCACGCCGTTTGGCCCAGCGACCGTTGCCGTCCATGATGCACGCCACGTGCGGGCCAATGATGGGTGGGGCGACGCCAGATACACCCATGATGTGCAACTGAAACTACTTGCAAATGCGAGGATGGAGAGGTGACTGCATCCTCGACACTGTCGCACGTGATGTTGTGTGCCGGCTCGTTGCGCGATTGGGCGAATTCGTCGGTTGC